>ENA-OQBJ01000417-OQBJ01000417.1-human-gut-metagenome-genome-assembly--contig:-NODE-417-length-22685-cov-3.866300_pt1 | contig 22685 bp, 28 predicted proteins | sample MGYA00242743_ERZ504545 | MGnify/ENA primary metagenome ERZ504545 (study PRJEB26092, sample SAMD00036252) | human gut metagenome | host: Homo sapiens | study: EMG produced TPA metagenomics assembly of...
ATCAAATTCATACGATGTTTTATTTCACATTACTCATCCTATTATTGGATCTATCAAGGGAGGAATTTCTTATGTCGATATTAAATAATTTCGCATTAACAGGGAAAACAGCTATTGTAACCGGCGGCGGCCGCGGTTTAGGTCGAGGCATGGCAGAAGGATTAGCCGAAGCTGGAGCCAAAGTATTAATTATCGGATCCAGTGCCAGCGCCGAAAAAACAGCCGCCGAATGTCGGCAAAAGGCCTTTCCATGCTGGCCCTGCAAGGTGATTTACTCGATCAAGAACAAGTTCCTGCCATATTCGAAAAGGCCTTAGATGCCTTAGACGGCCGCATCGACATCTTGGTCAACAATGCCGGAATACAGCGCCGTCATTTCTGCGAAGATTTTCCTCTCTCCGATTGGAACGATGTCATAAATCTCAATTTAAATACGGTATTTCAGCTGTGCCAGCTTGCCGGACGCAATATGTTGCCCCGAAAATCGGGGAAAATCATTAACGTCGCCTCCATGCTAAGTTTCTTCGGCGGATACACCGTCCCGGCTTACGCAGCCAGCAAGGGCGGTGTCGCTCAATTGACCAAGCGCTGGCCAATGAATGGGCCGGTAAGGGACTCAATGTCAACGCCGTGGCTCCCGGATATATGGCAACAGAAATGACTTCAAAGCTGATTGAAGATAACATCCGCAACAAAGAAATCCTTGATCGAATCCCTGCTAAACGATGGGGTACACCAGAGGACATGAAAGGCATTATCGTCTTCCTGGCCAGCGCCGCTTCGAACTATTTGAACGGGGCCATCATCCCTGTCGACGGGGCATATCTCGTTCGCTAGAAAGCAACACAGCCTGCTGATTCAGTCTTTATATACAATAGTAAATACCTTCGCTCTATGGCCATTTTCCACATCGGGCGCCGAGAAATCCCTCCTTGACATAATTTGACATATGTCAGCTATCTATCTATAATAAATAGCGTAAAGGAGGATTTTATGCCGAGACCACCGCGGTGCCGACGTGTTTGTTCACTGCCTGTTTCATCGACCTTCGGCCCCGTCGACCGACGCCAGTCGGACGATACGGTTGCATGGGAATCGATGAATATGAAGTCATCCGCCTTATCGATTGGGTCGGACTGACACAGGAAGAGTGTGCAGCTCAGATCAATGTAGCTCGCACGACGGTGACCGGTATTTATAATTCGGCCCGCCACAAACTGGCCGACGCCTCATTCATGGCAAAGACCTCGTCATCGAAGGCGGCCATATCCAAGTTTGTGAACATTCCGGCTCGTGCCGTCACGACTGCTGCCGTGCCGGAAAGAAAAGTTCAAAGGAGAATGATCCCAATGAGTGAAAATTGTACACACGACTGTTCCAGCTGCGGCAGCTCCTGCGCACAGCGCAACCAGCCTCAGAGCCTCCAAGCTGCACCCCATGAAGGCTCTCACATCAAACACGTCATTGCCGTCGTCAGCGGCAAAGGCGGCGTAGGTAAATCTTTGGTTACGTCCCTGATGCTGTAGAAATGCAGCGCCGCGGCTTTAAAACTGCGATTCTCGACGCCGATATCACCGGCCCGTCGATTCCGAAAGTCTTCGGTCTGACCGGTCATGCCACCGGCAACGACGATGGCATCAATCCGGTTACGACCAAAACTGGCATCAAAGTCATGTCTATGAACCTGCTGTTGGAAGATGTCGCCGCTCCTGTCGTATGGCGCGGACCGGTCATTTCCGGCGCCGTTAAACAGTTCTGGACCGACGTCATCTGGGGCGATATCGACTACATGTTCGTCGACATGCCGCCGGGAACAGGTGACGTTCCCTTGACGGTCTTCCAGTCCCTGCCCATCGACGGTATCTTGGTCATCACATCTCCGCAGGAACTCGTTTCCATGATCGTTGAAAAGGCCTTGAATATGTCGGAAATGATGCACGTTCCTGTCTTGGGTCTGATTGAAAACATGAGCTACTTCAAATGTCCCAGCTGCCAGGAAAAACACGAAATCTTCGGCCACAGCCACGTTGAAGAATCGGCACAGAAATACTCGATTCCTCATACGGCCAAACTGCCTATCGATCCGGAATTCGCGGCCCACTGCGATAAGGGCGATATCGAAGGTTATCCGGCAAGCTATTTATCGGATACCGCTGCCTACCTCGACAGCGTTCTTGGTCAGTAAGCAAAAAAAAAACGCTGCCGCAATTCAAATTGCGGCAGCATTTTTTTATGAAATGCGGTGCAAGGGAGCCATCGAGCAGACCGTATTATTTTGCGTTTTTCGTAGCATCGACGCGAGGGCACGCATGATACCGAAGAATACTTCGGTGTTGTCCATAACGCCGTTGAAGTATTCAGAGCCCGGGCCTTCTGCATTCAAAGGTACATCGTCGGCTGCATGAGTTTCATCACCGATGGTATCGGGGATATTGGCCGGAACGAGTTCCATGGGATCGCCAGCGTGGTGACGAGCCGGGTTGCCTTTGGCAACGACCGTCGAAACCTGATGGTATTCGGTCTTATCGCCAGCAGCCTGAGCTTCCTGTTTGGTAACCGTCTGCGAAATCGTCGGCAAGGTCGGTTTCTGCTGGAAGTGGTAGTTTTCGTAATATTCCGGATGGTTAGCATACTGGACGGCCAAGGTTACATCGGGATCCGGATTGTCGGGGAAGCGTCGTGATCGGCATCTTTGAAGGTCGGGAAGATGGAGTCAGCATAGGTACGGACAGCTTCAATGCCTTTTTTGCCATCGTGTTCATGGTAGGTACCGGTAATGGAAGCACCGTGAGCATGGTCGGCGACGACGATGATCAGGGTATTGTCACCGTGTTCCTTATTCCATTTCTGAGCATATTCGATAGCCTTATCGAATTCAATCGTATCGTAGGTAGCACGCTGCCAATCCATGGCGTGGAGCTGTTTGTCGATGGATGCGCCTTCGATCATAGCGAAGAAGCCCTTCGGATTCTTGCTAAGGATATCCAAGGATTTTTTCGTCATGTTAATGAGGTTCGGCTGATCCGTATATTTCCCTAAAACTTCAGGGTTCTTGAGCATTTCACGGTCGATATAGACGTTCATCGTGCTGGGATGGAAGAGGCCCAAGAGCGGTTTATTGCTGTCGGCTGCCATCATTTCTTTCGACGTCGTTACGAAGGTGTAGCCTTTATCTTTAAATTCCTGGATGACGTTTTCATTGTCATGGCGTTTAGAGCCTTTTTCCGTCTGGGGAATGTAACGGCTGGAACCGCCGCCCATGATGACGTCCGGACGATGATAGTCTTCCAAGTACTGCGAAGCTAACAGATCCTGGTTGGCACGACGGCGCGTATGACCGATCATAGCAGCCGGCGTAGCATCCGTCGATTCAGCCTGGGTAATGACACCGATGGACATGCCGCGCGTACGTTTCAGGATTTCAGCCACGTTTTCAACGCGGGGATCATCCATGGGATCCTTGGTCGAATCTTCATAAACGCCGAGAGCGTTGACGACCGATTTATGACCCGTAGCGTAGGCCGAAGCCGAGTTGGCGCTGTCCGTCGTCAAGGAATCGTAACCGCTGGTCGTGATCAGTGCGTTATGGGGCATTTTTTCCATAGCCAAGAGATCGTTGTATTTGCCGTTGGTCAGGCCTTTGGAAATGATACGAGCCATTTCTCTGGCCTGCAGGGACATGCCGTCACCGATGAAGAGGATGACGTTTTTAGCCGGTTTCTGGGCTTTTTCCTGAACGACTTTGTAGCGTGCATCGGCAGCATTCGTGCCGTCAGCATCGGTAGCTGAAACCCGTACCGTATAGTTGCCGGTCTTGGGGAAATCGACCTGATTGACACGATACGAAACGACGCCATTGCCCAATTCTTTCGCTACCAGTTTCTGTCCGAAAAATTGATTCGCGTTCTGACCGTTAATTGTAATATCGACGTTCTTCAAATCTTTAGCGTTAGAAACTTCAACATCAAAATCGAATTTAGCGCCTGCTACAAACTTAGCCGTATCTACGGTAAAATCCGGACATCGGCTGCCTGTACACCGGGAACAACGCCCAGCAGTGAGCCGCAGGCTACCATAGAAAGAATTGCTCTTTTTAACCATTGTCGTTTCATATCATGACCTCCTAAAATACTCCATTGATATGAATAGTATAGGCACCTTTTACATAGAAATTGTCAAATCCATGTATAATATTTGTATAAGTTAATTTTTACTCGTAAAAAGGATGTGAATTATAATGATTTATAGTTGTTTCGACGTCGGCGGAACGGCCATCAAAGTCGGTCTCATCGATGAGAAAGGAAGCTTCCAACAAAGAGACCTCATCCCGACGCCGCCGAAGGCGGTCCGGGCATCGTCGACAGCCTCTGCCGCATCGTCCGTCAGCAGCAGGAGAAGGTCCCCCTTGCCGGCATCGCCATCTCGACAGCCGGTATTGTAAACGAGGAAGCCGGCATCGTAGAATACGCCTGTCCATCCCGGGCTATACGGGGACACCGTGGAAAGAGCGCTTAGAATCAGAGTTTCACCTTCCGGTCAGCGTCGAAAACGATACCAACTGCGCAGCCCTTGGGGAGTACTGGCTCGGTGCCGGCCAAGGCGTCTCTTCCTTTTTCGCCGTAACCGTCGGCACCAGCATCGGCGGAGCCGCTGTCAAGGACGGTAAGGTCCTTCACGGAGCGACTCACGCGGCCGGTGAAATCGCCTATATGCGCCTGCCGGCCGGTCAATTCCACGACGTCGCCTCAGCCGCCTTTCTCTGTCGGGAAATCGCAAAGGAAAAAGCGTCCCCGAACAAGACATGGACGGCTACCGGGCTTTCCAACTGATTGAAAGAGGCGACGAGCCGGCCCTTCGTAGTTTCCACACCTTCTGCCAAAATCTGGCCGACGGCCTCACCAATATCATCAGCCTCTTCAATCCTGAACGAATCGTCCTCGGCGGCGGCATCATGAGTCGCGAAGCCGTCCTCCGCCCGCCCCTTGAACGAGCCTTATCGGAAAGACTCCCTGAGCGGATGCTCCCGCCGAAGGGACTGGCCTTTGCCAAGCTCCAAACGACGCCGGCTTGTTAGGCGCCTTATACGTCCTAAAAAATAAAAGAATCCCTCTCGGCTAGATTCCCTCCGACAAAAAGAAGGCCAAGGTGACAAAGCACCTTGGCCTTCTTTTCATTGCATATAATAGTTTTTATTGTATCGGTTCGTTATATACCAGTTCGCCGGCAACAACCGTCGATTTTACATGGAAATCATTGCTGTCCAAGACGACGATGTCGGCCTGTTTCCCTTCTTCGAGAGATCCGATGCGATCGTATACACCGAGGGATTTAGCTGGGTTGACCGTGGCCATGGCGATGACGTCGGGAATGGAAGCCCCCGAATTGATAAGGAAGTGGAGGACGACTTCGTTCATAGGCGCTATGCTGGCAGCCAAGGTCCCGTCAGAAAGACGCGCTTCCCCATTCTTTACAAACACCTTTTGACCGCCCAGACTCGATTCGCCGTCGCCCTGGAGGCAGGCCCGCATCGAATCGGTGACCAGGATGAGGCCGTCGCGCCCTTTCATCTGATAGGCCAGTTTCTGAGCCGCCGGATGGACGTGGAGATCATCACAAATCAGTTCACAGCAGGCCTTTTTATGAAGGAGGGCCGCTCCGACGAGGCCCGGTTCCCGATGGCGGAAGGGCGTCATGGCATTATACAGATGGGTGACATGGCAGTTGCCCAGCGTTTCCATGCAGTCCATGGCCTGTTCAAAAGATGCCCCCGAATGGCCGAGGGATACGACGATGCCCTTCTCCTGACAAGTCTTTAAAAACTGCTTATTCTTTACCTGTTCCGGAGCCAGGGTAATGATTTTAATGATGTCGCTATACGGTTCCAACCAGGAAAAATCCGGAGCCTGTATATGACTTTCAGACTGTGATCCCTTATAGCGAGGCTGATGAAAGGCCCTTCCAGATGAGCGCCGAGAACCTGAGCTCCACCGGAAGCATTGTCCCTTGCCTTTCCGATTCGCGTCAAGGCTTTTTCAATGGCGCTCTGTTCCATGGTCATCGTCGTCGCCACAAAGGATGTAACTCCCGTCGCAGGTAAGGCCTTCTGCATGGCCGGCAGGGCCTGTTCATTGTCATCCATGACGTCGACGCCGGCGCAGCCGTGGATGTGTTCATTAATAAAACCGGGAACGACGAAACCGCCGTTAGCATCGATAAATTCCGAGCACATACCGGCTCTGAACTGCTTACGCGGGACGATGCGCCATATATCCTTTTCATACATAAGAACATGTCCGTTGACAATTTCATTCGGCAGGACAATCAGTCCGTCGAAAATTGCTTTCATAATAAATTCCTCCTAAAATCGTATTCACTGTTCCCAGTATACCACAAACGTAAAATCTGTGGAAATTGTGGATATCTAAAGTGGATAACTTGTGAATATGTCCGTAAATGGCGTTTTTATGCTTTGTCCTCCTGTGGATATCTTTCCACAATCCATCCACATATTGTGAGTAAATCCTCCCAGCCACTTATCCACATTTCTACAGGAATTATACACATCCCTTTGTTCATTTGTTCTCCCATGTACAATCGCTTACCCATGCCGTTAACGAGGTGTTTCCTCTGGGGATATATATTTATCCACGCGAGTTATCCACATTTATTAACATATGTTGATTTAAGTATCCACTGAAAAAATCAGCACAACTATGCGGATTCAAAAAATATCCACATTTCTGTCACTGTTGTACACAGAAAATGTGGATACATTGTGAATGCTTTTAGAGCAGTCTTATTCGACAGGACGACTCCAATCGATGTGGACACCTGTCGCCCGCCACATATAACACATGGCCAATTTCAGCGTTTCCAAACTCGACGTCGGTACGGCGCTGATCGTCTTATACTTGGAAAGGTCGGTATACTGGTGCAGCACCTTCTCCGTCGTTAGATATTCTCTGGCCCGTTCGTTGACAGCTTCATCATTTAGATGAACGCCTAATTCCTTGGTTTCCGTATTATACTCGATATACCCATTGTTATTGTCACCGGTATGGGCGACGACTTTAAAAATTTGCCATGTCTAAAACTCCTTTTTACGTATCCTTTTCATGGGACATTTCCCACAAAAAAACCCTTCATAATGGCCGTACGGCCAAACCGCTGCTGCAGCTTGTCGATGGCTTCGATGACTTTTTCCTTCGTTTCCTCGTCTTCAGAAAATAAATCGCCCTGAACTTGATACGGCTGTAACTGGCTCACCGTAAGGCCTAACAGACGGATTGGCTCATGCCCTTTATCCTTATTATACAATCTTTTAGCCGAAAAATATAACTGTTCTTCCGAAGCCGTCCCCATATCACCCAATGTCAGCGATCGGGTAACGGTCTTAAAAGAAGCATAGCGAATCTTGATGGTAATCGTCCGTCCCATGAGCCGACTCTGACGAAGCCGCCAAGCCACTTCATTCGCCAAGAGGCGAAACTGTTCATCCACTTCAGACGGCAGGGTCAAATCCCGGCTGTACGTATGCTCATTGCCGACCGACTGCGGCCGCCGCCGCACCTCCAATGGGCGCTTATCCTGACCGAGGGATAAGCGGTAAATGCGCTCTGCCTGATTCCCTAACAGGGGTTTCAACGCTTCGGGACTGGATGCCGAAATATCGCCTATCGTATGATATCCGCCCTTCTTCAATGCTTCTTCCGTCACCTTGCCGACGCCCCATAGCCGACTGATGGGCAGCGGTGCCAACACCGCCTGTTCCGTCCCGTAAGGAATCCAGACCAGTCCATCCGGTTTTCGCAAATCTGAAGCCAGTTTCGCTAAAAACTTATTGGGCGCAATCCCGGCTGAGGCAACGAGGCCCGTCGTCCGAAAAATCTCGTCTTTGACGGCCTTTCCGATATCGACGATATTCGGATAATGGCGTTCCATGCCGGATACATCCAAAAAGGCTTCATCCAGGGCCAAGGGCTCGATGTAGGGGGAATAATGCGACAAAATCAAGCGGATCTGATGCGACACCCGCCGATAAGCCGCCATGCGTACCGGTAAGAAGACACCGTTCGGACAGCGCCTCCGTGCCACCTTCATGCTCATAGCCGAATGGATACCATAGCGCCGTGCTTCATAGGAGGCCGTTGCCACGACACCGCGTCCATCAGGCCGCCGACAATGACCGGCAGTCCCTTCAAGGCCGGATTGTCCCTTTGTTCAATAGACGCGTAAAAGGCATCCATATCGACGTGCATAATCCATCGCGTTGCCATAAGCTCCCTCCTTTATACTCTCTATTATGATACACCGGCGCCGTCTTGTAAATACGGGGCCCCTCATTCCCTGCCCGGCAGTCCTTTAGAACCGTCCCAGAAATAGAAGTTTCTGTAAAAACGGCGTCATTACGCCGATTATGGAGACCGTACATCATTGGATTTTAAGTTCGTAATATGGTAAACTATAAGAATACCAAAGAGAGGTGAAATCGTATATTATGGATTTATTCCAATTGACATACTTCATCGAAGTCGCTCACAAAAAGAGCTTTACCAAAGCTTCAAAATCGCTGCACATCAGCCAGCCGTCTATCAGTAAAGGGATCAAGGCTCTGGAAGAACATTGGGGAGTTCAATTATTCGACCGCAAGGGTAAGAACGTAGAGCTTACGGAAACCGGTTCCTACCTCCTGCCGAAAATTGAAGAACTCATCAAGGGCTTTACGCAGCTCAATGAAGAAATGGAATCGCCGCAACTGCTCAATTCCGGCAAACTGTCCGTCGGGGTCCCGCCTATGATCGGCTCTTCCGTCATCGCACCGTTCATCGCCCATTTCATCAATACGTACCCTAAAATCGAATTGGAAATGAAGGAAGTCGGCTCCCAGGACGTCGTATCGGCCATCGACGACGGACTCATTCAGGTCGGTTTCGTCGCCTTGCCGATTACGACGGAAATTCCTTATGAATTCTTCATTTTCCATGAAGAGCCTCTCGACGTCGTCCTCTGGCCGGATCATCCCCTGGCCTCTCGTCCGTCTCTGACTTATCCGATATCAAGGATGAAACCTTCGTCTTTTATCCTAACGGCTTCTCCCTGAATCCTTACCTGCGCTCGGCCTTTCAGGAAATCATGTCTCATCCGAAGATCGTCTGCCGCTCCAGCAACTGGGACTTCCTGGCTCAAATGGTCTCGGGCAAGCTGGGGATTTCGCTCATGCCGCACACGATTTGTCAGCGCATCTCGCCGGATCTTGCCGTATCCGTCCCGCTGGTCAAGCCGCACCTGTACTGGACATTAGCCTTGATCTGGAAAAGCAAGGGCTACCTCTCCCATCCGTCACGGACCTGGGTACAGTCCTTTAAAGATTACTTTAAAGATGCCAGCGCGGATATCCAAAATGCCGCAGCCGACCAGCCGTTTCTGTCGGACACGCCAAACGAAGACTAAGACGGCTGCTATAAGCATCATGAAAGGAAGCATTGCCTCCGGGCAATGCTTTTTTTGTGCCAAAAATTTACATCAAATGGTGTTTCAAGGCGTAGTCGACGAGTTCTGATTTCGTCTTACAATTCAGTTTCTGCATCAACCTCGTTTTATACGTCGAGACCGTCTTTACAGAAAGATGAAGGGTGTCGCCAATAGCCGACAGGGAATGGCCATGGACCAAAGCCACGAGAACTTCCTGCTCCCGTTCCGACAAGGCCGGCGCGTCCTTCTTCTCCGCCAAGACGCCGTTAAGGAGGCTCCTGGCTTCGCGTTCACTGAGGTAGCGCTGGCCGGCAGCTACGGCATGCAGACCTTTAAACAATTCGGCATCAAGGGTATCTTTACACAAGTACCCGTCAGCACCGAGCTGCATCAACTCGGTTACGTACTCCTGCTCACTGTACATCGTAAGGACCAGGACCTTTACGTCATAATGGCGGCGTCGGATTTCCCGCAAACAGTCGATGCCGTTCATGACCGGCATCGACAGGTCGAGGAGGACGACATCGACGTCGGTTTCGTCCAGGATATCGAGGACTTCTTGCCCGTTCGAGGCCTCAGCCACGACGAGGCAGTCGTCCTGCGAAGCTAATAATAATTTCAGGCCTGTCCGCAAAATGCGGTGGTCATCAGCCAATAGTATGTTCATGTTCCATCTCCTCACTCAGATGTAACGGCAAGGTTATCGTCAGGGTCGTTCCCTTTCCCGGTTGGCCGTCAATAGAAAAAGTTCCATTTAACACGTCGGTCCGCTCCTGCATGCTGACCAGGCCCAAATGATTGTCGAGCCGGGCCTGTTCAGCCCGGGCGGCACTGAAGCCGACGCCGTCATCAGCAATGACCAAAGACAAGGCCGACGGCAGGATGTTCAGTTCAATCGTTACCGTATGGGCCTGGGCATGACGGGCAATGTTGGTCAGCCCTTCCTGCACCATGCGGTAACAAAACAGGGCCACCGGGCGTGATACCCGTGAAATGTCGCCGTCATGGCAGAAAGAAACGGTAAGGTCAGGCTGAGTCTGCCGATACGTATCGAGATATTTCTCAATGGCCACGATGAGGCCCAAATCATCGAGGAGCGGCGGATGAAGGTTGACCGCCAAATGGCGCAATCCTTCCAAAGTTTCCCGGGTCAGATCGCGGACACCGGTCACCAATTCGCGCACATCAGGCTTTTCAGTCTGATCCTGAATGAGCCGCAAATAGGCTAAAATCGATACCATGGACTGACTCGTTTCATCGTGGAGTTCCCGTGAAATACGACGGCGCTCATCTTCTCGAGCCGAAAACAGCTGGTCGATGAGCCAAACCCGGTTCTTTTCCTTTTCCCGAAGGCCGTCAACAGTTTCGAGTTTTCCCGATCTTTGACCGCCAGTCGGTTGCTCATGACGTTAAAGGCCTTGGCCAGCTGGCGACATCATCTTTCGTATCGACGGAAACGCGGACACTGTAATTGCCCCGCCCGATTTGGCGAATCGCTTTCGCTAAAGCCTGAACAGGCCGCAGGAAGGATCTTGCATATCGCGTCGCCAAGGCCGAGGCCACCAGACAGATGGCCAGGATGATCAGCATCGTTTCGACAAAGCGCTTCCACATCAGCTGCATCATCGGCCGCTCAGACAGGCCGACGCGGAAATAACCGACCAATCCGCCGTCGATGGGGACCATGATTTCCCGTATATAGCCCTCGGTACTGTCAAAGGTCAGCGTCTGTCCCAATCCCTCGTTTGCCAAGTCCCGCCGTTCCGGAAGGCCTTTTGGCAGTCCTTCTGTAAAGGTACTGGCCAGAATCCTCCCGTCAGGATAGGTTACCAGGATGTATCGGACCTGGTCGTTCGTCTTTTGGGCATGGAGCAGCTGCTCGGTCATATCGAAGCGGTCGTCGACGAGGATGTCATTGCTGACGACCTGCCCGATGGACACGGCCAGTTCCTTCCCAGATGCATCGAGTTCATGGCTCATGTACTCACTCGTCGAATAGAGGAACAGCGAGCTGTCAGTAAGCCGCAGATAAAAATAGTGCCGACAATGAGGCATTAAATTTTACGTATAGCGTGTAGTTTCTCATCTTACGTTCCTGCCAATCGTTTTTGCGCCTGATACTGCTGCTTGAACTCCTCATAGGACGCAGAATCGGGCGGGATAAAGCGGTCGATGACGATAGTTTTCATAGCTTTAGCCAAATCGTCATCTTCATGCATCGTATAGAAGATATGGCGCAGCGCTTCTTTTTCTGCCGGGTCTAAATCACTGCGGACGACGATGGGACCTGTCGGGGCTTCCGGCAAGGCTTCAATGATGCGAACTTCCTTGGCAAGTGTCGGGTTGGTGTCGGCCATGAGCTCATAGATCTGGCTGTCGATGCCGGCTGCATCGGCCAGGTGATTGGCGACAGACCACAGTGATTTGTCATGCCCGTGGGTATAGAAGAAGCGATTGAAAAAGGTTTCCGGCGTCGAGCCATCCCGGGCCAGCAAAAATTTAATGGCCAGACAGCCAGAATAACTCAAAGGGTCCGTAAAGGCAAAGACCTTCCCCCGGAGTTGGCTGAAATCATGGATATCGCTGTCGGCGGCCGTGATGATATAAGTTTGGTAATGAGACGTGCCATTGGTTTCGGCCATAGCCAGAAGCTCAATCGGCACTTGGCCCTGATAGGCAGCGTAAGCCCCGGTCGAGGAAAAGGCGACATCGGCATCGCCGTTGGCCAAGAGGGCATTCAGTTCCTCATAAGTCCGGCGCTGGATGAGGACTGCCGGCCACTGCTGTTTTTGAGAAATATAGGTGACGATTTGCTGATACACCTGCCGTGTTTCCCGCGGCGACATGACCGACGCAAAGGCGATGCGAAGCGGTTTTACACCGGTCTGCTCTACAGCAGGCCGCGGCCCTTCTGGCTGTGTAAGTCGATATAGCCTGAGGATGGGCACAGGCCGCACTGAAAAGACAGGCCAAGGTCAGCAGCATCATAGAAATAACCCGTTTCATAATGCCTCCCCTGCATACAATTTATATCATATATTATACCTTGAATCGGCCCGGCTGAGTAGTTTTTTACACGCCAAGTCCCGCTTATACGCAAAAAAGGCGTCGTCCTTTCAGACAACGCCTTTGCCATTAATCTTCTTTCGGTTTTGCATTCCAAACCAGGAGAGCCAGCAGTGTCGAGACGACAGCGGCACCGACCAGAATTCCGTAGCCAGTCCGAAGTCATAGACTTTGACGCCATTGACGACAGTAATGGTCATCAGTTTCCCGGTAATGAATTCCTGCAGCGCTGCCCCGGCATAGCTGAGGAGCCAATCATACCCATGGCAGCCCCGGTAACGCGTTTCGGCACGATATCGACAGCCATGAGACCGCCCATGTAGCAAACCAAAGCCCCCATGGTGAAGCCGTAGAAGGTCATGCACAACATATCCATGGTAAACGACTGCGGTGCCCAGAGGAAACCGGCAATCGACAAGGAGTAGAAGATCCCGTATAAGAGGCCGGCATATTGCGCTTATGATTGAAGAACTTATCCGAAATAACACCGCACAAGAGAGCCCCGAAGATACCAGCTACCTGCATGTAAGCCATGACACCGGCAGCGCCCATCATATCATAGCCCTTCTGTGACGTCAGGTAAACGACGCCCCAGCTTTCAATGGCATAGCGGGCAACATAGACACAAAGTGAAGACAAGCCGAGGATCCAAACGGCAGGATTCTTGACGACAGCATTCCACTGCATATTGCCGACCGATTTTTGTTTTTCCGCATCGATCTGTTCCTGCGTCTTTTCACCGTAATAGACGGCGCCGTTCGGCAGGCCCTGCGTTTCCGGACGGTCGCTCATGCCGAAGTAAATGAAAGCCGTCCCGATAAGGGAAATGATGCCGGCCGCAATGAAACCCATAGACCAGTTGTACATGGAAACGATGGCAGCAATGGCAAAGTAAGCGAAAGATGAGCCGAGATTGTGACTCGTAAACCAGATGCCATATAAGGTTCCGCGCTGTTTATTGCTGAACCACTGATTCAGGGAGACAATGGACGGACCGGCACCATAAGACTGGAACCAGCCATTGAGACCCCACAAGACGGCCAAGGGAACGAAGGAATTGACCAGCCCCATGCCGACCATAGTGAGTGAAGAAATGAACAAACCAAAGGAAAAGAATCGCTTGTTATTCATGCGGTCCGCCAGGAAACTGTTGGTAAATTTCCCAAGACCGTAGGTTACGAAGAATACCGAGCCGATGATCCCGATTTCCGTCGGCGTAACGATACCCGAGGCCAGAAGCGGCTTTTTAATGACCGAATAACTCTGGCGGATGATGTAGTAAAAAGCGTAACCGATCGTGATGGAGGCGAAGACGCGCCAACGCATAGCGTTAAACTTTTTCTTGATAGCCTCGCCATCGGTCATAGGCACGGCGTCCGGTGCCGTTCTGAAAAAGTTCCAGATTAAATTGAGCATAAAAAAAACTCCTTCCGTTGCATGAATCCGAATAATGATAAATCCGTATGGTACGGCTTTATTATAATAAACAGATTCTAACAACGGTAGCAGAAAAATTCTGATTTTTCTGTAGGAGTTTTTCTGACACTACATGATGCGCTTGGCACCTACGTATCGGGAAGACCAGTAACTGCTGTCCATGTCAGACACGCTGACGCCGTCACTGGCAGCATTGATGAACTGGTGGTTGCCGATATAAATTCCGACGTGAGAAATACCTGCCTCATAGGTCGAGAAGAAGACCAGGTCGCCAGGCTCTAAATTGGCCATGGAGACCGATTCACCGACGTCATACTGTTCGTCGGCTGCCCGGGGTAAATCGATGCCGGCTGCCGAATAGACGTAGCGCGTAAAGCCGGAGCAGTCGAAGCCCGACGGCGTCGAGCCGCCAAAGACGTAGGGAACGCCGATATACTGATTGGCGATATCGAGGATATGCGTAGCCTCCGAATTCTGCACGCGAGGTACGCCATTATAACCGCCATTGCCGAAGCGGCGGATGGGACCTGTCGGAAGTTGTTGTCCCGTCAGGGCATAAAAGGTCGACGGACCGACGATGCCGTCTGTATCAAGCCATGAGCCCCTTGATAAGAACGGACGCTTGTTCCGTACCGGCGCCAAAAACACCGTCTACATCGACGCTGTAACCGGCATTCACCAAGGCCTGCTGAATGAGGAGGATTTCATTGTCTGCCGTCGCTTTGGTAACAAAGGCTGAGGCGACAGAGTCATTTTCCGGCATAGACGAACCGGTAAGCGCTGCATACGTTGCAGCTCCGACGATTCCGTCAGAATCCAGGCCTTGGTCCTCCTGGAACTTCCGGACAGCAGCCTGCGTCGAAACGCCATAATCACCATCAGCCGCAACGGCATACCCCTTACTGGACAGTGCCTGCTGGATGGTGACGATTTGGTCGCCCCGGTCACCGGGATGGAAGGTGGCACCGACAACCGATACGGAAGTCAGGATGCATAATCCCAGTGCGGCTGCTATTCTTTTTGTCGTATTCATCGAATACCCCTTTCTCCGCTTTGTAAAATATACGTTTATTATATCATTTTTTCTCTTTTTTAGTAGCTTTCGGGTTAATCTTTATCGTAACCACAAAAAAAAAGCTTCACAACAGAGTTGTGAAGCTTTTTACCGAGTAAGGGTGAATTAGAATTTGCCGTCTTTGGCAGCGCTTCAACAGCGACAGCAACAGCAACGGATGCGCCAACCATGGGGTTGTTGCCCATGCCCAGGAAGCCCATCATTTCAACGTGAGCCGGAACCGACGAGGAACCGGCAAACTGAGCGTCACTGTGCATACGGCCCATGGTATCAGTCATGCCGTACGAAGCAGGGCCGGCACCCATGTTGTCCGGATGAAGGGTACGGCCTGTACCGCCGCCGGAAGCAACAGAGAAGTATTTTTTGCCCATTTCGATACATTCTTTCTTATACGTACCGGCAACGGGATGCTGGAAACGAGTCGGGTTGGTCGAGTTACCCGTAATGGAAACGTCGACGCCTTCGTGGTGCATGATGGCAACGCTTCGCGGACGTCGTCAGCACCAAAGCAACGGACATTAGCCCGTTCGCTCTTGGAATAAGGAACTTCACGGACGATGTTCAAGTCACCTGTCTTATAGTCGAACTGGGTCTGAACATAGGTGAAGCCGTTGATGCGGGAAATGATCTGAGCGGCGTCTTTACCGAGGCCGTTCAAGATAACGCGAAGGGGAACCTTGCGGGCTTTGTTGGCGTTGCGGACGATACCGATAGCACCTTCAGCAGCGGCAAAGGATTCGTGGCCGGCGAGGAAACAGAAACACTGCGTTTCATCCTGAAGAAGCATAGCAGCCAGGTTGCCGTGGCCGCGACCGACTTTACGGTCTTCAGCGACCGAACCGGGGATGCAGAAGGACTGGAGGCCGATACCGATGGCTTAGCAGCTTCTACAGCCGTCCGTGCATTAGTTTTAATGGCGATAGCAGCGCCAACGGTGTAGGCCCAGCCGGCATTTTCAAAGGCAATGGGCTGTACGTCTTTGACGATTTTATAAGGATCCAATCCTGCAGCGGCACAGATATCGCGGCATTCTTCTACACTGCCGATACCGTATTCTTTCAGTACGCCGAGGATTTTATCAATTCTTCTGTCGTAGCTTTCAAATAATTCCATGGTTTTGCCCTCCTATTGCTGTCTCGGATCGATGTACGAAGCTGCTTCATCAAAGCGGCCATAATGACCTTTGGCATCTTCCATAGCCTTAGCCGGTTCAATGCCTTTTTTAATGGCTTCCATCATTTTTCCGAGGTGGATGAATTCATAGCCGATGACCTGATTTTCTTCATCAAGGGCCATGCGGGTGACATAGCCTTCGGTCATTTCGAGGTAACGAGTGCCTTTGGCTTTCGTACCAAACATGGTGCCGGTCTGGCTGCGAAGGCCTTTGCCGAGGTCATCGAGGCTGGCGCCAATAGGAAGACCACCTTCAGAGAATGCCGTCTGCGTGCGGCCGTATACGATCTGGAGGAAAAGCTGGCGCATAGCTACGTTAATAGCGTCACATACTAAGTCAGTATTGAGGGCTTCGAGAAGGGTCTTGCCCGGGAGGATTTCCGAAGCCATGGCTGCTGAATGAGTCATGCCGGAACAGCCGATCGTTTCGACGAGGGCTTCTTCGATAATGCCGTCTTTGACATTGAGGGTCAGCTTACAGGCACCCTGCTGAGGGGCACACCAGCCTACACCGTGTGTCAAACCACTGACATCTTTAATTTCTTTTACTTGTACCCATTCGCCTTCTTCCGGAATCGGTGCTGGTCCATGATATGCTCCCTTTGTGACAGGACACATATTCTTAACTTCTGTTGAATACAACATGTTCTCTTCACCCTTTCAAAATCTATGAAATAAACGGCAGCAAGTATAGGACTCAGTCTTTCAACTGGTCATATATCTGTGTAAACAAAGCGCGGTACATGCTGCCCTTGCGCCACAAGAATGAAAATGCGTGCATCACGGAAAAATCCGTAATGGCGATGCGTCTGAGCCTTCCCTCAGCCAGTTCTTGGTGAACTGATTTTTCATATAAGAATGCAATACCGCAGTCGCGGCAGGCCAGCCCTTTTACAGCAGACAGGCTGCCCACTTCATAGCGGGACGGAAAATGCTCCAGGGTGTACCCTTTTTCCGCCAGCTTCCGTTCTAAGATCCGACGGACACCAGCATGGCGTTCGCCGATGATGAGCCGATAGTGCATTAGATCCGCAAGGGTCATTTCATCGGGAGCTCGTACCCGTCCGAACAGACGGCAACGATGGGTTCCGTAGAAAATAAAAGCGAATCGTAATGACCTTGGTCAAAAGAACTTTCGACGATGGCAAAATCAATGGTCCCCTTATCTAAGGACTGGAGCAGTTTATCAGCATCGGCAATCTCCATGCGAAGATTCATGTCCCCATTTTGCTTGAGGATGACGGACAACTTATCAAGAATGCCCATACCGGCTGTTGGCGTCGCGCCAAAAGACAAGGAGTGGTGATGCTGCAGGTCACGCAGATGCTCTTTTAAAAGCGTATCGTCATGACTGATAGCCGTCGCCGCATTCCAAAGAATATGGCCGGCTTGTGTCAACTGCAGATGTTTCCCCTTGTAACTAAAAAGTTTGGCCCCGTATTCGCGTTCTAAATATCGAATATGCTGAGAAACGGCAGGCTGCGTGATATGGAGCTCAACGGCAGCCCGGGTATAATTCATGTGACGGCAAACGCACAAAAATGTATGGATACGAAAGTCTAACATGGCACCCTTTCCTTTCTTTGCGTTTTCCATAAGATAATTTTATGATATTTCAATCGTTTTATCAAGAACAAAGTGGGCAATTTCCGTATACTGATGGGACGACATCGTTCCCAACGGAACGTATTCTCAACAAGGGACTACAAAATCACCGATACGTCAGTCTTATGTACTCTTCATGTACAAACCTCCCTTGACAGTATCACTATTAATAGATGTAATAGATGCTAACAGTAATCGATAACAACAAAATATATCTTATTAATAATGATTATTGTATAATATAAACAAAAACCCCTGTTATTTCAAGGAAAGGTACCGATATGACAACAGAACAATATATGAATATGATTCGTAACAATCCTTATGTCATTGGGCGAATCGAAAATCCAACAGAAGAAATGCAGCTCCTGGCCGTACAACTGAACGGTCAGGCTCTCCAATATATTACCAATCCGTCTCCGGCTGTTCAAGAGGCGGCCATTGCCAATACGGCAAGAGCCATCCAGTTCATCGAAAACCCGTCAGAAGACATTAAGCTTCAGCCGTACGCGCCGGCTGGAACAATTTAAGCTACCTCGACAATCCCTCACAGGAACTCATCGACGCCGCCTTAGACCAGTCCGGTTGGGCCATTAAATACATCAAAGATGCCGACCACGACTTACAGCTCCGCGCCGTCAACAAGAATTACGACGCCGTCAAGTACATCAAGGATCCGGCACCGGACGTCCAATTAGCCGCCGTTCGCGGCAACTACGAAGCCCTCCGCTATATCGAAAATCCGACGGACGAAGCCAAGGACTTGGCGATCCGCGAAGACGCCCAGGCCCTGCGGCTCATCCGCAACTTAGGAAAAGAAGATTTCCTCCATTATCTGGGACTCAACGTCCTGGTCAGTAAATACATCCCCAAGGATATCAGCCTCAGTCCCGATGACTGGCGCGATACCCTCAAGGATATCCTCGCTCAAGAAGACGTGTCCGAAGAATACGTCCGCAACTTCATTACCTGCAGCGCCGTCGACCTCTCGCCAGTCGACAAGATCCTCCTCGTCGATGACTATGGCAGCCAAAAAGCCCGACGCATTACTGTAGACGAAAAATTGACCTTAAAATAGGAGTAACGACTATGAACTTTACAGATACATATAAAAGCGTAGAACTCGTTCTCACGGCCGGTGAAGTTCCCCTTCTCGTCGGCGAAACGGGTATCGGCAAGACCTCGCTTGCCCGCGAACTGGCTCATCGACACGACTGGAGCTTAGTCGGAATCGACGGCAACTTATTGAAAGAAGGGGAAATCGGCGGTCTCCCGACCGTCGAAAACGGGACTACCGTCTATGCCGTCCATCATAAACTGCGCACCATCGACGAAGAAATCGCCAAGGGCAAAACAGTCCTGTTGTTCATCGATGAAATCAACCGCTGCGACCACGCCGTCCAGCAGGAATTGATGAACCTCATCTTAAACCGCGAAATCAACGGCTACGCCCTGTCGCCGTCGTTCACATCATCGCCGCCATGAACCCGTCCGACGCCTACGATTATGAAGTCGTCGAAATGGACGCGGCTCAGCAGAACCGCTTCGTCTGGCTGTACATGGAACCGGATTATCTGCAGTGGCTCGACTGGGCGTCGTCAGCCGGTATCGAAGAAACGGTCATGGAATTCATTTCCACCTATCCGGAATACCTCGATAAGACCAACGAAGACGATATCAACGCAACGCCGCGAAGCTATGAACGAATTTCAAAACTCTACACCATTTATAAAAATGATGCCGGCAGCATCCCCAAATCGGTCTTCCACAATGTCATCCGCGGCAACGTCGGCAAACTCATCGCCGAAGAGTTCATCCAATTCGTCAACTCTGACGCATCGCCCCTCATCACCTATAACGACGTCTTCAGCGGCGATACCCTTGCTCCGGAATTAAGCGGCCGCGTCGCCGGTGAAAGCCATACGCGCCTCTATCTGACGGCCAAAAACATCCTCAAACAGTTAGATTCTCACCTCTCGGAGGACAGCGACAACCAGGCCCTCTTATCGCGCTTCGTCGCCTTCCTCTCCCTCTATCCCGTCGATCTTCGCTTAGGTGTCATGAAAGACATGAAATCCGCCAATCCCAAAGTCTATGCCTGCGCTTTGGATAACGCCGACTTCATCGACAGTTACTTTGCAGCCTTTCGCTCCTTACGGTAAATCGGATGAAGCAGTCCATTACCGTTGAAGCCACTCTCCTCTACCAGCAGGCATCGATAATCGCCGACGATATCCTCCAAGATAATGTCCGTCCAAATCCGGACGCGGAGATACCGGCTGATTTTCAAAATAAATTCTTCGCCTTCCTCGGCCGCATCACCGGCCATCTCATGGAAGACAAGGATAATTTTTTCGGATACTTTCTCTTTCAGATGACCAAGAGCATCCGCTTCGATTTAGCTTCGCCGACAGGTGTCAACTTTAAGGGCACCCGCTATCAAATTCACTTCAATCCCCTCATCTTCCTGACCCTGTCACCGGAACAGATGGAAAGCACAATCAAACACGAAATCCTTCACGTCGTCTCCCTGCACCTCATCCGAGCCAAGGAACTGCGCGAAAACTACAGCAAGCAAGCCATCACCTTTGCCATGGACGTCGTCGTCAACACCTACCTCGACCACCTGCCGCCCTTTTCGACGACTTTGGAATGGGTCAACACCAACTTTTCCCTTCTCCTAAAGCCCTTCGAAAGTCTGGAATATTACGTCGACAAGATTCAGACCGCTCTCGACCTGCGTACGGAAAACAAAAACCTTCCAGAACCGGAAAGCGATTCCGACGAAACGGTCGCCGTCTCCTATAATCCCGTAACGACCCACGACCTGTGGGATGAAAGCGATGAAATCGACGACGAAACGCTGCGGGAATTCACCGAAAAATACGTCGACGCCTCGTCCAAGGGCGATCTTTCCAACTACCTGGAAAGCATGATCAAAGCCTTAAAGGACAACAAAGACGGCCTCCCCTGGCACTGGTACCTGAAAAAACTGGTCGGCTCCGTCGCCAGCCGTTGGAAACGGACACCCATGCGCCGCAACCGCCGCCAGCCGGACCGCCTCGACCTGCCCGGCAAGCTGCGCTCCCATACGGCCAAGATCATCGTCGCCCTCGACATCAGCGGCAGCATCACCGATGCCGAATTTCGCCAGGCCGTCAGTGAAGTCCTGCAGCTCGTTCGCTGCTATGACCACGAAATCATCGTCGTCGAATGCGACGACCAAATTCGCCGCACCTACCACGTCCGCGACCTGGAAGACGTCAAAGGGCGCCTCGACATCCGCGGCGGTACCGCCTATACACCAGTCTTCGACTTTGCCAACACCCAAAACATCGACCTTTTAGTCTACTTCACCGACGGCAAAGGCGAAGAAACCCTGCAAACAGCCCCTCATGGCTATAAAGTCCTCTGGGTCCTCTCCGGCCATGGAGAAAGCCTATCCTTACAGAAACCCTACGGCCTGGTAAAACGCTTGGCCAAACTCCCCGAATACGATCCCAACCTCGACTTCGACGACGTCCGAGGCGGCGGTTTCTCCATGAGTAACCAAGAACACACGAGTAAGCTCTAAATTTACATCAACAAAAACAAGGGATTGTATTCAATCCCTTGTTTTTAATTTACAGCCACAATTCATCAGAAAGATCATATCCATTTTTCAAAACGTTATATGGGTTCTGGCGTAATGCTGCCTAACCTTAGTTTCTTGCAAGGCTCTGATCATCCATTTCTGAAGAGTGAACTTCCCTGTCCTAAGTAAACATAATCCATTCTCGCCATTAGGCATCTGTATAGAAATTTAATGATCGGCAAAACGTTTCCCTAAATCTACGGCATAGCACATGCTGTCTGCCTTGGCGATGCCTTTACCGGCAATGTCAAAGGCCGTGCCATGATCGACGGAAGTACGAATGATGGGAAGTCCCAAGGTAACATTGACTCCAGAATCAAAGGCCACCATCTTCATGGGGATATGACCTTGGTCGTGATACATCGCTACGACGATGTCATAAACACCGTGATACGCCTTTAAGAAAACGGTATCCGGTGAAACGGGGCCGTCAACGCAAAGGCCTTCGCTTTTAGCTTCAGCGATAGCCGGCATGATTTCATCAATGTCTTCATGTCCGAAAATTCCGGCTTCCCCACTGTGCGGATTCAGTCCGGCAACGGCAATTCTCGGTGTCGTAATCCCTAACTGTTTCATCGCCTTATCTGCCAAGTGGATACATTCCAAAACCCTGGCCTTCGTCGCCCGATTACACGCTTCTCGCAGGGAACAGTGGGTCGATACATGAACGACTGACATCTTTTCACTCCAAAGCATCATCGTATAGGCCTTGGTTCCCGTAAGGGTTGCAAAGATTTCAGTATGACCATCGTAAGCGTGTCCGCCTTTATGCAACGCTTCTTTATTCAAGGGAGCCGTTGTAACCACTCGCACGTCACCCTTCATGGCATCGGAAATGGCTCGTTCGATATATCGGTAAGCAGCGTCTCCAGCAATGGGAGAAACCTTTCCGATTTCAAGATCTTTGCCAAAATCTAAATCAACAACAGAGATAACATTGATTTTCCCCGGTTGAAATTCTTGAACATTTTGAATCTGCACCAAGGGTGTCGATAAGTTAAGTTGCTGATGGTAATGTTGGAGAACTTTATAACTGCCATAGATTAAGACAGATTGTTGATACTCTTTTTTAGCATCTATCGCTTTGAGCGAAATCTCAGGACCAATACCAGCCGGATCGCCCATGGTAATGCCAACAAAATGTGTTCTCACTATACCTCCTCCTTTATCCCAACACGTATGTTTTATTTTATTGTTCCATAGTGTTTTATTTGTTTGTTTTTG
>ENA-OQBJ01000418-OQBJ01000418.1-human-gut-metagenome-genome-assembly--contig:-NODE-418-length-22670-cov-3.026971_pt1 | contig 22670 bp, 21 predicted proteins | sample MGYA00242743_ERZ504545 | MGnify/ENA primary metagenome ERZ504545 (study PRJEB26092, sample SAMD00036252) | human gut metagenome | host: Homo sapiens | study: EMG produced TPA metagenomics assembly of...
GCGTTAAAAAATCTTCAGACCGATATCGGTCTAAAATTTTTCATGCCGCTTAAAATATAAGACCGATATTTATCTTCAAACGCCTATTCATAGCCTTGTTTGAATCAAAAAAATCGGTCTAATTTTGATAGTTACTTTAATCCAAGAAATTTTACTTTATCTTCCTCAGAAAGATTATCCCATTCACGGCAGGCTGGTTTCCAATCATCTTTTTGAGGGCTTCCGTCGCCATTGCAAGGTCTGTTTCTGCATAGATTTCTGTCGTGGTGATATTTTCGTGCCCAAGCAGTTTGGCGATCTCCGCAAGGGATAAGCGAGCCGGTACAGCTGGGCGCCATATGAGTGCCGCATCAGATGCGGATGTACGTTCGGAAAGGAGGAATCAGTTTTACGTGCCATATCAGCATACTTTTTAAGGATACGCTGGACATTATCTTCTGACATCATGCCCCTGCCGTCACGGTTCACTGTAAAAAACAGGTAATCTTCCATATTTTTATTCTGATGGTAAAGGGTGCAGTAATAGCTGTAATTCTCCATAAAAGTTTCATCAGAAACCGGGATAATGCGTTTTTTGTTCCCTTTCCCGGTGACCATGACATAGGGATATTTTTCCTCCGTTATGATGTCTTTCAGCTTTATGTGGCGGAACTCGTCAAGGCGCACCCCCGTCGCAAAAAGGAAGAGGATAATAAAACGGTCACGTATGCCGGTTTTTGTGGCGGCGGGCTGTTCCAGCAAAAGAACCACCTGCTCCTTATCCAGCCAGTTATGCTTCTTTGGGTAGGTTTTTTTATGCTTGATCTTAGCCGTTTTTAACTGCAATGGTATCAGTTCGATATCCCTGCCCGCTGCGTACTGTAGGTATGACTTTATTGCTGACAGCCGGATGTTCCTTGTCCCGATGCTGTTGTTTTCGGCAACCCAGCTGGTGAACCTGCGTATGGTATCCTCTGTCACATACTCAAATGTAATCTCATCAACCTGCCTGCCGTGAACCTGACGCAGGTATAGGCGAAAAGCGTTCAGGGATTCCTTATAAGTCTGTATGGTTCTTTCACTTTTTAGCTCAATCCGCATGTTATCGAGGAAATCCTTGACATAGATAAAAAACATTTTTGCAGGCTTATTCTTCGGCATACTTTACACCTATCCCTTCCTCAAGCTGACGGAGCTTATCCTGATACACCGGGAACAGCTGTGAAGTTATGTGGAGATAGTATAAGGTGTACCTGATGTGTTTATGCCCCATGTACTGGCAGAGGTACTCCATCCAGTTGGCAAAGTCCTCGCCCGCTTCAACGCACTTTTTGATGTTCTGTACTGCGAACAGATGGCGCAGCCGTGGGGAGTGAATTTTTTCCCTTTGACATTGAGCAGCCCGGCTTTTTTCAGGATGCTGTCAAATACCCTTACGATGTTGCCGCTGTTATAGCAGAGTTTCTGGCTGCTGGGCTGGAAGAAATACTTCCTCCCTGGCAGGACGGATGAGTAGCGCCTGTCAAAATCCCGGCACAGGTTCAGCAGGTCATCGCTCATGTATATTCTGCGGTCCATAAAGCCTTTTGAATGGTAGATGCTGACAGTGCCGCTGGACAGATCCACATCGCCTACTGTGAGATTACAGACTTCTGAACTGCGCATTCCACAGCAATACTGCATCCGGAAGAAGCAGGGGAAAATCAGGTCATTGTAAGGAAAAATATCTGTTGTTTTTACACCAGAATCAACACTGGCGAAGAACTGCTGCAGCTGCTCATCGCTGAACAGGCGGGGTTCATCTTTCGTTTTGTACCACACACTGTAATTAGGAACATAGGCATTTTTGCCGATGGACTGCTGGTATTCCCCCAGATGCTTCATTGTCCTGACCCTGCGGGCGTAGTGGCAGCGTGACTCGGACTTCATGTCATGTATCCATGATTCGGATATTTCTTTTGAGAGCAGGCTGGCATCAGGATATCTGTCAAAGCAGTATCCGTCAAAATCATGCAGGAAATAATCAATATAAGCCACTTTAAGGCCGGAGCTGCGCAGTTGTGCAACCATGTTTTCTATATCTATGGAAAAACCACTTTTATACATGGTAAGCACCTCCCTCATAAGGAATCATGGAGAGGGAAAGCGAACACCTTTTCATTTTCTCTTCATCTGTGGAAAGGTAGCACTGCACGGAATTCCTGTCGGTATGCCCCAGCATTTCAGAAATGACCGGAAGGGCAGCTCCCGAATTAAGTAGCCTTGACGCAAAAGTGCGTCTGAATATATGCAGCCCGTCATGGGGGATTGTATTTTCCGATGGAGTTCCCTTTGCACGGTATCTGATGCGGTAATGCCTGCGCTTCAATCCCTGAACCGGGCCGACGCCCGTAACAAAGATATGGTCGGAATCGCATTCACGGCGTTCATGGAGAACGTAATCAATGATGGCGTTTTCTGTTTCCGCATCAATCGGCACCTGTAACGGCACTCCTGTTTTCTGCTGTACTAAGGAAATATACTGTTTATCCCAGTTGATATCCTGAAATTTCAGGGCGCGTATGTCGCAGCTCCTCAATCCCGTATGAAGCGCCAGCAGCCCGATTGCGATATCCCTTTTATTTACGGAAGAACCCGGTTCATCCTCAAGGATATCTGCTTCCTGCTGGCGGGTTAGTGTTGTGATGATCCTGCTGCTGTTGACCCTGTGGATGATGATCGCCGAGTGCAGGCTCATTGTATCCACTAATCCGTATTCCTCCGCATAAAGCCAGAAGTTTTTAAGGCAGTACAGTTCACCGTGTACGCCTTTTGGGGTGCGCCCCTTAAACCTGTCGGAAAGGAGATAGCCTGAAATATCTGCATGGGTAAGCCCGTTAAGGCTGTACCTGCCGTGGCTTTCAAAGTATAAAAACATTTTCCTGACCCACGACACCCTGCCTTTTACAGTATCTTCCTTTAACCCAAGTCAGATGATTCATACTCCGCATATTTTTGAAGCGCATCATTAAACTCACTGCTCTGCAGTTCGGGAGGTTTTTCAGTGAGGTAGTGCCTCCATGATGTCAAAGTTCCCTGTTCCTGTTCTGCGAGCAGATGCACGAAGCGGTGGAAAGCAATCCAGTCAACATAAGAGCTGTTCAGCTTTGAAGCCGGGTCATGCTCAAGGGTATTTACATAGCCGAGGCACAACTGCAGGTCAAATCCGCAGTCCTTTTCACGAAGGAAACCTGCCAGCTGCTCTGTGAAACGCCTATGTCTGTCAAGTACAGCCTGCGCAGTCGTTCCTAACGCAATGATTGTTTTTTCAGTTTCATCAACCAGCCGACGAAACTGTTCTTCATTAAAACTCATGTCATTCCTTCCTTTCGATAGAAAAATCTTTAATGTAACAAAGATAATATCGAATTTGGAAGGAAATCGTAATAACTAACTATCAAAAAATTAGACCGATGTTTTTTGACTCAAACAAGGCTATGAAAGTGTCTGAAAACATTTTATCGGCATAAAAAATCAAGCGGCATGAAAAATCTTAGACCGATATCGGTCTAATAGTTATAACGCACATTAAAGGGGGAATGAGAATGGGAAAATATCAAGTGATTTATGCAGATCCCCCGTGGGCATATCGGGTTTGGAGTAAAAAAGGAAACGGGCGATCAGCGGAAAGCCATTACCCAACCATGAGCATAGAAGAAATAGCAGATTTGCCGGTAAAAGAATTGGCAGATGAAAATTGTGCATTGTTTCTATGGGTTACATTTCCGCTTCTAAGAGAAATATGGAAGGTAATTGATGCGTGGGGATTTACCTATAAAAGTGTAGCATTTGTGTGGATCAAACAGAATAAAAGAGCAGATTCTTTGTTTTGGGGCATGGGGTACTGGACAAGAGCCAATGCAGAGATTTGTATTCTTGCAACAAAAAGGAAGTCCAAAAACGTTATTCCAAACGTGTGCATCAGGTTATTGTAAGCCATATTGAGGAACATAGCAAGAAACCAGAAGAGGCAAGAAGACGGATTGAGCAGTTAATGGGAGATGTACCCCGTATTGAACTGTTTGCACGTAGAGAAACACCGGGTGGGACGTGTGGGGAAATGAAGTTTCCTGTTCTTTGGGAACAGAAATATTACAGGAAAATAAAAGAAAGGAAACATCAGAGAAGAAGATGGGAGAGTTGTTGAACCTGTGACAGCCATTTTCGCTCTGGTCGGAAAAAAAGATGGCATTTGTATCCGTACCAAAGGATTTGACAAAGGTAAAAAAAAAAATAAAGTGGTCTTGAATTTGACAAAAAGGCAGCTTCTTTGCCTTTCGATTGCGGCGGCAATGGGATTACCGTTTTATTTTTTAACGAAAGACTGGATTGGGACGAGTAACGCAGCAACAGGTATGGTCATTCTTATGGTTCCAGCTTTTTTATTTGCAATGTACGAGAAAGATGGAATGCCACTGGAAAAGATTTTGTTCCATATTATTCAAGTGAAACTGCAACGTCCGGCACTCCGCAAATACGAAATAGAAAATTTTTATGAGAAGGAGGAAAATTTGCAGACGGAGAGAAAGAAAAAAGGAGGGAAGCCTGATGGTAGACAGAATGGATAAGAGAAAACCTGTAAAACTTACAAGAAGTGAGAAAAAAGCCATGAGGCGTACAGAAAAACTGGCAGTAAAATTAGAAAAAGAACAGGAAAGGGCAGATAAAATCCGTAGGAAAAAGGAAGCAAAAAGAGCTGCCCGTGAGGAAAAGAGGAGAAAAAAAGGAAGTAGAAAAAGTGGATTGCAGAGAAAGGATAGGAAACCTACACCGAATAAGAGAATAGAAAAGAAGCATTCTTATTCAGAACAGAAATCTTCTACCGGAAAGGTGAGATGTACCAATGTGAAAAGAAAACAGGAACGGAACATATCAGCACAGAACTCTATTCCATACAGAGAGATGGCAAAAGACGGAATTTGCAGGGTTCAGGAAAAGTATTATTCCAAAACAATCCGTTTTTATGATATTAACTACCAGCTTGCCCAGAATGAAGATAAGAATGCTATTTTTGAAAACTGGTGTGATTTCTTAAATTATTTTGACAGCACCATACATTTTCAGATTTCCTTTATCAATCATCACAGTAATATGAAAGAATTTGAATCCGTAATACAAATTCAGCCGCAGAATGATGCTTTTGATGATGTGCGTATGGAATATGCACAAATGTTAAGGGATCAGCTTGCAAAAGGGAACAATGGTCTGGTACGGACAAAGTATATTACTTTCGGAATTGAAGCAGAGAATATCCGGGAGGCAAAACCAAAACTGGAGCGTATAGAAGCCGATATTTTAAATAATTTTAAGGTTCTTGGTGTGTCTGCATATCCATTGAATGGAGAAGAGAGGCTGCAAATCCTCTATGAAACTTTTAATCCGGAAGAAAAGGTGCCATTTCAGTTTTCTTATGACAGGATATTACGTTCTGGCATGGGAACAAAGGATTTTGTAGCGCCTACCAGTTTTGTTTTTAAAGAAGGGAAAACCTTTCAGATGGGAAATACCATAGGTGCAGCGTCTTATCTTCAGATTTTAGCACCAGAGTTGACAGATAAAATGCTGGCAGAATTTTTGGATATGAACAGAAACCTGATTGTGAATCTTCATATCCAGTCCATAGATCAGATGAAAGCCATTAAATTGGTAAAAAATAAGGTGACAGATATTAACCGTATGAAAATTGAGGAACAGAAGAAGGCAGTACGTGCAGGTTATGACATGGACATCATACCTTCTGACTTAAATACATACGGAGGAGAAGCAAAGCGGCTGTTGGAAGATTTACAGTCCAGAAATGAGCGAATGTTTTTGGTAACAGTTCTTTTTCTGAATACAGCAAAAACAAAGCAGGAATTGGATAATGCAGTATTCCAGACTGCCGGGATTGCACAGAAATATAATTGTTCTTTACGACGTCTGGATTATATGCAGGAGCAGGGATTGATGAGCAGTATTCCGTTGGGAATGAATATGATTCCGATTAAACGGGCATTGACCACCACATCTACTGCTATTTTTGTGCCTTTTACCACGCAGGAGTTATTTATGGGAGGAGAATCCCTATATTATGGCTTAAATGCGTTATCCAATAACATGATTATGGTAGACAGGAAGAAGTTAAAAAATCCAAATGGTCTGATTCTTGGTACACCGGGGTGTTTTACTGGGGAAACAAAACTGCTTTTACCAGATGGAAGGAAAGTCAGCTTTTTAGAATTGCTGGCGAAGAAAGAAGAAGTTCTTGTCAATAGTTTTGACTTCCAGAAGCAGGAGCTTGTAAAAGCCAGAGGATATGACGTGCGCTGCACGAAAGAAGTTACGGAATTGGTAGAGGTAGAACTGGAAAATGGAGAAACCGTACGCTGTACTCCGGATCACTGGTTTCTTACGCAGTCGGCAGGATATGTGGAAGCCTGTAACTTGAAAGTAGGGGCAAAGTTTATACCGGAACATGAAGTGAAGGCAGTCCGTTTCCTGAGTTTAGAAGAAGCAGTTCCTGTTTATGATATTTCTGTAGAAGGCTATCAGAATTTTCTTTTATCTTGTGGTGTAGTGGTACATAATTCAGGAAAATCTTTTGCGGCAAAGAGAGAGATTGCCAATGTGTTTTTTGCAACACAAGACGATATTATTATCGGAGATCCGGAAGGAGAATATTATCCGCTGGTACATGCACTGGGGGGACAGGTAATTCATATTTCCCCGACAAGCCACGATTATATCAATCCGATGGACATCAATCTGGATTATTCAGATGATGACAATCCTCTTGGGTTTAAGAGTGATTTTATCTTATCTCTTTGTGAGCTGATCATGGGTCCAGGAATGGAATTGAAGCAGAGGAAAAATCAGTGATAGACCGTTGTCTGCCACTGGTATACCAGAAGTATTTTGAAAATCCAATACCGGAAATATGCCGGTACTTGGAGATTTATATGACTGCTTGAGAAAACAGGAAGAAGTACAGGCACAGAGGATTGCCACAGCGCTTGAAATTTATGTTAATGGCTCCCTGAATGTATTCAATCATCATACCAACGTAGAACTGAATAATCGCATCGTTTGTTTCGATATTAAGGATTTGGGAAAGCAGTTAAAGAAGTTAGGAATGCTGATTGTGCAGGATGTGCGCTTTGTTTCTTGTTAATCTCCATAGAAATATGGAACAAAGCAAGACAGATTTCTAATGAAATCTGAACTCTATATTCGATTTGACAGGGGAAGTTCCTGTCTGACCCGGTGTGACGGGTTACAAAAATTCTAATCTCCGACGTGCATTTCATTGTGACAGGTGAATTGTACGAAGCTCGGTGAAAAGCGGGGAAGAAGCTTGAGACAGTTTGGATAACCGCAAGAAGCTATAAATTAGTCATGTCCAGTATATTTTGTTGCAATCGACAAATGTCCTGAGTGTAAGGCTCGTAAACGATGGGATGATAATACAGCCATCCTCCATGTGGGGTGCTGTCGCCGTTGAAATATGTCTTGGTGGAAAACGGCAGAAAACCGGAATGGTCGAATGTCACTGGCAATCAATCACACAAGCCAGTGATGGCAGCCGGGTCAGAGGGACGGGCTAAAACTAAATGTAAAGCTAGAATATAGGGAACAAAGGAACCGTGGACGGCGCTCCGGTATATGCCGGTGCAAGTAAGGTGTCACCCTTGCCGCACAGGTAGGAAATGACCTGTTAATCCACGGGGCATCAGCCCGTAGTAGTGATGAAGCTCCTGTAATGGGAGTGGAGCGAAGGGGCATAGTCAGTATGGATTCGTATGTGAACAGAAAGTCGAGGAAGCCGTAGGCAAACCTGACTAAAACCAGAAACACAACCTCGGAAGGAGGTGGTGCGTATGGCACAACAATTCGACTGCCCAAAAACTGAAACTGAATTACGCACTTTGTTAGACGAATTGTATCAACAAAGCAGGAAAGCCAGACAGGGAGGGAAATACCCTGCCTTCAAAGGCTTACTGGAAATTATGTCAGCAGAAACAACGATTGTGACTGCAATTCACAATATCAAGAGCAATCATGGGAGTGATACTCCCGGTGTCGATAACAAGACCATGCGGCGGGAATATCTGCAAAAACCCTACCGATGGGTTATTAACGACATCCAGAGAGCTTTTGAAAAATTTGAAGCACAGAAAATACGCAGGAAATATATTGACAAACCGGGGAAAAAGGAAAAGCGTCCGTTAGGTATTCCTACAATACGGGACCGCATTGTACAGGAATGTATGCGTATCGTGTTGGAACCCATTGTAGAAGCGCTATTCTTTGAACATTCTTATGGTTTCCGCCCAATGAGGGATACGGCAATGGCGTTGGAAAGACTGAATTTCATCACTTTCCACACAGGCTATTACTGGTTTGTGGAAGGAGACATTAGCAAATGTTTCGACCATATCGACCACGCTATACTTCTCCGCAGACTATATCATTTGGGAATTAAAGACCGGCGTGTGCTTCAAATCATCAAACAAATGCTGAAAGCAGGCGTTCTTGATGAATGTGAAGTAAATGAAGAAGGCACTATGCAGGGCGGGATTATCAGCCTCTGCTTGCAAATGTCTATCTCGACATTATGGATGAATGGGTAACAAAACAGTGGGAACTGAAAAACACCACCCACAAATACAATCAGGATTCCGCAAAAAGAAGGGCATTGAAAAAGACCAGACTGGTGCCGGGATTCCTAGTGAGGTATGCCGACGATTTTGTAATTATTACAGATAGCGGGAACATGCTGAATTTTGGAAATCATCGTTAAAGGAATTTCTGGAAACAGAGATGAAGCTGACATTATCCAAAGAGAAAACACTGATTACGGATGTAAGAAAGAAACACGCCACATTTCTCGGATACGAGTTTAAGGTAGTAAAGGGGAAAGGCGAACATGGTTATGTTACCAGAACACAGCCGGACAGAGAAAGACTGAAACGCAAAGTTGATGTGATAGCGGATAATATTAAGAAAATCCCACGGGATACAAGCCGTGAAAAGCTGATTGATGAAATCAATCGGATTAACAGCCAGATACGGGGGGTTATCCAGTATTATCAATGCTGCACATGGGTCAGCGTGAGCATGGACAAATATGGCAGAAAGATACAACTTGCAGCGAGCCGCCGGCTCAAACAGTATAAAGGGAAATGGATTCGAGCTCAAGATACGCAGAACCTTCCCCGAATACACCAGAATTACAGGCAAAAGATACCTTCTGTCAAATACCGTGACATCTATGTTGGAGTTACATCGCTCACGTTCTGTAACTGGCAGGAAACGAGAGGGAAAAATCCAAAAGAAACGCCCTATACTGCCGAAGGACGGGAAATCAATTTCAGGCGCACTAAGAAGAAGCGCATACAAGCCAGATTGGATGATGTGTATTCAGAAAATGCGTCAATCGCTGTACTAAAGGGTAAATGGGGCTATCTGAACAATTTCGAGTTTGTCATGAATAAGGCATACGCCCTGAACCGTGACCAGCTCAAATGCAGGGTTTGCGGAAAATGGCTGATAGACCATGCTCCATACACCCACAGAATTAACCCATATCTTCCGCTGGATAAAGTAAACCGTGTCAACAACCTTATATCAGTACACAAGAAATGCTATATGGCAATCAACACGCCGGGCATGGACATCAGTGATTATGAAAAACAAGTGCAAAAGAAGATTTTAAGTTATAGGGAAAAACTGGTAGTTTCACATACACGCAACAACTAATCCGTATTGATGGAGCGCCGTGTGCGACGAAAGCCGCACGCACGGTGCGACGTGGGGGAAAATCCGTCCTGACTACCATATCGGGAGATATGGCAAAAGCGGCGGATTACCTATCACAATCAGGTGTGGAACCGTGTCACCGTAAACCTGTAGCCCATAAGTCTACCCGATATTATATAGACGAGTTCCATTTGCTTTTGAAAGAAGAACAGACTGCAGCTTATTCCGTAGAAATCTGGAAGCGATTCCGTAAATGGGGAGGTAAACAAAACATAATACTTAAAATATTGCAAAGGAGTATTGTGTATGCCGTCTTAATTGAAGCCGAAGGAAACAATTAAGAGTATAAGTGGAGAAGAAAACGGGAAGGGGGTTGCAACCCTAATCCGAGTGGAAGTTTCAGAATAATATTTGAAACACACGCAACGCATAGAGTCTGAACCCCATTCTGTGATGTTTGGGAATATAATGGCTCCACGAGCTCCGCTGTCGTTTCGGCTTGTGTAAAAACACAGGACAAAAAGATATGCTATGCCGGGAATGAAAGGACATTCCGATGAAAATGAGTGAAAACTCCGGAGGGACAGATAAAAAACTGTCCGTTAATCACAAACAGATACCAACAGGAATTACGCAGAACATTAAAGACCTTCTTGCCAGCCGTGAAATTGAAAATATTTTTGAAAACTCTGATTTTATTTATATGCTGAATCAGGCGGCGGGAGATAGACAGATTTTAGCAAAGCAACTGAATATTTCTCCGCATCAGCTTTCCTATGTGACAAATAGCGGGGAAGGAGAAGGATTGATTTTTTATGGAAATGTCATCATTCCTTTTAAAGACCGTTTTAATCATAATCTGCGCTTGTATTCGCTTATGACAACCAGACCTTCGGATTTGGAAAAACACGCAGGAAAAGGTGATTAGGATATGGCAGAGAAAAAGGAAGTGATATACGATGCAGGAACATAAATATCAGGCAAGAGAAAAGCCAGTCCGAGAGATAGAACGTGAGGAAAAAACAAAGATCAGACAGGAAGGAAAGGGGCTGGCACGAGATAGACCGATTGAAAAGGTACTATTGGAAAAAAATATGGCGGATAAAGAAACCGTGCCTGCAGAGAAAGAAAAGCAGGAAGTTTCAGCCGGACAAAGAAAAAAGAAGCAAAACACGTTGAGAAGATTTGCAAGCCATAGAGAAGAAGGCATAGATGGAAAGTTTACTAGAGAACCTGTCACTATTTCAGAACCGGAGAAGAAAGTGGAAGGAGAGAATGGAAAGGAAGAATTATCAGAACATTCTCTCCGCATGGGAAATCTTCGGGTAAAAGCAAAGAACCAATCTTTCGAGAGCGAGAGTTTACAACGGGACAGCCGTAAGAAAAAGCTGGTGCAGGAACATGCCCGTAAGAGAAAAACAGAGGGAGAAAATGCGGTCAATTCAGAAGAGGAAAAGGGAAGGAAACCGCAGGATAACTCTTTAGAAAATATGCGGGAGAAGAAACAAAAGCAGAAGCGATTGCAAGAAGAAGCAGGACGTTCCCAAAAGAAACTTCTTTTTCAGATGAGGGAAACGGCATGATCCGTGGTGCAGGAATGGGAATTGCAAAAAAAGGAATTTCTGTAACAGCCAGTACCGTTGAAAACTCTCTGCAAACACAGGAAACAGATGAAAATGCAGCAACAGAAGGGGCAACGCAATCCGGAATATTAAGTGAAAAAGCCTTACGTTATACCGTAAAAAAATCAAGACGACAGGCACAATATCATAAAGGAAGATACAAAGAGGAAGAATCCGTAAAGAATTCTTTGCATTTTGATTCTGTGCAGGGAACTGCAGACGATATAAAAACAGAGAGAGCAGGAAAACAGGCACAGGAGAGAAAACATCTGTTAAACCGTTTCTGGCAAAAACAGCGTTATAAAAAAGCAAGGCAGGCAGCACAGCAGGGAGAAAAGACAACTGCGGAGGCAGCAAAGACAGCGCAGACTTTTTTAGAAAAAGCGAAGAGTATTGTAACTTCCTTTTTTAAGACACATAAGGGATTTTTTGGAATTGTGATTGCGATTCTTCTATTTGTCCTGATGATAGGTGTGGGAATGTCCAGTTGCAGTGCGGTATTTCAAGGGACTGTTTCGACAGTTGTAGGGACAACCTATGCCAGTGATGATGAAGATATTTATGCCGTAGAAGCTGCTTACTCCAAATTAGAAGCAGAGTTGAATCAACAGATTAACAGTATGGAAGCCCGACATGAGGCTACGAGGAATACCGCTATCAGGTGGACGAGATTTCACACAATCCGTATCACCTGATTTCTTATTTTACAGCCTTATATGGGGACTTTACTTATGAACAGGTGGCAGGAGAAATAGAAGAAATCTTTCAACAGCAATACCATTTAACGACAGAAGCAACCAAAGAGGTTGTAACAGAAACAAAGAAGTAAAAGTAGGAGAATCTCTTGGAAAGGTTGTAACCAGTGGATATTGTAACTGTTCTATTTGCTGCGGAAGCTGGTCAGGCGGTCCGACAGCAAGCGGTGTCTATCCAAAAGCAAATCATACCATTGCAGTAGATGCCAATAATCCGTTTGTACCCATTGGAACAAAGGTTGTCATGAATGGTGTGGAGTATACAGTGGAAGATACGGGAGCATTTGCCCGTTATGGAGTTCAGTTTGATGTTTATTATGATAATCATGCGGCGGCTTCTGCACATGGACATCAGACTTGGGAGGCTTTTATTGCGGACAGTAATGGAAAAAATGAGATTGAAGTTACAACAACACAGGAAGTAAACCGTATGGACATTACCTTGACAAATAAAGGCATGGACGCTGTCCTTCGCAGCCGCATGGACGAAAATGAAGAAAAACGCTATGACATTTATAATACCACTTATGGAAATCGGGACTATCTCTTTGATAAAAATACCATTCCAATGGGTGGAGGAAATGGCGGTTTTGGGTATGAAATTCCACCGGAGGCTTTGACGGATGAACGCTTTGCCAATATGATCCGGGAAGCAGAAAAATATTTGGGTTATCCCTATGTATGGGGCGGTGCATCTCCAAGCACCAGTTTTGATTGTTCCGGATTTGTATCATGGGTAATCAATAATTGTGGCAATGGCTGGAATGTGGGACGACAGACTGCTGACGGGTTACGTTCCTGTTGTGCTTATGTTCCGCCGGAACAGGCAAAGCCGGGAGATTTAATTTTCTTTCAAGGCACGTATGATACGCCGGGAGCAAGCCATGTGGGGATTTATGTAGGCAATCAAGTGATGATCCACTGTGGTGATCCCATTCAGTATGCAAATATCAGTACCCCATACTGGCAGCAACATTTTATGGCATTTGGCAGACTTCCTTAAAAAGAGATGGAGGCAGGATATTGAATAAGAAGTTACAAAAAGTGTTAGATGAAATTGAAAAAACAGAAACAAAGATTACACAATGGCAGGAACATTTGAAAATGCTGCTGATCCAGAAGAAACAGTTGGAAGATACAGAAATTTTAAAGAGTATCCGTTCCATGCACCTTGAGAGTCGGGAGCTTTTGCAGGTTTTGGAAAAACTGCAGAAAGGAGAGTTTCAGTTTACCGGGAATAATTACGAAAATCCACGTAAAAGTGATTTTTCAGAAAAAGAGGAAACAAAGGAGGAAATAAATCGTGAAAGTAAAGTTTAAAAAATGGCTGGCAGCTTGTATCGTAAGTATGGGAATTGTTTGTAGTACCGGTGCGACAGCATTTGCATATACAGGGGAAGGAACACCGCCAGGGCAGGGAACGGAAACGCCTACTCCGATACCAGAGCAGACACCAGCGCCACAGGAGGGGCAGACGGAAGAAGGAACACCGTTTTCTGTTCCGGGGAATGGGCAGATTCTGGACGATAAGAATAATGACAGCACAAAGCAGTTTTTGACAGTTCAGACAAAGAACGGGAATACTTTTTTTCTTGTTTTAGACCGATCCAGTTCTACCGAAAATGTATATATGCTTTCTATGGTAGATGAAAATGATCTGGCAGAATTTGTTCCAGAAAAGAAGCCGCAAACAGAAACCCCGTCGGTGGTCATTCCGGAAACAGAGAAAAAACCGGAGCAGAAAAGCCGGAGAAAAAAGCAGATAAGGCAGAAAATCAGACGGGTGTACTGCTTGCAATAGGTTTACTTGCGGCAGGCGGCGCTGGAGCCTATTACTATTTTAAGGTGGCAAAACCGAAAAAGGCAGAAACAGATGCCGAAGATGAAGATTTAGAATTTTATAACGGTCCGTATATCAATGAAGATGAAGATACAGAGGACGCAGAAGAAACAGAAGAATAGAACAAAACAGGGACAGCTTATGAAAAGGCTGTCCTTTTTGAAAAGGAGAGGAACAATATGTTTTTAGTATTAGGAGAAAAGCCCAGTGTTGCACAGGCATTGGCAGAAGTATTAGGGGCAAAGAAAAGAGCGGACGGTTATCTGGAAGGAGAGGACTGTATCGTAAGCTGGTGTCTGGGACATTTGGCAGAGTATGCAGCTCCGGAAGTATATGATGAAAGGTATAAGAAATGGGAGTTTGCAGACCTTCCAATTCTTCCAAAGGCATGGGAGTTACGGATTGCCAAAGATAAAAAAGAGCAGTTTGATGTATTAAAAGAATTATTAAACCGAAAAGATTTGGAATATGTCGTAAATGCCTGTGATGCAGGTCGAGAAGGGGAACTGATCTTTAAAAGAGTGTATGATTTATCGAAAAGTAGCCTTCCGGTGAAAAGATTATGGATCAGTTCTATGGAAGAACAGGCAATTTGTGATGGATTTTCCAATTTGAAAAATGGAAAAGAGTATGAAAGACTGTGCGAAGCTGCTGTTTGCAGAGCAAAAGCGGACTGGCTTGTTGGTATGAATGCCACCAGAGCATTTACAACTACTTATTATAAGAGAATGGTCGTAGGAAGAGTACAGACGCCCACTCTTACTATGTTAGTGGAACGTCAGAAGAAAGTGGAAAATTTTGAGAAAGAAGCCTATTATCAGGTGGAACTTCCGGTGCTTGATTTTTTTGTTACATCAGAAAAAATGAAAAAAGAAGAAGAGGCAGATACACTGGTAAAAATGTGCGAAGGAAACCCCATTCATATTTTAAAGGTGGAACGCAAACAGAAAAAGACAAATCCACCAAAGCTATATGATCTTACTACGCTGCAAAGAGAAGCAAACCGATTTTTTGGATATACGGCACAGGAAACATTGACAGAGCTGCAGAAACTGTATGAAGAAAAATGGGTAACGTATCCCAGAACAGACAGCCAATATATTACAGAAGATATGGAACAGTCTGTACTGGAACTTTTGGATATTCTTTCAGATATGCTTCCTTTTTGTAGCAGGGAGCTGGTAGGGAGGAATGTAGGGGCAATCATCAATAACCAGAAGGTTTCCGATCATCATGCGCTCCTTCCAACAAAAGAAGCATGGAAACAGGATATAGGGGCTTTATCGAAAAAACAGAAGGATATTTTCTATCTGATTGGACAGAGATTAGCACAGGCAGTTTCAGAAGCGGCAATTTTTGAAGAAACAGAAGTATCAGCAGAATGTGCAGATCACCTTTTTGCAACAAAAGGGAAGAGGGTGGTGGAACCGGGCTTTCAAAAAAATTTTGAAACGTTTCAGGAAAATGTGAGAAAAACAGAAGAAATGGGAGAAAAAGAAGAAAAGGTTTCTATTCCGGAAAATATTTCAGATGGAATGGAAATAGCAGGAAGGACACCGGAAAAGAGAAAGCGTTTTACAGCACCGCCAAAACCGTATTCTGAAGATACTCTGCTTTCTGCAATGGAAACAGCCGGAAATCATTCTTTTGATGTGGAAACCGAGAAGAAAGGATTAGGAACTCCTGCAACAAGAGCGGGCATTATTGAGAAATTAGTGTCTTCAGGATATGCCGTAAGAAAGGGGAAACAGCTTCTTCCTACGAAAGAAGGAATTGCATTGATTTCTGTATTGCCAGAAGAATTAAAATCAGCGGTTTTAACAGCAGAATGGGAGAATGAATTACTTCGTATGGAGAGAGGGGAAGTTACCAGTGAAACATTTATGGAGACATTACGGAATTTGTCCAGAAATTGATTGCAGGTTGCAGGGAAATTCCAAAAGAGGAACGATACCGTTTTTACGAAAAAGAAAGTATCGGGAAATGTCCGGTATGTGGAAGTCCTGTGTATGAAGGGAAAAAGAATTTTTATTGTTCTTCCCATGATTGCAATTTTGCCCTCTGGAAAGAGAGCCGTTATCTCGTTGGAATGAAAAAGACGTTGGATCAGAAAATGGCAAAGGAACTTTTAGAGCATGGGAAAGCCCGTGTGACTGATTTTTATTCCCAGAGGACGGGAAAGAAATTTACAGCAGACTTATTGCTGGAACTGCAAGGGGACAGGGCAAGCTTTAAAATGGAATTTCCAAAAAGAAAATAGAAAGAAGAGGAGGGATTGTTCATGGGAAAACTCTATGAGATTTTGGGGCTTGCCCAATATGAAGCGGAAAAAATCAGCAGTTCTCCAAGAGATTGGCTGCATTATCTGGATACTGCATCACAACTGTACCGTTACTCTTTTTCTGATACACTTTTAATTCATGCACAGCGTCCGGGGACAACTGCCTGTGCAGAGCTGGAAATTTGGAATCACAAAATGAAACGGTGGGTAAACCGGGGAGCAAAAGGGATTGCTTTAATTGATGACAGATACCCGAAAAAAAGACTACGGTATGTATTTGATGTTTCTGATACACATAAAGTGCAGGGTGGAAAAACACCGTATTTATGGCAGTTGAAGGAACATCAAAAGGAGCCGCTTTTGGATCATTTGTCTGAGGTATATGGTCTGGCAGGAGAAGATACCGTTGCCCTTACGTCGGCACTTTGGAAAATTGCACGAGATATGACAGAGGAAAATCTGGAAGAAGCAATGGAAGGTCTGGAATATGAAGTAGAAGGCACTTTTTTAGAAGATTTGGATGAACAGACCATACAGACAGAGTTTCGGGAGTTGCTGCAAAACAGTATCTTTTATTCTTTGTCACGCCGCTGCGGTCTTGATCCTATGGACGTTTTAGAAGAAGGAGATTTTATTGCAATTACAGATTTTCGTTCGATGTCAGTCCTTCCATTTTTAGGAAATGCAACCAATCAGATTGTAGAGCCGATTCTTCGGGATATTGGGCGGACAGTATGGAGAATGGACTGGGAAGAACAAAAGGAAAAATCTCAAAAAAGGGTTGAAAATTCTTCTCGGACACATTATAATGAATTTAACACGTTAATGCAAGAAAGTGAAGAAAATGGAGGAAATGAGAATGGAACTGACATACTACCGCAAAGGGGATTACCTGTTTCCGAACTTGACAATAGAAAACGAACCAGTGAACATCGGGAAGTACGGAATGCTTCGGAAGACATTCCTGAAGGAAAACCGGAAGAACTGGTATCAGAGCATGCTGCTGACAGGAAAATTGGAGAAACATCTGATGGAAATCGAGAAAGCAGCACAGGAGAGAATGGAAGTTCTGATGAATGGACTTCTTATTCAATATCCGGCTCCGGACAAGGAGGCAGATCAGATGAAGTGGGTGGCACACATGAACAATCTCCAGCAGATGGCAGAGGAGAGTCGTTTTGACGGAATTGGTATAACAATTAAGCAGAGGGAACAAACAGAACAGGATTTCGATGGAGCAGAGGAAGAAATTGCCTCTGCTCTTTCTTTGCCCCTATTACCTCCCGTAGAAAAACAGATTCGTGAAATTGAAGAAAGGCAGGTTGCTCTTTATGCAAAAGAAGTGACAATTCCAGCAAAAATCGTAGATGAAGTATTGCGCTATGGAGGAAACCGGACTGGAAGCCATTTACGGATCATCTATAATTTTATGATTGAGCAGCCAGAAGAAGCGTATACAGAATTTGTCCAAAAAGAATATGGAAAAGGCGGTATTGGGTTACAGATTTCAGGCAGGGAGTATGCGGTCTGGTATGATGAATTAGGTATGCAGATTGCAGTGGGACATACGGTACATGATACCGTATTAGATAAAGTATTCTTATCTTGGGAGGAAGTCAGTGGAAGAATACACCAGTTGCTCAGACAGGGAGAGTATGCACCACAGGTTGTCTTAGATGCTGCGAGAGAAAATGCGCTGAAAGAACATGCAGACGCTTTAATCTATATGGAACGGGATATGCAGAGGGCGTTGCAGAACTGGTATTGAAGATACAGAAGTATTCCACAATTACCTTTCCGACGGTTACAGAAAAAGGTCTGTGCATTACTGGAGCAGCCGGGGTATTTGGCAGATTTGAATGAGCGATTGGAAGCACTGGCAGAGTATTACCAAGAGGATAAAGAAATCATGCGCTTTCATTTTTACCGTCCGGACAAAGTGTTAGAACAGTTTCAGAAATTTGCAAAAGAGGCAGTTCCTTATCAGGCAAGAGAAGGGTTTGCTTGGGAGGAACATCCCATTTTTATCACACAAGATGAGATTGATGCGTTTTTAGCTGGTGGCGGCTCTTATTGTGATGGAAGGCTTAGTACCTATGCTTTTTTTATTCAGGACAAAAGTGAAAGAGAGAAAGCGGATTTTGTAAAGGAAAGTTATGGAATTGGTGGAAGAAGTCATGCCCTTTCCGGTGCAGATTACTCTCATGCGGATTACGATGGCAAAGGATTAAAGCTGGAAAGAGGCTCTTATAGTCACCCGGAGTCTACGGTATTTTTGAAATGGACACAGGTGGCAAAGCGTATTGAGTTTTTGATTGATCAGGATTTTTATTTAAAGGCGGAAGATTATACAAGAATGCCTCTTATGAGAGAGAACAACTGGCAAAGCGTATTGTTTCCTTTTATTATCGGTTGCCAGAGGAAATTGAACGCCCGTTTCCAGATAGTTTTTTGGGGGAAGAAGCAAGACGGGAGTTACCGCTTCTGTTGGAGCAGGAAGAAACAGCGGAAGAACTGGTCAAAAAAATGGATGAAGCCATTGCAGCCTTGCCGTTAGAATTTGAGAACTATGAAAAGCGTGTGGAAACCCTTGTAATTCTTCATCAGTATATAGAAGGGACGTATACGCTGTTTCCAGAGCGGCAAAAAGAAATATCTGTTGCGTATGGAGAGCAACAATTGTCACTGTTTGATTTTATGCAGGCAGAACCAATTGATACAGAAAAATCGAAAGAACCAATCCTATCGCAGTCTAATACGGAGGTTGGAGATACGATAGATGTGATAGGTGCAGATGGAGAAATCATAACGGCTGTTCCACAAAAACGAAATCAGACAGAGGAAGATGTTGCCCCACAGCAGAAAAAAAAGTGCAGAACAACAGAATAACTTTCAGATTACAGACGATGCGTTGGGAGTTGGAAGTCCAAAAAAAAAGTTTCGTGGAAATATAGAGGCAATTTCTTTATTAAAAAAGCTGGAAGCAGAAAATCGTTTGGCAACACCGGAAGAGCAGAAAATTTTATCCAGATATGTTGGCTGGGGTGGTCTTTCAGCGGCATTTGATGACCGAAAAGAAGAGTGGAGTCAGGAATATCAGGAACTAAAAGGTTTGTTGAAGTGAAAATGAATATAAAGAGGCACGTTCTTCTACGTTAAATGCTTTTTATACACCGCCTACGGTGATCAAAGCCATGTATCAGATTTTAGAAAATATGGGCTTATCTACGGGAAATGTACTGGAGCCTTCCTGTGGTGTGGGAAACTTTATGGGGCTTGTGCCGGAGAGTATGCAGAATATCCAGATGTATGGTGTAGAATTAGATCCGATTTCTGGAAAGATTGCAGGTCAGCTCTATCAAAAGAACCGGATAGAGGTAAAAGGATTTGAAAAAACAGAATATCCGGAAAGTTTTTTTGATTGCGTGATTGGCAATGTGCCATTTGGAAATTATCAGGTATCAGACCGAAAATATGATAAGTATTCTCTGATGATTCATGACTATTTTATTGTAAAGTCCTTAGATTTGATACGTCCTGGAGGTGTAGTAGCAGTGATCACTTCCAGCAGGACGATGGATAAAGAGAGTGAAAAAGTGCGATTGCAGTTTGCAGAGAAAGCAGACTTATTAGGTGCAATCCGCTTGCCGGAAAATGCGTTTCGCAAAAATGCCGGAACAGATGTAGTATCCGATATTTTATTTTTCCAAAAACTGGATCGGGCAGTGCTGCAGAAGCTTCTTGGTGGAAGTGGGAGAAAACAGAAGAGGGATATAAAATCAATTCTTATTTTGTAGAACATCCGGAAATGGTGCTGGGGGACTTTGCGCTTGAGAGCAATCAGTATGGAAGAATGGAAGTTACAGTAAAGCCGAAAAAAGAAAATTCTTTGGAAGAACAGTTAAAAGCGGTTATTCCTTTTATTCAAGGGCAGATTACAGTCAGAGAATTTGACGAATTGGACTTAAATGAAACAGAAGACTCCATTTTGGCTGATCCGTCTGTGAAGAATTTCAGTTTTGCAAAGGTTGGAGAACAGGTGTATTATCGGGAAAATTCCAGAATGAACCGTATGGATTTACCTGCTGTAACAACAGAACGTGTCATAGGCATGATAGAGATTCGGGATATTACCAGAAAGTTGATTGACAGCCAGATGGAAGATGCCAGTGAGGAGAAAATCAAGAATCTTCAAAAGGAATTAAACCAAACCTATGATACTTTTACAGAGAAATATGGACTGCTCAACAGCACTGCAAACCGTCGGGCATTTTCACAGGACAGCAGCTATTGTCTGCTTGCTTCTCTGGAATTTTTAGACGAAGAGGGGAAGTTAAAAAGAAAAGCAGATATTTTTCATAAGCGTACAATCCGAAAAGCAGAACCGATAGAACGTGTGGACACTGCAAGCGAAGCGCTTGCTTTGTCTTTGGCAGAACGTGCAAAAATAGATTTGTCCTTTATGACAGAGTTGACAGGAAAGCCGGAGGCAGAGATTATTGAAGAATTAACCGGAGTTATTTTCCAAAATCCATTGACGGAAAAGTGGGAAACTTCAGATGAATATTTATCAGGGAATGTCCGGGTAAAGCTGGAAGTAGCAAAACAATTTGCTGAAAATCAGGATCGCTATCAGGTGAATGTGCAGGCACTTGAAAAAGTGCAGCCAAAAGAATTGGAAGCATCAGAAATTGAAATCCGACTTGGTGCAACGTGGGTGGACGCAGAGTATATCACCGAGTTTATGGGAGAACTATTTCAGACACCAGACTATTATCTTGGAAGCCGGATTGAGGTAAAATATGCCCCGGTAAACGGACAGTGGAATATTTCAGGGAAATCGCTGGATACGTTTGGAAATACAAGGGTAACTGCTACTTATGGAACAGCCCGTGCAAATGCCTATCGTTTGCTGGAAGATGCGTTAAATCTGCGGGATACAAAGATTTATGATACCATACAGGACGCTGACGGAGAACACAGAGTATTGAATAAGAAAGAAACTATGCTGGCACAGCAAAAGCAGGATATGATTAAAGAAGCATTTAAGGAGTGGATTTTTCGTGATATAGACCGAAGGGAAGCCTTGATGTAAGAATATAATGAGATTTTTAACAGTATCCGTCCCAGAGAATATGATGGAAGTCATATTCAATTTGTAGGAATGACACCGGAAATCACACTGATGCCACATCAGAAAAATGCAGTCGCCCATATATTGTATGGAGGAAATACATTGCTGGCACACTGCGTAGGGGCTGGAAAAACCTTTCAAATGATCGCAGCGGGAATGGAGAGTAAGAGGCTTGGTATTTCTCAGAAAAATCTTTATGTTGTACCGAATCATCTGACAGAACAATGGGGAAGTGATTTCCTACGGTTATATCCGGGAGCCAATGTGTTGGTATCTACCAAGAAGGATTTTGAGCCAGCGAACCGAAAGAAGTTTTGTTCTCGGATTGCCACAGGAGATTACGATGCAATTATCATTGGACACAGCCAGTTTGAGCGTATTCCACTGTCAAAAGAACGTCAGATGGCAATGATTGAACAGCAGATAGAAGAAATCATGCTGGCAATCGAAGAAGCACAAAGTGATGACAGTCCACGTTACACCATAAAACAGATGGAAAAAACGAGAAAAGGTCTAGAGAAAAGACTGGAAAAATTAAACGATGATACCCGAAAAGATGATGTGGTGACTTTTGAGCAGTTAGGGGTAGACAGACTGTTTGTAGACGAGAGTCACTTTTACAAAAATTTGTTCCTTTATACAAAAATGCGAAATACTGCAGGGATTGCACAGACTGACGCACAGAAAAGTTCAGATATGTTTATGAAATGCAGATATATGGACGAACTGACGGGAGGAAAGGGTGTTACTTTTGCCACAGGAACTCCCGTTTCGAATAGTATGACGGAACTATATACCATTATGCGGTATTTACAATATGATACTTTGCAAAAGTTGCAGTTGGGACATTTTGATTCTTGGGCAGCAACTTTTGGAGAAACGGTGACAGCAGTGGAGTTGTCACCGGAAGGAACGGGCTATCGTGCGAAAACACGGTTTGCCCGTTTTTTCAATCTTCCGGAATTGATCTCTCTTTTTAAAGAAAGTGCGGATATTCAGACTGCAGATATGCTGCATTTGCCTGTGCCGGAAGCAGAATATATCAATGAAGTGTTAAAGCCAAGTGAAGAACAGCAGGAATTAGTGGCAGCATTTGGGGAACGTGCGGAAATTGTAAGAAGTGGAGGTGTGGACGCTTCCGTTGATAATATGCTTAAAATCGTGCGCTGCTAAGCGCAAAAGTATATCTCCCCCGCAGGGGGACATTATTAAAAGTAAATAATGGGAACAACCAACCTACCTGGAGAGGAAACTCAAAGGGGACAATCGCATGTTGGTAAAG
>ENA-OQBJ01000420-OQBJ01000420.1-human-gut-metagenome-genome-assembly--contig:-NODE-420-length-22570-cov-9.256918_pt1 | contig 22570 bp, 26 predicted proteins | sample MGYA00242743_ERZ504545 | MGnify/ENA primary metagenome ERZ504545 (study PRJEB26092, sample SAMD00036252) | human gut metagenome | host: Homo sapiens | study: EMG produced TPA metagenomics assembly of...
CTGGGTCGCGGCCTCGACGCCAACGACGGCACCGGTCCCGTGGCGGCGGCGCTCATGCTGCTGCAGCAGCTGGGCGCGTCCGACGATGATTAACGGGTCGACGCTGCAAACACCCCATTTGGGCACTCTGGTTCCATCGAAAGGAAAGCATGTTCGGATACATCTATAAGAAAGATGTCGCCATTATCGCGGTTGTCCTGTGCCTTTGTCTGGGCGTGGGCAGCTTTTTCGATTATCAGATCTCGAGCGCGCTGTTCAACATCGGCAGCATGTACGGCCGCTTTATCGAGGCTGCCGGCGAGCTGCGTTCGAGCTGACGGCGAGCATCGCGGGCGTTATGCTCGTGCGCGCGGTGCGCCCCGACTCCAGGGGGAGTAAATGGCTCGCCGTGCTCGGTATCCTCGTCAACGTCGGCCTGGCCGGCTACGAGATCGTCTCGTCTGCGGGTTGGCGGCAAGCTCATCGCAGCTCAGTTGGTGCTGACGTTTGCGCTGGCTATCGTCGCCAATCTTATCGTCTATCGCCTCACGCGCGACACCGAGCCCGACGAGCTCACGCGCTGGGCGTTGATGGTGCTTGCCGTGTGGGTCGCTCAGGCCATTATCCTCAACGTGATCGTCAAGCCGCTGTGGTCGCGCCCGCGCATGCGCGTGATCGAGGCGACGCAGGGGCTCGATTTTCAGCCGTGGTGGGTGATTGGTAACCCCGACAAGTGGGCCTATATCGCCGCCGGCGTGATCAAGGACGGCTTTAAGTCGTTTGCGAGCGGACACACGGCGCATGCGGCGATCGGCCTTATGCTCGCCGGGCTTCCCGCGGCGGCCTTTAAGGAAAAGCCGTCGCGCCGCCGCGTGGTCTTTTGGTTCGCTGCCGTGGTCGCGGCGCTCGTCGCCTTTGGCCGTATCGTGATCGGTGCGCACTTTTTGACTGACGTGAGCTGCGGCTTTGCCTTGGTGCTGGCGCTTGAGTGCCTTGCCGCGCGCATTGCCTATCCGGGCGGCGTACAATAGCGGCACCTGAATCATCGGGCTCGTGCCCGGCTAGAGAGGATTGCCATGCTTGCGTTCAACAACGATTATTCCACGGTGCACATCCGGCAGTGCTGCAGGCGCTCGTCGACACCAACATGGAGCCGCAACCCGGCTACGGTACCGATGCACACACCGAGCGTGCCAAGCAGCTTATCCGCGAGGCCTGTCAGGCGCCCGATGCCGACGTATTTTTCCTAGTGGGCGGCACGCAGGCCAACGCGACGGTGATTGACATGCTGCTCGCGCCGTACGAGGCGTCGTTGCTGCCGAGACTGGCCACGTCGCCTGTCACGAGGCGGGCGCCATCGAGTTTGGCGGCCACAAGGTGCTCACCATCCCTGGCTACGAGGGCAAGATGCATGCCGAGGACCTCGAGAATTATATCCAAGTGTTCTACGAAAACGAGAGCTACGAGCACACGGTGTTTCCGGGCGCGGTGTACGTGAGCCTGTCGACTGAGTACGGCACGCTGTACTCCAAGGCCGAGCTCGCGGCGATTCACGCGGTGTGCCAGAAGCGCGAGATTCCGCTGTTTGTGGATGGCGCCCGACTGGCCTATGCGCTGGCAGCCGACGAGTGCGACCTCATTCTGCCCGAGCTGGCGCAGCTGTGCGACGTGTTCTACATCGGCGGCACCAAGTGCGGCGCGCTTTGCGGCGAGGCTGTGGTGTTCTGCGGCATGCACGCTCCGGCGCATCCCATTCCGCGTATTAAGCAGCACGGCGCGCTGTTGGCCAAGGGCCGCCTGACGGGCGTGCAGTTTGAGGCGCTCTTTACCGATGGCCTGTATTTTGAGATTGGTCGACAGGCGATTCAGACGGCCCAGGCGCTGCGTCGTGTGCTGCACGAGCGCGGCTACCAGTCTTTTTGGAGACGCCCACAAACCAGCAGTTCGTGATTCTGCCCAACGAGGACATGGCCCGCATTCGCGAGCATGCGGCGATCGAGTACTGGGAAAAGTACGACGATACCCACACGGTGGTGCGCTTTTGCACCAGCTGGGCAACGACGCAGGAGGACATCGACGCGCTGGCGGCTGTCCTGTAGCCTGATGTAATGACGAGGGGCCGCCTTGCGCTGGGTTTGGCGCAAGGCGGCCTTTGTTTTTGAGAGAGAAGGGTTGTATGACCGAGATGTCCGAGCCGGCGATTCGCCTGGCGACGCCCGAAGACGCGCCGGCGTTGCTTGCCATCTATGAGCCGTATGTGCGCCAGACGGCGATTACCTGCGAATACGAGGTGCCGAGCGTTGAGGAGTTCGCCGGGCGCATCGAGCACACGCTCAAGCGCTATCCGTATCTGGTGATGGAGCTGGACGGGCGTCCGGTGGGTTATGCCTATGTGAGTCCGCTCAACAGCCGCGAGGCATACGACTGGTCGGTCGAGACGTCGATTTACCTGGCACGCGACGTGCGCCACGGCGGGCTGGGCCGCAAGCTGCACGATGCGCTCAAGCAGTGCCTGATCGCGATGGGCATCACCAACATGTGCGCGCTCATCGCCGTGCCGCACGACAAGGACGACGAGTATCTAACGCACAACAGCCAGGACTTCCATGCCCATATGGGATATCGCTTGGTGGGTGCTTTCGACCGCTGTGCCCAAAAGTTCGGCCGCTGGTACGACATGTGCTGGATGGAGCTGGTCCTGGCCGAGCGCACCCCCAACCAGCCCAAACCAACCTGGTTCCCCGACCTCCTCGCCTAAAACCACCACGAAGGTGCCTGTCCCCTTTGCGGTGGTTAGCCGATGGGTTCGGTGTATTTGGCGCGGTCGGTGCGTTGGATGCGCTTGGAGACATGGAGCGGGCGGCCGTCGGTGTCGTAGACGTAGTCGGTGATCAGGATCAGCGCCTGCCCGCGCTCAACGTTGAGCAAAAATGCCTCGTTTTGCGAGGCATAGCACACCTCAAAGGTCTTGTGCCCCTGTGCCGGCGCGCGATGGAATTCCTGGCGCAGCGTGGCGTAGAGCGAACCGTTGATATCGCGATCGATGAGCGACCCAAAGCTTGGCGGCAAATAGGTGGTCTCCAGACACAGCGGCGCATCGTCCAGGTAGCGCAGGCGGACAAGTTTGACGAGCTTGCTGCCCGCGGCGGCGTCAAAGAACTTGGCTATGCTGCCGGCCGCCTTGGCAAAGCCCGAGTCCACGGTGCGCGTGGTGGGCTTCATGCCCTGACCCTGGACCTGTGCCGTATAGCTCGAAAACACCAGGTTGTTCTCGTGGAGCGCGGGCGTGTCGGCCACAAAGGTGCCACGTCCGCGCTCGGTGTGCACCAGGCCCTCGTCAACTAACACCTTAAGCGCGTGGCGCACGGTACTGCGCGACAGCCCCGATTCGTCCATGAGCTCCATCTCGGACGGCAGCTTGTCTCCGCGTGCGTAGGTGCCGGCGGCGATGCGGTCACGCAGCGTACCCGCCAGACGCTCGTATTGGGCCAAGTTCTTTTTTGACGAAGTGCTCATGCGAACAACCTGTATCTAACTTGTATGCTTACTGAACCAAGCATGTATCCAACATGACAACAAAATCGCTGGTAATGGATTGCCGAAAACTTTACCAGCAAAATTTCTAAGACAAATATAGCATACAACTAGTCGACATAACCAAAACGTGTATGTAACTTGTATGCCATCGAGAGCATCAAACGAGAAGAAAGGCTGATGCACGATGACTACTCAGGAACAGGTTAAGGACGTCGTCTCCCAGGTTTTGGCTGACAAGGCAGACAAGGGCGGCATCAAGCGCGTCGTGTGGATCGGCGCCGGCGGATCCAACGGCGGCAACTATCCTGCCCAGTACTTTATGGAGCACGAGGCCACGCAGGTCGTGAGCTCCAGCTACACCAGCAACGAGTTCGTGCACGCCACCCCGGCCTACGTCAACGAGAACGCCCTGGCCGTCGTCGTGTCCATGCGCGGCACCAAGGAGACCATCGTCGCCGCCCAGGTCGCCAAGGACCACGGCGCCAGCACCATCGCCATCTATGTTGACGAGTCCGGCCTCACCGAGGTCTGCGACTACAAGATCCAGTACGACAGCCTGGCCATCGACGAGTCCTGCATGGGCCGCACCAACTCCGCCGTCGTGACCATGATTGCTATGGAGCTTACGCAGCAGACCGAGGCTATGCCGAGTACGAGCCGCTATGGCCGCCTTCGACTTGGTCGACCCCATCTATCGCAAGGCTGTCGAGTACACCCGTCCGCTCGCTGCTAAGTGGGCCGAGCAGAACGCCGACAAGCCCTGCATCAACGTCATGGCCCAGGGCCCGCTCTTTGGTGCCGCCTACGTCTTTAGCATCTGCAACGTGCAGGAGATGCTGCAGATCGACTCCTGCACCATCAACACCTGCGACTTCTTCCACGGCCCCTTCGAGATTCTGGACAAGCGCACCTCGCTGTTCCAGCTCATCAGCGTCGGCCGCAGCCGCTGCAATGACGAGCGCGGCATCCGCTTCGTCAACCAGTACGGTGGCGAGCGCGTCTATCAGCTCGACGCCAAGGAGCTCGGCCTCAACGACATCAAGGACAGCGTGAGCGAGTACTTCAACCACCTGATCTTTGCCCCGATTCTCAACAACGTGTACATGCGCGCTCTCTCTGCTGTTACCCACAAGGACTACATGACGCGCCGCTACATGTGGAAGCTTGATTATTAGTTACGGCGTTTTACCAAACGCGTAACCGGTCGACGCTGCAAACCCGCCAGAGCGGCAATCTGCCTTTCAGCTTCGGCGGCATGACCAGAAGGTCAATGCCGCCTCACTTCAAGGCACCTTGCTCGCTCTGGCGGGTTTTCGCTGACATTGCCAAAACATCGACGATACCGTGGCTGGCGGGACACTCCCTTTGTCTAGAGATTTCCCGTTTGCCGATTTGTGCCTTGAAAAATGTATATAACGACTATAACGTAGTGTGAAACATATTGGAAACAATACCGAGGAGGCTGCGTTGAAGAAAAGCAATCTGGGCTATGTGCTGGTGCTGATCGCCGCGCTTATGTGGGGCAGCATCGGAATCTTTGTAAACGGCATCTCGGCCATGGGCGTTACGTCCCAGAGTATGGCTGCCTTTCGCTTGTTGGTCGGAGCGCTTATCTTGGCGCCGGTCCTGATGTTTATGGGCTGCCGTTCGGGTGAGGGGTCTACCGTGGCTCAGGGTCCGCTGGCCCTGTTCAAGGCAAGCCCTAAAGAGCTTGTTTCCTGCGCGCTTGTCGGTATCGTCGGTTTGGCCGCCGCCAACACTTGCTATTACGAGTGTATGGGCGAGGTGGGCATGTCCACGGCCTCGGTGCTGCTCTATACCTCGCCGGTGTTTGGCGTCGTGCTCGGCCGCGTGCTTTATCGCGAGGACGTGACCCCCAACAAGCTCGTTGCCATCGCTTTTAACATAGGGGGCTGTGTACTTGCAGTAACTAATGGCGACCTTTCCGGTTTCCATTTTTCGGTTTGGGGCGTCACGTCGGGCGTGATTGCAGGCTTTTGTGGGGCGTCGCTCGCGGTGTTTAGCCGGATAGCAACCAAGACGGTCCACCCGCTGGCTGTCACGTTTTGGGGCCTTGTTTTTGGCGGTGCGGTTATGGCGGCTATCGCGGCTCCGTGGCCGGATGTCGCCGCGGCAATGTCGCCACAGCTGCTGCTGCTGTTCCTTGGCTTTGGACTCATCCCCACAGCCGTGGCTTACATCTTATATATGCAGGGTCTGTCCATGGGGCTCGAGACATCGAAAGTTCCCGTCGTAATGTCTTTTGAGACGGTCGTCACCGTACTGGTGGGCATTGGTGTCTATGCCGAGTCCGCCGGCGCGATCAAGGTCCTGGGTATTGTGCTGGTGCTCATGTCCATCCTGATTATGAACACCGACTTCTCCAAGCTGCGCAACAGTGTATTTGTCGGTCATGTCGCTGAGAGCATGACCTTTAAGCCCAACGCGTGGTGGACGGAGAAAACGCAGGACATGGATCTGTTTAAGGAACGCACCGGCATCGCGCTGGAGCCCACCGTGCAGGAAAGCCCCTGGTACTTCGTGCGATAGGGGATTGCGCGCAGGGTCCGACTTGGGGTTATCCCGCCAGTGCCGGCCTGCCCAGCCCCAACGTTTCAAGTACGTTAAACCCGTCAACGGTCGATTTTCACCCGCGAACGGTCTTTATGCTAATTAGCAATATCCGCAACGTATAAGACGTTATAATGACCATAACGAAAAGGAGGAGGCAAGATGAATCAGATCATTCTCGCATCTCATGGCGGCCTGGCCGCAGGCGCCAAAGACACGCTCGAGATGGTTCTCGGCGACGTGTCGAACGTCCACGTCGTGTCGCTTGCTCGTGACGACAAGGAGCCCATCACCAACAAGGTGGACGCCATGATCGCCACGTTCAACGCGGACGACACCGTCTATGTGCTGACCGATATGCTCGGCAGCTCGGTCAACAACAGCATGGTCGAGCTTTCCCGCAACGGTGCGGCATTCACGGTGATCAGCGGTTTCAACATTCCGCTGGCACTGACGCTCGCTATGAGCCCCGCCCCCGTCAAGTGCCGAGCTCGCGGCCTCATCAACGAGGCCCGCACCGGTCTGACCAACCCCAACGCACCGGTCGAGGCTGCCGCGGCTCCCGCCAAGAAGGCTAAGGCGCCCCGTCACGGCTCCGGTCCCGCCAAGATCGTCCTCGCACGTCTTGACTACCGTCTGCTGCACGGTCAGGTCGTCTTTACCTGGACCACCAAGGTTCAGGCCGAGCGCATCATCGTCGTCGACAACGCTGCCGCCAACGATGACATCAAGAAGGGCGCTCTTAAGCTGGCCAAGCCCCAGGGCGTGCGCCTGAACGTCTTCACCGTCGAGCGTGCCCTCGCCAAGATGGACAAGCTCAACACCCTCGGCGAGCGCGTCATGTTCGTCTTTGGCAACACGGCCGAGATGCTGCAGTTCTGCCAGGGTTACAAGCTCGACGCCATCAACCTGGGCGCCACCGCCAACCACGACGGTGCCGATCAGGTCGGCGGCAAGGACAGCTCCGTCTTCTTCGACGCCACCCAGAAGGCCGACGTCAACCAGCTGCTCGACATGGGCATCAAGCTCTACGTCCAGCAGACCCCCACGTATCAGAGCGTCGACATCGACGCCAAGCTGTAATCAACCAGGCTTTTGCCTGACTGAAAGGAGAAGGGTATGAATACGTTCATCAGTGCGGTGCTCGTCGGCCTCGTCGGCGTGTTCTGCATGTGGGACTCCCGCCTGCTCGGCCGTCTTAACTTCGAGCAGCCCCTCGTTGGCGCCACGCTCGTCGGTCTGCTGCTGGGCGATGTGCCCACCGGCCTTGCCGTCGGTGCCGCCGTCGAGCTCGTATCCATGGGCCTGGTGCAGGTCGGCGCCGCCGTTCCGCCCGATATGGTCCTGGGCGGCATCGTGGCAGCTGCCTTCGCGTGCCTGACCGATGCTTCCGCCGAGACCGCCATGACGATCGCCATCCCGGTCGCCGTCCTGGGTCAGCTCCTCGGCATCGTGTTCCGTTCCATCATCGCCGCCCTCACCCATGTGGCCGATAGCGCGATTGATAACGGCAAGTTCAAGACCGCCTACCGCATGCACATCTGCGCCGGCTCCGGTCTGTACGCCATCATGTACTTCCTGCCGATCTTCCTGGCCGTCTTTGTCGGTACCGACCTGGTCCAAGCCATCGTCAACATGGTTCCCGAGTGGCTGTCCGTTGGTCTGAACGTCTCGACCAAGATCATGACCGCCTACGGTCTGGCCCTGCTGCTCACCATGATGATCAAGAAGGGTATGACCCCGTTCCTGTTCATCGGCTTCCTGCTCGCCGCCTACCTCAACCTGTCCGTCATCGCGGTCGCTCTGATCGGTGTGTGCCTGGCTATCGTCTTCATGGGCTTCAAGTTCAACGGTTCCCATGCAGCCGCCGGTGTCGATTCCGACTACGATCCGCTCGAAGACGACGAAGACTAAGGAGGAACACACTATGGCAACCGCAACCAAGGACGTGTCCCTGAACAAGAAGGTCAGCCAGTTCTTCTGGCGCTCCTGGGCCATCCAGGCCTCTTGGAACTACGAGCGTCAGATGAACATGGGCTTCCTCTACGGCATGGTCCCCACGCTCGATCGCCTCTATCCGGACGAGTCCGACCCCAAGCAGCTCGCTGCTAAGAAAGAGGCTTACCACCGTCACATGGCGTTCTACAACTGCACCCCGCAGACGAGCGCTTTCATCCTGGGCCTCTCCGCCTCCATGGAGGAGGAGTACGCCAAGGATCCCGAGAACTTCGATCCCGATTCGATCAACGCGGTCAAGACCTCCCTCATGGGTCCGCTTTCCGGCATCGGTGACTCCTTCTTCCAGGGCACCATCCGCGTTATCGCCTTTGGCCTGGGCGTTCAGCTGGCTCAACAGGCTCCATCATGGGCCCGATCCTGGCCATACTCATCTCCATCGTCCCCTCTGTGCTGATCACTTGGTTCGCAGCCAAGATCGGCTATCAGGGCGGCCACGAGTACCTGAGCAAGCTCCAGGGCGGCGACCTCATGGAGAAGCTCATGTATGTCTGCGGCATCGTGGTCTTATGTCCGTGGGCGGCATGATCGCTACGCTGATCGGCGCCACCACCCCGCTGCAGTTCGCTGACGGCACCGTCGTGATCCAGGACATCCTGGACGGCATGATGCCCCAGATGATCTCCCTTGGCCTCACCGGCCTTATGTACTGGCTCATCAAGAAGAACGTCAACACCGGTTGGCTTCTCGTGATCGCATCGTGGGCGGTATCGCCCTCTCCGCGGCCGGCATCCTGGCCTAGCCGCGACCCAGCGCTTCCCCCGGGGGCCTGCCTGGCATCCCATACCCCAGGCAGGCTTCCATCCCTAACATGCGACAAAGGGATAGTCCCTTTGTCGCATCCTCAACGGGCCGGCGACTCGGTCCTAACTACGGTAACCCTGCGAGCGTCCGGCAATGTGACGCCGCAACAAATCGAAAGGAATGTGTCAGATGTACGAGATCGACCTTAACCTCCCTAAGCAGATCGTCGCTGACGTCCTGTCCAACCACGAGATCCACAGCGTCGCTTTCGTCGGCTGCGGTGCTTCCATGTCCGACCTTTACCCCGCCAAGTACTTCCTGGCCAACAACACGGACAAGCTGAACGTTCAGATCTTCACCGCTAACGAGTTCAACTACGACACGCCTTCCTGGGTCAACGAGCACACCTTCGTGATCACCTGCTCCCTCGGTGGCTCCACGCCCGAGACTGTCGAGGCCAACAAGACCGCCAAGAAGCACAACTGCCCGGTCGTCTCCCTTACCAACAAGGCTGGCTCCGCTCTGACCGTCGACGCCGACCACGTCATCGTTCACGGCTTCCACGCCAACTACGCTGCCAAGTGCGAGAAGCCCGGCTATGCCATCGCTCTTGCACTCGAGATCCTTCAGCAGACCGAAGGCTATGACCACTACGAGGACATGATCACCGGCCTCACCAACGTCTTCGAGCTCTGCGAGAACGCCGCTCAGTCCGCCAAGGGTCTTGCCAAGCAGTTCGCCCAGGACTTCAAGGACGACAAGATGATCTACTTCATGGCCTCCGGTGCCTCCGAGAAGATGGCTTATTCTCACGCCGCCTTCCTGTTCACCGAGATGCAGTGGATCGACGCCGCCGCCTACAACACCGGCGAGTACTTCCACGGCCCGTTCGAGGTTTCCACCGAGGGTAAGCCCTACGTCTTCTTCATGTCCGACGGTGCCACCCGCCCGATGGACGCCCGCGCCCTCACCTTCCTTAAGCGCATGGGCGCCAAGGTCGCTCTGATCGACTCCAAGGACTACGGCCTGGCCGACGCCGTGCCCGCGAGCGTTGTCACCTACTTCAACCCGCTGCTGCACCTCGCCGTTATGCGCGAGTACGGCAACCAGATCGCCGAGGCCCGTCAGCACCCGCTGACCATGCGTCGCTACATGTGGAAGCTTTCCTACTAATCACAAGTAAGTAGACCTTACAGGTTGATTGAGAGGGGATGGGGTTTGCGCCCCGTCCCCTTTTTTGCTCTGGGGAGGGCGCGCCCGTCGCGCCGCAAACCCCCAGATAAAACCTACCAAAATAAACCTGTCCCTTTTTGGCAGGTGGGAGGAGATGCGTATGATCAAGGCAGTGCTGTTTGATATGGACGGCGTGCTGGTCGATACCGAGTGGTTCTACAACCGCCGCCGCGTGGCGTTTATGGAGGAAAAGGGGTTCCACTTTGACGAGATCCCCGATCTTTCGGGGTCTAACGAGCCTGCCATTTGGGAGGCGCTGGTGCCCGACGATATTGAGCTGCGCGAGCGTCTGCGCGTGGAGTACAAGCAGGTTTACAGCCCGGTCCACCCTGTTCCGTATGCCGAGCTGCTCAACGAGCAGACGGAGCCGGTGATGCGTGGGCTGCACGAGCGCGGCGTAAAGTGTGCCATCGCGAGCTCGTCCTACCGCGAGCTCATCGACGAGCTGGTGGAGATTGCCGGTATCACCGACGTGCTGGACTACACCATCAGCGGCCACGAGTGCAGTGCGTTTAAGCCCGACCCCGAGATCTACCTGCGTGCTATGGAGGCGCTGGGCGTTGACCCCGCCGAGTGCCTGGTTATCGAGGACTCGCCGTTGGGCATCGAGCTGGCAAGCGCTCCGGCGCCCGCGTCCTGGCACTGCGTCCGCATGAGGGCGTTAACCTGGACCAAACGGGAGCCGACGCCGTCATCGACAACCTCGCCGACATTCTGACCGCTTTGTAGCGTCAATCCGCCGCGAGAAGCACTGATTCACGCGTCTTTTGCTGCGGATTGGCTTAATTTGTCATCTATTTGGATCCGTTTGGCTTCGATTCGGACTAAGTGAGTAGACTTTTTGGTGCAGGACGAACACAAAGCGCATCTGCTCTAGTAAAACCGCAGGTCACAGGGGTGGCGGTTTTGGGTGTGCTCTGCAGGTCGCGTAAAGTCTACTCACTTGTAATTTGGGCCTTTGGTCGTGGGGTTGCTGGTCCCGCTTTGGTTGTCGAGAGAGGGTGAATTGAAGCGCCCCCGCATGCTCCATGCTACAATCGCGGCCACGCCCCACAACTACATCTGCCTTCGAAAGGAGCCTACGTGGCGAACGCCATCGATCAGCTCACGGACCGCGTGCTCGTGCTCGGCCGCCTTACCATCGTCCGCCGTGCCATCACCGCCGTGGCGGTCACCATTTCTGCCGTTCTCCAGACATTCCTGATCCAGGCGTTCATTCAACCCGCCGACCTGCTTCCGAGCGGTCTTACCGGCGTCGCGGTCCTGCTCGATCGCGTTACCTCGCTGGGTGGCGTTCATATCGACATCTCGCTCGGCATGCTCGCGCTCAACATCCCCGTGGCGCTCCTATGCTGGAGCGGCATTAGCAAGCGCTTCGTCATCTTCTCGATGATGCAGGTCGTGCTTTCGTCGCTGTTTCTCAATATCTTTCACTTCGCCCCGTTTTTGGGCGACAAGATCATGCTTATCATTTTTGGCGGCGTGGTCTCGGGCCTGGGCGCTGCCATTGCGCTTAAGTCCGGCGCATCCACCGGCGGTACCGACTTTATCGCGCTGTGGGTTTCCAACCACACGGGCAAGACCATTTGGGGCGTCATCTTTGGTTTTAACTGCTTTATCCTGGCGCTCTTTGGTTTTATGTTTGGCTGGGACAACGCAGCGTATTCCATCGTGTTCCAGTTTATTTCGACCAAGACCATCGACAGTTTCTACCGTCGCTACGACCGCGTGACGCTGCAGATCACGACGCGCAAGGCGGACGAGGTCATGACCGCCTATGTTGACCATTTTCAGCACGGCATTAGCTGCGCCGAGGTCATCGGCGGATACAGCCGCGAAAAGATGTACCTGCTGCACGCCGTTGTCTCGACCTACGAGAGCCAGGACATCATCAAGCTGGTGTGCGACATTGATCCCGGCGCAGTGATCAATGTGTTCCACACGCTTAACTTTGTGGGCGGCTGGTGGGGCGGTCATGTCGACGAGCCTATGCCTACGGCCGTACCCGATCCCGACAAGCCCGCGCGCATGGCCAGCAGGCAGGCCCGTCTGCACGATCAGGAAAGCTTGCAGCAGGACGACGGCAAGTAAAGATTTGCTGTATGCGGTGTATCGTTTTATCAAACTAAGGTAACATATAAAAAGACGTTATATACGTATTAGTTATTTCGATATTTTGATAAGAGTGATCAGATATGCCAGCGCCCAAAAATGCACCGCTTTACCAGCAGATTTACGACGAGATCAAGGACGCGATTGAGAAAGGTGTTTATGCACCAAAGGAGCGCATTCCATCTGAGCTTGAGCTTGCCGAACAGTACGAGGTGAGCCGCATTACGGTGCGCCGCGCCGTCGAGGAACTGTGTTCCGACGGCTATCTGGTTAAGCAGCAGGGCCGCGGCACCTTTGTCTCCACGCCGCACATCAACCGCCAGTTCCACGCCTCGACGCTGCAGACGTTCACCGAGCTTTGCGCCGATAACGGCATGAAGGCGGGCGCGCATGTGATCGATCGCCAGATTGTGCCGGCGCGCCAAAACGAGATGGAATTCTTTGGTCTGCAGAAGGATGCGCTGCTGCTGCATATTAAGCGCGTGCGCACGGCCGACGGCGAGCCCATCTTTGAGGAAAACATCTTTGTGCCGTTTGATGCATACCGCGAGCTGTTGACGGCCGATCTTGAGGACAAGTCGATTTTTGCCGAGGTCGAGCGTGTTGGCGGAACACCGATCGTCTCGGTTGCTACCGTACGGTCGAGGCCGTTCGTGCCAACGCCGAGCAGGCCACCGAGCTGGGCATTGCCCCGCACGATCCGCTGCTCAACCTGCGTGCCGGCTTTATCGGCCCCAATGGCGAGCCGGTCCTGATGGGTAAGCAGTACTACGTGGGATCGCGCTACGTTATGGTGATGTAGCTCTAGTTGCGCGGTTTTCCAAACCGCGCAACGGCTCGACGCTGCGCCCTTGGTTCCGCCGTTCTAACGAACGGCGGACCGGTCGACGCTGCAAACGCCCCTAAGCGGCAATCTGACGTTCAATCGTCGGTCGCGTACCGAAGTACGCTTCCCTCCTCTTTCACGTCACCTTGCTCGCTTAGGGGCGTTTTCGCTGACTTATGCTCAACCTGCGACGTTTCCACGCCTGTCAAGAGCTTAGCCGTTGGGGACGTCTTAAACGACTAGTCATTCAAGAACGTCCCCAACGGCTACCCGCAGAATGAGCGTGGCTGACAGCCGTACGGCAGCGGTCCGCGTGGCGGCGTATAATCGGCGGCAGATGACTTGGACGTTAGGAAACCATGACCGATAGCATGCAGCAGATGGCGCTCGACACGCTCGGCGCCTATTTTGGCTACACCTCGTTTCGCCCGGGCCAGGACCGCATGGTCGATGCGATTCTTGCCGGTCGCGATGCGTTGGGCGTTATGCCACGGGCGCCGGCAAGTCCATTTGCTACCAGGTGCCTGCGCTCATGCTGCCCGGCATCACCTTTGTGGTGAGTCCGCTGCTGTCGCTTATGGAGGACCAGACCCGCGCACTGCTCGCGGCGGCGCGCGCCCCAGCTATCTCAACTCCAGCCTTACGCCGGCTCAGCAAAATACCGTGCTCAAGCGGGCGCGCGAGGGTCGCTACCAGCTTATGTATGTGGCACCTGAGCGCCTGCTCGAGCCGCGTTTTCTGGCCTTTGCGCAGGAAGCTGCGGCCGAAGGCGGCATCGGCGTTCCGCTCGTGGCCATTGACGAGGCCCACTGCGTGAGCCAATGGGGTCAGGATTTCCGCCCCGCCTACCTGCAGATTCGCGAGTTTATCGATTCCCTGCCGCAGCGCCCCATCGTGGCGGCCTTTACCGCTACAGCGACTGAGCGCGTGCGTGCGGACATTCAGCAGATGCTCGGCCTGCAAAACCCGGCGACGGTGGTGACGGGCTTCGATCGCAAGAACCTCTACTTTGGCTGCGAGGAGATGGGCGACAAGGCTAAGACCGCGTGGGTGCGCGACTATGTGATCGCGCATTCGAGCGAGAGCGGCATCGTGTATTGCTCGACCCGCAAGACCGTCGATGTGCTGGCAGGCGAGCTTGCTGAGGCGTTGGGCCCCAGCGGCATTCGCGTGGGCCGCTACCATGCCGGCATGGGCAACGACGCCCGTCGTCAGAGCCAGCGTGCCTTTATCGACGACGACATTCAGGTGATGGTCGCCACCAACGCCTTTGGCATGGGTATCGACAAGCCCAACGTGCGCTACGTCATCCATAACAACGTGCCCGAGAGCATCGAGGCCTACTACCAGGAGGCGGGCCGCGCCGGCCGCGACGGCGACCCGGCCAGCTGCCATTTGCTGTGGAACGGCAACGATTTTCGCATGCGTCGTTTTTGATCGACCGCGGCGACGCTGCCGACGAGGCGCTCGATGACGAGCAACGCGCGTGGGCGCTCCAGAACCGATATCGTCTGCTCAGCCAGATGGAGGGCTACTGCAATACCACCGGCTGCCTGCGCGAATATATGCTGCGCTACTTTGGCGACGAGGCCGCGCCCGAGCATGCTGCTGCGGCTGGTGCGGGCGCCACCGCCACAGACGACGCCGAGGGCTGTGGCAACTGCAGCAACTGCCTCACGCAGTTCGAGGTCGAGGACGTCACCGGTATGGCTCGCGCCGCCGTGCGCTATGTGGCCACGCGCCCCATGCGCTTTGGCAAGTCGCTCATCGCCGATGTGCTCCACGGCGGCAACACCGAGCGCATCCGCCAGATGCATCTGGACGAGGATCGCGGCTATGGTGAGCTGTCGAGCGAATCGGTCGGGCGCATCAAGGACATCATCGGCCAGCTGTGCGGCCGCGGTTATTTGGCCACCTCGCAGGGGCAGTACCCGGTCGTGGGCCTGGGTCCGCGTGCCGGCGAGGTCGAGGACGAGGCGTTTGCCTTTACCGTTAAGCGTCGCGCGTCCAAGCGCAAGGCCTCGGCCCGTGCTCGCCGTGCGGTGGATCTGCTGCGCGAGGAGGCCGAGCTGGATCAGCGCCCGCGCGTGGGCGACGATGCCGAGCTGTTCGAGCGCCTGCGCGCCCTGCGCAAGGAGATCGCGGCCGAGCTCGAGATGGCGCCGTACATGGTCTTTTCCGACAAGGCCCTGCGCGGCCTGTGCCGCCTGCGCCCGCAGACGCGCGACGAGCTGATTCAGGTCAACGGCATCGGCGAGAAAAAGGCCGACGCCTTTGGCGAGCAGTTTATGGCGGCGATTGAAGAGTTTGAATCCGAGCATGCGCGGGATGGAGCGTAACGATGGCAACCGACGATAAAACCGACCGCGCTGGCGTATCCGCCGTACCGCTGTACCAGCAGGTCATGGACGACCTGAAGGGCGAGATCGCGCGCGGCGTGTATGCGGCCGGCTCGCGCATCCCTTCCGAGATGGAGCTCGCGAAGTCTTACGGCGTGGGACGCATCACCGTGCGCCGCGCCATCGAGGAGCTGTCGCGCGCGGGATATCTCAACCGACAGCAGGGGAGGGGCACCTTTGTGTGCGCTCCCAAGCTCAAGCGCAAGATTGTCCAGAAAGGCGACGTCCAGAGCTTTACTGAGGGTTGTGCCGCCAACGACATGGTGGCCGGAGCGCGTCTGGTGTCGCGTACGGTGGTCGCGGCGACGCGCGAGGATGCGGCGTTTTTTGGCGTGGAGCCGGTTGCGAGCTCATCGTGGTCGAGCGCGTGCGCACGGCCGACGGCATCCCCGTCATGCTCGAGAACAACGCCTTTGTGCTCGCCGACCATCCCTACCTGCAGACGCTTGCCGACGAGGACCTTGCCGATAACTCGATCTTTGCACTCGTTGCCGAGCATTCGGGCCGCGCGCCGCTCAAGTCCGACCCCTGCACCGTGGAGATTGCGCTTGCCGATGCTCAGGCGGCCCCGCTGCTGGAGGTGCCGGTCGGCGAGCCGCTCTTCTATATGGAGGCGTACTTTACCGATGCAGACGGGCGGCCCCTGCTGCTCGGGCGCCAAAAGATCGTGGGCTCGCGCTACGTGTTCGACATCTAACGTCCATAGATAGAACAACATAGAACAAATCTGCTGAAACGACTTCACCTGTGACAGCTCACATGCTATAAATAGAACAACATAGAACGATCGCAGGTACGAGCTGTCGTCGTTCGAAACCGCCACACAAGGAGGGACATCATCATGAACGCACACGATCTGGTTCAGGAAATTATCGAGCGCAAGGGCAAGATTGAGAACGTCTTTTGGATTGCCTGCGGCGGTTCGATGATCGACCTCATGCCGGCTAACGAACTGCTCAAGCGCGAGGCGACCACGTTTACCTCGACGGTTTACACGGCGCGCGAGTTTTGCCTGATGGCTCCCAAGAGTCTTGGCGAGAAGTCACTCGTCATCGCCTGCAGCCACAGCGGCAATACGCAGGAGGTCGTCGACGGTTGCGAGATGGCGCTGGCAGCCGGCGCCGAGGTCGTGGCCATGACCGACTGCGAGGGCTCCAAGATTGATAACGGCAAGTGGACCACCTGGGTCTATCCGTGGGGCGAAGGCGTGCCGCAGGCCGAGGTTCCGCAAGGCATCGGCGTCCTGATGGCTGCCGAGCTGCTCGACCAGCAGGAGGGTTACGAGGCGCTCGCCGATATGTACGCCGGCCTTAAGCAGATGGATGCGCTGCTACCCGCTGCCCGCGAGAAGGTCAACGCCGAGCTGGGCGATCGCTTTGCCGAGCTCTGCCAGCAGCACAAGTTCTTCTACATCCTGGGCTCGGGCCCCAACTTTAGCCAGACCTACGCCATGGCTATCTGCTCGCTCATGGAAATGCAGTGGCAGCACTGCTGCTATATCCATTCCGGCGAGTACTTCCACGGCCCGTTCGAAGCCACCGAGCCCGGCGTGTTCTACTTTGTGCAGCTCGGATCGGGCGAGTGCCGCCCCATGGAGGAGCGCGCGCTCGCGTTCCTCAACACGCACACCGATACGGTCATGGTGCTCGATGCGCTCGAGTACGGCGTGGGCGAGGTACCCGCCAGCGTGCGTTCATACCTGGAGCCGATCTTCTTCTACAACATGAGCTGCGAGCTGCGCGCCGCCCGCGGCAAGGTGTTTGACCACAGCCCCGAGGTTCGTCGCTACATGGGCATCGAGCAGTACTAGGCACCGGGAATTATCTTTTTTGACGGGGTCTGTGCTGCGCGCGGACCCGTTTTGCATTGTGGCGGCCGGATTCGTGTCTGCGCGAAAACGAAGTCGAATACTTTTCCGCGAAGTGAACGACCTGTTTTGGACCCCCGAAGCATCCACACTTTTGACGTCAAAACTGCAGGAAAACTCGGCGAAACCGCAGGAAACGGCGTCTGAAAAGTGTCGATGCTCCGGGGGCTCGTTTTTGCTCGTTCACTTCGCGGAAAAGTATTAGACCTAAATCTGCAGGCATGCTGTTGGGGTCAATAAAAAGCGGGCCGCGCCGATGGGTTTCCGGCGCGGCCCGCTTTACATGGCGTCCGTATGAGCGAGGTGTCGCGTCAAGCGGCGGCCTACTTTGCGTCGTAGGCCTCGGTGTCCCACCAGTCGAGCTGGGCGATGTTGTCGTGGATGTGCTGGCAGCTCTTGTGAAAGCCCTCGAGCTCGTACTCGGACAGGTCGAGCGTGTAGACCTCCTCGACGCCCTCGGCACCGATCACGCACGGCAGGGAGGTAAAGATACCCTCCTCGCCATACTGGCCGGTCATGAGCGTGGAAGCGGAAAGCACGGCGTGCTCGTTGTGCAGCACGGCGGCGCAGACGCGCGCGGCGGAGTTGGCGACGGCGTATTCGGTGCACTGCTTGCCCTGGTAGGTCACATAGCCGCCCTTACGCGCGAGCTCCTCGACCTCCATGTGGTCAAAGGCGTACTTGTCGGGGTTCTCGGCCTGAAGCTCGTTGAGGTTTTTGCCGGCGATGGTTGCGGCCTTAAAGGCGGCAAGCTGGCTAAAGCCGTGCTCGCCGATCATGTAGGCGTCGATGGACTTGGGGCTCACGCCGACCTTCTTGGAGATCTCGGTGCGCAGGCGGGCGGAGTCCAGGCCGCAGCCCGAGCCGATGATCTTCTTGGGATCGTAGCCGGTCAGGTGCCACAGCTCGGTGCACACGACGTCGCAGGGGTTGGAGATGCTCACGAAGATGCCGTCAAAGCCGGCGTCGACGATGCGCTTGGCAAAGGTGCGGGCGGCGTCGGTGGTAAAGAACAGCTCGCCGTCGCGGTTGCCGGCGGCCAGCGCGACCTTGCCGGCGGCGTTGACGATGACGTCGCAGCAGGCAAGCTCCTCGTAGTGGTCGTAGCAGTTGACGATCTTGGTGTTGTACGGGACAAACGAAAGGGAGTCGCGCAGGTCCTGGACCTCGGACGTCACCTTGGCCTCGTTGATATCGCACAGGTACAGCTCATCGGCAATGCCCTGCATGAGCAGACTGTTGGCAACATGTGCTCCTACGTGGCCCTGGCCGACCACACCGATCTTACGCGTCTGGTACATATATGCATCCTTTCGGCCGAGTTTTTCGCGTCGAACCATTGTAACGTCCTGTTGCCACTTTGCTAGCTAAAGCGCCACAGATTTTTGGGACATGCCGTAATCTCTACTTTTGGAGTGATTTGGGCCGCTGACGGCATCGCTGGGCGATGTGCTCGCGCGGATGGGGCCGGTCGTTGTACCATAGCTGCAACTGACTCATAAGGAGCATCCATGCCCATTCGCATCCCCGACGCCCTCCCTGCCGCCGCGCAGCTCGAGAGCGAGAACATCTTTGTCATGACCGAGTACCGCGCGCTGCACCAGGACATCCGTCCGCTGCGCGTGCTCATCCTCAACCTCATGCCCACCAAGATCGCCACCGAGACGCAGATCATGCGCAAGCTCTCCAACACGCCGCTGCAGGTGGAGGTGGACCTGCTGCGCACCAAAACGCACGAGGCCACGCACGTGAGCGCCGGCCACCTGGAGACGTTCTATCGCACGTTCGACGACATCCGCGACATCCACTACGACGGCCTGATTATCACGGGCGCGCCGGTGGAGCAGATGCCGTTCGAGGAGGTCGACTACTGGCCCGAGCTCTGCCAGATCATGGACTGGTCTACCACGCACGTACACTCTACGCTGCACATTTGTTGGGGCGCGCAGGCGGGGCTCTACCATCATTACGGTATCCAGAAGCACGACCTGCCGGCCAAGGCGAGCGGCGTGTTCGAGCATCATCTGGTGAAGCCGCAAAGCCCGCTGGTGCGCGGCTTCGATGACCGCTTCTATGCCGTGCACTCGCGCAACACCGATGTGCGTCGCGAGGATGTGGAGGCCGAGCCGCAGCTTGAGGTCGTGGCCGTGTCCGACGAGGTGGGCCTGTACATCGTCAAGTCGACCGACAGCCGCCGTTTCTTTGTCTTTGGCCACCCCGAGTACGACACCGACACGCTACGCCTGGAGTACGAGCGCGACGTGAAGCGCGGACTCAACCCGGAGGTGCCGGCGCATTACTTCCCAAACGACGACCCCACGGCCGAGCCGCTCAACGTCTGGCGCAGCCAGGCTCAGCTGCTCTACACCAACTGGCTCAACTACTACGTCTACCAGACCACGCCCTACGACCTGGCCCGCGCCGGCGAGGAGCACTAGGCTGCGATGATGCCGCTGTAGCCGTGGCTGATGTGGCAGCCGTTAGGCGCTGATGATGTGGGGTAGCGGCAGGTCGTGGGCGTCGGTGGGGATGTGGTCGACGCGCTGTTCGTCAAAGGCGATGCCGACGATTTGACATACGGGCGAGAGCATGGGCAGGTAGCGGTCATAGCAGCCGCCGCCGTAGCCTAGGCGCGTGCCGGTGCGGTCGAATGCTACGAGCGGCACGACGATCATGTCGAGAGCTTCGGCAGGCACGATAGGGAAGCGGCTGCTGTCGATGTCCGTGGCCGCAAAGGCCCGCGTGGGGTGGGCGATAAACGGAGCCGCGTCCGCGTCGCCGGCAGCAACTGCCCGCATACACATGCGCTGGCCACAAGCTGCGGCGTCTGTTGCCGAGAGCATGCACGGATAGGCCACGCGCCAGCCACGTTTGGCGGCAGCTGCGGCAAACGCGGCTGAGTCGACTTCGGAACCCATCGCGGCATAGACGGCAACGGTGTGCGGCGCCGCGGCATCCAAGCGGCCCAGCAGCTCAACCAGCCGCGCACAGATATCAGCAGACTTCGCCGCCCGCAAGTCCAAATCAAGAGCATCGCGCCGAGCAATCACCGCCCGCCGCAACTCAGCCTTGTCCATCCCGGCTTCCTCTCCCAAACCTACCAAAAAGGGACAGGTTTATTTTGGCAGGTTTTATCTGGGCAAATGTCGAAACCACCACAAAGGTGCCTGTCCCCTTTGTGGTGGTTTTGGCCCATGCGTTAACGCTATAACGCCGCGGCGATTGCTTCGGTCACAAACTTATTGAGTGACTCGCCCTTCTTTGCCGCCGCCAGTGCTGCCTGCTTGTGAAGCTCGGAGCCTGTTCTCACATTGAACGAGCCCTTAAAAGCCCGCTCTGGTTCCTTGCCCTTTTCGGCACAAAACTCAAGGTAATCGTCGACGGCGTCGTGGAAGCATTGCTCCACTTCTTCAGCCGTGGAGCCTTCAAATACGATTGCGTCCCTAATGCCGGCGACCATACCTGTTAGTACATGCTGCTCGGCATCGAACTCGACTGGGGCGAAATAGCCCTTGTATGCCAAAACGTTACTCATGACTGCCTCCGACATCCTGCAGAAATCGAACGATGTTTCGAATGGTCCCCGCTGTCAATTCGTCAGATGGATGAGGCGCGTGCATCACGAACATCCTGCCATCTGAGGGCCTGTAGAAGCGAACGCGCGATCCGGATGTCTTGCCTTTGCTGTCCATTTCAAAGCCATATGAGGCCATGACTTTTAAAAAATCGGCATACCGATACGTCGAAGGGCAGCTAAACAGTTGGACGATGAGTTTATCGGCTCGAGTATCCCGCCTCACATTCTGCAACTATATTCTAGTTGCAATTTAGATCCGATGCAATCACCCATACTATAGAACATGTGTACGTATAGAACAAGTGTTCGAACCACTACAGAGGGGCCTGTCCCCTTTGTAGTGGTTTTGCTTGCTGTGGCTAGCCCAGCAGGTCGACTACGTTGAAGTTGGCGTTGCTCTTGGCGATGACGTCGCGGCCGCCAAAGACGCAGGTGGGCGACTCGGCTGCGATGCGCGTCACGTCGGTGCCGAGCGAGCGCAGCTCACCGGGCGTGGCGGCGAGCATCTGGCGCGACGCTCCTCGCGCGCATGCGGATCGAGCCCGGCCAGGTAGGTCGTGTTGCGGCGCTTGGTGAGCGCGTACGGCTTCACCGGCGCGTCCATGCCGCTCACGCAGCTCACGATAAAGCCCTCAAAGGCGGCTTCGTCGGGCTCAAAGCTGCCAAGCCATGCACCCGCGCGCTCCACGCGCTCAATCGAAGGATCGATCGCCGGGTCGCGGTAGGTGTAGAACGCCGCCTGACGCTCACCTGCCGCGCGGAATCCGCAGCCGTACGCCCCGCCCTCCACGCGGATCTCGTTCCACAGGTAGTCGTAGGAGAGCGCGTTGGCAGCCACGGCCCAAATGCCTGTCACGTCAATGCCCAGGCGACGCGGGTCGCACGCGCTTGCCGCAAAGCAGATGTCGCTGGGGATCACGAAAGCCTCGTGGCGGTCGCACGGCGCCGGCACCACGAGCGCGTCGCGGCCGGCACCATCGCCCGCGCCAAGCCCTAGGTTGCCCGCGGCATCCCAGTACGCGTCAAAGTCCTCATCGCTGCCGGTAAAGCTCGCCATGCAGCCATCGGCACAAAGATGCGGCCTGCCAGCTCGGCAAGCTTGGCGCGCAGGTCGTCCAGGCGCTCGTCAAAGTGGTCGAGCAGATCGCGCAGGAACAGGTAGAAGTCCACGCCCGAAAGCTGCTCGCGCACCACGGCCGAAGGCGAGCTGTAGCTCATCGCGCGACCGAGCGCCGCCGAGTGACCGTTGTTGATAAAGCCCTGCTCAAGCCCAATGCGAATCTGCGTGAGCACGTCGCGCACGCGGTCGGCGTCGGCATCTGCCAAAAGCGTGCTCGACCACACCTCGCGCGGCAGGCTCGCCAGCGCACCGATCTTCTCGGACAGGGCACCGGCGCTCACCAGCAGGTAGGGGCGCGCGCCGTTTACGTCGGGCTGGGTCATGACCTCGGTCGTAAAGCTCAAAAAGCCCAGCTTGCCGGCGATCAGGTTGTCGAGCTCCTCGGCCGTATGCGTCTGCGTGGGCAGCTGCTTGAGCAGGCGGCAGAGCAGCGTCACATAAGGCAGGTCCTCAAACGCGACGCAGCTCAGGTCGAAATACTGCATGGCGTAGGCCAGACGGTTGGTGGGGATGCCGTGGCGCAGGCAGGGAATGGGCGCAGTCGTGTCCACAACCAGCGGCGGCTCGGGGCGCGCCTCGCCAATGTCGG
>ENA-OQBJ01000421-OQBJ01000421.1-human-gut-metagenome-genome-assembly--contig:-NODE-421-length-22533-cov-2.037401_pt1 | contig 22533 bp, 23 predicted proteins | sample MGYA00242743_ERZ504545 | MGnify/ENA primary metagenome ERZ504545 (study PRJEB26092, sample SAMD00036252) | human gut metagenome | host: Homo sapiens | study: EMG produced TPA metagenomics assembly of...
CCCGAGTTTTTTAAAAGCTCATGCTGTAATTTCAAGAAGTGGCTATTGGCGCAAATTGAAAAACGCAAAGCAATGAGCAAACACGATAACGGTTTTTTCTCCTTTATAAAGACTGACACTGAATACATCCGCTGGTACGACCGCGAAGATCATACTATTTTTGATGTCTGTGCAGACGATCATTGCCAGCGTTACCAAGGCATTACGAAGGCATCCAATAAGAATGTTGTAGAAGCGGTCAAAGCAACTCAAGGCCAAGTATTAATGTACAAAAACTGTATTTGTGATGCACGTTTCTCTAAATGCTGTGGAGGAGTCAGTGAGGTTTTCGATACCTGCTGGGAAGAGAAAAACTACCCTTATCTCAGTGCTATACGTGATACAAAAGAGGAGAGAAGTTTTCCTGACTTGACTCAAGAAAGTGAAGCTGAGAAATGGATTAAAAGTACCCCTGACAGTTTTTGCTACACTCATGATAAAAATATCATTTCACAGATACTTAACAACTACGATCAGGAAACAACCAATTTCTATCGCTGGAAAGTTCGCTATACTCAGGAAGAGCTTGCAGAACTGATTCGCAGCAATACAAAGAACGATTATGGAAAGATTGTCGATCTCATTCCCGTTGAACGAGGAAAATCAGGACGTATCTGCAAGCTGAAAATAGTAGGTACAGAAAAAGACACTTATCATAGGCAAAGAACTGGAAATACGCCGTACACTCTCTCCTACTCACTTATTCAGTCTGCATTTATCGTAGAAAAAGGAGAAACGGATGCCGAAGGAATACCTGCATGGTTCGAACTTACTGGTGCCGGATGGGGACATGGTGTAGGCCTTTGCCAAATCGGTGCAGCGTCATGGGTGAGCAGGGCTATAATTACAACGAAATTTTGCTTCATTACTATAAAGGGCAGATATAAGAAAACTGTATTAATATTTTCAATATGAAAAAACAATCTCCCTGGTCGTGGGTTCCAACGCTTTACTTTGCTGAGGGATTACCTTATATAGCAGTCATGACTCTGTCGCTTGTCATGTATAAGCGCATGGGAATTTCAAATACAGAAGTAGCTCTTTATACGAGTTGGCTGAACCTGCATGGGTCATCAAACCATTATGGAGCCCGTTTGTCGATTTGCTCCGTACCAAACGCTGGTGGGTAACTCTCATGCAGCTATTTATCGGAGCAGGTCTTGCAGGTATTGCCTTTACTATACCTACCGAACATTTTTTCCAGACTACACTTGCCATATTCTGGCTCATGGCTTTTAGTTCCGCAACTCATGATATTGCAGCAGACGGATTTTACATGCTCGGCTTAACGACTCATGAACAGGCTTTGTTTGTCGGAATCAGAAGCACTTTTTACCGTATAGCAACCATTGCCGGACAAGGCTTACTGGTCATGATAGCCGGATATCTGGAAAAAACAACCGGAAGCATTCCCTACTCATGGAGCATCACGTTCCTCATCATGGCAGGAATATTTCTTGCGCTATGGCTCTATCATGCCTTTATTTTGCCACGTCCTGCAAATGACAAGGCAGCAGTAGAAACATCAGCCTCTGGACTACTTAAAGAGTTTTTGCTGACATTCCGCTCGTTTTTCCGAAAAGAGCAGGCTGGTATTGCTATATTATTCATGCTTCTGTACCGGTTACCGGAAGCACAACTGACTAAGATGAGCATTCCTTTCCTGCTTGATCCGGTTTCTGAAGGCGGATTAGGCATGACGACCGAACAGATAGGATTTACACAAGGTACAGTCGGCATTATCGGACTGATGTTAGGAGGTATATTGGGAGGTATGGCAGTCGCACGGCACGGACTGAAACAATGGCTATGGTATATGGTATGGGCTATCTCACTGCCCGACATTGTATATGTATTTTTAAGCTACTTCCCCGAAACGAATCTCTTATGGATAAACATATGCATCTTTATTGAGCAGTTTGGCTATGGATTCGGTTTCACTGCTTACACGCTTTACCTCATTTATTTTTCCCGAGGGACTCACAGTACCGCACATTATGCCATTTGTACAGCTTTCATGGCACTGGGAATGATGCTTCCAGGCATGATAGCCGGATGGATGCAGGAGCTTCTGGGATACCAGTACTTCTTCCTCTGGATCATGGTATGCTGTGCCGCAACCTTTGGTGTAACAGCTCTACTGAAAATAGATCCTGAATTTGGAAAAAAACAGACCGAATAAACAACTTCAATACACACCGACAAATAAGAAAAAACGTCACCGGAAATTCGATAATTTCCAGTGACGTTTTTTCTTATTCATGGCGATAAATTATACCATGTACTTATAAAATCATCAATTCTTCTTTTCCAGCTCCCGCAGGTTTTCCATTTTCTTAGTCTCCAAGAATTCATAGATGCCACACAAGTGTTCTTTCACACGCTGATTACCGAACTCGTATACCTTGGTAACCAATCCGTCAAGGAAGTCACGGTCGTGCGAAACAACAATCAGTGTTCCATCAAAATCCATCAGAGCCTGTTTCAGAATATCTTTTGTCTTCATGTCAAGATGGTTAGTCGGCTCGTCCAGAATAAGCAGGTTAACCGGCTCCAGCAGCAATTTAATCATAGCCAGACGCGTACGTTCTCCTCCTGAAAGTACCTTTACTTTCTTCATTGACTCTTCCGGTCCGCCAAACATAAACGCTCCCAGCAAGTCGCGTATCTTGTTTCGGATTTCCCCTTTTGCCACATCATCGATAGTCTGGAAAACAGTCAGGTTTTCATCCAGCAACGAAGCCTGATTCTGAGCGAAGTAACCAATCTGCACATTGTGTCCCAATGTAAGTGTTCCCTCGTGCTCTATCTCTCCCATAATACATTTCACAAGCGTAGACTTACCTTCTCCATTCTTTCCCACAAAAGCAACTTTATCGCCACGTTCTATGGTAAGATTTGCATTACGGAACACCACATGATCACCATAAGTTTTGCCTACTCCTTCCATAATAACCGGATAACTTCCGCTTCGGGGTGAAGGAGGGAATTTGAGTCGGAGTGCCGAAGTATCTTCTTCATCAACTTCAATAAGTTCCAGTTTCTCCAGCATCTTTACGCGACTCTGTACCTGAAGTGTCTTACTGTATGTTCCTTTGAAACGTTCAATAAAGTATTTCGTTTCCTGAATCATCTTCTGCTGTTCTTCGTATTGCTTCATCTGCTGTTCACGACGTTCCTTACGCAATACAAGATACTGCGAATAGTTTACCTTATAGTCGTAAATACGTCCCATCGTCACTTCAATGGTACGTGTAGTAATATTGTCGACAAACTTACGGTCGTGACTGATAACTACCACAGCCTTGGCACTGTTAATCAGAAATTCTTCCAACCAGCCGATAGATTCAATATCCAGGTGATTAGTCGGCTCGTCCAGCAATAATACATCCGGGTTCTGCAACAGCAGTTTAGCCAGTTCGATACGCATGCGCCATCCTCCACTGAAATCACTGGTAGGACGGTTAAAATCCTCACGCATGAAACCCAGTCCGAGCAAAGCCTTCTCTACGTCCTCTTCAAAGTGAGTCATATCAATGGCATAAAACTTCTCGCTCATTGCCGCAACCTTTTCTATCAACTCCATATACGAATCGCTTTCGTAATCGGTACGGGTAGCCAGCTCGTTGTTCATGCGTTCTATCTCTTCTTCCATTTCACGAAGATGAGCAAAAGCCTGCGATGCTTCCTCGAACACCGTACGTCCATCCTCCGTCATCAGATGCTGAGGCAGATAAGCAATTACACAGTCTTTAGGAGCCGTCACCTTTCCACGGGTAGGCTGACGTACCCCTGCCAATATTTTCAATAAGGTCGATTTCCCTGCTCCGTTCTTTCCCATCAGGGCGATACGGTCTTTTTCATTAATCTGAAAACTAATGTCACTAAATAAGGTGGTTCCGCCAAATTCGACGGTAAGTCCATCTACTGAAATCATAAAATATTACGTATTAGTATATAAAATTACATCATCTATCTCAAAAGCCGAACTGCTCGGCCGGATTTTTTAATTGTCCGACGACCAGTCCCTTTAAAGAAACCATTTTCACTGACAACAGGTTTTCCGCTACAATGCTTTCCGGCGCACAATTACCCCAAGCTGACCATTTCCTGTAAAATCCGGACTGCTGAATCCACATCAGTAATATCTTTCACAATCATGCTGCGGCGTCCGTTCTGTTCACGCAAGTTGCATACTCTCGGATACTTTGCCATATAGTCGATTATCTTTCCAAAAGCGGCACTCTGATAATACGGACTGTCCGGATTGCTTACAAAATAAAGAATCATCTTACCACCTTTCAGTACAGCTTTTTCCACTCCCAAACGTTTTGCCAGGCGACGAAGAGGCACAATGCGAATCAACTCTTCCCCTTCAGGCGGAATCTTTCCAAAGCGGTCGACCAGACGTTCCTTGAAAGCCTCTACATCACGGTCGAGTTCCAGTTTGTCCAGTTCACGATAAAGCAACATTCGTTCACTGCTGCTTGGAATATATTCGTTAGGGAACAATAATTCCAAATCACTTTCTACAGTACATTCGTCCACGAAATCTTCGCCACTGATTTTTTCTTCTCCTGCTTTTATCTCGTCGGCATAAAGTTCTGCAAACTCATCATTCTTCAATTCGGTTACAGCTTCCGACAGAATCTTCTGATAGGTTTCATATCCCAAGTCTGCTATAAAACCACTTTGTTCAGCTCCCAGCATATTACCAGCACCACGAATATCCAAATCCTGCATGGCAATGTGTATACCGCTTCCCAAATCGCTAAAGTTTTCGATGGCTTGAAGACGGCGTTTGCTTCGGGGGTAAGCGATGACAACGGAGGAGCCAGCAAATAACAGAAAGCTTTTTGTTGCTTCGTCCTACACGTCCGCGCATCTGGTGCAAGTCACTCAACCCAAAGTTCTGTGCCTGATTAATGATAATCGTATTGGCATTCGGAATATCAATTCCACTTTCGATGATAGTAGTTGCAAGCAACACATCATAATCATAGTTTACAAAACCGAAGATTATCTTTTCCAGTTCTTCGGGCTGCATCTGTCCATGTCCGATACATACACGGCAATCAGGAATATTGCGCACAATCATTGCTTTCAGTTCCATCAGGTTCTGAATGCGGTTGTTCACGAAAAATACCTGTCCGTTCCGGCTCATCTCGAAGTTTATCGCTTCCGTTATTATCTCTTCGTTAAACGTATGCACCTCCGTCTGTATCGGATAGCGGTTGGGCGGTGGTGTCTGTATAACCGAGAGGTCACGAGCCCCCATCAACGAAAACTGAAGTGTACGCGGAATAGGTGTTGCCGTCATGGTCAGTGTGTCTACATTTGACCTTTATCTGACGCAATTTTTCTTTTACACTTACTCCAAACTTTTGTTCTTCATCGATAATCAGCAAACCCAGATCATGGAACTTACACTTTTACCGATAATCTTATGCGTACCTATCAAAATATTGACAGTACCAGCTTCCAACTCCTTCAGAATACGAGATGTATCTTTAGCTGTACGGGCACGGCTCAGATATTCTACCTTACAAGGCATCCCTTCCAGACGTTTACAGAAAGTCTGGTAGTGCTGATAAGCCAATACAGTAGTAGGAACAAGCACAGCAACCTGCTTATTGTCGGCCACGGCCTTAAATGCGGCACGTATGGCAACTTCTGTTTTTCCGAAGCCCACATCACCACACACAAGGCGATCCATCGGACGATCGCTCTCCATATCGGCTTTTACTTCCTGAGTAGCTTTCAACTGGTCGGGAGTGTCCTCATAGATAAAGCTTGCCTCCAGTTCATGCTGCATAAAACTGTCCGGACTATATTTAAACCCTTTTTCCTGCTTACGCTGTGAATAAAGTTTAATCAAATCACGGGCAATATCCTTAATCTTAGTCTTAGTACGTTCCTTGATCTTTTCCCATGCTCCCGTACCCAATTTACTGATACGAGGCTGTTCTCCTTCTTTTCCCTTATATTTGGAAATCTTATGCAGAGAATGAATAGAAACAAACACCACATCATCGTTCTGATAAACCAGCTTAATAACTTCCTGCGTTGTATTCCCGTTCGGGATGCGCACAAGTCCGGCAAACTTTCCGATTCCATGATCAATATGCACCACATAATCACCCGGTTCGAACATGTTAAGCTCTTTCAAAGAAAGTGCGACCTTACCACTTCTTGCCTTATCACTGCGCAGATTATATTTATGAAAACGGTCGAATATCTGATGATCGGTAAAAATACAGCAATGCAACGTGTGATCGACAAATCCTTCGTGCAAGGTACGGTCTACAGCTGTAAAATCTATCTTATCACCACGCTCACGAAAGATATCTGCCAGTCGGTCCGTCTGTTTTACACTGTCAGAACATATATAAATGGAATATCCCCGCTGTAAATAATCTGTCAATGAACTTGCTACCAAATCGAAATTCTTATGGAAAATAGGCTGTACAGACGTATTGAACTTCAGTGTAGCCTGAGGTGTCCCCGTTGCCTTGTGTCCGAAATCAATCCGCCGGAACTCCAGTGATTCTACCGTAAACTCAGCACCGTCTATCAGCTTCCGCTCCAGGTTCATCAACTCAGTCTGCTCTCCCTCATATGCGGTCAGTGCCTGAGGCGAGAGAGCCTCATCATGAATTATCTGGATACGTTCGCGTACCCACAATAAATCTTTTACCCATAAAACAGTTTCACGTGGAATAAAGCTCAGGAAACTGATATCGCCATCCATAGCCTGTGCCAGTTCCGGAACAATACTTACCGAATCTTTTTTCTCACGCGACAACTGGCTTTCTACCTCAAAGGTACGTATACTATCTATCTCATCACCGAAAAAGTCTACTCGGTAAGGATATTCAGAAGCGAAAGAATAGACGTCGATGATACTACCGCGTGTAGCAACTGTCCCGGTTCATATACATAGTCAACATGCTCGAAGCCATAATCCGAAAGTGTTTGGTAATTTCATCCGTATCAATGTGCTGTCCGACAGTCAGCTTCAGTGTTCTGTCACTCAGTATCTTCGGTGAAACGACCTTCTCGGCAAGCGCATCGGGATAAGTTACAACTGTTACTGGTTCATTCTTTTCCAGCCTGCTCAACACTTCAGTACGGAGTATTTCATTGGCTGCATCTTTTTGACCGTATTTAATAGCCCTGCGATAAGATGAAGGGAAAAATAAAATCTGTTCATCACCGTTCACCTGCACCATATCATGATAAAAATATCCGGCTTCCTCCTGATCATTCAAGACAAAAAGATATACGCCCGATACCGACTTGATAAAGCAGGAAGCAAACAACGATGCGCACGAAGCATGTGTTCCCTCTAAAAATACAGTACGGATATCATTATTTTTTAAAGTATTCGCCAATCCTTCCAAGGCCGGATGACGAGTATAACGCGATTGAAGTTCTGTTATTCCCATTGTTATCATCAATAGTATAGTCACATCTTCCTGACCTCGCCGGCAGAAGATTACTCATATAATAAACAATGCAAAATTATAAAATAATTTCAGTACAGAAGAATATAAACCCGAGCTTGAAGAAAAACAAAAGCTTTTTTAGATTTTCAAAATAAGAAATTTTATCCATAAAAACGGAAAGAATGAATAACTTTGCAGAAAACCAATATCTTAACAACAAAAAGATAAATAAAGGAAATGACAAGGTTTAAGAAAATAGTAGCGGTAGACGAAACGCTGCTTAATGAAGAAGCCCTACAACAGCTGCAAAAGCTGGGAGAAGAAGTAGTGGTATATCATGATTTTCCACAAGACGAACATATCGTAACCGAGCGTATCGGTGATGCCGACTGCCTGTTAGTATCATTCCGTACACCTATCAGAAAAAGTGTACTCGATGCCTGCCGCAATATACAATACATAGGCATGTGCTGCACACTCTATAACCCGGAAAGCTGTAACGTGGATGTTATAGAAGCCCAACGAAGAGGAATTACCGTGCTCGGAGTAAAAGATTATGGCGACGAAGGAGTTCTAGAGTATGTAATAAGCGAACTGGTACGATTATTACACGGATTTGGAGGCATACGCTGGCGTAAGGAAAGTACTGAACTGACCAGACGGAAGATAGGAATCATCGGAATGGGTAAAACCGGACGAATGGTTGCCGATGCGCTGAAGTTTTTCGGAGCAGAAGTCAGCTACTTCAGCCGCCACAGAAAAGCAGATGCAGACAACGCCGGATTTGTGTACATGCCACTCGATGAACTGTTGGATAAAAATGAAATAATCTGCACATGTATTCCTCGTAACAATTATCTGCTGGAAAAAAGAGAATTTTCCATTTTAGGCAATAACAAAATTGTAGTGAATACTTCAGTAGGACCGACATTCGATGTTGCTGCCATGAAAGATTGGCTGAATGAGTCACCCGACAATTATTATCTTTGTGACGCGACAGGAATGGGCAACGTATACGAAGAACTGAAATCATGACAGTAATCTTTTATATACGCCTATATTTCAGGAAAGTCCATACAAAGTGTCGAAAGACTTTCACAAAAAGCTTTGGCCAACATAGAGTCTTACCTTACGGCATCAGCAATAATAAATAATACTTTAATATTATTCGACCTATCAACTATATGTACAACGACATCATTGAATTTCTTGATAACAAACGGCTTAAAGAAGCTCTTGTACAACTTACAGCTTTGGCGCATGAAGCAGACAACTGGCAATTAAGTTCTGAAATAGAAAGTTTGCAGACTACTTACAGTTATATGCTGCAATATGCGGCACAGGGTATGGAAGATCCGGAACGCAACAAATTATACCATCAGTTACTCCGTACAGCATACGAACTTGCCGACCGCACCGAAGCCACACATAAATATCGTACTGGAACAGGATATATGCATGGAAAATATTACAGTTTTCAGCAAATTCCACCACATTCTTATCAGGAAATCTGTCTCAGTCTTGAAGCTTTCAGCGAAAATCTGGGAATGGCTCAGATAACAGTCATGGACGAAGAACGGCGTAGTGAAACAGTTAACAAGCTATATATCGAGCATGAAAAGTATGTTACTGAGTTATTCGATATAATATGGATTTCTACACATTGGACAGATGAAGACTTGTCGGGTGCAAATTCCATATTGGAATCACTGCTCGTTCCTGCCAACGATGTAGCTGTAATGATAAGTGCAGTCACTTTAAGCCTGATACAAGTATTCGACAGCCGGAAGTTCCAATTCCTTATTAAGGCATATCAGACACACAGCGAAACAATAGTTGTCCAACGTGCTTTGATTGGAATTGCTCTGACAGCCTATTATCAAGAAAAAAGGTTAAAGCTATATCCGGATCTGCAAGCAGCCTTATCATTACTAAGCGACTCTACCCCGATCATTAAGGAACTGAACAAACTTCAGACCCTCCTGCTCCTTTCCCGTGAAACGGAAAAGATAGAAAAGAAACTGCGTGAAGAAATTATACCCAACATGAAGATTTCTCCGGAAATGCTGAACCAAAATCAGAAAATCATTGATCTGGAGGATTTGGAAGACAAGAATCCTGAATGGGAGAAAGAGATGAAACGTGTCGAAGAAAGTATACGCGAACTAGGAGAGTTACAGCTGGAAGGAGCAGATACCTACCTGAGTGCCTTTGCCCAACTGAAATCGTATCCGTTTTTCCGTCAGGCAGCACACTGGTTTTATCCATTCGACCGCCAGCATCCTGACATTGTGAAACTATTCACCAATCACAAGTCCACAGAAGGCAAATCGCTTATAAATCTGCTTATGGAATCAACCATGTTCTGCAATTCGGATAAATATTCTTTCTGTCTTGCTTTAAAGGATATTCCCAAACAGCAATTAGAGATGTTTACGGCAGAAGCTACCGAACAAAACCAAATACTGAAAGAAGGAAGCGAACAATTTGCAGAAACAATAAAAGGAGAAAAAAAGCCAAGCAATATCAGCCGTCAGTACATACACGACCTGTACCGCTTCTTCAAGTTATGGATGTATCGCAGTGAAATGCACGATATCTTTACAGACGATTTGTCACTCTGGAAATGTGAAGCTCTGAAACCGTTGATGCATACTCCGGAAAACCTGAAACAAATAGCCGACTATTTATTTTCTAAAGACTATTTTCAGGAAGCATGCACGATATATTATGACGAATTATGCAACAAGGGAAAAGGCGATGCCGACTCCTGGCAAAAGGCCGGATTCTGCCTTCAGAAAATGAAAAAATACACCGAAGCATTGCAGGCTTACGCTCAGGCAGATTTATTGAAACCTGAACATATATGGACGTTAAAGCAAATGGCACAATGCCATAAGAAATTACATCATTATCAAGAAGCACTCGACTGTCTGTACAAAGTAGAAACAATGCAACCCGACAACTTGAATTTGCTTCTGCAAATAGGACAATGTCTTGCCAGCCTGCACATGTACGACAAAGCTTTGTCTTATTTCTTCAAAGTGGAATATATGGAAACTGCTCCGGCAAATGCACAAAGAGCCATCGGATGGTGTTATTTCATGACAGGAAAATATGCTGAAGCTGCCCGTTTCTTCGATAAACTGCAACAGGCTGACGAAGTGCTGACTTCCGACTGGCTGAATGCCGGACACGTATATCTGGCACAAAACAATATACCCAAAGCACTGGAATGCTACAGACAGGCAGAAAATCATTGCCAAAGTCACGATGAATTCATACAGCTTTACTTAGCAGACAAGGAAGCCTTGCTGCAACAAGGCATATCGGAAGATAATATTTATCTGGTTCCAGATATGCTCTAACACAAAAATCCCCTTCTTCAGTTTTGCTCAATACATGGAAAACCGAGGAAGGGGATTTTGTATCGTAATATTCAGAATCAGATAGTCATTTTAAGAATCTTACCACCCCATTCCGGTAAGTCAACAGCAACAGGCTTATCGCTCGCGAATGAGATAGTTTCGTCTTTTCCCGACAACAGATCCGTTGCCTGAACTGTTTTATATTCCGGTATCCGCAAATATTCGAAAGCATGATAAGGAATGTTCACAGACAGATGGACAGGCATATTGTCGAAATTCACCAAAACCAGCAATACTTCATTTTCATATTTACGGATAAATACATACTGACGGTGCTCATTCATCAGCCAGTTTCCTTTATTCGCATACATCAGATCGAAAAATGCTCCATGTGATATAGCCTTTTCCTCACGGCATAAATTCAGGACATGCTGATAAAAACTGCGAAGCTCCTTTTCCTTATCATTCAGTAAATGCAAATTATAACGTCCGTGATTACTCCACCGGCGGATAGTATCCACACTCCAGTAATCAAAAATAGTAGTTCGTCCGTCACGGCCACTGAATCCTTCGCTATCCATTCCTCTTTCTCCCCAGTTCCTGACCAAAATAAATCATCATAGGATTGGTGTTCATACAAGCCGAAACCAGCAAAGCAGGAAGAGCCTTACGTGCATCGCCTGCAAAGAAATCGGAAGCAATACGCTGTTCATCGTGATTTTCCAGGAAGTTCAGCATGTGCGGCTGTATATCGTCCACACTCTGCCAGCAATTTGTAATGGCAGTAGCCGATCCATATCCACAAGTTACGGCACGAAGGGTATCATACAGTCCCACCTTATCGTAAAGATAATCAAAATGCCCGTTGAATATATAATTACGGTATTCGTTCGGATTATAAACCTCAGCGATAAATATAAGTTCCGGATGCTGTTCTTTCACCTGAGGAATAGCCCATCCCCAAAATTCACAGGGAACCATCTCTGCCATATCGCAACGGAAACCGTCTATACCCTTTGCTGCCCAGAACAGCAGGATATCTCTCATCTTATACCAGGTATCGGGAACAGGAGAAAAATGGTTGCCGGTGTTTCCCATGTAATCGACTCCATAATTCAGTTTTACTGTTTCATACCAGTCGTTTTTGTTCGGATAAGCGTCGAAGCGGTTGTTTCCCGTAGCTTTAGCCGGCTGTTCTTCGTACATACCAGCCTGTTCATCATAAAAATCAATTTCTCCGCCTAAACTAGTTCCGGGGATATAATAAAAAATTATTGTTTACATCAAGCTTTCGAGCTATCATCATCTTCTCCCAAATCCTTCACTCCGTCCGGCTTGGCATACGAATGATACTGACGTGCCACATGGTTTGGCACAAAATCAATTATCACTTTCAATCCATTGTCGTGCGAACGTTTTACCAGCAGTTCAAACTCTTCCATACGGCGGTTTACATCAACAGCCAAATCAGGGTCTATATCATAATAATCGCGGATAGCGTATGGAGAACCTGCCTTACCCTTTATAACAGCAGGATGGTTGCGAGGTATATTGTAAGCTGAATAGTCTGTCTGAGAGGCATGGGCAATAACCCCTGTATACCAAATATGTGTTGCCCCAAGCTTTTTTATCTCATTCAAAGCCTGGTTTGTAAATCCGGCCATCTTACCACATCCGTTTTCCTGCAGGCTGCCATTGTAGGCATTGCGTACCTCTTCATTACCAAACAGGCGGGTAAATACCTGATAAATAATTATTTTCTCACTTTGCTCCATATCATTATTGTATTTTGTCTTCATTTCATATCACCTGAATGAAAAATATCTTTCCTTTTCGTCTTCTTCCAGTCCTTCCAACACTTTTGAAGCTGCAAAATATCCGGCACTGAAAATCTCCTCTGCTTTTTCCAGCTCATAGTTCGAATATGATCCCAAGCCATCGGGAGCTATAACCAGATCAGCCTTTTCCAGTTCGGTAAACGTATTCGCCTGAAACATGAAATGATAAGCCCGAAGAGCAATAGCTGCCAAGTTCTTACTATATTCATCGGCTACCAGCTTGTAGACATTCAGTGCCAAAACCTTATCGCACATATCACGTATCGGTGTCACTGGTACATTCATGAATACTCCCCCGTCGACATAATATGTTCCCCCGATCTTGACCGGAGCAAAAAGTACGGGAATACAACACGAAGCAGCTACCCGACGCGCTATTTCCCCACGTGTAAAATGTACACACTGTCCATGGTCGAAATCGGTAGCTGTCACTACTACTGGTATTTCCAGATCTTCCAGATTACGTGTCCGCAAATTGCTTCTCATAAAATCGATAAAGTAGTCCATCTGAAACAAACTGTCTTTACCGAAACGTATCTTGGCAAGCTCTGTAAACGAACGGTCGGAAAACATCTCCATTATTTCAAACGGCTGTTTGCCATCGGCTATGAATACGCTTACAATAGCTCCCGCACTGGTTCCCGAAAGAATATCAGGGCGAATGTTATGCTCGAACAATGCCTGCAACATTCCCAAATGGGCTATGCCTCTGATAAATCCTCCGCTCAAGGCGAATCCGATATGATATTTTCCGTCTGCCATATATTCAGGTGTAAATAAAATCTTTATTATTTAATGACACGATAATAATCCTGCTTGCGTGGCTTAGGCTGTGCCGGTTCTTCTGCCGGATATCCCAGTGCAGAGCGCCTATACCTACCAGACCTTCGGGCAGTCCCCACGACTTCATCAGTTCTTTGCCTTCGGAAGTAGAAAACATTTCCCGTTCACGATGAATCCAGCAGCTTCCTAATCCGATAGCATGAGCAGCGAGCATCATGTTTTCCAATACACAACTTCCATCCTGGATAGGATTGTTTGCATCAGCAGGAACAAGTACCAACACATAAGTAGGTGCATCGTAATACGGATTCGAAGTTACTCCCATCACATGAGCGTTCATGCTTGCCAACTGTTTACGCAGCTCTTCGTTCTGTACTGCCACAATATAAGGCGACTGCATGCCTCGTGAAGTAGGAGCATATGTTCCGGCTTCGAGCACTGCCTTCAGTTCTTCATCGGTTATCTGTTCTTTTTTATATTTACGGCAGCTGCGCCGTGTTTTGATAATCTGTAAAAAATCTGTTTCCATAACTTGCTAATAATTGTATAGGTATTATTAAGTTGAAGTCAAAAATACGTATTTTATTCCGATTGACGGATAAATAAATATTTTTTTATTGCAACAGATACAAAAAGAACGTGATATAAATCAGAAAACATGCTGAAATCTTTCCTAAAAATTCAGCATGTTTTTGACAAAAATTGTACAATAAATTCTCATTTTCGTACAAAAAAACAGGTAAATATGCAGGCGTTTCACTAGAAACATGTACATCTTTCATTATCAATAAGTTATCACCAAATTAAAGTTCAGACGAATAGTACAGCATCCATACAATACAGCATAAAAAACTCCTTTTCTGCAATATCCAGCAGAAAAGGAGTGTGATTCATCTAACAGAAATAACTTTTATCAATTATTTTCCGGACGCAACTTACGGACAGTTACAGCAGTCTGCCACATTTCGCTTTCGCGCAACTGACGAAGTTCTTCATTCAGTTTTTCACGATAATCCGGCTGAGAATTTGAATCGATAGAACGCTGTGCCTCGTGTCCTTCAGCAACCGATTTGTACAGTTTTTCGAATACCGGTTTAGTTGCATCGTGGAACGGAGTCATCCAGTCCAAAGCACCGCGCTGAGCAGTAGTAGAACAGTTGGCATACATCCAGTCCATACCTTTGGCAGCAAACAACGGCATCAATGACTGAGTAAGCTCCTCAACTGTTTCATTGAATGCTTCAGATGGGCTGTGTCCGTGTTCACGCAATGTTTCATACTGTGCCAGCAACAGACCTTGGATTGCACCCATCAATGTACCACGTTCACCGGTCAAGTCAGAAGTAGCTTCACGCTGGAAAGTTGTTTCGAACAAATAACCAGAGCCAATACCGATACCCAATGCAATAGTACGTTCGTAAGCCTTGCCTGTTGCATCCTGATAAATTGCATATGATGAGTTCAAACCACGACCTTCGAGGAACATAGTACGCAAAGATGTACCAGAACCTTTAGGAGCGACCATGATAACATCGATATCTTTTGGAGGAACTACACCGGTACGATCGTTCCAGGTAATAGCAAATCCGTGAGAGAAATACAATGCTTTTCCAGCAGTAAGATGCGGTTTGATAGTAGGCCATACAGAGATTACGGCTGCATCCGAAAGCAAGCACATGATAACAGTAGCTTTCTGGCATGCTTCTTCGATGCTGAACAGAGTTTCTCCCGGAACCCATCCGTCGGCAACAGCTTTATCGTATGTTTTTCCCTGACGCTGTCCTACGATGACATTGAAACCATTGTCACGCAAATTCAGTGACTGTCCAGGTCCCTGCACACCATAACCGATGACAGCTATCGTTTCATTTTTCATTACCTCACGTGCTTTTTCCAAAGGAAACTCATCGCGGATTACTACATTTTCTGTAACACCGCCAAAATTCATTTGTGCCATAATTACAATCTTTTTATTAAAAATCAATTAAATATCACTTTACTTCGAACAACAACTTCAGCGTCGTTTCTTTTTTTATTTCTATATCAAATTCGTTTTCGTTTATCTGCTCTCGATAGAAACTCAGCTTATCGCCATAATAACTTTCGGCTACATAAGCTACTTCGAAACGGCGAAGTGATTTTTCACGGAACATTTCGAGCGGGAACAAGTTGAGTGAATGCTCGATATATTTAATACTGTTTACATGCCCGTTGAGATCGATATCACCATATTTTACCTGATATTCAAAACAAGGAGTCTGTTCCGTAATCTTCACACGGCCGGCCTTGTCAATAGGACACTCTTTCTTGCAGATGTAATCTGTAATCTTGCCTCCATGCAGAGCAAGCAAGTCGGCAGGCTTACGGGTTTCCATGCTGATCATCGCCCAAATAGAACGTGCATATCCTATTGGTTTACCTTCCTGGTTCAGAATGGCAAAATTACGGTCGGTAAACAGACGGTATACATTTTCCACCCATGTCTGAATGCTGAACTTTTCGTAAGCACGGGGCATTTCCTCCATTTCTACCGCCAGACGAGAAAGCACCCATGTATAATGGTTTTCATTCAATGTAGCAATACCGAATCCGCGTTCTGCCGCATGAAATCCGGCACAGTTCAGCAAATGATTACCTAAAACACCCATTGTAAGCTTTTCGGTAAAATCTACATGAAAGGGTTCTGCAACGAACTGATAAGTACTAACTTTATTATCCTCACTCATCATAATAACTGACTTTACTGTTTTTCATTTCTATATCGTTCCTCACGATGTGCCAGATATTCATTGACACGCTCAAAGCAACTGGTGGAAACAGCAATTCTTCCAGAACGTACAAACTGAAGCACACAGTTCAGATTTCTCAACTCCTGATACAGGTTAGTAATATCATCGCTCATACCTGTCATTTCGACTATAGAATAAGTAGGATTTACTTCTACTATATGTGCTCCATAACGACGTACGACTTTTGATGCTTCTGCAGTTGACTGAAACTCTGGTGTAGAACCTTATACATGGCAACTTCACGCTGGAAGATTTCCTTATCGGTAAAATAATGTGCTTGTATAACGTCCATCTTTTTTTCTATCTGACGCACCACCTTTTCTACGATATCGGGAGTGGTCCAGCAAGTAATAGTGTACTTATGTACTCCCTTAATGGAAGAGGCAGACACGTTCAAACTTTCAATATTAATCTGACGACGTGTAAATACAGCAGTTACCTGATTCAACAAACCGGCTATATTTTCCGAATGAACGATTATTGTATATAATGTCTTATTATTATCCATAGTTACTTTTATATTAACAGTCCAACAGCATATAGTTTACGGGACTTCCCGGAGGAGTCATAGGCAATACCTTTCCTTCTTCTACCACACAGGTTTCCAACAGGAACGGTCCGTCGGTTTTCAGCATCTCACGAATAGCATCGTTCAATTCTAAACGATCCATCACCCTGCGTGAAGGAATACCATATGCCGCTGCAATCTGCATGTAGTCGGGGTTCATCATCGGAGTAAACGAATAACGGCGATTGAAGAACATGGCTTGCCACTGACGTACATTTCCCAGATAATTATTATTCATAAGAATGATTTTTACCGGAGCTTTTTGTTCCATAACAGTTCCCAGCTCCTGCATAGTCATCTGCAAACCTCCATCACCCATAAATGCACAGACCGTACGTTCTGGAGCGCCGAAAGTAGCTCCAATGGCAGCCGGCAGACAGAATCCCATTGTACCCATACCACCGGAAGTTACAACACTGCGCTTCTTTGCAAACTTGAAATAACGGCAAGCCAGCATCTGATTCTGACCGACATCGGTTACGAGAATAGCTTCGTTATCCGTTGCTTCGCTTACGGCATTTACCACTTCACCCATATTCAGTGGTCCGTCTTCAGGAAATACTTCCGGTTTTATTACTTGAGTGTATTCTTTTTCTTCATACGGCTGGAAGCTTTCTATCCATTCTGTATGTTTTTGGGCAACAATCCGCTCGGTAAGTAACGACAGTGTACGCTTGCAATTTCCAAGTACAGGAACATCTACCGGTACATTTTTCCCAATTTCAGACGGATCAATATCCAGATGAATGACTTTTGCCTGACGGGCATATGTAGACAAATCACCTGTTACACGGTCGTCAAAACGCATACCTACAGCAATCAGGACATCACATTCATTGGTTTTTACATTAGGACCAAGATTACCATGCATGCCGAGCATTCCTTTATTCAACGGATGCTTGGACGGTAAAGCTGAAAGACCCAGCAGGTACATCCACAAGGTAAATCTGCCTTTTCAACAAACTTACGAAGCTCTTCCTGAGCATCTCCAAGTTCTACTCCTTGTCCTACCAAGACTAATGGCCTCTGAGAGGCATTTATCAGTTCCACAGCCTTGTTTATTTCATCCATGTCAGTTTCCGGATCCGGATCGTAGCTACGGATAAAATCAACATCTACCGGTTCGTAATCAGTCATTTCTATCTGAGCATTCTTTGCAAAATCGAGGACAACCGGTCCGGGACGTCCGCTTCGTGCTATATAGAAAGCTCTCGAAACAGCCCAGGCTACATCTTCCGCACGGCGTATCTGATAACTCCATTTCGAAATTGGCTGAGTTATACCCACCAAGTCAACTTCCTGAAAGGCATCCGTACCCAATAATCCGACACCGACCTGTCCAGCTATCACAACAATCGGGGTGCTGTCTATCATTGCGTCAGCTATACCTGTAATGGTATTCGTAGCTCCCGGTCCACTGGTTACCAGACAGACACCTACTTCACCCGAAACGCGTGCAAATCCTTGTGCTGCATGAGCCGCACCTTGTTCATGACGAACCAATATATGGTTTAATTTATCTCTATGATCATATAAAGCATCAAATACAGGCATAATAGCTCCCCCCGGATATCCAAAGAGAGTCTTTACCCCCTGATGTTCCAACGAACGCATTAAAGCTTCCGATCCTGTAATTCTTTCTTTAGCCATAAGTCAAATGAAGAATAAATAGTTCTTTATACAATTCTTACTCCACCCTTGTCGGCCGAGCTTACCATGCTGGCATAAGCTTTCAGAGCTTTCGACACTTGACGATTGCGAGTCACAGGCGCCATAGGACGTGCTGCCAGCTCTTCATCAGTGAGTTTTACATTAATAGTACGATTGGGGATATCTATCTCGATAATATCTCCATCAACAATCTTACCGATATTTCCACCGGCCGCAGCTTCAGGAGAAATGTGTCCGATACTTAATCCGGAAGTACCTCCACTAAAACGTCCGTCTGTAATCAAAGCACATTCTTTACCCAATGTTTTGATTTGATATATGAGGTGGGATAAAGCATTTCCTGCATACCAGGACCTCCTTTCGGTCCTTCGTGAGTGATAACTACTACATCTCCGCTCACAACCTTACCACCAAGAATGCCTTCGCAAGCCGACTCCTGAGAATCAAAGACCTTAGCCGGTCCTGAGAATTTCCAGATGCTCTCATCCACTCCTGCTGTTTTTACTACACAACCGTCCTGAGCAATATTTCCTTTCAATACCGCCAGTCCTCCGTCTTTGCTGTATGCATGCTGTAAATCACGAATACAGCCAGCAGCACGGTCTGTATCAAGTTCTTTATAAACATTGTTCTGAGAACCTAACTCAATATTGAATTTTCCGCCCGGAGCACTTGTATATATACGCATGGCTTCTGCATCTACATCAGCCTTACAAATATTATACTTGGAAATAGCTTCCTCGAGTGTAGAACCGTCAACACGATGTACACTGGTATCAAGCAAACCTCCTTTTGCCAGCTCTCCTAAAATATTAAGAATACCACCGGCACGATTGACATCCTGAATATGATATTTTTGAGTATTTGGAGCAACTTTACACAGACAAGGTACACGGCGGGACAACATATCAATATCATCCATCTTGAAATCAACTTCAGCTTCATGAGCTACTGCAAGCAGATGAAGTACTGTATTGGTAGATCCTCCCATTGCAATATCCAGTGTCATGGCATTCAAGAAAGCCTGACGAGTAGCGATACTGCGAGGCAAAACGCTGTCATCACCTTCTTCATAATACTTATATGCATTTTTTACAATAAGTTCGGCAGCATCACGGAATAAGCGTTTACGATTTTCGTGTGTGGCTACGATTGTTCCATTTCCAGGCAGAGCCAATCCGATGGCTTCATTTAAGCAATTCATAGAATTAGCCGTGAACATTCCCGAGCAACTGCCGCATCCTGGGCAAGCATGACATTCAATTTCGGCTACATCCTCGTCACTTACAGTCGGGTCAGCCGATTTAATCATCGCATCTATCAAATCGAGATGCATGCCTCCCCACTCCCCGGCTTCCATAGGTCCACCAGAAACAAACACTGTAGGAATATTCAATCGCATGGCAGCCATAAGCATACCCGGAGTAATCTTGTCGCAATTCGAAATACATACCATAGCATCTGCCTTGTGAGCATTTACCATATACTCCACACTGTCGGCTATAATATCGCGGGAAGGCAATGAATATAACATTCCGTCGTGTCCCATAGCGATACCATCGTCAATAGCTATCGTATTAAATTCGGCAGCAAAGCATCCCAGCTTCTCAATTTCGGCTTTTACCTGCTGACCTATTTCATGCAAATGAGTATGTCCCGGAACAAATTGTGTAAACGAATTTACAATAGCAATAATGGGCTTCCCAAACATTTCTTTTTTCATACCGTTAGCAACCCATAAAGCTCTTGCTCCTGCCATACGGCGCCTTCGGTACTCATCGAACTGCGTAACTGATGTTTCATTATCATTATCTCCTTTTCATTAAGTAAAAAGCCTTTCTCAACACTGGCGAGAAAGGCTTTCATACATATTTCTTATGTGAACTATATACACGAAAACTTTACTCACCTCTTGGTTCTTTCACCACGACGCGAATAACATGCAGGACTGCCAAGTTAATTCGTATATCAGTTATCATTTTCATATTATCTTGTTTTGTTTACGCTTGCAAAGGTAAAGGCTTTTTCGAAACAAACAAATAAAATGAAAGATTTTTTTCGATAAAAAATAATCATTAGTAAGTTTCCCTAGGTTTTTTATATCCAATTTCTTTTTTAGACAATACATATTACCACATTTATAACATATAGATATAAACAGAAAGAGAAGACAGGCCGTATTTCTGAATATCATTTTTTATTCGTACCTTTGCGAAAATTCAATTATTCAAACAAAATTATTAAGTATGGAAAATAAATACATCACCGTAGCATATCGTCTGTATGCTATTGCTGACGGTAAAAAAGAATTGCTGGAAGAAGCAACTGTAGAACATCCGTTCCAGTTTATTTCAGGTATCGGATATACACTCGATAAATTTGAAAAAGAAATTACAGCTTTAAGCAAAGGGGATAATTTTAATTTTACTATCCCATGCGCAGAAGCTTATGGCGAACGTAACGAAGACAATGTACGTCAGGTATCAAAGAAAATGTTCTGTGATCCGGACGGAAACTTCGACAGCGAAAACATTTTCCCAGGAAACATCATTATGCTGAACGATGCAGAAGGTCATCAGTTTTATGCAAATGTAGGTGAAATAACAGAAGACAAAGTTGTACTCGACCTCAATCATCCTCATGCTGGTAAAGACCTGATTTTCGAAGGAACTGTTACCGAAATGCGTCCTGCAACCAATAAGGAAATCGAAGGAATGGTAAACATGATGAGTGGAGAAGGATGTGGTTGTGGATGTGACAGCTGCGGAGGCGGATGCGGAGACCACGAACATCACCACCACGATGATGGATGCTGTGGAGGCGGATGCGGACACTGCCATTAAATCTATTAAATTTCATCTAAATAAAAAGCACAGTGTAACATGATTACATTGTGCTTTTCACCATAAAACACATTCCTTTATGATACTTATTGCCGACAGTGGATCCACAAAAACCGATTGGTGCTACGGCACAGAAATAAGCAACTGCAAAATTATCCAGACAAAAGGAATCAATCCATTTCATCAATCCGCAGAAAAGATAGAGTCTATAATCTGCCAAGGACTCATTCCTCAACTGGGTTTTCCTCTTGAACGTTGTACTGCCATCTATTTCTATGGTGCAGGATGCCTGCCGCCTAAAACAGAAAGTATCATACATGTCTTACAAAACAACTTCCTGAAGCCGACATCGCTGTAGATACAGATTTACTGGGAGCAGCACGTGCTTTGTGTAAAGACAATGCAGGAATCGCCTGTATATTAGGAACAGGATCAAATTCATGCTTATACGATGGCAAGCAAATAATACAGAATATATCTCCACTTGGATATATTTTGGGAGATGAAGGTAGCGGTGCATATTTAGGAAAACGTTTTTATCAGTGACTGCCTAAAAGGACAGTTGCCGGAAATATTACGAAATGGATTATTGGAAAAACTTAATCTTACTGTTCCTGAAATATTAGATAAAGTTTATCGGCAACCAGAAGCCAATCGCTTCCTCGCCTCTTTAACAACCTACATTCATGAGCATAAAGATATGCCTCAAATACATACATTCTTACTAGATTGTTTTGGGGAATTCTTCCGGCGTAATGTTATGCCCTATCACCGGTCATTACCTGTATCATTTGTGGGATCCATAGCATGGTTCTTCCACGATGAGCTTACAGAAACTGCAAACTCTTATAATATTCCATTAGGAATTTTTATAAAGAACCCGATAAGCGAACTGATTCAATACCATTTTCGGATACCAAAATAAAATCGAGTAGGAGGAACGGGATTAATTCCCGTTCCGACCTCTCACACCACCGTACGTGCCGTTCGGCATACGGCGGTTCCCTAATTAACCTTTAAACACAGGATGATAGTACATCTTAAAAGTAGGGTAACCAGCTCGAAGCAAACGCTCATCCGACAAAGCCGCTTGTACAGTGGGATGACTTGCCATTCGCCAGTATTTCTTACGACAAAAGGCAGCCATTCGCACACGGCTCTCATCGGGAATAAGCTTCTTCAGATT
>ENA-OQBJ01000423-OQBJ01000423.1-human-gut-metagenome-genome-assembly--contig:-NODE-423-length-22443-cov-1.610324_pt1 | contig 22443 bp, 30 predicted proteins | sample MGYA00242743_ERZ504545 | MGnify/ENA primary metagenome ERZ504545 (study PRJEB26092, sample SAMD00036252) | human gut metagenome | host: Homo sapiens | study: EMG produced TPA metagenomics assembly of...
ATTCATAAGATAGGCGTATTCCATTCATTTTTGGGTACGATTGGAGGAAGACTATGGATGAGAAAAGGAAGGTGCGGGGGAACTTCCGCATTTATCTTCAGTGGCCCATTTTTTTATCGGTCCTGATGGTCCTGCTGACAGCTGCTGTGGGGGCAGTTTCATTAAGAGCAGGCATTATAGTTTCATTTTTTACTCTTATCTATATTGGAATAGCGTTATGGATCTACTTTTCCAGAAGAAAGGGCATTCTTGCAGGACTGATCGCATTTTCACAGGCCTACGACAAGAGCAAAAGTAAATTTCTGGAAGAAATGCTGGTGCCTTACTGTGTGGCGGATATAGCAGGTCGTATTTTGTGGATGAACCAGGAAATGGAAGCCATTCTTGGGGATGATAAAGCAACCATCAAAACCATTACCCAGATGTTTCCGGATGTCACAAAGGAAATGCTTGCCACCGGTGGAGAAACTGTAAGTATCCACAGCTCTTTTAAAGATAAGAAGTACCGTGTGGACATGAAAGAGATCCATACAGAAGAGGCTCAGGCAGCGGCAGCTGACTGTGGACTGGATGAGGGAAATTCCCTGGTAACAGCCATTTATCTGATCGATGAGACTCAGATGCTGTTATATAAGCAGCAGATCAATGACCAAAAACTGGTAGCCGGTCTTATTTATCTGGACAATTATGATGAGGCGCTGGAAAGCGTTGAGGAAGTACGCCGTTCTCTTTTAACAGCTTTGATTGATCGAAAGATCAGCAAGTATATTTCTTCCATGAACGGTATTGTAAAAAGTATTGAGAAGGATAAATATTTCTTTGTGATCAAGCAGCAGTATGTTGCAAAGATGCAGGATGAGCGTTTTTCCATTCTGGAAGATGTAAAAACAGTCAATATCGGTAATGACATGGCAGTCACTTTAAGTATCGGTATTGGTATGAACGGTGAAAGTTTATGCACAGAATTATGATTATGCAAGAACTTCCATTGATATGGCACTTGGCCGCGGCGGTGACCAGGCAGTTGTAAAGGACTCCGATAAGATCCTTTATTACGGCGGAAAAGCCCAGCAGATGGAAAAGACCACCCGTGTAAAGGCCCGTGTGAAGGCACATGCTTTAAAAGAGCTGATGGATAATAAAGACCGTCTGCTGATCATGGGACACAGGATGGCAGATATTGATGCTTTCGGTGCGGCAGTTGGTATTTACCGTATTGCCATGTCCATGAATAAAAAGGCAAATATCGTACTCAATGATGTAACTTCTTCTGTACGTCCTATGATGGAACGTTTCCAGAACAATCCGGAGTACCCGATGATATGTTCTTAAACGGTGCCAAGGCTGCGGAGCTGGTGGATGCAGGTACTATGCTGGTGGTTGTGGACGTAAACCGCCCAAGTATTACCGATGAACCGAGCCTGCTGCGTCTGATCCGGACCATTGTGGTTCTGGACCATCACCGTACCAGCAGCGAGGTGATCGACAATGCGGTTCTTTCTTATGTAGAGCCATATGCTTCTTCTGCCTGTGAAATGGTTGCGGAAGTATTGCAGTATATTGCAGACGGCATTAAAGTAAGGCCCTGTGAGGCAGATGCCATGTATGCAGGTATCGTGATCGATACCCAGAATTTTACCAACCAGACAGGCGTGCGTACCTTTGAGGCGGCAGCATTCCTTAGAAGAAGCGGCGCGGATGTAACAAGAGTGCGCAAGCTGTTCCGTGAAAATATGGTGGATTACCAGGCAAAGGCAGAGGCAGTAAGGGCGGCAGAAGTTTATATGGACGCATTTGCCATCAGCGTCTGCCCGGCAGAAGGTCTGGACAGCCCGACGATCATCGGTGCCCAGGCGGCTAATGAGCTTCTTGAGATCAAGGGCATCAAGCTTCTGTGGTACTTACTGATTACAATAATACCATTTATTTCAGCGCGAGATCTATTGATGAGGTAAATGTTCAGGTCATGATGGAAAAACTGGGTGGCGGCGGCCACAGGACCATTGCAGGTGCCCAGATGCAGGGTGTTACCATTGAAGAAGCCAAGGAGCGCCTGAAAGCGGTTATCCGTCAGATGATGGATGAAGGTGATGTGTCTTAACAGACAGTATCAAAGATATTCAGATGATATAGAAAGGAAGTTTTGTAAAATGGAAATCGTATTATTAGAAGATGTAAAGGCATTAGGTAAAAAAGGACAGGTTGTAAAGGTAAATGACGGTTACGCACGCAACTTCATCCTTCCAAAGAAATTAGGCGTAGAAGCAACCTCCAAGAACTTAAACGACTTAAAGCTTCAGAAAGCAAATGACGCAAAGATCGCAGCTGAGCAGCTGGCAGCAGCTAAGGAACTGGCTGAGAAGTTAAACAATGCTTCTGTGACTGTTTCTATCAAGGCTGGCGAAGGCGGAAGAGCTTTCGGTGCTGTTTCTTCTAAGGAGATTGAGAAGGCAGCTAAGGATCAGTTAGGTCTGGAGATCGACAAGAAGAAGATCGTATTAAACACACCGATCAAGGCAATCGGAAGCTTTGAGGTATCTGTAAAGCTTCACAAAGAAGTAACTGCAAAACTGGCGGTTAAGGTAGTAGAAGCATAAAGATAACACAGTCCGGGAACACTACCCGGAAATGTAAGGAGATAAGTTTATGGAAGAGACCCTGATCAAGCGGGTGCTTCCTCACAGTATAGAGGCGGAACAGTCTGTTATAGGTTCTATGTTAATGGACAGGGAAGCGGTAATCGCTGCATCGGAGATCATCACGGGCAGCGATTTTTATCAGCAGCAGTACGGGATCATGTTTGATGCCATGGTGGAACTGTTCAATGAAGGAAAGCCGGTAGACCTGGTCACACTTCAGGACCGTTTAAAGGAGAAGGATGTTCCGCCGGAAGTCAGCAGCCTGGATTTTGTCCGGGATATCATTACCATTGTGCCTACATCAGCCAATGTTAAATCCTATGCTACGATTGTCAGTGAGAAAGCAGTTCTGCGCCGGCTTATAAAGACAACAGAAGAGATCGCAAATACCTGTTATGCAGGAAAAGAGCACTGGAAAATATTCTGGCGGATACGGAAAAATCTATTTTTGACCTGCTCCAGAACAAGGGCGGACAGGAATTTGTACCCATCAAGCAGGTTGCCATCAATGTTCTGGAAAAGATCGAGGATGCATATAAAAACCAGGGAACGGTTACCGGTATCCCTTCCGGATTTATTGATCTGGATTATAAACTGTCCGGTTTCCAGCCTTCCGATTTTATCCTGATCGCAGCCCGTCCTTCTATGGGTAAAACGGCTTTTGTCTTAAATGTAGTTGACTATGTTTCTGTGCGTAAGAATCTGCCCTGTATGGTATTCAGTCTGGAAATGTCAAAGGAACAGCTGGTAAACCGTATGCTTTCCATGGAGTCCAATGTAGACTCCCAGAAGCTGCGTACAGGTACGCTGACAGACTCTGACTGGGATGCGGTTGTGGAAGGTATCGGCATTATCGGTAATTCCAAGCTGATCATTGATGATACACCGGGTATTTCCATTTCTGAGCTGCGTTCCAAGTGCAGGAAAATGAAGCTGGAATATGGCTTAAGTATTGTTATCATTGACTACTTACAGTTGATGAGCGGAAGCCGCAAAGGGGGAAATGACAACCGTCAGCAGGAAATTTCCGATATTTCCCGTTCTTTAAAGGCACTGGCAAGAGAACTTCATGCCCCGGTCATTGCCCTGTCCCAGCTGTCCCGTGCCTGTGAGACACGTACAGACCACAGACCTATGCTTTCCGACCTTCGAGAGTCCGGAGCCATCGAGCAGGATGCGGACGTTGTTATGTTCTTATATCGTGATGATTATTATAATAAAGATACGGAACATCCAAATGAGGCCGAAGTTATTATCGCCAAACAGCGAAACGGCCCTATCGGTACTGTAAACCTGATCTGGAAACCGGAGTACACCAAGTTTGTAAATGCAGTGCGTCCTCAGGGTGGAAATCAGGAAGGATAATGTATATGATCTGGCACTTGTATCAGTTGATGCAGGTGCCATTTATATTTTTAGTCATAATAGTCATTCTCAACGCATACATTGATAATAAACAGCGGCAAAAGGGCTGCAGTTAATCAGAATGATACGTGTTGTGAAGGAGAGAATGGCTATGGATGAAGTACATTATCTTATATCGGATGCATCCAGAAAGGTGGATGTGGAAGCCATGTATTAAGGTACTGGGAGGAGGAGTTAGAACTTGCGATCCCACGGAATGAAATGGGACACAGGTATTATACGGATTTTCATATCCGGCTGTTTAAGCAGGTTAAAAATCTGAAGGAAAAAGGGTATCAGTTAAAGGCGATCAAACATGCTTTAGAACAGATAAAAAAGGACGGAAAGCTGGAAGGCGAACTGACAGATGAGATTTAGAGCAGGATATGGATGCTGCTTTAAAGAACTTAAGGAAGAAGAGAAAGAGGAAAATACAGCTATGGTAAGCACATCTGCAGATGGAAGTCCGCTGCCTGTAAGCGCAGAAGAGAAAATGGCCCAGTTTCAGCAGATGATGAACCTGATCATTGGACGGGCCCTTGAGGTAAACAATGAAAAACTGAGTCAGGATATCAGCTGCCTGGTAAAACAGCGGCTGGCAGGTGAATTGGAACTTCTTCTTCAGGAGTCCGGCCAGAAGGAAGAGGAACGTTTTCGTCTCCTGGATGAAACCATCCGTTCCTTCCAGAAAGCAGGACAGGAGGAAGCTGCTGCAACAAAAGTGCCATTTTTTAAAAGAAAACGCTTTGGACGGGGGGCTAAGAAGCTTTTTCACAGGGAAAAGAGAAGTTAAAGAAAATAAGAAAAATAATAAAAACAAAGAAAAAGAAGGACAAGCCAGGGAGCGCTGTTATGGAAGCTGTTTCTGGTTTGTCCTTTTTTGCGATTTTCTTAAGACTGTGAAAAATATCGAAAAATAGTAGGATATGTGCTATAATCTGATAAGCGCAAGCAGGCAGTAGAGCGCGCAAGCGCGTGGTCCTGAGTGAAACTAGTGGAAGCGAAATCTTCAGGGATTGGATTTACAGAAGCAACAAACAACAAGCGAGGATACATTTCATGAATGAAAAATATACATATTATCTGCGATATGCCTGCATATCCAGTGCGCTGGCGGCAGCGTTGGCGTTAGGAGGCTGTTCTTCAGGGGAAAGAGGAGTTGCAACTCAGAATGAGGCTGTAGCTGCAAATGCCCAGGACGGACAGGCAGCAGTTTCAGATGGAACAGATGAGACCATAGCACCTTTAGGAATGGATGGGCAGATCCTCCTGGACTGGATGATGTAGAATTGCCGGAAGATGCACAGGCAGCGCCTCAGTATTTAAGAGAAGGTGTACGCCATGAGATCGTAAAGAAGTTACAGCAGCGATTAATGGACTTGGGCTTTATGGATAACGATGAACCTACTGACTATTTTGGTCAGGTCACTCTTACAGCAGTGAAACATTTCCAGAGACAGAATGAACTGCCTCAGGATGGTATTGTAGGTGATACCACCTGGAATGAACTGATGGCAGATGATGCCAAACATTACGCAGTATCAAAGGGAACCCAGGGGGATGATATCCAGAAGATCCAGCAGCGATTATACGAACTGGGCTATCTGGCTTCTGCAGACCAGGTAACAGGCAACTTTGACGATGCCACAGAAACCGCTGTTTTAAAACTCCAGGGCGTCAATGGCCTTGCAGAAGACGGCAAGGTAGGCCAGCAGACCTATAACCTGATGTACAGCGATGACATTAAGGCAAATATGCTTGCATATGGCGAAAAGAGCGATGTGGTATTAGCATGCCAGCAGCGTTTAAAGGATCTGGGCTATCTGACTACTACACCGGACGGTACCTACGGTCAGGACACTGTGATCGCAGTTAAGCAGTTCCAGGCAAGAAACGACCAGGTAGTAGATGGTTACTTAGGACCATCCACACGTATTGTATTAAACAGTTCTGACGCAAAGCCAAACGGCCTGATGATCGGCGAACAGGGCGATTCTGTTACCAGAGTACAGCAACTGTTAAGCAAGTACGGCTATCTGCCGTCTTCCAATGTAACCGGCTACTATGGTGAAGCAACAGAAGACGCAGTAAAGAACTTCCAGTCACGAAACGGCCTGTCTGCAGACGGTAAAGTAGGCGTACAGACCATGGCAAAGCTGACCAGTGATAATGTTAAGAAGCGGCGCCTACTACAGCAGCGTCAACTAAGAGTAATAAATCAAATAGCAGCAGCAATAAGAATAATAGCTCAAGTAAGGGCAACAGCGGTGGAAATACCAGCTCACCGGCTCCGAGACCAGCTTCCGGTGCAGGTGTTTCAGCTCTGATCTCCGTAGCATCTTCCAAACTGGGAAGTCCATATGTATGGGGTGCAAAGGGACCAAGCTCCTTTGACTGCTCCGGTTTCGTATACTGGTGCTTAAAGCAGGTAGGCGTGAGCCAGAGTTATATGACTTCTTCCGGCTGGAGAAGCGCAGGACGTTATACAAAGGTAAGCAATTTCAATGATATCCAGGCAGGAGATATCGTAGTAGTAAGAGGCCATGTAGGTATCGCTGCAGGCGGCGGAACAGTCATCGATGCTTCTTCCAGTAACGGTAAAGTTGTGCACAGAGGTTTAAGTTCCTGGTGGAGAAGCAACTTTGTCTGCGCTTGGCGTATCTTCTAAATTAAGTTGCCCCGCGCCTGCCGGCGCGGACGCAGGTGGTACAAATTGTAGCAAATTTGCGTCCGGCCGGGCGCAGAAGGATATATCAATAAAGGGAGGGACATTTATGCAGACGATTCTGGTATGTGATGACGATAAACAGATTGTGGAAGCCATTGACATTTATCTTACAGGAGAAGGCTTTAAAGTTATAAAAACATATGACGGTTATGAGGCTCTGGAATATCTGGAGACCCAGTCCGCAGATCTTTTGATCTTAGATGTAATGATGCCGGGACTGGATGGCATCCGCACTACTTTAAAGGTACGTGAGACCAGCAGTATCCCGATCATCATTCTTTCCGCAAAGTCAGAAGATGCAGATAAGATCTTAGGTCTTAATATTGGTGCAGATGATTATATTACAAAGCCATTTAACCCGCTGGAACTGGTTGCAAGAGTTAAATCCCAGCTGCGCCGTTATACACAGCTTGGAAACATGAACCAGCAGGCGGAAGGACAGGTCTACAAGTGTGGCGGTCTTCAGATCAATGATGATAACAAAGAAGTTACAGTTGATTGGAGATCCGATTAAGCTGACTCCTATTGAATACAATATCCTCCTGCTTCTGGTAAAGAACGCAGGAAAGGTATTTTCCATTGATGAGATCTACGAAAAGATCTGGAATGAGGAAGCCATTGGCGCGGATAACACAGTAGCTGTCCATATCCGCCACATCCGTGAAAAGATCGAGATCAACCCAAGAGAGCCAAAATATCTGAAGGTAGTATGGGGCGTAGGCTATAAGATCGAGAAACAGTAGGTGGCCTATGGAAAAAAGAGCGTTTGGTCTGAGAAAATGGAAGGTGCTTCTGTCAGTGTTTCATGTGATATTTCTTGTTATCACACTGGCAGGGATCAGCGCCATGTACTTAAACGGCGGATATGGAAAAGGGATCCGCTGGATCTATGATGAGACTTATGAAGACTCAGATGCCTTCTGTTCCCAGCTTGGCATAGATATCAGCAATATTTTTACCTATATCGGATATAAGGATATGTTTGAGACCAATGGTGTCCTGGATATGCACAAACCCATTGTGCGTATTATAGACGGTCCCGGTGTAGATGAGGATATGACACTGGATCAGATCGTCCGCTATGCCAAGATCCGGGGATATTATCTGGGAGAAGATTTTACAGTACAGGGATCTCCTATGGCCATGGATGATGATGACATGGAGATAACGGTAGAGTATAAATCCGCAAAAACGGACCTGGCAGATGTTGATGGCCTGGAGACCAGGATGACCAAAGAGGAAATGGCACTGGACATCCTGGACCGGTTGGGAAAATATTATACCATTTATTATAATTTCATCAGCAATAACACAAATGTCCGTTTCCGTATCCTCTATAAAAGCAATGATGGAAGAGAAGTGGTTTATACCAATGTTCCTTCTATGTCTTTAGATGAGCTGCGGGGATTTGGAAAATATCTGTTCATTCCCGGAAATACCATTCGTATGGAAAGCAATCTTGCAACGATCCCGGACAATGCGGCTTCTCTTCTGGAAACATGGAATCCCTTTGACAATGACCAGAATTATATGGTGGTCTCTGTGGATACCACCTATCCTTATTCTGATAATTATGCAGAGGAAGCCGGGGAATATAAAAGTGCCAGATCCACGTTTATCATGGGAATGGGCGGTGTGATCGTAGGAATTGCAGGATTTTTTGCTACACTGGTAACATTGGTCCTTTTATCCGGCCATGAAGATGGAGCAGATGGCAAGATCCGTCTTTTCCCCATCGACAGGATCTATACAGAAACCTGTGTCCTTTTGTGGGCGGTGGTGACAGCTGTGATCTTGTACTTCTGTAAAAGACTGGGGATGATGGTGATCGGCTTATTTGCTCCGAAGAACACCTGGCATACTGGAGTAAACTGCTGAAATATGTGATCATCTACGGGTGCAGTATTCTATGTGGTTTCAGTCTTTTAAGAAGATACAAGGCAGATACCCTGTGGAAAAAGAGTATTGCGAAAAAGGTAGTAAAGGCTTCTAAGGATTATATTGCAAAAGCCAGTTTTGTAGCCGGGACCGGACTTTGCTATCTTCTGTTTTTAGGAGCCAATGGCGTAATGCTGTGGGGCATTTTATTCCTGTTTGCCTATATAGATGAGAAACTGACTTTCCGTATTCTCTTTTATGTATGTCGTCTGTTTTGTTTGTTGGTCTGGATGGATGGGTATTCCATAAGCTGTTCAGGAAAGCGGAGCAGAAGGATCTTTTAAATAATGCGATCACCTGTATTGCAAAAGGCGATACCGGTTTCCGCCTGGATACGAAAAAGCTGACAGGAAAAGAGCGGACAGTGGGAGACCACATTAATAACATTGGAAGCGGCCTGGACACGGCTCTTCAGGAGAAGGTAAAGAGCGAACGCCTGAAAGCGGATCTGATCACCAATGTGTCCCATGATATTAAAACGCCTCTTACGTCCATTATCAACTATGTGGATCTGTTAAAACGCCAGAAGATACAGGATCCTAAGATCGCTTCCTATCTGGAAGTTTTGGACCAGAAATCCCAGCGTTTAAAAACACTGACGGAAGATCTGGTGGAAGCTTCCAAGGCAAGTTCCGGAAACCTGAAGCTGGAGATGGCAGATATTGACCTGGTAGAGCTGGTGCAGCAGACCAATGGTGAATTTGAAGAGCGTTTTGAACAGCGCCATTTAAAGATCATCTCTGATTTCCCAGATGGTATGATCATTATTAGAGCAGATGGGCGCAGATTATGGCGTGTTCTGGAAAATCTTTATACCAATGCTTTTAAATATGCCCAGGAAGGCAGCCGGGTATATGTGGATGTGGCTTCTGTAGATGGAAAAGCCCATTTTTCACTATGAAAAAATATTTCGGAAAAGCCGTTAAAATATCAGCCCGGATGAATGACAGAACGTTTTGTCAGAGGAGATGTGGCGCGGACAACAGAAGGCAGCGGATTAGGACTTTCCATTGCCCGGAGCCTGACCCAGCTGCAGAAAGGTGAGTTTGTGATCACCATTGACGGCGATCTGTTCAAGGCTCAGGTTATTTTCCCGCAAGTGCGCCAGGAGACCAGGCGGAAATGCGTCTGGAACGGGCTGCGGAAGAGAAGCAGGCAGAAGAACAGTCCGGGGAGAAAATGTCCGGGGAAATGCCTGTGGGAGAGAACCTGCTGGAAAGTGCCCCCTATAACTGGGATGTAATGGTAGAAAATGACAAGAATTTAACAGCAAAAGAGGAAATCCTGATCCAGAATGGAAAACGGGAGCATAAACCGGAAACGTAAATAGAAAACATAAATAGTAAAAAAATAAATAGAAAATGTAAGGAAGATCCTAAAAAGAGACAGGCCCACAAGGAACCTGTCTTTTTTTAGATTCGGATTTAATGACCGGAAACTTTATAGCAGAGGTGTGACTTAGGAGTATCAGAGAGCAGGTATTCTTCTGTAGTCATGAGTACTGTGTGGAGCGGAGCAAAGTAAGAGATAATGTTTTCGGTTTCTTTGCGGGAAACTTCACTGAGTCCGGCTACGGCATCGGTCAGGTAAATGACTTTACAGCCGGCGTCAATGGCAGAAAGCACAGTAGAGAGTACGCAGCATTCTGCTACTACGCCGGAGATGACAAGATGCCGGGCTTTTTTTGCGGCTTTTACAACCTCGGGGATGGCAAAGGAGGAATAGACACTTTTGGTGAATACCGGGTATGTTTTTACCCATGGAAGGAATTCCGGCATCATTTCATTGAGCCATGGATCAGAGTTTACAGCCGCATTAACTTTATTATATTCTTTCCAGACACCGTCCGGGTGTTCTGTAGCCAGATATTGGGTAAAGATGACCTGCTTTGTTTTTTGACTGTTTAATAGACGGAGGATGGAGGCAGATGCATGTTCAATGCCTTTACAGGCCCATTCCTGTCCTTTTGTATAAACATTCTGCATGTCAATGACTAACAGCAGGTCTGATGAATTGTTTTGTTCCATTCTGAAAATCCTCCGGGAGAACAGTATTAATGTATTTTCAGTATAGTTTTACACTTAAAATTTTACAAGCAAAACAATATGTTAATTTATTAACAATAAGACTCTGAATTGGCTCATTTCATTGACTTTGTGTAAGGATAATGTTATCTTTATCGTAAATTGTTGTTAAATTCATAAATGGGTGTACATTTTCCTGATTTAGAAGGAACAACATGAAAAAATCTGGTGGCAGATATACAAGGTACAAAGTGTCATACAGTTGGGAAGGAGATTGTGAAATGGGAGAAAATAAAATGCCGCATATCCAGCTTCCGGAGAATCTGGGAATCCGGTATGCAGTGCTGCCGGGAGATCCGGCCCGGGCAGAGCGGGCAGCAGGTTATTTAAAAGATGCAAAGCTCTTAACCTTCAACCGGGAGTATAAAAGCTACAGCGGTTTCTGGAATGGTGTGCCGGTTCTGGTCATGTCCACCGGAATGGGTGGTCCGTCTATGGCAATTGCTGTGGAAGAACTGCAAAAGATCGGTGTAGAAGCGGCTGTGCGGATCGGAAGCTGCGGTGCGCTGCAGCCGGAGGTCAGAGTCGGAGATCTGGTTATGGTAGAAGCCGCTGTACGTGATGAAGGAACTTCACTTGGATACGCGCCACTTAGTTATCCGGCTGTTGCAGACCACAGGCTGCTTACCGCCTGTGAGGAGAGCGCAAAGGAGGCCGGCTGCCGGTTCCATACCGGCATTGCCAGAAGTCATGACTGCTTGTACCGGGATGACAATCCGGTTATTTATGAGGAATGGGCAAAGAAAGGCGTGCTGGCGTCTGACATGGAAACTGCGCACTTTTTGTGTTGGCAGGATACGTGGTATGAGGACAGCATCTATTTTAAATGTAGTGGCAGCCTGCAAGGGCAATGTAGCTGAAAACATCGGACGATACGTGGATGGTGAGACATTGACTGCCCAGGGCGAGGAATATGAGATCTTGACAGCGTTTGCAGCGTTAACAAGACAGTAATGCAGCAAAAAATACAGCTTCTGAAACTGGAGCGATCAAATGGGAAAGGATGTATGTTATGAAGAATTTATTCAAAACTAAATTTGATGTGGCAGTGATCGTATTGATTCCGGCCTGCATCGGTATTAACTATCTTGGAAAGCTGTTTGCCAGCGTGTTAAAGCTTCCGTTGTGGCTGGATTCCATTGGAACCTGTATCGGTGGATGCCTGGGTGGTCCCATTATCGGAGCAATCTGCGGAGCAGCTAATAACCTGATCTACGGATTTTCCGCAGGTGATAATATTACGTTGATTTATGCACTGACCAGTCTTGGTATTGGCGCGGCGGCAGGAATCATGGCACGTCTGGGCTTTATGAAGTCCTTCCCGAAGGCTATCATCACCGCCTGTGTGGCAGGTTTTGTGGCTGTAGCTATTTCAACTCCGTTGAATGTTCTGTTCTGGGGCGGTACTACTGGTAACGTGTGGGGTGATGCTGTATTTGCAGCAACCCAGGCAGCTAATATGCCGGTATTCTTAGGTTCTTTATTAGATGAGGTCGTAGTGGATGTACCGGACAAGCTGATCACGCTGATCATGGTATTCTTTATCTTAAAGGGTCTTCCAAATAAACTGACTACTCTGTATGAGGTAAATTCTGAGATTGAGACTCTGGACTGATCAAGAAAAGGAAATATAACAGAACATGAAAAGTATTAGCCTTTTTGTAGATAACGGGACTTACCTGACCAAGGTGTATCCCTTCACCAAATTGATGTACATAGCCGCCGCCATCAGTATTCCGCTGATTTCCGGGCGGCTGTGGATGTTTGGCGTGTTTATTGCGGTCAGCCTTCTTGTGCTGGCCAGTGGCAAAATTTTAAAAAAGACCCTTCCGCTGATTGCTTTTTCCTTTACGATCTTGCTGACCATTTTTCTGATCCATGGATTGTTCAACCAGAAAAACGTCAATGTGCTGTTTCAGGTCGTCGGATTGAAATTTTACCGGGAAGGCATATTTTATGCTCTTCATATTGGTCTGAATATCCTAAATATGCTGTTGTCTTTTGCAGTATTTGTGCTTTCCACAAAGCCCTCTGAATTTGTTGATGAGCTGGAAAAACGGGGATTTTCCCCACGGTTCGGCTACATTGTGACCTCAGTATTCCAGATCATCCCGCAGATGATGGGAACGATGAATACTATCATGGATGCCCAGCGCAGCCGCGGACTGGAGACAGAAGGAAATTTGAGAACCCGCGGGAAGGCATTTCTGCCCCTGATCTCCCCTGTGGTCATGAGTTCCCTGATCAATACCAGAGAGCGTGCCATTGCCCTGGAGGTGCGTGGTTTTGGCGCAGGAAAGAAAAAAACCTGGCTGACAGAGCGGACACGCCATAAAGGAGACCGTGAGATCACTATCTTTTTAGGTGTCTGCATTTTGGCGGCTGTGGTATGGAGGATTGTAGGATGTCTGTGATAACCGTTGAAAATTTGCGATACCGTTATCCCCACACGAAGGAACTGGCGTTGGATGGACTGGACTTTTCGGTGGAAAAGGGAGAGTTTATTGGCATCATCGGGGAAAACGGAGCTGGAAAGAGTACGTTAAGTCAGGTCATTATGGGGCTGGTGCCGCAGTTTTATAAAGGAGCTTACGGCGGAATGGTCACGGTAGATGGCATTGAGGCAGGCAAGACTCCGGTGGCACAGCTGTGCGGCCATGTGGGACTGGTATTCCAGAACCCTTTAACCAGCTTTCCGGCGCAAAGGATAACGTATACGAGGAAGTGGCATTTGGCATGCAGAATCTGGGTGTGCCGGCAGAAGAAATGAAAAAACGGGTAGAGGAAGCCTTAAAGCTTCTGGATATCTGGCAGTACCGGGATCGCAATCCATTTGATCTGTCAGGCGGCCAGATGCAGCGCGTGGCTATTGCCAGTGTGCTGGTTATGCGGCCAGATGTGATGATCCTGGATGAGCTACTTCTCAGCTGGATCCAGAGGGAAGTGACGAGGTATTTAGGGCAGTGGAAACCCTGACCGGCTCTGGTATCACCATTCTGATGATCGAGCAGAAGATTGAGAAGCTGGCGGCCTACTGTGACCGCATTCTGCTTCTGCACAAAGGAAAGCAGATTGCATTCGATACGCCGCAGAAGGTATTTTCTATGCCGGATTTAAACGATTATGGGATCCAGGCGCCGGCATTTACCCGCATTTGTAAAGCAGAACAGGTGACTCTGGCAGATGGAACGTATCCGGTGACAGTGAAAGAGGCGGCTGAAGTGCTGAGAGAGAAGCGGCTAGGTGTATATGAGCATGCGAATGCGGAAGCAGGTGTGCAAAAAGCAGTGGGAGCGAGTGCGGCAGGCACCGGACAGGTACAGGCAAAGAACGCTGAAACAGGCGCAAGGTCCGGGCAGTCTGGGACTTGCAGGAAGGCTGAAAACGTTGCTTCTGTGGATGAGCAGTTCCGGATTGAAAAACTGGATTTCTCTTATCTGGCAGATATTCCGGTTTTAGAGGATTTGAACATGAAGCTGGATCAGCGTCCTACCGCCATCATCGGCCAGAATGGAGCAGGAAAGACCACGCTGGTCAAACTTTTAAAGGGTTTGTTAAAACCGGTTTCAGGTTCCATTTATTTCCACGGTGAGGACATTTCAGGCAAGACAGTGGCTATGCTGGCAGGAAGTGTAGGTTATGTATTCCAGAATCCGGATGACCAGATCTTCAAGTACAATGTTATGGATGAGGTCCTGTTCGGCCCGTTAAATATCGGCATGGATCCGGAACAGGCGAAGAAAGAGGCAGCCTGGGCGTTGGAACTGACAGGACTGTCTGGCAAGGAGAAAGAAAATCCCTACGATCTGGAACTTTATGAGCGGAAGATGACAGCCATTGCCTCAGTACTTGCTATGGACACCGATGTACTGATCCTGGATGAGCCGACAATTGCCCAGGACTGGAAAGGGCGGCAGATCATTGGCAGCATTATCCGCAGCCTTTCTGGGCGGGGCAAGCTGGTCATAGCTATTCTTCACGATATGGACTTTGTGGCAGAGAATTTTGAACGGGTTATCATCATGGCCCATGGTCAGGTGCTGGCAGATGGAACTGCAAAAGAAGTATTTGCCCAGGAAGAAGTGCTGAAGAAGGCACGCCTGCAGAAGCCATATGTGATGCAGCTTAGCGAGGCACTTGGATATGAGAAGAGCTATCTGACGGTGGAGGAACTTCTGAAAGATCGGATGTCTTTGTGTGCTGCAATTAAGCTTTGAAAAATTCCATTACAAAACTCCTGCCTAAAGCAGGGTTTTGTATTTGGACATAGAAAACAGCGAATAAACAAAATGTTACCCACTGCAAAAGGAATTCTTAATTAAAAAGACAGGCTCGCAGGGGGCCTGTCTTTTTCTGACCGTAAGTTTGCAGTCCGCTGATCGGCGGTCCTGCCTAAATGTGTAAATAGATTTTACTGATACTCAAATACATTGATCCAGCTCTCTAACAGATCTTTCTCTTCCGGACGCTTATAAGCCAGCTGTGCGGCTGCTACGATTGGAAGCCAGCCCTGTACATAGCGTTTTTCTGTACCTGTCTTTTCACAGAACAGATCCATGTACAGTTCTGCTTTCTTTTTGTCCTTTAAGCTGAGCAGAAGATAGGTTCTGGCCACGTCGGCACTTGCATTACCCTGGGAAGCATGTACCCAGTCAATGACATAGAGCTTTCCGTCATCACCAACAATGATGTTGGATGGATTGAAATCGCCGTGGCAGAGTTTGGTGTGTTTTGGCATTCCGTCCAGTCTGGTCAAAAGCTCATAGCGTGTGCTTTCATCCAGCTGTTCCACGGATTTTAAGGAACGGATGGTCTTTTCTTTCAGTTTGTTGAGCAGTGGGCAAGCCTGGCTGTGGATCAACAGCTGCAGATCTACCATCTGGGACATGTACTCGTCCAGCTTGTCCGGATTTTCATCCATCAGCTGTTCTAAGGTCTTACCTGGTACATATTCCTTGATAATAGACCATTTTCCATCAGTACCGTTACCCCCAAAATCTTGGAACATTGAGCGCTTCAATGGTCTCCACTCTTGCATTACATAATGCTTCGTTTAAAACCTCAGCTTTCGGAAATCCTTCGCAGAATTCCTTAATGGCAGTATCTCCGTCACGGTAGACGGTCTTTTTTGCACTACTGAAAATCATTTCTTTTGCCATAATCATACTCTCCTTCCACACATTATATACGGTACTGCTGCGGTGTGAACTGCCGCATCGATTATTATTTTACTACAGGTGTGGTTAAAAGTACAGCAGAAATTGATAAAAAAATTTAACGAAATTTATTTTTTTATCAGGAACTGGAAAAGTGGGTGGACGCGCCGGGGGGCGCGTCTCAGGTACACAAACTGTGAAAACCGGATCCGGATAAAATCTGGATCAAGGTTTATGGCGATCAGAAACGGAAAATCGCCGTTCCATATCCTCCTAACGGATAAGAAATAGAATATGGCTGTCCGTCACATTCACTCTTTACGGATGTATAAGTAGGGCACTGGCTGGCTTATAAGCACCGTGAACATTATCCAGAAGGAGTGACAGCTTGCACCGTTTCGGTACACCTACACGGTAATCCGGGCGATCCACTGGTGTGAAGTTTACTACAAACAGCAGGTTTTTCTTTCCTGTCTCATCCTTGCGGATAAAGCTGAAAATGCTGCGGTCCCCGTCATTTGCATTGATCCACTGGAAGCCGTTCCAGTCGTTGTCAAGCTGGTACAGACAAGGATATTTCTTATAAATATGAAGAAGATCACGGACATATTCCTGAAGCTTTTTATGGCTTTCTTCTTCAGCTAAATACCAGTCAAGGCTGACTTTTTCATCCCATTCATGCCACTGGCCGAAGTCCTGTCCCATAAATAAAAGCTTCTTTCCGGGATGACCTAACATAAAGGTATAACCGGCCTTTAAGTTGGAGAACTTGTCCTCTCCAAGCCCAGGCATCTTATTGATCATGGAACACTTCAGATGTACTACTTCATCATGGGAGAGTACTAAAATATAATTTCACTGGTAAAATAGGTCAGGCTGAAGGTCATGCGGTTGTGGTTGTATTTGCGGAAATACGGGTCCAATTTCATGTATTCCAGGAAATCATGCATCCAGCCCATGTTCCATTTAAAGGTAAAGCCAAGTCCGTCATTTTCCGGGTGGTCGGTGACTTTCGGCCATGCAGTAGACTCTTCTGCGATCATGGCAACACCGTGGTTGCGGCCCTGGACAACGGTATTTAAGTGTTTGAAGAATTCAATGGCTTCCAAGTTCTGGTTTCCGCCGTTTTTATTTGGCACCCACTGGCCCGGTTCCCGGCCGTAGTCCAGATACAGCATAGAAGCAACAGCGTCTACACGCAGGCCGTCTACATGGTATTCTTCTACCCAGTAGAGAGCGTTGCTGATAAGGAAGTCTTTTACTTCATTTTTGCCGTAATCAAAGACTTTTGTGCCCAGTCCGGGTGCTCGCCTTTGCGTGGATCCTCGTATTCAAAAAGAGGATGTCCGTCAAAATCAGCCAGTCCATGGGCATCTTTCGGGAAATGGGCCGGAACCCAGTCAAGGATAACGCCGATGCCATTTTATGTAAATAATTTACAAAATACATGAAGTCTTTTGGACTTCCGTAACGGGATGTAGGGGCAAAATAACCGGTCACCTGATATCCCCAGGAGCCGTCATATGGAGCTCCGCAATACCCATAAGTTCTACATGGGTATAGCCCATTTCTTTTACATAGGCAGCCAGCTCATGAGCCGCTTCCACATAGGTATAATATCCGTCTTTTTCTTCCCGGTCTTTCTTCTTCCAGGAACCTAAGTGGACTTCATAAATGCTGATGGGCTGTTTGGTCATATCTGCCTGGGAACGCTTTGAGATCCAGTCACTGTCATTCCAGGAAAATCCGCTGATATCTGCGGTAACGGAAGCAGTACCCGGACGGTATTCTGCGCTGAAGGCAAATGGATCAGCTTTGTAAAGGATCTTTCCTGTATCGGTGGTAATGGCGAATTTATAAAGCTCTCCTACCTGCATACCTGCATTAAAATACTCCCAGATACCGGATTGTCCTACTTTGGTCATAGGATTGGCTTCCGGGTTCCAGCCGTTGAAATCGCCTACCAGGTGGACTGCCTGTGCATGTGGTGCCCATACGCCAAAATAAATGCCCTTTTTGCCTTTATAGGTCATAGGATGAGCGCCCAGCTTTTTATAGATCTCGTAGTGAGTACCTGCGCCGAATAAATAGCAGTCCAGGTCGGAGATCAGGCCGGTGTTGGCGGAAGCTTTTTTAGAAGGTGTGCTTTTTGCTGCAGTTTTTGTTCCAGCGCTTCTTCTGGTGGTTTTATGAGCTGCGGTAGTTGTATTTTTCTTTGTCTGGCCTGCCTGCTTTCTCATTGTCATATTAATTTTCCCCCTTAATTTTTAAGGACAGCACCCCAGTTGCCCTTTAATTTAATTTCCAGTCTGCCGTTTTGTACAGGCAGAACGTTATTTTCACAGGTTTCATTATCGCTGTTTAAAAGATCCACTGCTGTCTGTGCCTGGATCGGAACCGGGATGTTTAATGTGGCTTCATTGTCATCATTATTTAAAGCAGTGATGATCAGGCTGTTATTTCCCCATCTTGCGTAGCATACTGCCTGTTGGTAAGAAGCAGTTCCTGGTATTTTCCTGTGTGCAGTTCTTCATTTTCTTCATGGATCTTTCCAAGTCTGGAAATGAAATCGGTAAGCTCGCAGTTTAATTCCGGTATTTTTTCAGCCGGAATGCAGGGACGCAGGTCATCATCACAGGTAGAAGTACGTTTTCCTTCGGTGCCCCATTCACCGCCGTAGTAAATAGACGGAATTCCCGGAAGAGTCATTAAACAGGTGTATACAGGATACAGATGCTCTTTTACCTTTAATTTGCTGGCAATGCGGTCTTCGTCGTGGTTGTCAAGGAAGGTATAAAGCTGTCTTCCAATGGCTTCCAGACGGCGGACATTATGTGCGATCTCAAAGAAGTTGTGGTCATTAAAGCCGGAGTAAATGCTCTTGTGCAGCTCGTAGTTCGTAACAGAATGGAGCATTTCCGGGTTCACCCAGCGGCTGTAATCACCGTGGATGACTTCACCCATAAGCCAGAAATCCGGTTTCATGGAAGCGGTCTTTGCACGCATTTCCTTCATGAAATTAAAGTCCAGGATATTGGCGCAGTCTAAGCGGATGCCGTCAATGTCAAATTCGTCCACCCAGAAACGGATCACATCAAAAAGATAATCTTTTACCTGCTGGTTATAAAGATTTAAACAAGGCAGTTCAAAATGTCCCTGCCATGCTTCATAGCCAAATGGATCCCCTAAAGGACTCTGCCAGCCGAAATTTACCCCTTTGTACCAGTCTTTGTAAGGGGAGTCCCATTTCTTTTCCTGGATATCTTTAAAAGCGAAAAACTCACGGCCTGTGTGGTTGAAAACACCGTCAACTACCACTTTAATGCCATTTTCATGGCAAAGCTTTGTAAATTCGCGGAAATCATCGTTAGTTCCAAGCCTACGGTCAACCAGTTTGTAATCTCTGGTGTCATATCCATGACTGGATGATTCAAAAAGAGGACCTATGTAGATGGCATTGCAGCCTAAAGAACGGATATGTGGGATCCACTGATCCAGTTCTTTAAACCGGTCTGTCACCTCTGTCTGCACGTTTATCTTTGGAGCTCCGGTTATCCCCAAAGGATACATATGATAAAAGATAGCTTGTTCATACCAGGTACTCATGTTGTCAGTCCTCCATGTTTTTGAATTTTCTCAGTAAAAACTGATAGCGCAGCTGCGCGGCATTCCATTCGTTAAATATAGCAGTCGATCAGCGACGGCTCTGTGGCCTGCTCAAAATGGTTCTGGGCTGTTTCCAGGGCCCAGAGGGTGCGCTCAATATCATCCCACAGTTTCCGTCTTGTAAAAACCAGATCCTGGTTTACAGGTGCTGCGGCTGCAGCTTCGCGAATGGCTTTTAAAAATCCCGGCATAAATCTTCATCTCCCAACTTCTGACTGGTTTACTTTGGCATCAATTAGTATATCTGGGAAAAAAAGAATTATGCATGGATTACATGAACTCCTCCAGTCTGTATCCCAGCTCCATAAGAGACCGGTGGAGTCACGTAAGGTGAGATAGTAGTAATTGGCTGTCCCGTCCTGACGTACACCTACCAGACCCGCATCTTTTAAAATTTTCAGATGATGGGATATGGCAGGTCGGGAAAGGCTGGTGCGGCGTGTGATCTCGTTTACATTCATGGCATGACCTTCAAAGTCGATGGTTCCCTGTGGGTCCTCTGATCTCACGGCTGATTCTGTAAGAAGTTCCACGATGGAAAGCCGGACCTTATCTCCCAGGGCAATAAAAAGGGGCATGCAGCAATGAAATTGCTTCTGCAGATCCTGTACCGTTGTCATAACCGTCCCCTCCTTTGGTTTAAATTTTTAAACTAATAGTATTTTACCATTACAGGGCATCGGGGTCAATAGAAAAATACCTCTTGACAGGAGGGGGAAAGTACGGCATAATAAGGTCACATTCTTTGAAAAATCTATTTTTCATTTTTAATTCTGTAATTTTTAGTGCGATTTTTCAGCACAGGATCCAGTTGTGAGTTTAATCAGATACAGGGATAAGTGGGTCATTTTGTGAGTTTATGTTTTGGTTTGGGAGGTGAGAAATTCGGTTTATGGGAGTTTAAGTTATTTAAGTCAGAGTGTATTCTGGGGGACATTGCTTTTGGCAGCATGGTCTGACTGGAAATATTACAGGATCCCTAACAGGCTTATTATTTTTGGGATAGTGTCCGGGATCATGTCACTGGTTTTTCAGGCTGCGGATTTGGAGCAGGGAGTAAGATCCCATGGCTGCTGCTGGCACTATCCGGCTTTCTGGTCCGGGGAGTGGCTGTGCTGGTTTTGGGGATATTTTTACACAGCCTGGGCATGATAGGAGCCGCAGATCTGAAGCTTGTGGCGCTTCTTGCAGCCTGGCTGGGCTTTTCGGAAACAATAAAAATTTTATGTGTAGGATTTATCTTAGGGGCTGTCTGGTCCCTTCAAAAAAATGTTGCGATACGGCAGCGCTTTTCAACGATTTCTTTATTTGTCAGCCTATATCAGGCAGATACTCAGCAATAAAAAAATAGAAAAATATTATGATCCGGTCCGGGATGGAACAGAATGTGTGATCCTTTGGGAACCTGCTTTTGTATGGCAACTGTTCTGGTCTTTCTGGAAAAATGGATCTTTTAGGAGGAGAAGACATGATAAAAGTAATGGTCGTATATGACGAAGATCCTTTGTATGCAGGGCGTTTGGCCGAATATGTAAACCAGAAGGAGACATTTCCCTTTCAGGCAATGGCATTTTCAGACCTGGAAAAACTGAAAGCCTATGGACAGGGACCATGAGATTGCCATTCTTTTAGTGGGAGAAAGAGTAAGAGAGGAAGCAAAGGAGATAAAAGCCGGATTAAAAATGCTTCTCTGTGACGGGGAGTTTGTGTCACAGGAGGAAGCCTCGGTTTATAAGTTCCAGTCCGGTGACTGTATCTTACAGGAAGTGATGGCCTGTTACTGTACCGTTCCCCCGGAGCCGGGACTGGCACTTATAGGAAAAAGGGCACTGATCATGGGAGTTTATTCACCCATAGGACGCTGCGGAAAAACATCTTTTTCTTTAACACTGGCCCATATGCTTGGAAAGAGCCAGGGCGTTCTTTTTATCAGCTTAGAAGAATATTCCGGTTTTTCAAAGCTGGTCTGCGGTGGATATGAACAGGATCTTTCCGATGTGTTTTATCTGTACAGGCAGGGAGATTTTAACTGGCTGAAATTAAAATCCCTGATCCTGTCCCATGGAAATGTAGATTATATCCCACCTGCGCTTATGGGGAAGATTTAGACCAGGCCCAGCCGGAAGAGATCGCAGGTCTTTTAAAACAGATCGGGACAGAAAGCGGTTATGAACGGATCGTTGTGGATATGGGACACATGGGAAAAGGGGCTTTGGAGCTGTTTGCAGCCTGGTGATGTTGTGTACATGCCGGTGTTAGATGATCCTGTATCCACTGCGAAGTTAGAGGATTTTGAAACCTATCTGAAAGAAGCAGGCCATAAAGGCATGGAAGAAAAGATACAGAAACTGCATCTGCCGGAAATAAAAACAGGGATCCGGCGGGGCGGCTATATGGAGCAGCTTCTCTGGAGCGAAATGGGCGATTATGTGCGAAAACTTTTAGAAAGGGGGATATTAAAAATTGGAAGGGGAACAGGGCAGTTTAAACGGAAGGCGGGAAGTGATCCGGGGAGAGTTAAGAAGGAAATGTCATGGGGCAGTTAAAAGATCAGATCTATTTAGAGGATGAACAGCTTTATGAACAGATCGATACAGCGATCCGGCAAAAGGGGAAAGAAACTTATCTGCCTTTAAAGGAACGGCTGTGGCTGCGAAACAGTCTGTATGACAGTTTCCGTCGGCTGGATATCCTCCAGGAACTTTTAGATGATAAAGATGTAACCGAGATCATGATCAACGGGGCGGGAAAGATCTTTATAGAGAAAAAGGGAAACATGGTCTTATGGAACCGCCGGTTTGAAAAAACAGAGCAGTTAGAGGACATTA
>ENA-OQBJ01000424-OQBJ01000424.1-human-gut-metagenome-genome-assembly--contig:-NODE-424-length-22424-cov-3.083778_pt1 | contig 22424 bp, 14 predicted proteins | sample MGYA00242743_ERZ504545 | MGnify/ENA primary metagenome ERZ504545 (study PRJEB26092, sample SAMD00036252) | human gut metagenome | host: Homo sapiens | study: EMG produced TPA metagenomics assembly of...
GGAAGAAGTAGGTCACGATACATACCATCATACCATGTTCGAAATGCTGGGTAACTGGTCTTTCGGCGACTACTTCAAGAAAGAGGCTATCAGCTGGGCATACGAATACCTGGTAAGCGTACTGAAACTTGATCCGAAAGATCTGTATGTAACCGTATTCGAAGGAAGCCCGAGCGAAGGTATTTCCCGCGATGACGAAGCAGCAGGCTACTGGGGACAATTCTTCCCAGAAGATCATATCATCAACGGTAACAAACACGATAATTTCTGGGAAATGGGTGATACAGGTCCTTGCGGTCCTTGTTCAGAAATTCATATCGACTCGCGTTCGGCTGAAGAAAAGGCTGCCGTTCCGGGACGTGAACTGGTTAACAAAGATCATCCGCAGGTTATCGAAATCTGGAACCTGGTGTTTATGCAGTACAACCGTAAGGCTGACGGAACACTGGAACCGCTTCCAGCAAAAGTTATCGATACCGGTATGGGATTCGAACGTCTGGTACGTACTTTGCAAGGCAAGACATCCAACTACGATACTGACGTTTTCCAGCCTATCATCAAGCAATCGGCGATTTGTCTGGCAAGAAGTATGGCGACGATGAAAAGGTAGACGTAGCTATGCGCGTAGTAGCCGACCATATCCGTACCATCGCTTTCTCTATTACCGACGGACAGTTGCCGTCTAATGCAAAGCTGGTTACGTAATCCGCCGAATCCTGCGCCGTGCCGTTCGCTACGCTTACACTTTCCTCGGACAGAAACAAGCATTCATGTATAAGTTGCTTCCTGTACTGATTGAAAATATGGGTGGTGCTTATCCTGAACTGAAAGCACAGCAGGCATTGATCGAGAAAGTTATGAAGGAAGAAGAAGAATCATTCCTCCGTACACTGGAAACAGGTATCCGTCTGCTCGACAAGACAATGGCTGAAACTAAAGCTGCCGGTAAGACTGAAATCAGCGGTGTAGACGCATTTACACTGTATGATACATTCGGATTCCCATTCGACTTGACTGAACTTATTTTGCGTGAAAACGGTCTGACTGCCGACGTAAAAGGCTTTGAAGCTGAAATGCAGAAACAGAAAGAACGCGCACGTAATGCTGCTGCCGTAGAAACAGGCGACTGGGTTACACTGAAAGAAGGAGAAACAACTTTCGTAGGTTACGACTATACTGAATACGAAACAAGCATCCTGCGTTACCGTCAGATTAAGCAGAAGAATCAGACACTTTACCAGATTGTATTGAGCGATACTCCGTTCTATGCAGAAAGTGGTGGTCAGGTAGGTGATACTGGTGTATTGGTAAGCGAATTCGAAACTATCGATATCATCGATACCAAGAAGGAAAACAATCTTCCTATCCATATAGCAAAGAAACTTCCGGAACATCTGGAAGCTCCGATGATGGCATGTGTAGATACAGACAAACGTGCAGCTTGTGCAGCCAACCACTCTTGTACACACTTGCTGGACGAAGCATTGCGTCAGGTACTGGGTACTCACGTAGAACAGAAGGGTTCTCTTGTTACTCCTGACTCTTTGCGTTTCGACTTCTCTCACTTCCAGAAAGTAACTCCGGAACAGATTCGCGAAGTAGAACATCTGGTTAATGCTAAAATCCGCGAAAACGTTCCTTTGACTGAATACCGTAACCTGCCTATCGAAAAGGCAAAAGAACTGGGTGCAATCGCTTTGTTCGGTGAAAAATATGGCGACGAAGTACGTGTCGTACAGTTCGGTTCATCTATCGAATTCTGTGGTGGTACTCACGTATCGGCAACTGGAAAGATCGGTATGGTGAAGATTATCTCAGAAAGCTCTGTTGCTGCCGGTGTACGCCGTATCGAAGCTGTTACAGGTGCGAAGGTTGAAGAAATGTTCGATACTGTACAAGATACTATCAACGATCTGAAAGCTTTGTTCAACAACGCTCCCGACCTGAAAGCCGCTATCTCGAAATACATCGAAGAAAATGCCGGTCTGAAGAAACAGATGGAAGAATTCATGAAGGAAAAAGAAGCGGCTGTAAAGAACAAGCTGATTGAAGGAGCAAAAGAAATCAACGGTGTGAAAGTTATTCAGGCTGTTCTTCCGATGCCAGCTGACGCAGTCAAGAATATTGCCTTCCAGTTGAAAGGACAGTTCCCTGAAAATTTGTTCGTAGTAATTGGTAGCGTATTCGAAAACAAGCCGTTGCTTACTGTTACCATGAGCGACGATCAGGTGAAGGCCGGACTGAATGCCGGACAACTGGTTCGCGAAGCTGCCAAACTGATCCAAGGTGGTGGTGGTGGTCAGCCTCACTTTGCAACTGCCGGCGGTAAGAATCCTGACGGACTTAGTGCAGCAGTCGACAAGATCGTAAGCCTGGCTGGTTTCTGATTGTAAATTACAAGAATAAAATACAAAAAGGTTCTATCATTTTCCCGCTATGGGGTGATAGAACCTTTTTTATTACAGATTAGGATGGTTAGCGTACAAATCAATTATTGCAGTCTGACAAGAATCTTCAATCCAAAGATAGAGTATTGATGAACAAGCAATTATCCTACAGAATTCAGCTATGCAGGTTATCTACAGGAACAATGCTGATAAGCTCATATTCATATATGTTTATCGGACACTTATCTAAACCAATAGCTCTTCTTTCTTGAATTTGAATTCCGACCTCTACCTTTTCTTCTTTCCGAACGTGTTTCTCTTATCCTACAAATCCAGATAAGTCTTCAGTGCCTTTACATATTCTTCCATCGCTTTTCTGCCTGTTTCTGTAATCCGGCACGATGTACGAGTCTTTTTTCCGACAAACTCTTTCTCTACCTGAATGTATCCCGCCTTGCTCAGTTTATCCAGTTGCACACTGAGATACCGGCAGTAGATTCTGTCTTCTCTTTCAAGTACACAAAGTCGGCCTCATCTACCGATAATAGGATAGACATAATCGCCAGACGCAGTTGCGAGTGTATCAACGGATCTAGTTCAGCAAGCATAAGCAGCGGCTTTTTTATTCAACAAATGTCCTGGTATCACCATCATAAGCAAGAAAGAAAAACCGAAATATAGATTCCATTCCGGAGCCACTCTACCGCCATTTGTCAGTACCATCAGCATATAGACAGCAACCAAAAAGGCAACAAGAGGTGAATACACCAGGGCTGGAACCCGAACAATCAGACCGGTAATCGAAGTTCCTATACCCGCATATAGCAAACACAGCGGAAGCATCAAGCCAAAATTGCACGAACCAATCACCATACCTATCAGTAGCATGGCCACAACAGTCAGTCCGAACAACGATCCTACGATGCACCAGGTATGAGCAAGCATCTTATCCATATGTGTTACCACAGAAGGTTTCTTACGAACCTGAAGTACTTTCATAACAATGGCAGGAATAAACATCAAAAACCACAAGGCGTTCCACAACGGTCTGCCTGTGATATACACGGCTGCATATACAACTACAGAAAGCACTACTGCAGCATATCCATAAATCAGAAAAACATTGCCACTACCCCGTTCCAAATTTTCTTTCGTCATTTGAATCATCTGGGAAATCAGTTCCAGACTTTCTTTTTCTGTAAACATCTTCTTTTCTTCCATACTCCTTACATTTTTAAAAGATAAAACAGTTTATTTTATAAACTACTACTGCAAAAAAAATAGAAATCCGCGCGTTTATTCCTATTTCTATTACATCACAAATATAAAGTAGTTTATTTTATAAACCAAATATTCTGTTGTTTTTTTCTGAAAAAAGTAAATTTCCTACCAAGTCAATTGTAATAAAGCCCAACTATCCATGAAGATTTTGCTGTGACCAATGCATAATAAAACATTTCTGTCCGACAAAACATTTCCGAAAGCTCATAGTCGCTTGTAATATAGCAGTTGGTTTATTCATCGATACAACAGAGTTTTCAAAGCCTTAAATACAACTGAGAATCAACCTATTGATAAATTTATCACACAGCGATAACAATAAAAAAACTCTTCCCAAAGGCTTTTAAAAAAAGACCTTCAGAAAGAGTTTCTATAATATCAGCAATTTCTGCCAAAAATATCTCGATGTTTTTTTATTTTCTGTACGAAAGTTCAGCAAGTTCGTACAAAAATTTTCAGAGAAATTATGTACTCCGTCGCAAGCCCAGCAATCAAAGATTACCGAAATATGTATCGAGCAACTTTTTCGCAGCCGAGAACGAAGTAGCCTTTCCTTGCAATACCTCCTGTTCCTGAGCTGTAAGCATCGAAGCGATAGCCGGATTATTGTAGAAACTATCACGCAAATGCTCGTTTATCGTTTCGTACATCCAGTATTTAGCCTGTTCGTTGCGGCGGTAATCAAAGTATCCGTTCTTCTTCACAAAGTCGATATAATTGTACACCATGTCCCAGATCTCCTTGATTCCGATGCCATAAAAACCTGAATATGTCAGTACCTGTGGTGTCCATCCCGATTCAGGAGCCGGAAACAGATGCAGTGCATTACGGAAATGAGCAGCAGCCAGCTTCGCCTTCTCGATGTTATTACCATCAGCCTTGTTGATGATGATACCGTCTGCCATCTCCATTATACCACGCTTGATACCTTGCAGTTCATCTCCTGTTCCGGCAAGCTGTATCAGCAGGAAGAAATCCACCATCGAATGAACGGCTGTTTCGCTCTGCCCTACTCCCACTGTTTCGACAAAAATTTTATCGAAACCTGCTGCTTCGCACAAGATAATCGTTTCACGGGTTTTACGGGCTACACCACCCAGCGAACCGGCAGAAGGCTGGGGCGGATAAAGGAATCTGGATGAACGGAAAGTTTTTCCATACGGGTTTTATCTCCCAAAATACTTCCTTTCGAACGCTCACTGCTAGGTCGATAGCCAGTACAGCCAGCTTACCTCCACGTTCCAGCACATGCAGGCCGAATACATCAATCGACGTACTCTTCCCCGCTCCGGGAACACCACTGATACCCACACGGATAGAATTGCCTGAATACGGCAGACATTTTTCGATAACCTCCTGTGCGACTGCCTGATGCTCGGGTTTCACACTCTCTACCAGCGTGACAGCCTGACTAAGTACGGTTACATCGCCTTTTACGATACCTTCCACGTACTCGCCTACGGTAAACTGACGGCGCTTGGGTTTCTTTCTCAGGTTCAAATAAGGATTTATACTGGAGGGTTGTTCGATACCCTTGTTAACAGTCAATCCCTTGTACTCCTCACTGTTCTCAGGGTGTTCCATAGTCTTAGTATTTTAAGTTGATAATAATAGCCTTACGAGAATATCTTAAGGCTGTACGATTTTTGCCTTTACCCGAATGGTAACCGACGGTTTATTCGGGTCGTTGGTAATCATCAGTACACGGGGAGTACCTTTCACACGCGAAAGGTTCTCACCAAGTACGGTAATCTTCAGCTTGGCAGATTCACCCGGCTTCAGTACCGTTTTCTTCAAATTGACGGCTAGAGCGATGTTGAACACCTGCATATCCTGAATAACCAAATCGGTCTTTCCCGTATTGGTAATGATGACATTCTGCGATTTTTTCTGTTTCGGTTTCAGCGGAGGGAACTCCAGCTGTGTAGTAGAAAGCGAAATCTGTGGAGGATTGTTCTTCTGCTGTTCGGTCAGTCCGGAGAAATCCGGCAACAAGACTGTCGATACAGGTATTTCGTTGTCGCTTCCCACTTTGTCGCCCGGATAGCGTGACAGATACACCGATGTACGGGTAATACCGAACTTCGGAAGTTTTTCCGTATCGAGCGTAACGATAATCTTACCGTTCTTACCTCTTCCCAGCACTTCGGAACTGCCTTTGCACTCAGATAAGGAGGCAGATGCATCAACACCGGAGAATAAGCTTTATTGGATGTATTGGCTACCAGAATACTAAATTCAGGATGGTCGCCTTTATTGACATCTTTAAATTCTATTTCATCTTTGTCCAGACGGATTGCACCAAACCCGAAAGGATGGGTAAACGAATAATTTCTGGCGTCGGCTGTTACTTCACCATTAAATTCCAGATAAATAGGACGATAAGAAGCGTTGCAGTAAATACCGACTTCTTTATAGAAATGTCCGATAGCCTCTGCGTCGAAAACGGCTGTTACCGTACCTTTTCCACCGGCAGGTATCGGAGACTTAGTCCAGTCGACCTCCGTACAGCCGCAGGAAGAAGTTACTTTCGAAATAACCAGCGGTTTGTCACCCGTATTCGTGAAATTATAAGTAATGGTCACCGGATTGCGCCAAAGCACATATCCCAACTCCTGCACATTCTTGTCGAATGTTATTTTCGGCTGTGCCTGAGCAACCAGAACTACGGCAAACAATATATTGAATAGAAATAAAATGCGTTTCATCTTTCAGTGTGTTACTTGTTTAGAGTGAACAAAGATAAAGAGAAAATCAAAGACGAACAAAGGTTGGTGGTGAATTAATATAAATTTGCCGATACAGCCGTAAAAAGAGATACAGGCTGATGCAGATTTTCCAGTATGGAAAATACATCAGCCTGTACTGTTTTCTAATGAATTATTCTACTGTCAGAGATTGTCCTCCTGTGTGTCCGCTGAACTCGGGAGCATAAACCGACTGGATGGTTGCCACACCGGCCTGATAATTTCCCGCACGGTCTAAATAAACTTCATACTCCAGCGTATATGTACCTTCGGCATCCGGTCGATAAAGAGTTCGGTCGAAGCATCCCGGTTCACCTGATAATATCCCAGACCGTTGTTCCAATGATAGCCGGACAACTGGTTTTCCAGTTCCATACATGCCGCACGCTCATCCTTATCCGGATAAAGTCCATGTCGCGATCGGCCTTTACCGTCAGCCGTACAGTCAGTTTATCTCCAGCATGCAAGGCAGTCTTCCGCGAAACCTGCTTACCGTCGAGCCAATACTCACGTACTATTGAAACGCCGTTACCTTTTGCCGGAAGTACCTTATCCATATCCTCCAGATACTGCGCATATACAGCTCCCCAGCCTATACCGGTTCCCGACTTCGAAACGACAACACGTTCCACACGAGTATCCGTTCCGGTCAGCGTCATTCGGGTATATCCTAAAGCATCGTCCGGAGTACGTACCTCGATATTACCGGCTACTGCCTTCATCTTTCCATTCACCTGCAACTGCTTACCGGAGCCATTCAAGAAAGCATACACCGCATCTGCTGTTGCAATACCGCTTTCCCATACCTGAACTTGCTTCTGTTTGAGCAGCCAAAGCTTCATACCGGCCAGCATATCCTCATCGGGAGCAATCTGCCGGATAGCCTCCATAGCAGCCACCTGTGCAGGGATTCTGTAATTGCTCCATGAATAAGGTGCTTTCGGTGTATCGAAATAGACTCCCAGTTGCGGCGTGCTTACCGTATATTCCTTAACAGACTGAACCAGTTCCTGAGCCTGACGCTTTCTGCCATCAGCCTGCATAATGAGAGCAATCATCGCCTTCTCACCGATAGAATAGTCGGCCGAACGGTTTTCCAGCTTATCCGTCATATAGGCGTTTATCTGTTTATCTGCCAACGAAGCAGCCTGCCCGTCGAGAGCACAAACATACAGATAGTGTACCACCTGCCCGTTGGGAACAAGGTTTTTCGCACCTTCCTTTTCCGCCTTCTTCATCATTTCATAATCTTCTTTCACTGCGTTCTGCAAATAGCGCAAAGCCTGTGTATACATCGGAGCGACCTTTCCGTCGAGCGTCACGTTCATGTGCTGTAAACGTGCCAGCATCTCCACAATCTGCGTTGTAATATACCGGCTACCTGTCATACCCTTATACCAGCTCCATGAGCCATCGGAAAGTTGCAGTTCTTGCAAACGTTCTACCGAAGTACGCAGGCGGTTGTCCATCGAATTCAGATCGAACAACAAGGCTATACGCCGTTTCTGTTCGCCTTCCTCAATTGCTTCGGAAAGCCATGGAGTTTCTTCCAGCAACAGATTCTTCAAATCCTGATTGCGTTCGAGATTACTCAAAAGCGTTTCTTTACTTCCTCCCTGAGCAATCCAGGTATCAAACACCTGTTTGATGCGGGGATTTGCCTTCACAATAGCCTCAGCAAGTGAATTGGCATAATAGGCAGTTGCCCACGACAATGCATCTTCTTCTGCCGGATTGCCAATAACAGGCAACGCCTGAACAGCATACCAGTCGGGATTTGCAGTCAGCTCCACTGTCAGCCGTCGTTCGGTAGCCGTTTTGCTCTGCTTGTTGAACAAGTCTTCGGTTCCGACTTCCGTCATGCTTTCTCCACTCAATTGGACAGGAATGGTTTCCGTCATCCACTGCTTGTCGGTCAGTACCGGCAAGTAATGCTGTTCGCCGTCGCTATATTCTCCAGCCTCGGCCGTAATCCGGCATACCACCATATCATATTTATCAGGAATCTGGCAGTCAAACCGTACGACTCCCGTTGTTCCTTCTGCCACACTGAACGGTTGCTGATAATCGTAAACCACTTCTTCTGTCACCGGATCGTATAATTTGATACCGGCATTCCCTTCAATCTTGTCCATCGACAGATTGACCAGCGAAGCAGCAATAACGGTTCGGTCACCTTTGCGGACGAAGCGCGGCATATTAGGTTGCACCATAAATGGCTTGCTCGTCTTCACGGTCTGCGTCAGCATGCCGTAATCGACATCCTGTGTATGCGCCAGTCCTGTGAACTTCCATTCGGTCAATGCATCCGGTACGGTAAAGACGATACTTACCCTACCCAGTGAATCAGTCCGCAAATTCGGATAGAAAAAGGCTGTTTCGGCAAAGTTCTCACGCACCGGAATCATCGTTTCTTTACCATCTGTTCCTTCGACAGCTGCATCATTTTCTACAATCTGCAAGACTTCTTCTACACCAGCACTGCCGCTTTCTTTTTTAAAGCCGGACGATACAATATCCGAAGAGGCGACTACCGCCGATTCCTCAACAGTCATGACAGGCTGATATTTCACCTCTACGGCATTTCCGGCATCGTGTTTCGCCAGAATACGGGTTGATGTGCCAGCCAGATTGATGCCTCTCATATAAACATTTCCGGAAAAGACCAGCAAAGAACTATACTCACCATTCAGCAGATTCAGTCCGGTGTATGTCCTTACGTATGGAAAACCTGCAAACATGCCGATTCCCTGGTTTGCCGACAACATACCTGCATAAATCCATGGAACAGGGCGAGAGAACCACAGATTAAAACGCCAGTCGTGCTGATACAGCTTATCGAGCGAAGCATCGTAAAGGGATGCCATCACATTAGCTTTCACCGGATTTCCGGCCGCATCTGTAATATGCATGCTCCATTCTTCCTTATTGCCCGGCTGCAACTTATCTCTGAAAGTTTCCCACTTCAATGTCAGTTTCTTTTCCGGTTCCGGCCGGATGATTGTCGCCTGCTTGCTATACAGGCTGCCGTTCCGCATGAAAGCAAAGTTTACGGTAATACCATCGCCATACACCTCCCGATACGGATAACTGAATTTCTTGATTTCATCATTCAGTGTCAATCGCTGAGAATCTATCCGTTTGCTTCCACTGTACACATCGACCAGCAGATACACATTCTTTTCACTGGTTCCCACATACAAGGTTGCCGGAGCCGATTCGTTAAACTCGGTTCCATCCTGATAGAACCAGTCGACAGCAGGATACGGGAGTCGTGTATCCAGACGCGAGAACAATGTAAAATCTTGCTCTGCCGTACATACTCGTCCCTGCGCATCCGTTGCAGAAATTTCAATGCGATATCTGCCCGAAGGCAATGCAAGCAATTCGGAAGGAACAAACGAACGTTGAGCTTCCGCCTTGCCTTCCAGTTGCAATCCGGCTTTCTTGCCCGCTTTATCCAATGCAAACACACGGTAAGCGACCTCTGTCTGTACAGGAGTTCCATTCAGATTCAATGCCATAAACTGCACCTTTTCCTGTTTCTCACGCATGACCATACCCGACAGTCCGCGTATCTGCAAGCCCAACGACTGCTTACCCACCGGAAGTGACAAGGTGTTTGTCTGTGTTTCAGCCGCTCCATCGGTTACCTCTGCCTGTACTTCATATACATAATAACGGTGCTCCAGCATATCCCTTCCGGTTGTTTCCGGGGCAGTAAGCACCACACGGACACTAAAATTTCCATCAGCATCCGTCTGCACCTCACCGTTATCCAACTCTACCTTATTCATACCTCCCATACGGAACCACATATATTCCGAACGGGATATCGTATATTTTACCTTTGCCATACGGACTGGTGCTCCGGCAAATGTCTTTGCTTCTCCTTTCACCACAATGGAATCGCCCATATTATATGTGTCTTCGTACGGAGTAAAGACCACATCAAAAGTAGGACGCTTGTATTCCTCTACCTTGATAATGGCAGAAGCTCCATCCATCGACACATAATAAGTACCGGGAAGCAGGTTCTGTGGCAGCACAAATTCACCCGACAATACGCCAAAGTCGTCTGTCGATACGGTATATTCGGCTACATTACGCTCGGAAGAATACAGTTTCAGAGAACTTTTTTCGCCCTTTATCACACGAAGAGAATCACCGTTCTGTTCGTAAACCATACCGGAAACATATACTTTCTGTCCCGGACGATACAACGAACGGTCGGTAAACAGATTTACCTTCTTCTTCCATCCCTGCACTGTTTCTCTGACAAACGAAGCATTTCCTCCTATACTTGAAATAGCAGTGAAATCATTTCCTGCCATACGGACATTGTAATAAATCCTGCCCGAACGGGGAACATCTACCGTAACACTGCCTTTACCATCGGTCTTATATACCTGAAGCACATTGTATTCATTTCCGTTCGACCGATACGTAACCACTTCTGCACCCGGAACTGGTCTGCCCGTCAGTTTATCTACAGCAACAAGCTCCTTGCGTCCCTCTGACACAGGAATACTGATGCACTGATAAGGAGAAACAAACAACAACGAATAATCAATACCTTTCGCACTCCCTTGAGGAATTTGCTTTAACATGTAAATTCCCGCTTCGGGCAATGTATAATGCAATACCGTATCACGCTTTTCGTAATCGGGGGTAGAAGGCAAAGCGTAGTAACATGAAGCCACTTTTGTACCGTAATTCTGTATCAACGTTTCTTCCTTCAGATTGCCGCGAATCAATGAAGAAGCAGGAGATATATTCAGACGATACAATTCGAAAGACACTCCTTTCAGATTGGCATACGTCAGGTTCATATCCGCCTCATAGTTGGGATATACAAAAGGAATATTCATTGAAAGATACGGACTGGAAGCAAAATCAATGTATGAACGCAACTGAGACACCCATTCGTGCTTAGGATATTTTTCAATTCCTTCTCGTGCCACCTCAACCGACTTAAGCAGTTCATTGTTCATACGATAGACATAGGCCAGCTTTACATATACATCGGCACAGACCGGCAGATCCTTGTATTCTTCTGCCAGCTTACGCAATTTCTCCGCTACCTGCTCCGGTGTCAGCGCTTCACGTACGATGCAACTTCCCGCCCCTTCCCAGCAGTACAACAAACGGGCTTCCTTAGTCAGTAAAGCTGCCTGACGGTTGCTTTCACCGTAGAAAGCAATCAGTCCGTCGTACAGTGACAATGCTTCCGACACACATTTCAGTCTGTCGGAATTAAAACGATAAACAGACAAACGTTCAATTGCCTGCCGGGAAAGCAAGTCGAACATATTATCATCCAGATACTTTTCACTCAGCTCGCCGGAAGTTGTCATCGGACGGAAATCCTTGGCAGAAGCCTTACCCAGTACCTCTCTGTCTTTCAGCGAAAGACGGAAATACCGTATCGCATCATCTTCCGTGCCCAACTGCTGATTATCCAGTATCAGGCTACCCATTACATGATTCAGTGCGGCACACCCCACCCTATCTGTTTCGCTTTCTGCCCATTTCCGGATACCATCGTACTCTGCCTGTGCACTGTCCGGAGTAAGCTGGATGCGTGATTCAGCACGCACAATATAGGCCTTCATCATCTGAGGGATGTTCTTTTCACTTTTCGCTTTAGTGTATATTTTATCAACTACACCAATAACCGTTTTCGGCAAGTCCTTCTTTTGGGCTGCTTCTACTTCTTTCCAAAGTTCATTATAACTCTGTGCCTGCAATACAGATGGAAACAAACTGAAAAACAGTATCAGCCAGCTCATCAAATGTACTTTCTTCATATCGCATATAGTTTGGTTTCACATAACATTGTTCTATAAAGAAAAGAAATTTTCACTTAAATGCTGCACAGATTTTAATTAAATTATCTGAAAGACTAAGTAAGTTACCATAAAAGACATTGAAACCTTATCCCAAAACATGCTGATGTTTCTTCTAAAAGATGCTCATGTTTTCCCCCAAAAATGCTGATGCTTTACAGAACTTCTGCCGTATTTTTCAAAAAAATCCTTCGCGCTCCTGTATTTCCAAAGAAATTCCAAGAAGCGCAAAGGATTATGAAGGCATCCTTTAACGGGCTGTGGTACAAAATTTTCTGTCGTATCCGACACTATCAACGGGGTGCTTAAACCTTTCTGTCATTACATTTTCATAAGTATATCAGTTTGCCTTCCAAATTATATAGAGATTGTGTACTGTGTTGATTTTCAATTAAATTAAACGATATTCATCATATACACCCCAACAAATAAAAAGCGCCCACCTTATATATATTCACATCTATTGTTTCATATCTTATATCCGATTATAAGCCTTCATTCAGATAGACTTCCAGATTGGTATATCCTTCACGACTTAACGTTACTGCTGATCCATCTGCCGGATTCTCGGAATCCAATCCGTGTTTTCTTTCCCACACATCGGGCATACCGTCACCATCAGTATCCAGAAGAGCCTGCAAATCGGTATTTCCGTCGGAAAGGTCCACCCATGGTGATGAAGCTCCTTCAGGCATGACATCCTCGGGCAAGTCGATTATGCCAGGCGAACTGGCAGCCTTTTTATCAATGCTTCCCATATAAGTCGCCGTACCGGTACGAGTTTCTCTTACAATCCGCTCATCGATTTCATCTCTCCATTTGGAACATCCGGCTGAAGCCAGCACTTTCTCGAAGGCTTCGGCAGCTGTATGTGTGGTAACAATACCTGCTTCCAATGGAGCTTTCAGCCGTATCGTATCGCGTGTGACGGAAGAAAAGTATCCGTCGGCACTTGCCGTATCAAGCTGTTCGTATATACCTTTCGTCCAGTTATCGGCTGAAACTTCGGGAAAGCCTTCTACTACATTACCGTCCACATAAAACTTTCCCCACACATGCAGCATGGGATGCCAGATGTTGGGCTCCCCTTTCTTGTTATAACAATATTTTTTAGAACGCACACCGACAGAAGCAATCCGATAACGCACCTTATTATGAGGTGTAGCAGGACCGGGTTTATAATAATTATTCACGATATTGACTTTCATTCCTTCGCCTCCATAGCAGCCATTGCCAGCCCAGTTGTAGTACACATTGTTACGGATATCCACATACTCTCTGGTCTGTGTTCCCGGACGAGGTCCCATACGCGGAACTCTACTCACATGATGTGCCATGAGATTATGATGGAACGAGGCATGATCTCCTCCTACTATACCGCCATATCCGTGCGCTCCCTTGGCATGCCCTCCGTTATTCAGACTTTCTGAGATGATACACCATTGTACGGTAGTATTCTCATTTCCATATACAGAGCAAGTTTCGTCTACCGACCAGCTGATGGAGCAATGGTCTACAATGATATTGCGATGATCGGTAGCTCCAAGTCCGTCGGGTTCTCCCTTGTTTTCGTTGCCAACCCGAAAGCGTACATAACGGATTATAACATCGTCTGCTTGATAGTTACCGGATAACGTGCAATACATACTCCACGTCCCGGAGCTGTCTGTCCGGCAATGGTCAGGCTATCGTTCACTATTTGCAGGGGACGGTTCAGAAAAATGTTACCCGAAACATCGAACACTACGGTACGTGCCCCTTTCTTATTTACAGCATATCGGAGAGTTCCTTCCTGCTCTCCATCTTCGAGTGTGGTAACATGATATACCTTACCCCCTCTTCCTCCGACAGTGTATCTTCCGAATCCTTCAGCTCCCGGAAAAGCCGGAAGAGCAGTTCCACCGTCAGCTGCAATCATCGTTCCAGTGGGGAAAAACAATAATAAGATTAATAAAAATAACGGATGTTTCATAACTATCAGATTTTATTCCTGCTGTTTTCGATAACGCAAAAATAAGATACCCCTGAAGAAAAGGCGTGCATTATTTAAGTAAACAATGTATACTATTTAGGCAAACCGGCGATATGAATAAATATTGCATGACATACGGACTATTTTTCAAGACAAAGCAATGGCACCATCAGCAGTCAGACGATAAATCGTACAGCAACCAATAACGCCATGCCTTAATCAACAACTATTTCCAGAAATTACTGCTGTTGTTTCTTTATAATATCCTGCACCAGACTATGCAGATACATTTCAAGATTTGTATATTTTCCAGCCGGATCGAGTGTATTCGCATTTCCGTCATCCGGATTATTGGCATCGAGCCCGTATGCCGTTTCAAAAGTATCAGGCATACCGTCGCCGTCTGTATCGGTCACATCACGCGAGGTATCTTTCGCAAGTTCCGGATAAGGATTGTCACCCAGTTCGGACAATGCTTGCAATACATCTTCAGGTTCGTTGATGTATCCAGCTTATTTCCTGAAGCCGTACACGTAGCTTTTCCTTCTTTGACATCCGAAAGGACAAGCTCGTCGATTGCATCCCGATAATTGCAGGCTCCAGCGTAGTTCAATACCGCCTGATAAGCTTCCTGTGCCGAATGCTCGGTTGTCATTACCGGATCGACTACCGGCGACTCCTTACGGATAGCCTTCATGGTTTCTTCAGTCCACAGATTATCTACCTTACTGCCGTTTTCCTGCTGTGCGTAAATACCTTTTGTCCAGTTGTCTGCCGTAACATCATCGTGTCCTTCCACCACGTTTCCCGTTACATAGAAAGTTCCCCATTTATGCAAGGAAGGATACCAGTCGTTGTAAGAGCCATCGTCTTCAGTCACATAATCGAGAGTACGAACACCAATCTTGGCTATACGGTAACGGATACGGTCTGTTTCCTTACCCGAATTAGTAGCCGGTCCCGGTTTATAATAATTGTCTACAATATTTATATTCTGATTTTCGGCTCCGTAACAGCCCTCTCCTGCCCAGTTATAGAATACATTATTCCGGATATCGACATACTCATTAAGCTGTGTGCTGGCGCGCGGGCCCAGACGAGGAACACGGCTTTCGCAATGTGCTATCAGGTTATGGTGATAGGAAGCTTTGTTTCCACCCCAGTTTCCTCCGTAGCAATGTGTACCCTTGCCATGAACCGATACACGAAGTGCCTGAGCCGCGATGCACCACTGCACGGTAGAGTTCTCCATACCGTACACCGAGAGACATTCATCCACACTCCAGCTCACTGAACAATGGTCTATGATAATATTCTTTTTATCCATACCTCCCAGTCCGTCGGGTTCTTTTCCACTGTCATCTCCGGGACGGAAACGAAGGAAACGGATGATTACTTCATTCGAATTGATGACAAAAGCATAATCGGCAAGACAAATACCTCCCGGAGAAGTCTGTCCGGCAATAGTCAGATTATCGTTATTGGTTTTTAAGTCGGCTTTCAGATGAATGGTTCCTGCAACATCAAAAACAACAGTCTTTGCACCTTTCTGTTTCAATACCCAGCGTAATGTTCCCTCTGCCGGATTGTTGGCATCGTCGTCCAGACTGGTCACGTGATAAACCTTTCCTCCTCGTCCGCCTACGGTATTCTTTCCATACCCTTCTGCACCCGGAAATGCAGCAAACTCTACCGGATCCATCTGCAAAGGTCCATCAGGATTATCTTCACCTCCAGGTTCCTCGGTTTCTCCACTCTCTGTACCTCCACCAGCTGGCTGTTCTGGTGTATCATCCGAACATGCTGTTCCTCCCAAAGCAGCAAGCAGACATGCACTGAAGAGGATTCTTTTAAAATTTCTGTTCATAATATTAAATGTTAAGTAATTTAGAACTTGTTTCGGAAGCAAATTTAGGGAAAGGCGAGTATACGGAGTTGCACAAATTGATTTATGATGTACAAACATTAGTCAATCGTACATAAATATACCTTGCAGAGAAATTGTACAACGAATTGCATAAATACTATACAAAGCTTTTGGGTATACGGGCTATTTTTGTGAACAACACTCAAAATTGTATCTTATGCGTATCCTGAAAACTTCAATTTTAAGCGGTTTACTGCTGACAGCCGCTGCATGTATATCCTGCCAGACATCAGAACCGTGTTCATGGAAGGAGATGGAAAAGGTGTACAACCAGATTTCTCCTCCAACTTTTCCCGACAAGACGTATGTGATAACCGATTATTACAACGGAAAAGATTCACTATACACCGATGCGATTAATCGGGCCATCGAAGCCTGCTCTTCACAAGGAGGAGGAACTGTACTCGTTCCCGACGGCGAGTTTCTCACGGCTCCTATCCGCCTGAAATCGAACGTCAACCTTCACCTGTCGGACAGTACCATTCTGAAATTTACAACCGACTACAATCTGTTCGAAACCGTACTTACACGTATAGAAGGCATCGACTGCCATAACATATCTCCGCTGATTTATGCATACGGAGAAAACAATATTGCCATTACCGGAAAGGGGAAGCTAGACGGACAGGCAAGTACAGACAACTGGTTTGCAGAACAGCGCATCCGTGGCATTAAGGCAGAAAACGGAGAAACGGTCAACGAAAAGACCTTGCTATACCAGATGAAAGAAGATTCTATCCCCGTAAAAGAACGCGTCTTTGAAAAAGCGAACGGCATCCGCCCGCAGTTCATCAATTTATATAAATGCAAGAACATTCTGCTGGAAGGATTCACCATCAACCGTTCTCCGTTCTGGCTTATCCATCCGCTGCTGTCGGAAAACGTAACCATAAAAGGTGTGAAAATGCAAAGCCACGGTCCGAACAATGACGGATGCGATCCGGAATCGTGCGAAAACGTGCTGATAGAAGACTGCGACTTTGACACGGGCGACGACTGCATAGCCATAAAATCGGGACGCGATGAAGACGGTCGCTACTGGAACATTCCCTGCAAAAACATCATCGTACGTGAATGTCGCATGAAGGACGGACATGCAGGAGTAGCCATAGGAAGCGAAATAACCGGAGGATGCCATAATGTATGGGTAGAGAACTGCCAGATGGACAGCCCCGAACTGGACCGTATTATCCGTATCAAGTCCAACCCTATGCGTGGTGGAAACGTAGAAAACGTCTTTGTACGGAATATCACCGTAGGCGAATGTAAACAATCTATTCTGGGTATAGAGCAAAAATACTGGCATGTAGACGAAGGTCCGTATCTGCCTCTCTTCGAGAATATCCACCTGGAAAATATTACCAGCAAGAAAAGCCAGTATGTGCTTCATCTTGACGGATTTGACGATAAATCTCAGATACGCAACATCTACCTGAAAGACTGCTCATTCGAAGGAGTAGAAAAGCCGGAAATCAACAAAGTAACAGGAGCTGAAAATATCCGTTTCGAAAATGTAACTGTAAACGGAGAACCATTCCACGAAATGTAATTATTTCGTGGAATGGTTTTCCTTATATTCCGTAGGCGTACATCCCATTGCAGCCTTGAATACACGACTGAAATACTGGGGAGAAGAAAATCCACACATATAGGCAACTTCCGATACCGTATATTCTCCCGACTCCAGTAACTGCACCGAACGTTTCACACGCATATCTTTCACAAAGTCAATCGGTGAAACACTCAGAATCGATTTTATCTTCCGATAGAACATCGAACGTCCCATTCCCATCGAGTCGGCAAGATCCTCTATCTTAAAGTCCGAATTATTCAGGTTATCTTCTACACTCTGTATGATATTCTTGATAAACTCTTCATCAAAATGAGTGATTTGCGGAAGTGAAGGCGACAGATCCTCCAGCCGGTGTTCCTGCTTTTCTTCAGTTGCCGTTACGGTCACCTCGTCCAGACTACGTCCTGCCAGCAGGAAGTCTTTCAGGTGAGTGCGCTGCAACAATACCGATTTCAGACGTGCACGTAAATAAGCAGAACTGAACGGCTTCGTAATATATCCGTCGGCACCATACTCCAGTCCCTTTATACGATCGTCCAGCGAAGCCTTTGCCGACAAGATAATAACCGGAATATGGCAGACATTATGATTTGTCTTGACAGCATTCAGCAGTTCAATACCATCCATTTCAGGCATCATGACATCACTAACCACTACATCGGGCATTTCTGCCAGAACTTTTTCCAGTCCGATTCGTCCGTTCGGAGCCTCCAGTACACGATATTCTTTCTGAAGGATATGAACAATGAAGTGACGCAGCTCATCATTATCTTCTACAACCAATATCGTTATATCCTTCTGATCTTCCAGTTCTTCGGGCATCTGAACTTCGGAAGAAACATCCCGCTGCCGTCATCCAATATAAACTCTACATTCTGGTCATTGCGATAAGCCTCAGCCCTCAAAGGCAATGAAACAGTAAAAGTACTTCCTTGTCCCAACGCCGTATCAACTTCAATCTTGCCGTGCATCATCTCTACCAGATTGTGTACCAGCGAAAGTCCTATTCCTGTAGAAACCGCCGAGCGTTCGCTTCCAAGTGTTTCAAAACGGTCGAACAGCTTGCTCAGCTTTCCGATATCGATGCCTTTTCCCTCATCTTTTACCCGGATCAGTACATTATCCGCCTGCATCTCGACGATAAGCGAAATAGATTTTCCCTTGGGAGTATATTTGAAAGCATTCGAAAGCAGATTGAACACCACCTTCTCTACCTTATCTACATCTGTATAAATCTTGATTTCTTCCTGAGGTGCGACAAAACGGAAATCTATCTCCGACTGATGTGCCATGCCTACGAAATCGGAGTATGCCTTGTGGGCCAAAGATACGATGTCGACCTGCTCTATATAAAGCTTCATCTTATTGTTCTGGATCTTACGGAAGTCGAGCAGCTGATTGATGAGCTGAAGCATACGTTCTGTATTACGCTTGGCCACCTGCATGTTCTCCAGTCCTTCGGGTGAAAGCTTTTCCTGTTCAAGTACTTCTTCAATCGGACCTTCGATAAGCGTAAGCGGAGTACGGAGTTCGTGCGATATATCGGTAAAGAAACGGAGTTTCATATTTGTAAGCTGTTTCTCGAAACCGATTTTTTTACGCAACCCCCATATATACACTACAATACCCGAAACCAGGCCAAAGCCAGCAGAAACAAGATAACGTACAAGACCCATGCCCAACCTGTTTCCCAGAAAGTAGGTTTCACATGAATATGCAATACCTTGATATTATCCGACCATACTCCGTCGCTGTTGTTCGATTTCACTTCCAGATCAAAATCTCCTGCCGACAGATTTACAAGGCTTACCGAACGGTTCTTTCCGATATACGTCCATTCATCACTCAAATTCTTTATCCGATAAGCATATTCCAGATAAGCAGGCTTGGTAAAATCGAGTGCAGCAAACGAAACCGTAATGTTACGTTCATCGGGTTCCAGTGTCAGCGTATCGTTTACCAGTGAGTTTCTGACTGAGATTCCTCCTCGTTTCTGAATGTTGAAACTTGTAAAGGCTATGTTTGGTGCATAAGCAGTCTTTTTCAACTGTTCCAGATCGATGCGTAACGCTCCTTCATTGCAGCCTACATACATGTTACCCGAACGGTCTACCACCGGAGGTACTTCGGAAAGAATTAAATTGGAGTTGACATTAAAGTGGTCATACACTTCGAAATCAGGCTTTTCCGGAGAGAACTTACAGATAATATTCTCGAACATAATCCACAGTCTGCGTTTGTTATCCTCTACCATGGCAAAGGCTATGTCCGAAGGCAGACCGTTTTTCTTATTGTAATGGAAAAAGTCAATCTTGTCGGACAACAGTCCTCCCAGTTCCACCTGACTGATTCCTCCACAGAAGGTAGTAATGTATACTTCTCCGTCGGAAGTTTCCAGTATATGCATCACATCGTTATCACTCAAACTGTTCTCACGGTTCGGTTCACAGTAATTCAAGTAAAAATGAATATCCTCAGGATTGTCAAACTGCGAGGAGAACGAAATCAATCCGTCGGTCGTACCCACAAGTATCACATCATTCGACAACGGACAGACGCTGCGCACACGCATACATTTTCCGGAGGGATAATTTTTTTCAGCTTGTTGGTAACATTTATAAAGTGCAGATTCTCCGGCTCACCTACGGCAAGATTCAAGCCACCCTCATATGTTCCTACCCAGATATGCCCGAAACGGTCTTGTGCTATAGAATAAACCGAATTACAGTTTATCCCGTCCGGATTGTTTTCCTCAATCTGATAGTGTTTAAAGACATACCCTTCTCCACGAGGTTTGCCTACAAACAACCCGTTACCGCGGCTTCCTATCCAGAAATTTCCACGGCTATCTTCAAAGAAAGAATAAATGTTAGCTCCAAACACCACCGAACCGTCTTTTACGATTCTGCCGTCAGGACTCAGGTTTCCGCAATATCCGAAATCTTTATCGTACACCTTCACCATTCCGTCCTTCGATGCCACCCAGATTCTTCCGCGCGAATCGATGTACAAGCCCCTGACCAATGCACTGGACGTGTTGAGATACTCAAAATTTGTATTCAGAAAAGCAATACGGTCAATTCCGCCTTCCTGAGCCATCCATACATTTTTATGATTGTCTATGTAATAAACCCGGTTGATACCTTCGTACATCGTTTTGGTAGCATCGTTCAACATATAGCTCTGTTGAAACACATGCTTTTTAGGATTGTAATACGAGAAAAAGCCATTATTAGAATACGCCCATATATGACCATACTCATCTTCATGGATAAAACAGGCTTCATCTTCACTTGCCTGCCGGCGGGGATAGTCCAGAAACTCAGCTTGCCGGCACTCCGGATCCAGCCTGACTATATGCTTGAGTTTGTTTTGCACCCATATATTCTTTTTCGAATCCTGAAAAATATAAACCGGCTGAAAATCCTCCTGAGTTTCGTCGAGTAACAATGAAACCGACTTTCCGTCTGCCGGATTATAAACTGCAAAGCTTCTCTTCATCAATATACCCAGCAATCCGTCGGAAAGAGGAAAAATCTGCCGGATATTTTCTGCCGGACGAGATAGACGTACGTCAGATAGTCCCTTTTCCGGAAGGTATTCCATCAGCTTGTTTCTACTATCTGCCACGAAAAATCGCTTGCCGACACTAGCGGTATATCGATAAGCATCATTTCCTTTCAGTGCGTTATTGCCATATACAAAATATCCTTTGTCTGTCAGCACCCACTCATTGCCCTGCATATCGAGTGAGACTGTGAACACGTATCGTTTGCGTTCCGCATCCGAATGGGCAGGCAAGTATACCAGCCTCCCTTGTCTTTATACCTGAAACAATCGATACGCCACAAATCACCATTCGTACCTACAATCCACACCATTCCGTTTGGAAGGGTGATAATTTTCGAGGCAGCCGTACACAACTTTACCTCCGGATGATAGACAAATACATCCTCAAAACACTCCCGGCGTATATCGAACAGATACACCTTCTGTCGTAGCTCTGGCACACCAGCATCTGATTACCTCCGAGTTGCAGATTCACCAGACGGTTATACTGAAGCTTGACCTTGTCTGTAGGATATGTCTTATAGTTTTTAAAGGAATAGCCATCAAACTTTTCCAGTCCGTTCCAGGTAGCCATCCAGATGTAACCCTCATTGTCCTGCAAGACTCCCTGCACCGTATTCTGCGACATACCGTCCTTCACCGAATAGTGCTTCACATTGACAAGTCCTTGCGCTGCCATGTAACACAGGCTGCACACAGCATATATCACCGTTAGAAATAAACTTTTCCCCATACAAATTCATATCGTTTTAGATACGGCAAAGATATAAGAAAGTTTATAACTAAAAAAAATCCTGAAAAACGAATTTTCCCATTGCATCACAAAAGCTTTCTTCCAGACAAGTCCGGCAAAATATCAAGATAATGTATGGAAAACTGCCCGATGTTTTTTTAAAACTTCATATAAAAACTTACTGTATTTTCCTGACGTATGATATACTACCTTCCTAAACCTTACCGAAAACCTCGGCAAAGCTATTAAAAAGTGTGAAGTAAACGAGAAAACATCTGCAATCGGCATTTTTCGATGTAACGCACGAAAGGGGGATTGCATTTTTTTATACCTTTGCTTCAGGTTAAGATATGAAATTAATAATAAATAAAAAACAAAGCCGTAT
>ENA-OQBJ01000425-OQBJ01000425.1-human-gut-metagenome-genome-assembly--contig:-NODE-425-length-22422-cov-2.768917_pt1 | contig 22422 bp, 26 predicted proteins | sample MGYA00242743_ERZ504545 | MGnify/ENA primary metagenome ERZ504545 (study PRJEB26092, sample SAMD00036252) | human gut metagenome | host: Homo sapiens | study: EMG produced TPA metagenomics assembly of...
AGCACTCATCCAAGGAACCAGATGCTCGCTGCACTTGTTTTCTCAAATGCGTTGCAAAGGTACAACTATTTTTTAAACCTGCAATACCTGAAGACAGGAATTTGTATTTTTCTTTACAAAAACAACTTTTATCCCCTTTTACCTCCTCTTATCTTTGAGTTCTCACAAAAAACGTCTTTCTTTGCAAGAAACCAATTTAAATACAATAGAAATGAAAGGTATTGTTCTTGCCGGAGGTTCAGGTACCCGCCTTTACCCCATTACAAAAGGAGTTTCCAAACAACTTCTTCCTGTTTTCGACAAACCCATGATTTATTATCCCATATCCGTCCTGATGTTGGCAGGAATACGTGACATCCTGATTATTTCTACTCCCTATGATTTGCCGGGATTCCGCAGACTGTTAGGTGATGGAAGTGATTTCGGAGTACACTTTGAATATGCAGAACAACCTTCACCCGACGGATTGGCACAGGCATTTCTTATTGGAGAAAAATTTATCGGCAATGATGCAGCCTGTCTGGTACTAGGAGATAATATCTTCCATGGCAATAGCTTCACCGTCATGCTGAAAGAAGCAGTACGCATGGCCGAAGAAGAAGGAAAAGCTACCGTATTCGGTTACTGGGTAAGTGACCCGGAACGTTACGGAGTGGCAGAATTCGACAAAGAAGGAAACTGTCTCTCCATTGAAGAGAAGCCACAGCATCCTAAATCAAACTATGCCGTAACGGGACTTTACTTCTATCCTAATAAGGTAGTAGAAGTAGCCAAACAAATCAAACCCTCCGCACGCGGAGAGCTGGAAATCACCACCGTCAACCAGCGTTTCCTGGCCGACGGTGAACTGAAAGTGCAAACTTTAGGCAGAGGATTTGCCTGGCTGGATACCGGTACACACGATTCATTGGCTGAAGCATCCACTTATATCGAAGTTATCGAAAAACGCCAAGGCCTGAAAGTAGCCTGTCTGGAAGGCATTGCCCTGCGACAAGGATGGATTACTCCTGAAAAGATGCGTGAACTGGCTCAGCCGATGCTGAAAAACCAGTACGGCCAATATCTATTGAAGGTAATTGACGAATTGGAAAGAAACAACCAATAAATGATTTTCATCATATAAAAATGGAAGTAATAAAGACAGAGATTGAAGGAGTGGTCATCATTGAACCTCGCCTGTTTAAAGATGAAAGAGGTTACTTTTTTGAATCTTTTTCCCAAAGAGATTTTGACAAACAGGTACGCACCATTCATTTTGTACAAGACAATGAAAGTAAATCCTGCTACGGAGTATTGCGTGGACTGCATTTCCAGAAACCACCCTTTGCACAAAGCAAGCTGGTAAGGGTCATAAAAGGAGCCGTACTGGATGTGGCGGTAGATATACGAAAAGGCTCTCCTACTTTCGGACAGCACGTAGCCGTGGAACTGACAGAAGACAACTACCGCCAATTCTTCATTCCGCGCGGATTCGCTCACGGATTCAGCGTATTAAGTGACGAGGTTATTTTCCAGTACAAATGCGATAATTTCTATGCACCTCAAAGCGAGGGAGCCATTGCCTGGAACGATCCGGCACTGAAAATTGACTGGAGAATTCCGACGGAAAAGGTCATCCTTCAGAAAAAGACAAACACCATCCTCTATTGGCCGATGCGGAATGGCTGTTTGATTATCATGAAGATTTATACAAAGAGTAAGCATAAAAATCCCCGGGTCGTTCAATGCAACCTGGGGATTTTTATGCCTCTTATTTTACTCTTCAATTATTTTCCAGCGCATTCTTCTTCATACGAAGTTCATACAAGTCGTTACGACGGTCACGCAGATTACGTACGCTTCCGTAAGTATGAAGTGCATTCAGCAAATCCAGGTCAATATCTGAAACCAGAATCATTTCCGTATTCGGAGTAGCTTCCGCACGTTTTCCGTCGGTCGGGAAGGCAAAGTCACAAGGAGTAAAGACTCCCGACTGCGCATATTGGATGTCCATATTATGCACACGAGGAAGGTTACCTACACTTCCGGCAATAACCACAAAACATTCATTTTCGATGGCACGTGCCTGCGCACATACACGTACACGTGAATATCCGTTCTGCGTATCGGTCAGGAACGGAACAAACAGAATTTGCATGCCCTGATCTGCCATCAGACGAGACAGTTCCGGGAATTCCACGTCATAACATATCAACACACCGATTTTAGCACAGTCGGTTTCAAAGGTCTGTACTCTTTTTCCACCACTCAATCCCCAGCTCTTTACTTCATCGGGAGTGACATGAATCTTTTCGTACATCTCGTATGTTCCGTCACGACGGCAAAGAAAACCTACATTATAAAGTCCACCATCTTCCTTCACATAAGGCATACTACCGGTAATGATGTTGATGTTATGCTTAATGGCCAGATTAATGAAACGATCTCTGATTTCTTCCGTGTACTGTGCCAATGCACGGATTGACTGAGCTTCACCCATGTGATTGAATTTTGCCATCAGCGGTGCATTAAAATATTCAGGGAACAGCACGAAATCGCTCTTGTATCCCGATACGGCATCGATAAAAAACTCTACCTGCTCAAACACATCATCCAGCGTCTGATATGAACGCATCTGCCATTGTACCAGTCCGACTCTCACCGTCGTCTTTTTATCCACAAACGAGTCCGTAGGCGGCTGATAATAAATATTATCCCATTGAAGCAAGGTTGCACAGTGCTTTGACTCCTCGTCGTTTGGAAGGTAATTACGCATCACTCTGCGAACATGAAAGTCATTAGAGAGCTGGAAAGTCAGTACCGGGTCATAGATTTCACGCGAACGGACTTTCTCTATATACTCCTTCGGACGCATCTGGTCTGCATATTTGTAATAGTTGGGAATTCGGCCACCAAACATGATAGCTTTCAGGTTCAATTTTTCACACAACTCCTTGCGATACTCATACATACGACGTGCCAAACGTAATCCACGATATTCCGGATGAATAAACACCTCAATACCATACAAAATATTACCTTTCGGATTATGCGTATTGAAAGTTTCATTTCCAGTCACCTTGGCATAGGTATGATCACCTTTCACCATATCATAATCTACGATAATGGAAAGTGCACACCCCACTATCTTATCATCTACAACCGTTACAATCTGTCCTTCGGGAAAAATACTGATTAGTTTCTCAATTTGTTCGTGTGTCCAGAACACATCTTTATCTGCATATACGCGGGTAAACGACTGGGCAAGCTGTGCGTAGTCTTCAATCTGCAAGTTTCGAAGCTCTACTTTGTTAATCTTCTTTTGAGTCGATTCCATAATTTCGTTAAATTATTTTTCACGGACACAAAAGTAATCATTTCTCCAGGCAGGGTGTATCATTTATTCAGGATTATTATACTATCTTTGCTCCAAAAGGTCAACGATATGAAAAAGATTAAACTAGGCCTCCTGCCACAAATTCTGATTGCCATCGCATTGGGTATTGCCGCCGGAACGGTTTCACCGGAACTTCCCGTACGCGTGTTCGTGACATTCAACGCATTGTTCAGCCAGTTCCTGAATTTTATCATTCCGCTTATCATCGTCGGACTGGTTACCCCCGCCATTGCCGATATTGGGAAAGGTGCCGGGAAAATGCTAGTAGCCACTGTACTTCTGGCTTACGGAGCCACACTGTTCTCCGGTTTTCTTTCATTCGGTGTAGGAGAAACCTTCTTTCCTGACCTTATTACCCGAAATATTCCTTTATCCGAAATCAGTGAGGCCAAAGGTGTTACCCCTTTCTTCACGGTAGCCATTCCGGAACCTCTCAACGTGATGACTGCCCTCGTTATGGCATTTACTGTCGGACTGGGACTGGCACATCTGGATACGAATTACTTGAAAAATGCGTGCAACGACTTCAAGGAAATTATTGTCAAGACCATACAGGCTGTCATACTTCCCCTACTTCCGATTTACATCTTCGGAATCTTCTTCAACATGACTCACTCCGGACAAGTATTCCACGTGCTGGCTGTCTTTGTCAAGATTATCGGAATCATCTTCCTTCTGCATATTTTCCTGCTGATATTCCAATACTGCATTGCCGGAATGTTCGTGGGCAAGAATCCGTTCCGCCTGTTAGCAAGAATGATGCCGGCCTACTTTACGGCATTAGGTACACAGTCATCGGCCGCTACGATTCCCGTCACCCTGAAACAGACTATACAAAACGGAGTGAATGAAGGTATCGCTGGATTTGTCATCCCTCTGTGTGCCACCATCCATCTGTCCGGAAGTACCATGAAGATTGTGGCCTGTGCCCTGGCCTTGATGATGATGCAGGACATTCCCTACGATTTCCAGATGTTCGCCGGATTCATCTTTATGTTAGGAGTGACAATGGTAGCTGCGCCGGGTGTTCCGGGAGGTGCCATCATGCTTCGCTCGGTATCCTGTCGTCCATGCTGGGATTCGATGAGAATGCACAGGCACTGATGATTGCCCTCTACATTGCCATGGACAGTTTCGGCACTGCTTGCAATGTAACTGGTGATGGCGCATTGGCTCTGCTCATTGACAAATGGTTCGGGAAGTCGAAGACACTCAAAAAATGACATTTAATCAATCAAACATAAAAAAACACGTTTATGAAAAAGAATCCTTACAAAGAGGCTCCGGCCAATTTTTCCGTATGCGTACATACAGATTGCACGTGCGGTTCCACCTGTCTTCGTCAACTGGCTTATCCGGTATTGCTGGAAAGAGAAGCTTTTCTACATCTGGCCAATCCTACCCGATGCACTAAAGAACTTTCATGCCCGTATTACCGTGATGCCGCTCCCGTAACCTACATGCGTGGCTTCACACAAATGAAAAAGCGAATGTATCCCGAACAATACCAGAAGTTTATGAATTTTCTGATTGCACACTTCGGACGGAATCCTTACTTTGAAAGAAGAAGAGGAGACAGAAAACTGAATCTCCAAGAACAAGAAATCATTCGCAAGGCCCTGAAACAAGCAGGAGTCACAGAAAATCTGGACTTTGACCTGAAGGAAGAAGGATTCAACTGGTTCGATTAGCCAGTACTTTCTAAGAAGTACTCGAGTACTTTGCTGAAAGTACTGCAGTACTGCCAAGGAAGTACTACAGTACTCCTTAAGAAGTACTCACGGAATATATAGTACTGTATATCAAAACAATAAAAAGAAACACAATAAAGGCCTGCAACATAAGAACGAAGCAGGCTTCATGCTATTTATTTCATTCCTCTTGCCTTGAAAATACGCTCCTTGGCATCATTGATGCGTTGCAGCTTTTCTTCGGCAGCTTTCCGGATGTCTTCACCCAACGTAGCCACACGGTCAGGGTGATGTTTCAGTACCAGATTACGATACGCCTTACGGACTTCCTCATCTGAAGCTGTAGGTTCGATTTCCAGCACCTTGTAGGCATCTTCCAGCGAATCACCTCTCAAGTTCAACATGGAATCGACTTCCTGCATGGACAACTGCATGGACTGAGCCACTTCCTTTAAGGCATCCACTTCTGCCGAGCAAACATTTCCGTCGCTCTGTGCAATCTTCACCAGAAAATCGAGCAACTGCAGACGCTGTTCATACGTCAGATTGGCAGCAATCTGTGCCCCACACTCCCGAATGGTACGACGAAAGGCAGAAGGGTCATTCTGCTCCATGCGCTTGCGCTGTTCAAACAGATTCAGCAAAATACGCTCTCCTTCACTGACAGAAGCCTCTCCGAAATTCACGCGCAAGAACTGACGCACAAACTCCATTTCGCTGTGCATAATGCGTCCATCGGCACGAATGATATACGAAGCCATGACTAGCATAGAAAACAAAAAACTGTTACGCTGGCCTGTGTACACATCTTCTTGTGCCGTGCTTCCATAGCCACCGTCCATTTCCTCTTGTGCTGTCACGCTTTTATCGAACAAAGAACCGATGGCAAATCCTGCCAAGGCTCCAAGAGGTCCCATGGTCATGAAACCCATGATTCCCCCAATCCATTTTCCGTATCCCATAAATTATAAATTCTTTTTCTATCAAGTTAAAATAAAGTACAAACTTCAGCCTGACTCACCTTGATTAAATCAGCTGGAGCCAGTTTCACCTGCAAGCCTCTCACTCCTGCACTTACGTAAATATAAGGAAAATCATTGCATGTGTGATGAATATATGTAGGGAAATGCTTCTTCATCCCTATCGGAGAGCATCCTCCACGAATGTATCCCGTCAGCGGAAGCAACTCTTTCATCGGTATCAGGTCGCATTTCTTGTTGCCTGAAATCTTGGCTGCCAGCTTCAGGTCGATTTCGTGCTCACCGGGGATCACACAGACAAAGTAACCCGACTTATCTCCTTGAAGCACCAACGTTTTGAATACCTGTTCAATGTTCTCTCCTAAAGTAGCGGCTACGTGTACGCAACTTAAATCATTTTCATCTACCTCGTAAGGAACCAGTTCATATTTCACCTTATCCCGGTCCAGCAAACGGGCCGCATTGGTTTTTGCAATCTTGTCTTTTGCCATTATTTTGTTACTCCTTTCAGTTCTTCTTTTAAAAATCCGGATGTATATCCTTTACCCGACTGGGCCACTTCTTCCGGTGTACCGCATACCAACAACTGTCCTCCGGCCTTTCCGCTTCCGGTCCCATATCGATAATATAGTCCGCCATCTTAATGACATCCAGGTTGTGCTCTATGACAATGACGGTATTTCCTTTTTCTACCAGACGGTTCAATACGTTCATCAGCACTCGAATGTCTTCAAAATGCAGTCCAGTGGTCGGTTCATCCAAAATATAGATAGTCTTTCCGGTATCCCTTTTAGCCAGTTCGGTAGCCAGTTTCACACGCTGGCTCTCTCCTCCCGACAAAGTAGTAGAAGGCTGCCCCAGCTTGATGTATCCTAATCCCACCTCCTGCAGCACCTTGATTTTGTTCAGTATCTGCGGCACGTTTTCAAAAAATTCCACTGCCCGGTTGATGGTCATGTCCAGCACGTCGGCAATGGATTTACCTTTATAACGCACTTCCAACGTTTCACGGTTATAACGCTTTCCATGACACACCTCACACGGTACCAGCACATCGGGAAGGAAGTTCATTTCAATGGTCTTGTAACCGTTTCCTCCACACGCCTCACAGCGACCGCCTGACACGTTGAAAGAGAAACGACCTGCCTTATAACCGCGAATCTTAGCTTCCGGAAGCCCGACAAACAAGTTACGGATGTCGGAAAAGACTCCGGTATAAGTAGCTGGATTCGAACGCGGGGTTCTTCCCAAGGGCGACTGGTCTACGTTCACCACCTTGTCAATGTATTCCAGCCCTTCAATGCTGTCATACGGCAAAGGATCTTGCAGCGAACGGTAGAAGTGCTGGGAAAGAATCGGTTGCAGGGTATCATTTATCAAAGTAGACTTTCCGCTACCGGATACTCCGGTCACACAGATAAGTTTTCCCAATGGAAATTCCACATCATCGCCTTTCAGGTTGTTTCCACGCGCCCCCTTCAACACAAGGGAATACCCGTTGCCTTTTCTTCGTTCTGCCGGAACTTCGATACTCATTTTTCCATTCAGGTACTGCGATGTCAGGGTGTTGGTCTTCATCATTCTTCCGGTGTACCGGAGAAAACGACTTCACCACCCAAACGACCGGCTTTTGGTCCCATATCCACCACGTAATCCGCAGCCAGCATCATGTCCTTGTCATGTTCCACTACGATAACGGTATTTCCCAAATCGCGCAGTTCTTTCAAGGAGTTAATCAACCGGATATTGTCACGCTGATGCAGTCCGATACTGGGTTCATCCAGAATATACAACACATTCACCAACTGAGAACCAATCTGTGTGGCCAGACGAATACGCTGACTTTCTCCTCCCGAAAGTGTGACTGATGAACGATTCAACGACAGATAATCCAATCCCACATCCAGCAGGAATTTCAGTCGAGTACGTATTTCTTTCAGGATTTCCGTCGCTATCAGGCGTTGCTTGTCTTCCAGAAAGTCTTCCACGTGGCACACCCAGTCATACAACTCACTGATGTCCATCGTGGCTAGTTCATAAATATTCTTGTCGTGAATACGGAAATGCAAGGCTTCCTTGTTCAGACGTGCCCCTTTACAATCGGGACACACATCCGTCTTGGCAAACTGTTCCGCCCATTTCTGTGCGGTGGCAGAAGCTTCCTTTTCCTGCATCATCTGAATATATTTCACGATGCCCTCGTATAAAATAAAGTAATCGGAAGTGGCATGAATCAGTGTACTCTTGATTTTCAGGCGCTCATCGCATCCATACAGAATCTCATTGATGGCATCTTCCGGCAACTCACTGACCGGTGTCTTCAACGTTGCCTCATAACGTTCAAGCAACGCTTCCAACTGCCAGAATATCATCACATTCTTGTATTTCCCCAACGGGGCCACAGCTCCTTCATACACCGAAAGCGAACGGTCTGGAATCACCTTGTCCACATCAATCAAATTGACATACCCCAGTCCCTTACAACGCGGGCAGGCCCCCTGCGGAGAGTTGAACGAGAAGTTATGCGGTGCAGGCTCCTTGTAAGAAAGTCCCGTCACCGGACACATCAGGCGTTTGCTATAATGACGTACACTTTCTGTCTGCGCATCCAGTATCATCAACAATCCGTCTCCCTGCTGCATGGCTGTAGCTACGCTCTGCTTCAAGCGGCTTTCTTCTTTTTCCGTGACCACCATCTTGTCAATCACCACCTCTATGTCGTGATTCTTATAACGGTCCAGCTTCATGCCGTGTACGATTTCCTTCACTTCTCCATCTACACGCACATAGAGATACCCCTTTTTGCGTACTTGCTCGAACAATTCCTTGTAATGTCCTTTACGCGTACGCACTAGAGGTGCCAGGATATAAATGCGTTTTCCTTTATAATCACGGTGTATCAAATCCAGGATCTGTTCTTCGGTATATTTCACCATCTTCTCACCCGAAAGATAGGAATAAGCCGTACCTGCACGGGCAAACAGCAGTCGCAGATAATCATAAATCTCCGTGGTTGTTCCCACAGTAGAACGCGGATTCTTGTTCGTCGTCTTCTGTTCGATGGAAATCACCGGACTCAATCCCGTAATCTTGTCCACATCCGGCCGTTCCATCCCTCCCAAAAAGTTACGGGCATAGGCAGAAAAAGTCTCAATATAACGGCGCTGTCCTTCCACAAACAGCGTATCAAATGCCAGAGAAGACTTTCCGCTTCCGCTCAACCCGGTAATCACCGTCAAGCTGTCACGAGGGATTTCCACATCTATATTTTTCAGGTTGTGTACCCGAGCTCCTTGTACACAAATCGTTTCTGTTCCTTCAGTCATACATTATCCTTCAATGATATCTTTGCAAAGATAGTGAAAGGTGAGAGAAGTATGAACGAAAAACGTATTTTTCGGTTCTACTTCCGAACCGCATCCTATCTTCAGGAATCAAAGATAGAGATATTTACTTCCCCATTTTCATTCGACAATGCAATTTTTTTTGTACTTTTGCCACTCAACAAATCCATAATAACCATGAGATTCTTTCAGATAGTTTGTCTTTCACTGGCCTTGACTTTTGGAAACGCCGGAATAACTACTTTCGCACAGAACGGAAACAATTACTTTTTACATACGGTAAGTAAAGGACAGAGCCTTTACTCCATTGCAAGCATGTATCATGTATCTATTGATGACATTGTTCGCCTGAATCCGGGAAGCGACAAACAAATCCGAGCAGGAGAAGCATTGAAAATCCCCCAGACAAACTCCTCTTCTTCCAATAAAAGTGGAAGATTCCACACTATACAAGCCGGCGAAACACTTTACCAGCTGACGGTGAAATACAACGTCAGTGCACAAGCTATATGTGATGCAACCCAGGTCTGAGTGCCAGCAACTTCCGCGTAGGACAAGTAGTATCTATCCCGACAGAAGATGTGACGGAACCAGCTACCCCACTTGCCCCGACACAACCCTCTACACTTTCCACTTCTTCAAAAGAATGGAAAGAAATGCATAAAGTGGAGCGAAAAGAGACTATCTTCAGTATCTGTCAGGAATATGGTATTACGCAAGAAGATTTACTGGCTCTGAATCCGGAATTGAAAAACGGAAAACTGAAAAAGGGCATGTTCATCTTTATTCCTTACCCTAAAAGCAGCCAGCCTGCAGCAACGACTACTCCCACAATGGTTCAAACACCTTCTAATGAAGAGTTGTTCAAGCAAAGCAAGGTCGCTTCTAAGTCTTTGCATACCATTCAGGCAGCTGTGATGCTTCCGTTTACGGCTTCCGGAAGTATCAAACCTGAAGAGCAGACCCGCATGGTGGAATATTACGAAGGATTCCTGATTGCTGTAGACAGCCTGAAACGCCAAGGAGTGTCAGTTAATTTATATACTTACGACACAAAAGGCAGTGCCAATGTGATCTCTAATATTCTCAGCAAGCCGGAGATGAAGAATATGGACATTATCTTCGGACCTGTTCACACTTCAAACATCGAACCACTGGCAAATTTTGCAGAGCGTAACAAAATACGACTGGTCGTTCCTTTTGCTCCAAAAGTAGACCAGGTATTCAATAACCCGATGGTATATCAGATTAATACACCCCAATCTTATTTCTACTCAGAAGCGTATGACCATTTTCTCCGTAAATTCAGTAAGGCCCGCATCGTATTTGTCGATCCGGCTAATGGAGATAAGGAAAAAAAATGAATTTATCAACGGCCTGAAAAGCGAGTTAAAAGACAACCGCATAGACTTCAAGCAGATTCAGCTAAGCAGCGAAATCGCTCCGGAAAGAATCATTGCAGCCATGGATACGCTGAGGGAAAATATTTTTATTCCGACTTCCGGACGTAGTTCGGCACTAACCCGGATACTTCCTCAGCTGACCAATGTACTACGTTCACATCCGCACTTCAACATGCACCTGTTCGGTTACCCGGAATGGCAGACGTATACACAAGAACATCTGGCCAGTTTCTATGAACTGGATACGTATTTCTATTCATCGTTCTATACCAACAACCTGTTCCCGGAAGCTGTCCGCTTCACCCAAAGTTACCGCCGCTGGTATAGCAAAGACATGGCGAACACTTTCCCCAAATACGGCATGCTGGGATTTGATACGGGATACTTCTTCCTGAAGGGTTTGTCACAGCAAGGCAACAAATTTGAAGAAAACCTGGACAAAGTATCTGTTACTCCCATTCAAACCGGATTCAAATTTGAGAGAGTCAACAACTGGGGTGGCTTTATCAACCGGAAAGTATTTTTTGTTCATCTGACCAAGAATTACGAATTGATCAAACTTGATTTTGAATAAAATGAAAAGATACCGACAACTGATTTTTATATGCTGCCTGCTTTGCATGCTACCCTTATCGTTGTTTGCCCAATTGCAGGACGAACGGCATAATCTGTCCGTGGGAATCAATGGAGGAGTAAACTTAAACTCTGTCAGTTTTACTCCGAGCATTAAGCAGACTAACTTCATTGCACCGGAATTTGGTCTTACAGTCCGTTATATCTCTGAGAAATACTTCAAAATGATTTGTGGTATACAGGGAGAAATCAACTTTTCCCAACGAGGATGGAAGGAAGTCATTGAAGACGGAAGTAACAATACCTACCACCGTGCCATGAATTACATAGAAATCCCTTTATTAGCCCATCTTGCTTTCGGGAAAGACAAAGGCAACGGTGCCCGGTTCATCATCAACCTGGGTCCACAGGTAGGCTTCCTGCTGGGAGAAAAAGAATTTTACAGCGACCCGTCGACCTGGGATACCACCAACCGTCCGCAAGGAACTGATGAACAATACGGAAAGTTTGCCGACCGAAAATTTGACTACGGAATCGTAGGAGGAGGTGGCGTAGAAATACGTACAGGTATAGGTCATTTCCTGCTGGAAGCCCGTTACTATTTCGGTCTGAGCGACTTCTACAACAACAGTAAAAAAGATTATTTCTCACGTTCTGCCCACTCCTACATTGGCGGACGTCTGACTTATTTATTTGATTTGAAAAAATAATTTGTATGATTAAACTTATATCCTGGAACGTAAACGGGCTGCGTGCCTGCTGCGACAAAGGTTTCCGAGACATATTTACCCAACTTGATGCTGATTTTTTCTGCCTGCAAGAAACCAAAATGCAGGAAGGACAGCTTGACCTCTCTTTTGAAGGCTATACTTCCTACTGGAATTATGCTGAGAAGAAAGGATATTCCGGTACTGCCATCTTTACCAAGCACCAGCCCCTGCAAGTAACTTACGGTCTGGGAATTGATGAGCACGACCATGAAGGACGTGTCATTACATTGGAGATGGAAAAGTTCTTTCTGGTAACGGTCTACACACCGAATTCGCAGGATGGCCTGAAACGTCTGGACTACCGCATGACATGGGATGATGATTTCCGCGCTTACTTGCAGAAGTTAGACCAGAGCAAACCCGTATTGATATGCGGTGACCTGAATGTAGCCCACAAAGAAATTGACCTGAAGAATCCGAAAACCAACCGGATGAATGCGGGCTTTACCGACCAGGAACGCGAAAAATTTCAATTGCTGTTAGATGCCGGATTCATCGATACCTTCCGCTACTTCTATTCCGAGCAAACCAATATCTATTCCTGGTGGTCTTACCGTTTCAAGGCACGTGAGAAGAATGCAGGGTGGCGTATTGACTACTTTTTGGCCTCAGCCAGTCTTGCCGACAAGCTGAAAGAAGCGAAGATTCACACGGAAATATTCGGCTCGGACCATTGCCCCGTGGAAGTGACCGTTGAAATTTAATTTGCCGCATGAAGAACGAAGGATTTACCTTACGAAAGCGTTTACGGAGTTTTAAATTTGCTGGAAACGGTATCCGTCTGCTGATTACACGCGAACACAACGCCTGGATTCATTGTTTCGCCGCAGTATGTGTAACCCTGGCAGGATGGCTAATTGGACTTTCTTCCACTGAATGGATAGCCATTGTATTTGCCATTGGTTCCGTACTGGCTGCAGAAGCAGTCAATTCTTCCATTGAAGCACTGGCCGATTTAGTTTCGCCAGAATACAACGAAGCCATCAAGCGTACAAAGGATCTGGCAGCTGGTGCCGTATTAATTCTGGCTATCAGCGCAGCCACTGTCGGATTAATAATATTCATCCCTAAAATTCTTACCTTGTCATGAAACCTATCATGATTTTGTTGGCAGCACTCTGCCTCAGCGTGTCTTTACAGGCACAACAGCTTGAAATCAGCCAGCCCCGAAAAGCCGTGCGTACTTCCGGTGATGTGGGTGCCGTACTGCTTCCCGTAGCCGGACTAACAGCCATACTTATTGAAAAAGACTGGCAAGGACTGAAACAGGCGCATTGGCTGGAATTACCACATTAGGAGTTACATACGCATTGAAATATGCGGTTAAAAAAGAACGTCCCGACCACAGCGACAATCATTCATTTCCGTCCATGCATACCTCTGTATCTTTTACAGCTGCCTCTTTCATCCAGCGACGTTACGGATGGAAATGGGGACTTCCTGCCCATGTGGTCTCCACTTATGTACTGGAGCGTGTATACGGAAAAAAACATGACTGGTGGGATGTAGCGGCCGGTGCGGCTATCGGAGTCGGAAGCTCCTATCTTTTTACTCGTCCGTTTGCCAAGAAACATGATTTAGCCATCAGTCCCGTAGCCGGTGACGGTTATTGCGGATTCTATACCTCTTTAAAATTCTGAATAATCCCGGAAGCATGTACGCAGCAAACCATTTCCTGCTGCGTCCACTTCCGAACAGATTCTTTGCTGCGTATTAGTTGAAATAATACAAGAAAGTAGCAATACCTTCCAAAGCTTTCTTCTTCTGGTCTTTAATTTCAATGGAGAATTTGATTTCTGCCTTTGCCACTCCGCGCAGATTTACCAATGAGTGCAAATCTGCAACCAGGCGCACACTCTGACCTGACAATACTGCCTGGCCGAACTTCATCTTGTCCATTCCATAATTCACCATCATCTTCAAGTTGTTCACCTCGATAATCTGATTCCACAGATAAGGCAACAAAGACAAGGTAAGATACCCGTGTACAATTGTACTCTTGTAAGGACTTTCCACTTTTGCACGCTCTGCATCCACATGAATCCACTGGTGATCCAATGTAGCATCTGCGAACTGGTTGATACGTTCCTGTGGGATTTCAAGCCATTCTGATACTCCAATCTGCTGGCCTACCAATTTTTCGAACTCTTCGTACGAGTTAATAATAACTTTCTCCATAATTATCCTTATTCTTTAAAAAGCATAAAATATAGACAAAGATAAGTATATTTTCTTATTTCGGTTCTTTTTCTTATCAAAATAAAGTAGCCTAATCCTCATGATAAATAGCCAAATCCTCAGATTTCGGCTATTTTACTTCTACAACAACGACATTAATACTTTACTAATCGTTTAGGATTTCCATGCCAGGAACAACCCAGACAAAAGACCTCGTTTAAATCAAATCCTTCAAGCGACTCTTCTTCTTTTTTCGGTACGACTTCTCCTTCAGAAGTCACATACACCAACCGACGCTCTCCTGCTTCATTTTTTACATACATCGCTGCAATTTTGCATTGCGGGCATAACATTTTTTTCATGTCCTAGTCCTATACTTTATTAATCTGCACAAAGATACATATTTCCATGAAATACCAACTCTATGCCGTCATTATCCCTATTGATTTATGCAACCAGGTTGTTATTGTTACATAACTGATACAAGAAATTAAAAAAGGAGGTAAATTCGCTACATAATAACAAAAACACTTGCAACTATGTCACATTCTCATTCACACGTGCACAGCCATCATGCCATTGAATCGGTCAGTACTACTCTCATCGTGTGCATCATCCTGAACCTGTTGTTCGTGATTGCCGAAGCGGTCATCGGTTTTTCCTACCATTCCTTAGGCTGCTCTCCGATGCGGACATAACCTGAGCGATATTTTCAGTTTATTGCTTTCGCTCTTCGCCATTCGGATGGCTACACGAAAAGGCAATCGCCATTTCACCTATGGCTATAAAAAAGCACCATACTTGTTTCACTGGCCAATGCATCATACTTCTCATTGCCGTAGGAGGAATTCTTATTGAAAGCATCTATAAATTATATACCCCCGGCACCGTTTCCGGTGAAGCCATCTCATGGACTGCCGGAGCGGGTATATTAGTGAATGGAACTACTGCCCTGCTACTGATGAGCCGACGGAAAAACGACTTAAATATCAAAGGAGCTTTTCTGCACATGGCCATGGATACACTGGTATCTGTCGGTGTAGTCATCTCGGGTATACTTATCAGCCTGACCCATTATTACGCACTCGATGCGTTCATCGGAATGGGCATAGCCTCATTATCCTGATTTCTACCTGGAAACTCTTGAAAGAGAGTCTTTATCTTACACTGGATGCCGTGCCTGAACACATCCACCTCGATAAACTGGAGCAGGAAATCAGCCAGACACCGGGAGTGGAAAGCTGGCATCACCTGCACGTATGGGCTGTCAGTACGACTGAAAATGCCGCTACCCTTCACGTGGTAATTACTAGTCTGAACGAAATAGAATGTATCAAACATGCACTTAAACAACTGTTGTCCCAACACGGAATTACCCATTCTACCATTGAATTTGAAACCCTAGGTTCGCAATGTGAAGATGCGGCCAAAGGATGCTATCACTCCTGAACACCACAAAAAGAAAGTGCGCTGACCAGAAAAAATTTCCAACCAGCGCACTTTTCTATTTTTCTATAAGAATTATTTCAACTTCACGAATAACTCTCCATCCACTTCACTTGTCTCAATTTTATCTTCTCTCAACAACCAACCTAAACCCAGGAACAAATCCTTGTCTGCTTTCAATTTAGCTTCTTTCTTAAGCTGTTTCTGAGTTTTGCCTTCTGTTTCATTCAGTGCCTCCCAGATTTGTCCGGCAATGACACCTGCTTTTTCTTTTAACATAGTCTTTTTGCTTTTATAATTATACACCTAAACTTGACGTGCATTAAACTGCGGCAAAATTAACAAAAAACAAGAAAAGACGTGAAGAAAAAAGAGAAAACTTTCATTTTACAACCCAAAAACAGCTTCTTATTACAATTTCCCTTCATTTTCCAAGAAATCGCCCCAAATTCTTGCTGCCGCTTCCACCATTCGTACACACGGACGTTTGGCATAATATTGTGCGGTCCGGGCATCGGGTGTAGCCACAATAGGTTCTTTCTTTGACAAGCCCAACAGTTCACTGCAATGAATAGTACCACATTCTTCCTTAAACTTTTCAGCCAGTTCCTGCACCAATTTATAATTGGCAGCCTTTCCTTCCCTGTCTGCCCCTTCCACTGCACAGCGTTCCAAACCTGCCAGCAAAAACATACCGCAAGCTGCACCGCATATCTCCCGCATGCGACCGATACCTCCCCCAAACGAGGCAGCCATATGCAATGCCTGCTCAAAGGTAAAACCATACATATCGGCATAGGCCCCTACTACCGACTGCGAACAATTATAGCCCTCCTTAAACAGCGCAACAGCTTTCTGTATACGTTCTTCTTTCGTCATGATTTCCTTTCCTTTTAGTTGTTGACTACATTTACAGGTTTACCTTCCAAAAAAGCCTTCAGGTTATTTACGGCCAACTGCATCAGTCGAACACGCGCTTCTTTCGTAGCCCACGCCTGATGTGGTGTGATAAAACAGTTGCGTGCTTTCAATAACGGATTATCTGCACGAGGCGGTTCAGAAGAAAGCACATCCAGTCCCGCAGCAGCAATTTTGCCACTGTTCAGTGCATCCGCCAAATCCTGCTCGTTTACCAACCTCCCCGACCGGTATTAATCAAAATAGCAGACGGCTTCATCAATTCCAGCTTACGGGCATCCACCAATTCACGGGTCGTTTCCGTCAACGGGCAATGCAAACTCACGATGTCACACTTGCGGAACAATTCATCCATTGAAGGACACTTATGTACATCAGCAGGAAGTTCCATGGCCGACTTACTGGTATAGACATATACATCCAAGCCAAAACCGACTGCGATACGTGCCGTAGCCCGTCCCGTATTTCCAAAACCGATAATACCTATCTTTTTGCCATCAAGTTCATGCAACGGCGCATCCCAGAAAGAAAAATCAGCCTGACGACTCCATTTTCCGTTACTTACTTCCTGGGCATAGTATCCCACACGCTGCACAATATTCAGAATGTGTGCAAACGCCATCTGAGCCACCGAGCTGGTGCTATAAGCCGGAATGTTCGTCACCACAATCCCCTTTCGGACCGCAGCCGCCACATCCACTACATTATATCCTGTAGCCAGTACGCCTATATATTTCAGTGAAGAAAGCTTTTCAAGCACAGCCTCATCCAGCACTACTTTATTCGTAAACACCACTTCAGCTCCTTCTGCTCTCTTACAGACATCTTTCGGAGCCGTACGTTCATACACGGTCACTTCACCCAACTCTTTCAAAGGTTCCCATGACAAGTCTCCCGGATTCAATGTATATCCGTCTAATATTACAATCTTCATATCTATCTTCTTAAGCTATATTCATATTATTCTTTAAAACGATCACCCCACAGACTCACCATCCGCTCCTTCAGTTTTTGTTCGGAAGGATTATCCTGTGCATGCCAGATACGCTGTGTACGAATCTCTTCCGGAAGGAAATCCTGCTTGACAAATTTCCCTTGTACGCATGCGCATATTTATAGTCTTTTCCATATCCCAATTGCTTCATGAGTTTGGTAGGTGCATTGCGCAAATGTAGCGGAACCGGAAGGTTTCCCGTCTGCCGTACCAGCTCCAATGCCGAATTGATTCCTTCATAAGCCGAATTGCTTTTCGGACTGGTGGCCAGATACACCGTAGCTTCAGCCAATGGAATACGCCCTTCCGGCCACCCTATTTTCATCACTGCCTCAAAGGCCGCATTGGCCAGCAACAGTGCATTCGGATTGGCCAGACCAATATCTTCTGAAGCAGAAATTACCAGACGACGGGCTATAAATGCCGGATCTTCTCCTCCTTCTACCATACGGGCCAGCCAGTACAAGGCTCCATCGGGATCACTGCCACGAATGGATTTGATGAAAGCAGAAACAATATCATAATGCATCTCGCCTTCCTTGTCATAGGCCAAAGGATTCTGCTGCAAGCTTGACACCACTTTTTCATCGGTAATAACCACCGGATTAGCTGTATCTGCTTCTATCACAAGCTCCAGAATGTTCAGTAACTTACGCGCATCTCCTCCGGAGTAACGCAACATGGCACCCGTTTCCTTCAACTCCACCTGCCGTTCCTTCAATATCGGGTCTTTAGTCAAGGCTAAATGAAGCAGTTCAAGCAAATCTTCCTTTTCCAGTGACTTGAGTACATACAACTGACACCGGGAAAGCAATGGCCGGATTACTTCGAACGACGGATTCTCGGTAGTGGCACCTATCAACGTCACCACTCCCGTTTCGACCGCTCCCAACAACGAGTCCTGCTGTGACTTACTGAAACGGTGAATTTCATCAATAAACAATATCGGACTTTGCTGAGAAAAGAAACGGTTGGCTTTTGCCTTTTCTATCACCTCACGCACTTCCTTCACTCCCGAAGTAACCGCACTCAGTGTATAAAAAGGAACTTCCAGCCGGTTCGCTACAATCTGTGCCAAAGTGGTCTTCCCCACTCCCGGCGGTCCCCACAAAATAAACGAAGAAATCCGCCCCGCTTCAATCATCCTGCGCAACACGGCCCCTTCTCCCACCAGATGTTTCTGGCCAATATATTCATCCAGCGTCTTCGGACGCATTCTTTCAGCCAATGGTTGTGCCATAGTTCTACCTAAATTAATATCCCCCAAAGATACGGAAAGTTTCTGAATACACGCAAAGAAAACCCGCGACGGCACACAAAAATCACACGATGAAACACAACTGAAATGCAAATGTAAGGGCAAAAAAAAGGCGCTTTTCACAAAGGGCCTTTTTAAGTTTTCAATAGGTATTAGTTTTTTTTCTTAAGGTAAAAAGATTGTTTTCAGGATAACGGCACAAAGATGCGTCCTTTTTTTCAGGTAGCCAAATAAAAAAACATGTCATAAAACACATTCTGCGTTTTTTTCATTTTCTTTCCTTTAGCATTATTAACAACATGCATCTTCGCGCTCTACAAAGATAAGCAAATTTAAGTAAAAGGATATGGCACCGAAGAAATATTCTTCCCATTTATCTATAAGGAGATTATTTTTACTATTTTGCAGAGTTAAAAGAAAAAACAAAAAGTTTCCGTATGACAGAAATAAATACAACCGAAAATTCAGAAAAGAAAAGCCTGAATTTCATTGAGCAAATTGTAGAGAAAGACTTGCAGGAAGGTAAAAACGGTGGAAGAATTCAAACCCGTTTCCCGCCAGAGCCTAACGGATACTTGCACATCGGACATGCAAAAGCCATTTGTCTGGACTTCGGAATCGCACAGCGATACGGAGGAACCTGTAACCTGCGTTTCGATGATACAAACCCGACGAAAGAAGACGTAGAATATGTAGAAGCCATTAAGGAAGACATCCAGTGGCTGGGCTTCCAGTGGGGAAATGAATATTATGCTTCCGACTATTTCCAGCAACTATGGGACTTCGCTATCCGTCTTATCAAAGAAGGAAAGGCGTATGTAGACGAACAGACCTCGGAAGAAATTGCAGCCCAGAAAGGTACACCGACCCAGCCGGGAACGGAAAGTCCTTATCGCAACCGCCCGATTGAGGAAAGCCTGGAACTGTTCCAGAAAATGAATGCCGGAAAAATCGAAGAAGGCAAGATGGTGCTGCGTGCCAAGATTGATATGGCCAACCCGAACATGCACTTCCGCGACCCAATTATCTACCGTGTGGTAAAAACTCCTCACCACCGTACCGGTGACAAATGGAAGGCTTACCCGATGTATGACTTCGCACACGGACAGAGCGACTTCTTTGAAGGAGTAACACATTCACTGTGTACACTGGAATTCGTGGTACACCGTCCGCTTTACGATTTGTTTGTAGACTGGGTAAAAGACGGAAAAGACTTGGACGACAACCGCCCGCATCAGTATGAGTTCAACAAACTGAACCTGAGCTATACACTGATGAGCAAGCGTAACCTGCTGACACTGGTAAAAGAAGGACTGGTAGACGGATGGGACGACCCACGTATGCCGACTATCTGCGGTTTCCGCCGTCGTGGATACTCTCCTGAGTCTATCCGCAAATTCATTGACAAAATCGGATATACTACATACGATGCACTGAACGACTTTGCTTTGCTGGAAAGTGCCGTTCGTGAAGACCTGAACGCACGTTCTACGCGTGTATCTGCCGTTCTGAATCCGGTGAAACTGATTCTGACCAACTATCCGGAAGGACAAGTGGAAGAAATGGAAGCCATCAACAATCCGGAAGATTTGAGCGCCGGTACACATACCATTGAATTCAGCCGTGAATTGTGGATGGAACGCGATGACTTCATGGAAGATGCACCGAAGAAATATTTCCGTATGACTCCGGGACAGGAAGTTCGTCTGAAAAATGCCTACATCGTAAAATGTACAGGTTGCAAGAAAGACGAAAACGGAAATGTGGTGGAAGTGTATGCAGAATACGACCCGAACACCAAGAGCGGTATGCCGGAAGCTAACCGTAAGGTGAAAGGTACACTCCACTGGGTAAGCTGCAACCACTGCCTGAAAGCAGAAGTACGTTTGTACGACCGCTTGTGGAAGGTAGAAAATCCGCGCGATGAAATGGCAGCTATCCGTGAAGCCAAAGGATGCTCTCCGCTGGAAGCCATGCAGGAAATGATTAATCCAGACTCATTGAAAGTGCTGAACGAATGCTACGTAGAAAAATTCCTGGCCGATGCCAAACCGCTCGACTATCTGCAGTTCCAGCGTATCGGTTACTTCAATGTGGACAAAGATTCTACTCCTGACCACCTGGTATTCAACCGCACCGTATCATTGAAAGATACATGGAGCAAAATCAACAAATAAAAGTAAGGAGATAAAAACACTCCTTTATTACACTGATTTTAAGGTGTAAAGAACTTATAAAACAATGCCCTTGTGTTTGATTCAGAACGCAAGGGCATTTCTTTTAAAACGCTTCGACGTTTAAAGTAAAACGCAAGTGCGTTTGAAGTAAAATGTACTTGCGTTTGAACTCAAACGTACTTGCGTTCCATATCAAACGCACTTACGTTTTTTTCACCCCTTCTTTTCACTACCCCAAAATGGAAATATTTTATGTTTTTTATAACTGCATTTATGACAAATATTCATAGCTAAATACACAAACTACATACTAAGAAGCGAACGGAACTTTTATCTATACTTTGTTTTTCTTAAGAGAAAGTAATTTTCGGGCTATTTATAATGAATTATCATGCATAAATTGTATTTTTGTATCCATCTATCTACATTAGTATCTCTTTGAAAATGAGATTAGGGGTAGAACATACATATTGAAAGCGTTTCTGACGCTTTGGTTTTGACTATGTAGAACTTCGCAAACTCTCCACAGTTAATCAAAAACAAAGCAACGAGGAACGCTCCAGTGGGTGTATTGTATACGGACAATAGTATCTTTCCATTTTTTGTGTTGGAAAGAAGATTGATCATATATATACTTACATCAGCGTGGGGCTTTCAACGTTGCTCGTTTCGATTAACTGGGCAATGCGAAGGCCTTACATAGTGGAACGAGTGACAGACTGGCTCCACGTTTTTATATGTACGAAAGACTTTTAGTAACAAATCATGCCAGCAATGGAGTCGGCTGACTAAAGACCCATAATAGCTGACACATGAATATTATTGCTAAAAATCCTTACCGCTACTTAGGAGTATATTCAAACTCGCCAACCAAAGAGCGTGTCGCCAATAAGGGAAAAATGAATGCTTTCTTAAAAGTGGGCAAATCAGTGTCTTTTCCCTTGGATTTACCTTATATATTACCAAGTATAGAACGTACGATTGAAACTATTGCTAATGCAGAATCAGAACTTACACTTCCAACAGACCAAATCAGATTTGCCCAATTCTGGTGGATGAATGCAACGCCACTTGATGGTATTGCCTTCAACCATTTGATAAATGGTAATATGAATATGGCCCAATCTATTTGGGAGAAAAAAAATGATGTATCTTCACTTCAAAATCGCTTTCTACTTTCTGCCCTTAATAATGATTGGAGCTCTGCAATTCGTTATGCAGAGAACCTATACACTAATTTTTCAGAAGAATTTATTGCAAAGGTCATTGGTGAGGAAATGCCCGTATCAACTCCGCTTTTGGCAAAATGTTCAT
>ENA-OQBJ01000426-OQBJ01000426.1-human-gut-metagenome-genome-assembly--contig:-NODE-426-length-22422-cov-1.799731_pt1 | contig 22422 bp, 25 predicted proteins | sample MGYA00242743_ERZ504545 | MGnify/ENA primary metagenome ERZ504545 (study PRJEB26092, sample SAMD00036252) | human gut metagenome | host: Homo sapiens | study: EMG produced TPA metagenomics assembly of...
AGAAAACAGCAAAAGAGGAACTGGATGCCATACAGAAAAAACTGACGGAAGTACAGGCGGCGCTTACGGCGATTCAGGCGTTAGAAACAGCGGATTCACAGGAACAGCCGCTCCCGTCAGAAATAGAATTACAGGAAGATTTAAGGGGACTTTCCGAACAGAAACAGGTTCTGGATCAGCGTTATAACGAGCAGTATCACGCGGCAAATACGAATCAGAACACATATGATGCCATTCGGAATCAGCAAAGTCAGATGCAGACCGTGGAAGAAGAGTACAAATGGGTCAATGCGCTTGCGGATACCGCATGTGGAAATGTGAGCGGAAAGCAAAAGATTGAACTGGAAACGTATGTGCAGATGGCGTATTTTGACCGGATTCTGCGAAAAGCCAATGTGCGTTTCCTGACGATGAGCCAGGGACAGTATGAGCTGAAACGGCAGGAAGACGGCACGAATAAGAAAGAAAAAGCCGGATTGGAACTGAATGTGATTGACCATTATAACGGAACGGAGCGGAGTGTCCGCACGCTCTCCGGCGGCGAATCGTTTCAGGCATCGCTTTCGCTGGCACTTGGCCTGTCAGATGAAATTCAGTCGTATGCAGGAGGAATCCGGTTAGATTCCATGTTTGTGGACGAAGGTTTTGGTTCTCTCGATGAAGAGTCCCTGAATCAGGCGGTGAAAGCACTGGAAGGTCTGGCGGATGGAAACTGTCTGGTCGGAATTATTTCTCATGTGCCCAAGTTAAAAGAGCGGATTGAGAAAAAAATCATTGTGACGAAAAATCGAAGCCGGGATGGTGTAGGAAGCCGGGCAGTGATCGAGTAGACCACACAGGAGATGATTGGGATTCGAGAGAATTCCTTGTCAGAAAGTACGGAAAATGCTATAATGGATCCGTTGGGCAAAAAAAGTTGAATGAACAGAGCAAATCCGGCGAATCATGCCGGCTGCCATAGAATGGAGGAAACAAATGAAAACATCAGATTTTTATTATGATCTGCCAAAAGAACTGATTGCACAGGATCCATTGGAAGACCGCAGCGCTTCCCGCCTGATGCATCTGGATAAAACGACAGGTGAATATAAGCATGGTCATTTCCGTGATATTCTGCAGTATCTGAAACCAGGCGACTGTCTGGTTATCAATGATACGAAGGTAATTCCGGCGCGTCTTTATGGTTCCAAGGTCGGAACGGATGCAGCAATTGAGATTCTTCTTTTAAAGAGAAAAGAAAATGACATCTGGGAAACGCTGGTAAAACCGGGCAAAAAATGCAAGGTCGGAACCGTAATATCCTTTGGAGACGGAATTCTGACAGGCGAAGTAGTCGATATCGTGGATGAAGGAAACCGCCTGATCCAGTTCCGCTATGAAGGCATTTTTGAAGAAATTCTGGATCAGCTTGGTGAAATGCCGCTGCCGCCATATATCACACATAAACTGCAGGACAAGAACCGTTATCAGACGGTATACGCAAAACACGAAGGCTCCGCAGCAGCTCCGACCGCAGGACTGCACTTTACAAAAGAGCTTCTGCAGCAGGTACAGGATGCCGGTGTAAAGATCGCCCATGTTACCCTGCATGTCGGCCTTGGCACCTTCCGTCCGGTGAAAGTGGAGGATGTCACCCAGCATCACATGCACTCTGAGTTCTATGTGGTAGAAGAAGATCAGGCAAAACTGATCAACGATACGAAAGCAGCAGGCGGCCGTGTGATCGCAGTTGGAACAACGAGCTGCCGTACTCTGGAGTCGGCAACCGGCGAGGACGGCATTTTAAAAGCCGGAAGCGGCTGGACCGAGATCTTTATCTATCCGGGTTACCGCTTCAAGATGATCGACGGACTGATCACCAATTTCCATCTGCCGGAGTCCACACTGGTGATGCTGGTATCAGCACTGGCTGGAAAAGAGCATATTATGGCAGCTTATGAAGAGGCTGTGAGAGAAAAAATACCGCTTTTTCTCCTTCGCGATGCCATGATGATTGAATAAAAAATTCGTTTATGAACAAAAATACGATGCTGAAAGAAAACGACCATATAGGAACACCCGCGAAGCCCTATATGGTCGCTTTTTGTCCAGCGAATCATTCTAAATCTTTTCTTTTTCCCTGCCGAAAAAACAGAAGATTTTATTAAGGTTTCTGAAAACGAGCGGAACTGGGTTGTGTCAGGGAATGTTTTTGCGTATACTGATACGTGTTTGAGACAAGGGAGGACGGATTTTGAAGAGAGACGAGAGAAGAAAGTTTCCATACTATGGTATCCTGCCGCTAATTCTGACGCTGACAGCGAATTTTATCGCTTATTTTGGAACGCGGCCGTTTACCAGTTCGTGGAAACATTACAATATAGAAACGGTGCTGGACCAGCAGATCCCGGTGATCCCGTGGACGATCGTGATTTATTTTGGCTGTTATCTGGTCTGGATTGTAAATTATCTGATTGCCGCAAGCAGAGAGAAAGAATTTGTCTGGCGGTTCTTTGCAGCAGATGTTCTGGCGCGGCTTGTCTGTATGGCATTTTATCTGCTGCTGCCGACAACGAACGTAAGGCCGTCGATCCCGGAACAGGGATTCTGGAATCAGATGCTTGCGTTGCTCTACCAGATGGATGCGGCGGACAATTTGTTCCCATCGATTCACTGCCTGAACAGCTGGTTCTGCTATATCGCAGTCCGTGGAAGACGGGAGATTCCGCGCTGGTATCAGCGGTTCTCTTTCTGGGCGGCACTTGCCGTGTTTGTCTCTACACTGACGACAAAGCAGCATGTGATTGCAGATGTGATTGGCGGAGCGCTTCTGGCAGAAGTGACGTGGCAGATCGCGGGACGCACGCATCTTGGGCCTGGTATGGCATGATATTGGAACGAAGGAGGTGGAAACGCCGTGCAGAGTAAGAAAAAAATGATCGTGAATTCCGTTTTTCTCGTTGTGATTTTTGCGTTGACGATATACGGTGTTTTCCACGGCGAAGACCTTGGCGCAATGATGGAAGCAATGCGGCGCGCAGATGTGCGGTGGCTGCTGCCGGGACTGCTCTGTGTCGTGTTTTTTATCTGGGGAGAATCGATCATCATCTGGTACATGATGCATTCCTTCCAGATTCCGGTGAAGAGGCGGACATGTTTTCTGTTTTCTTCCGTCGGATTCTTTTTCAGCTGTATCACACCGTCCGCAAGCGGCGGCCAGCCGATGCAGCTCTACTATATGAAAAAGGAGAAAATATCTCTTCCGGTATCAACGGTAATTCTGATGATCGTCACGATCACTTACAAAGCGGTGCTGGTCGTGGTGGGACTTGGGCTTGTTCTGTTCGGACAGGGCTTCCTGCACCGGTATCTGACGGAAATCCTTCCGGTTTTCTATCTGGGAATCGGTCTGAATGTCTTCTGTGTCACAGCCATGCTCATTCTGGTTTTTCATCCGGCGCTTGCGCGGACAATTCTGGTTTTGGGACTGAAAATCGTGGAAAAACTGCATTTGATGAAACGAAAAGAAAGCCGCCTGAAAAAACTGGAAGCTTCCATGGAAGTCTACCAGAATACGGCAGCGTATCTTGGCACCCACAAAATGGTGCTGGTCAATGTCCTTGCGATTACCTTTGCACAGAGGTTTGCTTTGTTTGCAGCAACATGGTTTGTATACCGCGCCTTCCATTTATCAGGCGTTTCCTTTATTGCCATTGTGCTGCTGCAGGCGGTCATTTCCGTATCGGTTGACATGCTGCCGCTTCCGGGAGGAATGGGAATCAGCGAGACACTGTTCCTGAAAATTTTCCCGCCGGTCTTTGGAAGCACGCTGCTTCTTCCGGCAATGGTGCTTTCCAGAGGGCTCGGCTACTACGGGGAACTGCTGGTGAGTGCAGTCTTTACCATCGTCGCACAGCTTACGATCGGGAATACGAAAAGAGAAAAAAGAGGGGGAACTACATATGATAGGGTTCTATGATTATACCGTAATATTAACATATATCAGCTTTGCATCGTCCATCAGCGGCATTTTTCTTGCAACGCGGGGGCACTTTAACTGGGCGATTTTTTGTCTTGCTTTTTCCGGACTGTGCGATATGTTCGATGGAAAAATTGCGCGGACGAAGAAAAACAGGACAGAAGATGAAAAGCGGTTCGGCATTCAGATCGATTCGCTCTGCGATGTGGTCTGTTTCGGTGTCTTTCCGATCGTGCTCTGCTATGAGCTTGGCATGACACATTTTTACAGCATTCCGATTCTTATTTTCTACGGTCTTGCGGGCGTGATCCGTCTGGGATATTTTAACGTAATGGAAGAGAAGCGTCAGAATGAAACTTCGGAGAACCGGAAATATTACCAGGGACTGCCGATTACCTCGATGTCAGTGGCTCTGCCGCTGCTGTTCGTCTTTGCGCCGCTCTGCCGCGGATACTTTCTAATCTGGCTGCATCTGCTGGTGCTGGCGGTCGGTGTTCTGTTTATCACGGATTTCCGCTTCCGCAAGCCGACGAATAAAGAGCTTGCTGTGCTGGTAGCGGTCGTTGGAGTGGCTGTGCTCCGCGGACTTCTGATCTGGAAGGGAGGAAGAACGATTTGAGACTCTGCGCTTATCCTTACCGAAAACAGGGGAAAAATTATCCAAAGCTTGATCTGATCCGCGAGGAAAATGATCTGCAGGACCGTTTTCTACACATGATGTACAGCCATGCCGCCGGAAGAGCCGCGATGCAGCCGCTGGTTCAGTCATTTGTATCTCGTGCGGCAGGCTGCTTTCTGGACAGCCGCTTATCGGTGCCGCTGGTTGCACTGTTTGTAAAGAAAAATCATATTTCACTGAAGGAATGTACCGCAAAGCAGTTTATCTCGTTCAATGATTTCTTTGTGCGGAAGCTGAAAATGGATGCACGTCCGTTTTCCAATGCGCCGCAGGATTTTATCAGCCCGTGTGATGCGCGGCTTACGGTTTATCCGATTCATGAGAACGGGAAGTTTGAGATCAAGAACACAGAATATACGCTGGAACAGCTTCTGCGCGACAGGAAGCTGGCAAAACGGTATGAGGGCGGAACGTTATTTCTGTTTCGGCTTTCCGTGGACGATTATCACCGGTATCTCTTTGTGGATGACGGCGTCTGTTCGACGGAACGGCGGATTGAGGGTGTGCTCCACACGGTCAATCCGGCGGCGAATGATTTTTGCCCGATCTATAAAGAAAATACGAGAACCTACACGCTGCTGCAGTCCGCAAATTTCGGCACACTGCTGCAGATGGAGGTCGGCGCGATGATGGTCGGAAAGATTGTCAATGAAAATGCCGGAGCGGCGAGACGTGTACAGCGCGGCGAAGAGAAAGGCTATTTTGCCTTCGGTGGTTCGACAGTGATCGTTCTGGCACAGAAGGGAAGCGCAGTGCCGGAAAAACGGATCTGGAATTATTCGCGGCTTGGAATCGAAACGCGGGTACGGCAGGGAGAAACGGTTGGAACGGCCGGAAGAACAGGGTAAAAGCAAAAAATGGATTGTGAGGAAATGATCTTCACAATCCATTTTTGTTTAAACGTTTTTTATGCCTGCAGCCGTGCCAGATCCTGGTAGAATGTCGGATACGAGATATCCACACAGCCGGCGCGCAGGATTTCCGTCGGTGTCTCTGCGGCAAGCGAAGCGATTGCAAACGACATCGCAATGCGGTGGTCGAGGCGGCTGTCGATTTGGGCGCGTGGAACGGTTTTCCGCCCTCAATGATCATGCCGTCGTCCGTGCCTTCCAGGGAACACCCATCGCGGTGAGTTCGTTTACCATGATATCAAGACGGTTCGATTCTTTGACTTTCAGCTCCTCCGCATTCCGGATCACGGTTGTACCGTTCGCTGTGGCGGCAAGAACCGCGATGATCGGGATTTCATCGATCAGGGTCGGGATCAGTTCGCCCTCGATGACAGTGCCGGAAAGAGACGGCGTATAGCGCACGAGAAGGTCTGCAACCGGTTCTCCGCCGGAGTTCTGCTCATTCAGAAGTGTGATGTCAGCACCCATGGCGCGGCAGACGCGGAGCATACCGTCGCGGGTCGGTTGATGCCGACATTTTTCAGGAGCACCTCAGAGCCTGGAACTATCAGCGCGGCGGCGATGAAGTAGGCGGCGGAGGAAATATCTCCCGGCACACGGACGAGATTTCCATGGAGATCCGGGTCCGGCAGAACCGATGCGGTCAGCCCTTCGGAGGCAACGTCGGCGCCGAAGAATTTCAGCATCAGCTCCGTATGGTTTCTGGAAAGAGCCGGTTCGGTAACGCTTGTTTTTCCGTCAGCATACAGTCCGGCAAGCAGGACACACGATTTGACCTGTGCGGATGCGACCGGCGAAAGATAGGAGATGGCGTGGAGCGGATGGCCGTTGATCGCAAGCGGCGCACAGCCGTTTTCCGGAATACTGCGGATGGAAGCGCTCATCTGGGTCAGCGGATTGATGATGCGTCCCATCGGCCGTTTTTGAATAGAGGCGTCACCGGTCAGTGTACTGGAAAAGTTCTGGCCGGCAAGAATGCCGGAGATCAGGCGTGTCGTTGTTCCGCTGTTTCCGCAGTCGAGAACGGCGGACGGAGCCGAAAGCCCGTGCAGACCTTTTCCATGAACGAGGATGCGCTCCGGCGTGTTCTTGATCTCAATGCCCATACTGCGGAAGCAGGAGATGGTGGAGAGACAGTCGGCACCCTGTAAAAAGTTTGTGACTTCTGTGGTTCCCTCTGAAATGGCACCGAACATGACGGCGCGGTGGGAAATGGATTTATCGCCCGGCACGGAGATTTCTCCGCGCAGAGGACGTACTGCTTTCTGGAACTGCATAACGTAACTTCCTCCTGTCAAGATATACGCGCTTTTAATTGCGGATATGAATGGTATAGCCATGGTCTTTTAAGACCTTCCGGGCAAGAATGCCTGCCTGCTCTTCATAAAATTCAATGCGGAGAGCACCCTCTTCGAACTCGCGGTTATGCGTAATGCCGATATTTTTAATACTGATCTGGTTGATGGCAAGAATTGTTGTAACGGCTGCGATTCCGCCGGCTTCATCGAGCAGGTCGCAGTAAACGACGTATTCTTTCTTTGTCGGTCCATAGGAAGAATCTTCCATGGAATTCCGGTATTCGCGGGAACTCTCAAACATATTGTAGAGCTCGTGGCCTTTTTTGTTGTCAACCAGGTATTTTGCCTGGACGAGAAGGCGGATATAGGAATCCAGCACATTCGAGAGCTGCTTCTGGTTTGAGAGACAGATCTGCTGCCATACCTCCGGGGAGGAGGAAGCGATGCGGGTGATGTCCTTGAAGCCGCCTGCAGCAACGGTTTTCATCTGCTCTTCCGGTGTGTCCAGGGATGCGAGTGCATTGACCAGGGTAGCGGCAACGATATGCGGCAGATGACTGACACCTGCGGTGATGTAGTCGTGCTCTTCGTATGTTAAAACCATCGGGATCGCCTTTAAGGACTGGACAAGATCAACGAAAGCGGAAACTGTCGCGATCTCAACATCTGGTCCGGGTGTAATCATATAGTAAGCATTTTCCAGCAGGTAATCGGTGGCGCTGGAATATCCCGTCTTTTCGGAGCCTGCCATCGGATGGCCGCCGATAACTGGTGCGTCATGCCGAGGGTCTCAACCGCCTGATGGATTTCTCCTTTTACACTTCCGACGTCTGTGATGATACAGCCCGGTTTTGCGATGCCTTTCACGAACGGAAGATAGGAGATGTTGGTGCTGACAGGAGCACATAAGAAGATATAGTCACAGTCGGCAAAGCGGTCGTCCCGTTCTTCCAGCGCGATATCAATCACGCCTTCCTGAATTGCCTCTTCGATCGTCGCTTTGGTGCGGCAGTAGGCCATCAGTTTATACTCCGGGTGAACCTTTCTGAGGGTTTTTGCAATGGAGCCGCCGATGAGGCCAAGGCCGATAAAGCCGATACAGATTTTTTCGGATGTATCACACATAATTCAAGTAGTCCTTTCTGACAATTTTCGTAGGTAAATCGTATAAAAGACATTGTAAAGCATCTGAAATCAAATGTCAAAGATTTCTTGCTTTAAAGCGACAAAGCATTTTTGAAAGGCAGCAATTTTTGCTTGTTTTGCAAAATCCGGCAGATTCCACAGAAAAGCCAGACAGAAAAGCGGAAGAAAGACAGAATAACCAGCTAAAATACATATAAAATTTAAAAACTTCAGAAATATATTGTGAAATATGAATAATATACTTGCAAAAAAGCAAAACTTTAGTAGAATAGTGACTATGATAAGAGGAACGGAAGACGTGAATCTTGATAAAAAGCAGAAAGGCGAATAAGAGCGGCCTTGCAATCTGCAAATTTACTTACATGGGAGGTATTACATATGGACGTTTTTAGAACTGACCGAATCAGAAATGTGGTGCTGCTGGGGCACAGCGGCTCCGGAAAGACAAGTCTGACCGAAGCTATGGCTTATCTTTCCGGTATGACAAAACCGTCTCGGAAAAGTGACAGACGGAAATACCGTCAGCGATTTTGACAAAGAAGAAATCAAGCGCAAATGCTCTATTTCCACAACGCTTGTCCCGGTCGTATGGGGAAAAAATAAGATCAATGTTCTGGATACTCCTGGAATGTTTGATTTCGTAGGAGAAGCACAGGAAGCCGCTTCCGCAGCAGATGCCGCTGTAATCGTGGTATCCGGAAAGGCCGGCGTGCAGGTCGGAACCCAGAAAGCATGGGAACTCTGCGAGAAATACAATCTTCCGCGTATGATCTTTGTAACGGAAATGGATCAGGACGATGTCAGCTACCGAGAAGTCGTTGAGCAGCTCACCGAACTGTACGGAAAACGAATCGCACCGCTTCATATGCCTCTGCGTGAAAACGGTAAATTTGTAGGATATATCAATATTGTAAAGAACAAAGGCCGCAGATATATCGAAAAAGATAAAAAAGAAGAATGCCCGATTCCGGATTACTCCGTAGAATATCTGGAGAAGTACCGTGAAACCCTGATGGAATCCGTGGCAGAAACAAGTGAAGAGTTTATGGACCGCTACTTTGGCGGAGAAGAGTTCTCGGTAGCAGAGATTTCCGCAGCGCTTGCCATGAACGTAGGAGACGGCACCATCGTTCCGGTATGCATGGGATCTCCGGTGAACCTGCAGGGCGTATCGAACCTTCTGGATGATATCTGCGGATACTTCCCGGATCCGTCCACCCGTCCGTGTGCCGGCATCAATCTCAATACGAACGAAATTTTCGAGGCAAATTACGACTTTGCGAAACCGAAGAGCGCGACCATTTTCAAGACGATCGTGGATCCGTTCCTTGGAAAATATTCAATGATTAAGGTTTGCTCCGGCGTTATTAAAAGCGATGATGTGCTCTATAATGTAGATCAGGAATCCGAAGAAAAACTGAGCAAGCTGTACGTGCTCGAAGGCTCCAAGCCGATCGAAGTACCGGAGCTTCATGCAGGAGATATCGGTGCCATCGCAAAACTCGGCGATGCAAGAACCGGCGATTCCCTTGCGACAAAGAACAATCAGGTCCGCTACGGAAAACCGGATGTTTCGACTCCGTACACCGCAAAACGATATAAACCGAAGAACAAAGCCGATGTAGATAAGATCTCCCAGGCCTTTGCCAAGATGATGCAGGAAGACCTGACTATGAAGGCAGTCAATGATTCTGCAAACCATCAGACATTGCTGTACGGCATGGGCGACCAGCACATCGATATTATCGTCAGCAAGCTGCTGGAGCGCTACAAAGTAGAAGTAGAGCTGTCCCGTCCGAAGGTAGCCTTCCGCGAGACGATCCGCAACAATTCGGATGTAGAAGCAAAATACAAAAAACAGTCCGGCGGCCACGGCCAGTACGGTCATGTAAAAATGCGCTTCTCCGCTTCCGGAGATCTCGAGAAACCATACGTTTTCGAGCAGGAAGTTGTCGGCGGCGCCGTTCCGAAGAACTACTTCCCGGCTGTTGAAAAAGGTATCCAGGAAGCCGTACAGAAAGGCCCTCTGGCTGCTTATCCGGTAGTCGGCGTCAAAGCCGTTCTGTATGATGGTTCTTATCATCCGGTAGACTCCTCCGAGATGGCATTCAAGACCGCAGCGATCCAGGCGTTCAAGAAAGGCTTTATGGAAGCATCCCCGGTTCTCCTTGAGCCGATCGTTTCGATGAAGATCACGGTAGACGATAAATACACCGGCGATATCATGGGCGATCTCAACAAACGCCGTGGCCGTGTGCTCGGCATGAACCCGGATCACAAGGGCCATACGATTATCGAGGCTGATGTTCCGGAACTTGAGATCTACGGATACGGCACAACACTCCGCTCCATGACAGGCGGAAGCGGTGATTTCTCCTATGAGTTTGCGAGATATGAGCAGGCTCCGTCCGATATCCAGGCAAAAGAGATTGAGGCAAGAGCTTCGAAGGTTGAAAAAGCAGAAGAATAAAGCTTTATAAAATAGTGTGATAAAACAGAGAAAATCCGGTTTCGGGAGCAGAATTCGCCCGGAAACCGGATTTTTCTGCGGTTTTTGAAGAAAAACGGAGGATATAGGAAAAAATAAATTGTAAAAACAGGGAAAGAGTGATAGAATACAGCTATATGTTCAAATGCGCATGCTGTCCTATGCGGCGGTGTGAGAAAAAAGAACTTTGAACTTGAACATGCAGGAGGTTACCTATGAGTAAAAGATATGAGCCACAGGACATTGAAAAAAAGTGGCAGAAGATCTGGCAGGATGAAAAAGCCTTTGCCGCCACAGATGATTATACAAAACCGAAATACTACGCACTCGTTGAGTTTCCGTATCCGTCAGGACAGGGACTTCACGTAGCCATCCGCGTCCGTACACTGCACTGGACATCGTAGCCAGAAAGCGCAGAATGCAGGGTTACAACGTTCTGTATCCGATGGGCTGGGATGCATTTGGTCTTCCAACGGAGAACTATGCGATCAAAAACCACATTCATCCGAAGATCGTTACCAAAACAACGTACATCACTTCAAAGACCAGCTTCAGTCTCTTGGATATTCCTTCGACTGGGACAGAGAGATCAACACGACGGATCCGGAATACTATCACTGGACCCAGTGGATTTTCCTGAAACTTTTCAAAGCCGGACTGGCATATAAAAAAGAAATGCCGATCAACTGGTGTACTTCCTGTAAGGTAGGTCTTGCAAACGAGGAAGTTGTAAACGGCGTGTGCGAGCGCTGCGGAAGCCCGGTTGTCCGCAAAGTAAAGAGCGAGTGGATGCTGAAGATCACCGAGTATGCAGACAAGCTGATCGACGGTCTGGACGGCGTTGACTATATTGAGCGTGTCAAAACTTCCCAGAAAAACTGGATCGGACGTTCCCACGGAGCAGAGGTTGATTTCTCCCTGAAAGATAAACCGGAGAAGCTGACTATCTATACCACACGCCCGGATACCCTGTTCGGTGTTACGTACATGGTACTCTCCCCGGAGCATCCGTACATCGACCAGTACAAAGATGAGATCAAGAACTGGGATGAGGTCTGCGCATACCGTGAGATGGCAGCCAGAAAATCCGATTTCGAGCGTTCCGAGCTTGCAAAAGACAAGACCGGTGTCATGATCGACGGACTTTCCGCAGTCAACCCGGTTAATGGAAAAGAGATCCCGATCTGGATTTCCGATTATGTACTGATGAGCTACGGCACCGGCGCCATCATGGCAGTACCGGCACACGATGAGCGTGACTGGGAGTTCGCAAAGAAATTCAACATGCCGATCATCGAGGTTGTTGCAGGCGGCGACGTACAGAACGAAGTTTACACCGACGTTGCAGAGGGAACTCTTGTCAACTCCGGTTTCCTGAACGGACTTTCCGTTGCGGAAGCAAAAAAGAAAATTCTTGAGTGGCTCGAAGAGAACCACGTTGGAAAAGCAAAAACAAACTATAAGCTGCGTGACTGGGTATTCTCCCGTCAGCGTTACTGGGGTGAGCCGATTCCGATCGTACACTGCGACAAATGCGGTTACGTTCCGGTTCCGGAAGAATCCCTTCCGCTGGAGCTGCCGGATGTAGAGAGCTACATGCCGACCGATAACGGCGAGTCTCCGCTGGCTGCCATGACAGACTGGGTCAACACCACCTGCCCGTGCTGCGGAGGACCTGCAAAAACGTGAGACCGATACCATGCCGCAGTGGCTGGTTCTTCCTGGTATTACATCCGCTATACCGATCCGAAGAACAAAGAGGCTCTGGCAAGCAAAGAAGCTATGAAATACTGGCTGCCGGTTGACTGGTACAACGGAGGAATGGAGCACACCACCCTTCACCTTCTGTATTCCCGTTTCTGGCATAAATTCCTGTACGATCAGGGCGTAGTTACCTGCCCGGAACCGTATCAGAAACGTACTTCCCACGGAATGATCCTCGGCGAGAACGGCGAGAAGATGAGTAAATCCCGTGGAAACGTTGTCAACCCGGATGATATCGTAGCTGAGTTCGGTGCAGATACCCTGCGTACGTACGAGATGTTCATCGGTGCCTTCGACTTAAGTGCATCCTGGTCTCAGGAAGGCGTAAAAGGATGCCGTCGTTTCCTCGAGCGTGTATGGAAACTGCAGGACAGCCTGGTAGACGGAGATTCCTACTCCAAAGAGCTGGAGTCCAAAATGCACCAGACCATCAAGAAAGTATCCAGCGACTATGAGTCCCTGAAATACAACACAGCGATCGCAGCCATGATGACCCTGGTCAACGAGTTCTACAAAGCCGGAAAAGTAACGAGAAAAGAGTTCGAAACCCTTCTGATCCTGCTGAATCCGGTTGCACCGCATATGACCGAGGAACTGTGGGCAGACCTTGGATACGAAGGCCGTCTGTATCAGACCGCATGGCCGGAGTTTGACGAGGAGAAGACGGTAGAGGCAGTAGCCGAGATCGCTGTTCAGATCAACGGTAAAATGCGCGGAACGATCAAAATCGCCAAAGATGCAGATAAAGAGACCGCAATCGCCGCTGCAAAAGAGGCAGTTGCAGACAAACTGACCGGAAACATCGTAAAAGAAATTTACGTACCGGGAAGAATTGTGAATATCGTTCAGAAATAATAATTATGTAGCTGAAGAAAGGAGGCTGATTCTTGGAAAAAGAGTCAGTCTCCTTTTGCATAAATATTGCTGTTTAGCAAGGAGGGATACAAAATGGATCTTAAAACAATCAGACAGGAAGCGCGTGCCGTCGCAGAGGAGCTGATTACGACGGCGCAGATGAAACCGGGACAGACTCTGGTAGTGGGATGTTCTTCGAGTGAAATTCACAACAGTAAGCTTGGAACGGATTCCAGCCAGGAGATCGGGCAGGCGGTGTTTGAGGCGCTGTATGCGTGTACGAAGGAGCATGGGCTGTATCTGGCGGCGCAGTGCTGTGAGCATCTGAACCGCGCGGTTGTTCTGGAGCGTGCGGCGGCAGAAAAATACGGTTACGAGCCGGTCTGCGCGGTACCGTGGCTGCATGGCGGCGGATCGTTTGCGATGGCGGCATACTATGGATTGGAGGACGCTGTCACCGTAGAGCGTGTGCAGGCGCATGCAGGTATTGATATCGGTGATGTGCTGATCGGCATGCAGCTGAAGGCAGTAGCCGTTCCGGTCCGGGTATCGCAGAAAACGATCGGAGATGCGCACGTTGTCTGCGCGCGGACAAGACCGAAATACATCGGCGGCGAGCGGACGCATTACGCGGAAGATCCGGAGATGAGAAAGTAAGAAACTGTGATTTGTAAATCAAAAAATGCCGTACAGGCGGAGGAAAAATTTCCAACGCTGTACGGCATTTTTGATGGTTGGTTTTACGTTTTATTTCGCTTTTCTCGCTTCCCGTTTTCGCAGGAAGAAAATTTTCTGCTTCCGGTAAAAAGAGGAAATGGAATCCACGAGGATGCTCAAATATCGCAGAACCGGCTCTGTTGCGACAGAGAATACGACCAGCAGCATGATACATTTTCTGGACATATCAGAAATGGCGAACAGTTGGTTCAGATAGGTACTGCAGAAAATGAAGGCAATAATCGAGCCGATCAGGATCGTCCAGCGCATCCAGTTGAGCGGCTTGCTGATCCGGTAGAGAATCATAAAACCGACAATGGCGAGCAGTACGGTGGAAGCGGTCGAAATATCTTCCGAGCCGACCGCAAATTCCTGGCCGAAGACGACGAGTGTTGCGACCATCAAAAAGTCGGTCAGCGCCGCAGGCAGGGCCCGTGTCAGAATGTTCGTGATAAAGTGGCCCGCGATCCGGTTTTTGTTCGGCATCAGCGAGAGCAGGAAGCCTGGAATACCGATCGTAAACATACTGATCAGCGAGATCTGGGACGGCTCCAGCGGATACGTCACCATCGAGATCAGTGAGAAGATGGACAGCAGGAACGAGAAAATGTTCTTTACCAGGAACAGCGTTCCCGAGCGCTGCAGGTTGTTGACAACGCGGCGGCCTTCCAGTACGACAGAAGGCATCTTCGAAAAGTCGTTGTCCAGCAGAACGAGCTGTGCAGCCTGTGCGGCAGCGTCACTTCCGGATGCCATCGCAACGGAGCAGTCGGCATCCTTTAATGCGAGCACATCGTTGACACCATCGCCGGTCATCGCAACGGTCTTGCCGTTTTTCTTTAAAGCCTGGACAAACTGGCGTTTTTGGTCTGGTGTGACACGGCCGAACACGGTGTATTTCAGGATTGCTTCTTCGAGCTCTTCCGGTGTCTTTAGAGTGGAAGCATCAATATAATCCTCTGCGTGTGCAATCCCTGCCTGGCGGGCAACCTCAGATACCGTTACCGGAGTATCACCGGAGATGACCTTGACATGGACACCCTGATCTTCGAAGTAGCGGAACGTTTCCGGTGCTTCTTTTCGGATCGGATTGGAGAGAAGCACGTAGCCAAGCGGCGTGACACGGCCGGAGAGTGCTTTTCCATTCGGTACAGTTTCGGATGTGCCGAAGACGAGGAGACGGAATCCCTTTGAGGTATACGCTTCAATTTCACTCTGATAGCGTGCAAAATCATCGCGGAGAACGAACTCCGGGGCACCGAGCACGTAGGAGACATCCGAAAATGTCACACTGGAATACTTGAATTCCGAGGAGAACGAAGTCATCGAACGGCAGTTTTGCCGTTGCTGTCTTTAAAATATTCTTTCAGTGCCGCCATAGTAATGTTGTCGTTTGACATGGCAGATGCGAAATCACCGACCGCAAGGGAAAGCTCTTCTTTCTGCAGTGCGGGAGCATTTTTGCCGGATTCTGTATCAGGGACTGAACTGGAGCCGACCAGAATCAGATCATGTACTTTCATATTTGTCTCGGTGATGGTTCCCGTCTTATCGACACAGAGCACGTTGACGCGAGCCAGCGTCTCGATACATTTCATATCATGCACGAGAACCTTCTGCGAAGCCAGCCGCATAACGCTGACGGCAAGGGCAACGCTTGCAAGCAGGTAAAGACCTTCTGGGATCATGCCGAGCACGGCGGCCACCATCGAGGTAATGCTCTCACGGAACGTTTCGTGGGAGACGAAAAACTGCTGGCCGAAGAGCAGAAGACCGATCGGAATGATCAGAATGCCGACAACCTTTACCAGCTTGTTGAGGGAGCGGATCATCTCGGACTGTTCGCCCTCTTTCATGGCCTTTGCTCGAGGGTCAGACGGGAAATGTAGGAATCTTCACCGACCTGGGTCAGACGGCTCTTGCAGCTTCCGGAGACGATAAAACTTCCGGACATCAGCTCGTCGCCCGGGCGCTTGGTAATCTCATCGGATTCACCGGTAAGCAGCGATTCGTTGACCTGTACCTCACCTTCAAGCACGACGGCATCAGCGCAGATCTGTTTTCCTGCGGTAAATACAACAATATCATCGAGTACGAGATCTTCCGCGGCGAGTGTTACCTCAGCCCCGTCACGGATCGCAGTAGCCTTCGGCGCGTTTAAAACAGACAGCTTTTCCAGCGTCTTTTTCGCCTTGATCTCCTGTACAATACCGATCAGCGTGTTCGCGATGATGACCGGCAGAAACGTAAGATCCCGGAACGAACCGGCAAGGATCAGAAAGATGGCAATAATCAGAAAAATCAGGTTGAAATACGTACAGACATTGCTCTTTACGATCTCGGCCGTTGTCTTGGACGGAGGTTCCACCGCACGGTTGGTCCAGCCGTTCTCGCGGTACTCGGCAACCTGCTCGGCGGAAAGGCCTCGGAAGGGTCTGCCTCATAACGCGTCGTTGGAACACGGCGGTGAATGATTTCGGGAATTGTTTTGTTCATAACAGTTATATTCCTCTCCGGCCGTCCTGATAAAGAAGAGACAGCCTCACTGTGGTTTGTTTGAAAAAGATCACGTCTGGAATCTTTTTCCATACTAAGAAGTATACCATAGAGCATCGAAAAAGAAATGAAGGAAGTATTAAATTTTACGAAAAAAAGACTTTTCGCAAAGAGGAACAGATAGGAATGTGCGAAAGTCTTTTGTATTCTGAATTTAGTCCTGTACTTCCTGAAGATTGCGGATGTTCGGCTCCGCCATCATGGAGTAATTGGTGTAATAAACAACGAAGCCCGGTTTGCTTCCGTTTGGTTTGCGCAGGTTTTTCTTTAAGGTGTAGTCGATTTCCACCTTCGGTGCCTGTCTGCCTTTCGAGTAATAGGCGGCGAGAGCAGCGGCCTCTTCGTAGACGGAATCCGGCAGCTCTTTACCGTTCGTCTTTACGATGACATGGCTGCCCGGCTGGCCTTTCGCGTGGAACCACCAGTCGTTGCCGGAGGCGAATTTAAACGAAAGTTCCTCGTTCTGGAAGTTGTTCTTGCCGACATAAATGTCAAAGCCCTCGGAAGAGCGGTAGTGGAACGGATGGGAGGTGATTTTCTGCTTTTTCCCTGTCGGTCCCTTGCGGCGGATGTAGCCGTACTCGATCAGCTCTTCTTTTAACTGCACCAGATCCGCCTCATCGAGCGCAATATCAAGCGCCGTGCTGATGGATTCGAGATGGTCGATTTCCTCTTTCGTCTCGACAAGAAGTTCCTCGAGTGCCTCACGGGTCCGCTTCAGCTTTCCGTAGCGGTCGAAGTATTTTTTTGCATTTTCGCCGGCAGAGAGCGTTCCGTCGAGTGGAATCGTGATTTCCTCGCCGTTATAGTAATTGACGGCGTTCAGCGAAGTATCGCCCGGCTGGCAGCTGTAGCCGTACGTATTTAAAAGCTCACCGTAAATCCGGTATTTTTCCCGCTTGTCGGTGTCTTTTAACTGTTTCTGCTGCAGGTCGTATTTTTTGACATTCCGTTCGAGTGCGGTATTGACGACACGGCGCAGATCGGAAGATTTCTGACGGATGCGGGTGATGCGGTTTTTCATGGCATAGTATGTTTCCAGTACACCGGAGATCGAATCGTATGTTTCCTCCCGCAAATCCTGATACTGCGTCAGTTTCAGTGCGGAAAATTCTTTCGGCTCATCGCCCTGGTATACGATGTTCGGCGTAAATGCGCCGTTTTTGATATCCTCAATCAGATAAGAGAAGGTGCGGAACAGATGAAGCTTCGCATTTTCTTCGAGTGCATTGACCGCAAATCCGCCGTCGATGCCGGCGCGGCAGCAGACTTCCTCCGCCATCAGCGGGCTGAAGCCGGTAAGGGAAGTGTAGATTGCCTTTGCGGCAGCCATCGGTTTCGTGCAGACGAAATCGAAAAATTCTTCTTCTGTGATCGTGAGCGGATCTTTCTTATCCTGCGTGTGCGGAATGAACCAGGTGCGGCCCGGAAGAACCTCACGGACAGAACTCATGTTGGCGGAAATATGTTTGATACTGTCAAGGATCGTATTGTCCTCCTGACAGAAGATCAGGTTGCTGTGTTTTCCCATGATCTCCACAATCAGCTTCTTGCGGCAGATATCGCCGAGTTCGTTCAAATGCTCGAGCTCAAAAATAAGAATACGCTCGAGTCCCGGCTGGGTAACGGAGAGAATGCGGGCGCTGCCGATGTGTTTGCGGAGCAGCATACAGAAATTCGGTGCGGTCATCGGGCCGGGCTTATTGTTGTCCGTCAGGTAGATCAGCGGAAGCGAAGCACTTGCCGAGAGGAGAAGACTGGTAAACGGTACGGTTGTTTTTTATTGTAATCATCAGCTCGTCGTTTTCCGGCTGTGCGATCTTGTTGATCTTTCCGCCGACGATGGTCTGATTCAGTTCCTGTGCAATATTTGCAATGGTAATTCCATCAAAAGCCATAGAAAATATCTCCTTTGTTTGAAATTCTAGTATTTTCATTATAATACAGAAAAAAAAGATTTGACTAGGCTTTCTGAATGAATTATAATAAATCCGTATGGTAGATGTATTTTCTGAAAAAAGACTTCAGAAGGTACAGGAAAGGACGGATTGTGGCAAAACTGATCAACATCGGATTCGGCAATGTCGTAAATTCGGATAAAATAATAGCAGTGGTGAGTCCCGAGGCGGCGCCCGTCAAGCGTATGGTGCAGCGTGCAAAGGAAAGCAACCGCATCATCGAGCGACGCAGGGAAGACGCACGAAAGCAGTGCTCATCACCGGAGAAGAATTTATCATCCTTTCGGCTTTGCAGCCGGAAACGATCAGCCGTAGATTCAACGGCGGCTGGGAAACAGAAAAAGAGCGAGGGGAATCTGAAAATGAGTAGAGGAATACTTACTGTAGTATCCGGTTTTTCCGGAGCAGGAAAAGGAACACTGATGAAACGCCTGATGGAGGAGTACGACAACTATGCGCTGTCCATCTCCGTCACCACAAGAGACCCGCGTCCGGGCGAGGAAGACGGCGTATCGTACTTTTCCGTACAGAAGAAGAGTTTGACCGCATGGTAGAAGAGGATGCCTTCCTCGAGTATGCGCGTTACGTAAAACATTCCTACGGAACGCCGAAGGCATACGTAGAGGAGCAGCTGGATGCCGGAAAAGATGTTCTGCTTGAGATTGAAATCCAGGGAGCACTTCAGGTCAAGGAAAAACGTCCGGACACCCTTCTTGTGTTCATCACACCGCCGACCGCCGAGGAGCTGGAACGACGCTCCGGGGACGCGGAACGGAAACAGAAGAAGTTATCAAAGGCAGAATGGAGCGTGCAAAAGAGGAAGCACAGGGCATGGACCAGTACGATTATGTCCTGATCAACGACGACCTCGAAACCTGCGTAAAACAGATGCATGAGACCATTCAGAGCCAGCATTTCATGAGCAGCAACCAGAAAGACTTTATCGAACAGATGAAAAAAAAGTCTGGAAAAATAGAAAGGAGCATTTATTATGATTCATCCATCTTATCAGGAACTGATTGCAACTATTAACGAGGGCCAGGATCTGGACGAGGCACCGGTTGTCAGCAGCCGTTACTCTCTGGTACTTGCAACAAGCAAACGTGCAAGACAGATCATCGGCGGAGCTGAACCGCTTGTAAAAGTGAAAAAAGGCATGAAACCGCTCTCCATCGCCGTAGAGGAGATGTACAAAGGAGAGGTTACAATCCTTCCGGAATCTGAAGTTGAAGCGGAAGAGGAAACAAAAGAGGAGCCAGTAATTGAATAATATGAAAATTCTGTTTATTTCCCTTGGATGCGATAAAAACCTGGTAGATTCCGAGCATATGCTGGGTCTTCTGGTAGAGCATGGCTTCGAGATCACCGATTCCGAGGAAGATGCAGAGGTTATCGTGATAAACACATGCTGCTTTATCCACGACGCCAAAGAAGAAAGCATTCAAAATATTCTTGAAATGGCGAAGTACCGTACAGCGGGAAGCTGTAAGGTTCTTCTGGTAACGGGCTGTATGGCAGAGCGCTACCGCGATGAAATCATTGAGGAGATTCCGGAGGTTGACGCCGTACTTGGAACGAACAGCTATGACAAAATCCTGGATGCCATTCAGGATGTCCTCGGCGGCGACCGCTTCCAGGAGTATGCCGATCTGAAAGGACTGCCGAAAATTGACGCACAGCGCGTTGTAACGACAGGCGGCCATTACGAATATCTGAAAATTGCAGAGGGCTGTGACAAGCACTGTACCTACTGCATCATTCCGAAGCTGCGCGGACCGTACCGCTCCGTTCCGATGGAGGAACTGATAGCAGAAGCGAAGACGATGGCAGAACAGGGTGTCAAAGAGCTCGTTCTCGTTGCGCAGGAGACAACCATTTATGGTATCGATCTGTACGGAAAGCCGTCTCTCCACCTTCTGTTAAAAGAGCTCTGCAAAATTCAGGAGCTCTACTGGATCCGGATTCTGTACTGCTATCCGGAGGACATCTATCCGGAACTCGTTCAGACGATGAAGGAAGAGCCGAAAGTCTGTCACTACCTGGATCTGCCGATTCAGCATGCCAACGATGAGATCCTGCGCCGCATGGGTCGCAGAACATCCAAACAGGAGCTGATCGACAAAATTGATTTCCTGAGAAGCGAGATGCCGGATATCACACTGCGCACCACGCTGATCACAGGATTCCCGGGAGAGACAAAAGAGCAGCACAAAGAACTCCTCGAGTTTATCAACGACATGGAGTTCGACCGTCTCGGCGTATTCACCTACTCTCCGGAGGAGGGAACACCGGCTGCTGCGATGGAGCATCAGATCGACGAGGAGGTAAAACTGGACCGTCAGGCAGAACTGATGGAGCTGCAGCAGGATATCTCTGCAGAACTCGGCGAGCGCAGGATCGGCCAGGAGCTTCTTGTTATGATCGAGGGCAAAGTGGCGGATGAGGATGCCTATGTGGCAGAAGCCAGGCGGACGCACCGGGTGTAGACGGCTATGTATTTGTCAATACACCGGAAACACTCGTATCCGGCGACTTCGTAAGAGTGAAAATTACCGGCGCTCTGGAATATGATCTGATAGGAGAGATAAGCCAATGAATTTACCAAACAAATTAACGATTCTGCGGGTAATTATGATTCCGTTTTTCGTGTTCTTCCTGCTGTCTGGCGTGGGCGGAAGCGCGTCCAAATGGATTGCACTGGTAATCTTTGCCGCTGCCAGCATCACGGATACGCTGGACGGCTACATTGCAAGACGTGACAATCTGATTACCGATTTCGGAAAGTTTATGGATCCGCTGGCAGATAAGCTGCTGGTATGCTCTGCACTGATCTGCTTTGTAGAGCTGGACAAGCTTCCGGCGTGGATGGTTATTATTATCATCGCAAGAGAATTTATCATCAGCGGTTTCCGCCTGGTTGCTTCGGACAATGGAATTGTCATCGCAGCAAGCTGGTGGGGAAAATCGAAAACAATCAGCCAGATGATTATGATCATTCTTCTGATCGCCGACATTCCGGCACTTTCCGTGCTGAATACCGTGCTGATCTGGGTTGCACTGATTCTGACCGTTGTTTCTCTGATTGATTACCTGGTAAAAAATAAAAACGTGCTTTCCATGCAGAACTAGACAGGAAAAAGCACAGAATAAAAACGCTGACCGGTTTGGGATTCCAGACCGGCAGCGTTTTTTGGTTTGTAGTTTTTCAGCGTTTTTTCCCGGAAGCAGCGGAGCGGAAGAGGCGTACCATCTGGTCAATTTTTGCCGCTTCCTGTTTGGATTTTCCGGCTTTGATGGCAGAGATGATCAGGTCCGCCTCGGAGGCGGAAAACTGTGCGCCGCCCTGATTTCCCTGCATCAGGGAGAGAAGAAACGGCATCATTTCCGCCTGGGATTTTCCACGGCTCTGAGAGGCCATCTGCTGCAGTGCTGAAGCCGGGCAAAGTCAATTCCGGAAAGAGAGGGGTCCTGCGACCAGTCGTTTTGCTTATCATCCGAACTCATAGCAGATCCTCCTCATTTCCGGGATTTATATTCTGAAGCATCTGGACCATCTGCATGGTCTGAAACATCTGGGAGAGAAGATCCCGCTGCGGACCGGCGGCAAAACGGGAAATATCCTGCAGCATCTCAAGCGGAGAGACGTGCGGGGCATCAACAGACATCATGGAAAGGTCGGCCGGACGGGAAAAAAGCTGAATGGTCCGCTGGAGCTCGAGCCATTTGCTCAAAATCGCAAGGGAGGGCTGCAGGCCGAAGGAGGCGTAGGGAATGGCAGCCTTCAGCATCTGAAGCTGATCCTGTGCGATCATCTGGTCCAGCGGTGTCATCTGTTCCACATTTTGTTCCTGTTCCTGATTCAAATTAAGATCCTTCCTGGCAGCATTCCTGCATTTGTCTTTTTATTTCTCTTTATCTTATGTTCCAGGCCGGAAAAAATGACAGAAGCGGGAAAAAACATATGATAAGAGGAAGAAAGAAAAAGGAGACCGCCGGAAAATGGATGGAAAAGAAACAGCAAAAAGAAAACAGGTACTCGAAGGGAATGCCTTTTATGAAATAGATCTGGAATGTATGAGAAAAAAGAAAAAG
>ENA-OQBJ01000427-OQBJ01000427.1-human-gut-metagenome-genome-assembly--contig:-NODE-427-length-22420-cov-4.986588_pt1 | contig 22420 bp, 24 predicted proteins | sample MGYA00242743_ERZ504545 | MGnify/ENA primary metagenome ERZ504545 (study PRJEB26092, sample SAMD00036252) | human gut metagenome | host: Homo sapiens | study: EMG produced TPA metagenomics assembly of...
AGCACGGTATCAAATAATCCCCTTGCCTTTCGTATTTGCCGCCCAGTTCCTCAAATAATGATTTTGCCATTGTCTGTTACCTCCACATTCTTTTTTATTTTGAATGTCCGCAAAATCCGTCCTACATGGTTGGCGCGTAGCGAAGGCGGAACGTGGAAATTAATGACTTGGGGATATTAACGGTCGGTTCCTAAGTAACAAATAACAGTTTGTCTAAGAAAAAAGATACCAACCATTCTCAAAAATGCTTAGTATCTTTTTTCTTTTGTTCTGTCATTGTCCTATGCTGAAAGCTTTTCCACCAATTCCGGCAGGCACTTCTCAAATAATTCCCGCTATCTTTGATACCCTTCATCCCGGAGTGACCTTGCAGTGACGTCAGAGACCAAAGGAGCAGCTCTTCCTCTTCCACAGCATACGGAGAGGTATAGACAAACTTGTTCCCATCAAAATGCGGTTTTGATAATTTCAGTATTTCCGTAATCTCTCCTTTCGTTTTCGCCTGCATAATCATTTCCACTTTCTTCCGGTGGAACTCGCAGACGATGCTCTCCAGAAATCCCTGCTTCAGATAAAATTCCGCCCTTCCATAGAGTTTTACAAGCGCCTCTACTCTTTCATCGAATAACTTGTCCTTTTCACTGACTATCATCTGCGCCAGTGCGTTTGCGTGTTCCATAACCAATGCTGTTCCCATTACATTTTCTCCCATAATAAAAGCTGGTATAAGAAATTTCTTCTCACACCAGCATGATTCTTTTATTCCTCAGTGATGATCTCACTGCTTAATTTTCCATGTACCAGATAGCGGTAATTCCGTCTGGAATTGACACAGGTAGACAGCGTAACTATCCGATCCGTTGCCGACAGCTCGGTGCCGGTATCATAATCCCCATAAGAAGACACCGTATCCAGAAATATCTGAAAATCTTCCGCTTCCGGGAAATGATACCTATATCCCTCACTTCCGGTTCTTCCCGCATAGCAGGAAAAGATACGATACTTGAGAATCTTTCCCGGCAGGTAAATATAAAACTCCGGATGCTGTTCAAATAACGTTTGGTCTTGGTACTTATCCAGAGTTCCGAACATGCTCCCGTTTTTCATATTATGCCCGTACACGATCGTATTCTGATCCGTAAAGTCCGGCTGATTATGGCAGTCCACAAAGATGCTCCCATTGATATTGGATTCTCCTGAAAAAAGGTGATGAAGATAATATGCATTATCTTTCCCCTGTACCACCGGATAACTAATGTCCAGTGCCGGAATCTGAATCCACGCTATGACATCCGGATTAACCGCTTTTAAACCTGCAAAGTCAATTTCCAGATACCTGCTCTGAGGTTCCTCCTTCTCTTTCTCGGGTTCCGGTGATTCTTCTTCCTCTGGTTCCTGAACATATTCCTGCAGTTTCTCGTAACTTGCCTCCCCTTTCTGATACTTCAGATAAACACTAAAGAGTTTTCCTGCCGCTGCGAGAAAAACAAAACAACAGGCAGATAATGAGTCCTGCAAGCACCGTATTTCCTTTTTTTCTCATGATTATTCTCCTTTCGGAAGAGCCGAAGTCTGCGCTCCGGCTCCTTCCTTCTGTTTGATGGCAACTAAATAGTCATCTATCCCTTAAGTTTCCCGTTCCACTCCCCGTTCTCGTCCATATCCCAGACCATTCGGTTCATCGGCAGGGAAAGCTCCCGGCAGATTTCATAGACCTTATTGCAGCCGTTCTGGATAATCCTCCGTTTCTCCGCCTTATGCTGGCAGATAACAGGAGAACGCTCAAAACAGACCGCACACTTACTGTCATGGTGATTACAGGCTACTTTCATCTTCTTATCCATGTCATACGTCTCCAAAAGCTGTTTCATCCCATATCCTTTCATCCGCTCCAGCACTGGTTTTAAATTCCGGTACTGGTTAACTCCGGCAACGCACACAAAGGTAGCGCCGGACAGATAATGGGCTATGGTCCCTTTTAAGGCTCCTTCGGTCAGATAGACACGTTCTGCAGCAAGATCACCGATCACATGTACCGGACTTCCGGAGGAAACTCCCTGGTCATAATTGACACTGGACAGCCAGATATACTTTTTCATGTCGGTCACATGATCTACCCGGATCTGAAAGCCCTGGATGAACCCGTCCAAAGAAACTATGGGAATCAGGATTCCTGAGTTTTCTGCTTTGAAATTTATCGTCCAGTTTCCGTCTGTATCCCGGTAGAATCCCGGCACGCCTTTCACCATATATCCTTCTTCTGCCAGCCTTTTGACCAGCTTCTTCATTCCAAACAGCGGGACACTCCGGTAACGCTGTGCTTCGATCTGTTCCGGTTTTAATCCCCGTCTTTGCAGATCCTCCTGATGCTTCCTGTTAAGCGTGAGCATGGACAGCATTCTCTGATACGTCCTGTGGCTTTCCTCTATCGGTGCAATCTCTGCCGTTGCCTTTTCTTCCTGTACCGGCATTGCTTTGATATAATCCGTCCGGTATTCTCCTTTTCCTAATGCTTCCCGGATCTGCTGATTTGCTTCGGAGAGTGTAACATTGTGCAAATCCGCATAAAGCTTCAGCATCCCCCCGGACGCATCACAGCGGTTGCACCGGAATACATTCTTTTCCACATTGATATTGAGTTTTCCATGCGTCTCTCCACAAAACGGGCAGTCATAATAATTTCCCCGACGCTTTCTGAGATGCAGCACCTGCACCACATCCAGTATTCCATAATCAAACCCAGACATATCATAATACATCCCGGTCTCTTCCTCCTTTCCCCCGCAGAAAAAAGCTCTCTGCGGGGTTCTTCCTTAACCAGCCATCGGCATTGCTTTTTGTAAAATTACCTTTGCTGCCGCCGGAACCAGATTGTTCGGTCCGGAATATTGCTCGGCAAACCACTGGATCGTTGACGGGCTTTCAACTGCCACCTGTCCCATGGTCTTTCCGCCGTATTTTCCCTTTCCCGGAATCACAGTCCCGACTGCCATTTCATAGTTCATGCGTTTCATCAGTTCTTCTACCGGAAGGGACGTATCCAGATTCTGTAATGCTCCCTGCAACATCTGTCCGGTCTTTGGCGGCGTAGGGGCAGCCGGAGCAGAATCGTAACCAGGCATTTGTCCACTGCATGGTAAATGGTGCTTCCAGCCGCCTGTGCCTGCTGATAGACTGATTCATCATCTGCTGGCCTGCATATTCCGACTGGCCTGGCATCTCTCCATAAGTTGGCATAGGGGCATTTGGCATGACACCCGAATCCGGCATGGCAGCATTTTCCATAACACCTGTATCTGGCATCTGTGGGTTCTGATATGGAATTCCGGCATCTACCTGTGCAGGATCATTTTCCTCTCCCACATCCGCAAACTGCACACCATATCCGGCATCCGATAATGCCCTTCCTACAGCTGCTGTTTCCGCCATTTCCAAAAATTTGTCTCCAAACTTCGGATCATCGCTCCGGAATTTCTGCGAAAAGGAATTGGCTACATAATTGTCTTCCTGATCACATTTATCCAAATAGATACGTGCTTCCACAACTGCCATGTTCTCTGTGAAAGTGATAATCCGGCTGATAATCTTTCCTGCCGGATTGACCAGACGAAACCAGAGCTTCCGGTATTTCACATCCAGATAAAGCTGCTCCTCCTGCCCTTCTTCTCCAATCTTTCTTGCCAGTTCCATCGGATGGAAGCCATCCACACGGTTTAAAGCGGCAACTGCCTCTGATTTCTTATACAATAATTCTTTCATTCTCTGCTCCTTTCATTTAGAAAAGCAGACGTTCCCCTATATAAGAGTAATAGTCCGCTTATTTCAAAAGTTGAAAAATATTTTTAAACAACAAGTTTTAACTGCTCCATTTCCAGTTTCTGTTCACTCTGATACTGATCGTAATACTGTACGATCCGCTCACTCAGAATGGTGTTCCTTGTCCCGCTGTCATCCGTATGGATTGCCTGACAGACTGCAGCCCATTCCCCTACCAGATAAACCTTGCTTTTCGCTCTGGTCACCCCGGTATAGAGAATATTGCGCTTCAGCATCATATAAAAGGCTTTTACCCAAGGGATGATGACAACCGGACATTCAGAACCCTGTGCCTTATGGATGGTTGTTGCGTTGGCATGTTCGATCATTTCCATCTGGTCAGCTTCATATTGCACTTGCCGCCCATCCGGGAATCCGATCACTGCCCTGGCATTTCCATCCTCATCCGTGATACAGTCCAGTATCCTGCCCAGATCGCCGTTACTCGCCATCTCGGTATTTTTATTCTGTAAAATCTTATCGCCAACCCGGAACACCTGACTGCCGATATGCAGTTCCTTCTTCCCTGCGATTGGCGGATTTACAAAATCCTCCAGAGATTTGTTCAATTCATCCACTCCGGCAGCACTGCGTTTCCGGTAAGGAGTCAGGATCTGTACCTGATCCATACCGTTTTTTGCAATCTCGTCCAGATAAATCCTCCGGACAATCTCTGCCGCCTCATCTGCTCCTTTGCAGGCAATGAACTGAAAATCCTCTCCAAAGCTCAGATTAGTCTTATTCTCCTGCATCAGTTTTGCATTATAAGGGATTCTGCTCAAAGCCCCCTGCCGGTAAACCAGATCCAGTACCGTGACCGGAATCAGCCCGCAGGCAATCAGTTGCCGGAATACATCCCCGGCTCCTACGGATGGGAGCTGGTTCTTATCCCCGACTAAAAGGACTCTGGCATGTCTGCTAACCCGCCGGAAAAATTCATAGGCAAGATGCATGTCCACCATGGACACCTCATCTACATTTAGAAATCCGGCAGACAGGTACTCAAAATCCGGTTCAAAATCCGTATCATCTCCCAAAAGCCCCAGGGCCAGATGCATCGTGGATGCATTTTCACATCCGGTACTCTCCACCATACGTCTTGCCGCACGTCCGGTCGGAGCCATAAGCTGTACCTCTGACTTGCATAACGCCTGATGGATATAGAGAATCACCTTGAGAACCGTTGTCTTTCCGGTTCCGGGACCTCCGGTAATAATACTGATGGGATGTGCAAACACCATCCGCACTGCCTGTTTCTGTGTTTCTGACAGCGTGATCCCCAGTGTCTTCTGTGCCTTTTCCAGCTTCGGTTCAATGGACAGCAAAACCGGCTTCTCCAAAAGCCGTCTGGCTATCATGGAAGCGGTCTGTGTTTCTTCTTCATACTGCCGGATAGAATAGATCCGTTCTTCCTCCACAACAATGCTTTTTTGCAGCACCAGCCGGTAAAGCACCTGACTGACATCCTGCTCCGATACTGCCATGACCTGCAGATCCCGGTTCAGCATTTCCAGTGCTTCCCTGATAACCTCCTGACGCTGTTTAAATAGATGTCCTTCTTTCATTGCCTGATTCATGATATGTCCGATGCACCCGGATATCCGCATGGGATCATTGAGTGCACAGCAGCACTGTCTTCCGATCGCATCCACAGTCAGAAACCCGAAGCCTTTGACTGCACTCAGCATGTAAGGGCGGTGCCGGATAATATCCACCGATTCATTTCCGAATTTCTTCAGAATCATATTCACTTTTTTGGGTGTTACCTTAAAAGGCGCCAGAAACGTCATCAGTTCCCGGAACACCTGGTTTTTTCCATAGGACTCCACAATAGCAGCCAGCTTCTTCTCGGAAATTCCACGGATCTTCAAGAGTTCCTGCGGGTTGTTTTCCATGATTTCCAGTGTCTGAAGTCCAAACTTCCGGAAAATAGTATCTGCCATCTTGAGACCGATACCTTTGACTGCACCGGAAGAAAGGTATCCTAAGATACCCTCCTTTGTCCGTGGTACAACCTCCATGAAATTTTCCACCTGATACTGAGTTCCATGCTCTCCGCTCTCCCATCTGCCTTCCATCTCAAGCTCAATCTCGTCTGTAAGCGGAAGACCGAATCCAATCGCTGAGAAGCCGATGATATTCCGGGATGCCAGATATTTGTCTCTGGCTGACAGGGGGACAGACGTATCCTGTGTGGTGAATATGGCAATCGTATACCCATTCTCCTCATTCTGGAAAATCTTATGTTTAAATCTGCACCTCATTGTTTATATCCCTCCAGCTTTTTATCCGCATCGGTTCATTTGGTTTTCTCATTACGCCGCCTCCTTCTTAATTCGGAAAGTACGGCTCTCCGTTGTTTTTGTATATTCCTCATAGATATCCGGATGCTGGTTTTTCAGCTTCTCCATCTGGTCTTTCCCAACCGAAGTACGTCTGGTCGGATTATAGGTAATACGGTAACGGTTCGTACCGTCCTCCAGCACTGCCTTGCAGCCCTGCCCCAGCTGTTCCACAAAAGGAACACTGATTGCCCGCTGTTCTGCTTCGATTTCCTTTTTCCGTTTTTCCAACTGTGACTTTTCCTCCGAAAGGGTAAGATACTTCTCAAGATTTTTTGATTCCAGACCGGAAAGCACAATTTCCGGAATAGATTTGTCTGCAAAACCACCATAATTACGGATATTTGCCAGAACCAGATCGGACTTCCCGTTATGCGGCGGTACTACATTTTTCAATACATGTTCCTGCCAGAAATACGTTTCCTGATCAATGATGTCTTCTTCCTCAATCAGATCACGCTCAATGGTGCGATACACAAACTCATTCTCGTTATTTCCATACAGGCATGCGATAAAGGCTTTCTGCATATTCATCACAGACAGATAATGCCTTACCTGCAGCACATAATGAGCTGGAATACCATCATCAGCCCACTTATCTTTCGCATTATAATTGCAGGTTTTACATTCCAGAATCGCAAATTTCCCATCCGGCATACGAACAAAGTAGTCCACGTCTGCAAGCATGAACGGATATAACGGATGCCGGAACATGATACGTACCGGGAATACTTCCAGCCCGGTCTTTTTGGAAAAGATTTCTGCCACCAGATCTTCCAGCCGGTGTCCAACTTCCTTGGCAACCCAGTTGCTTTCCTCTTCCTCCTGAATGACCGGCTGCACACCTGTTTTGTTGTAAAACAGATCCCGGATAGTGGCAAATGGAGAGATCCCCATGATTGCCGCTACATCACTGCCGCCGATTCCTTTTTTGCGGTATTCCAACCAGTCTTCTCTTGACAGGTTACTGATATCCACAACCTTTTCCGGTGTATACTCTGCTTTGTTATTCATTCCAATTCCTCCTAACATTTGACTGCTCCATAAACGTCATATTTTTTCCAGTCTTTTATAAGCGCCTTCGTAATATCCTCCTCCAGCTTCAGGATGCCCTGTCCGGACATTCCTTCACAGGCTGCAAAAAAGGACGCTTCATTCATGGCATAATAAAGATCATGTGCCGTACAGACACCTTCCCCGTTCTGGGATACAAATAGCTCCACCACCTCATTCCGGATCTTCTGTTTAATGCCAAGTTCCTTCATCAGCAGCTTCAGGCAGTTCACCGGATTACGAATCTCAATGTCCATAAGCTGAGTAAGATTCTTCATCGCATCCACATAGCGGGCGCATACCTGCTCCAGATTTTTCCGGAAGTCCAGAATCGTTGCCCCTTTATCGTGAGCCAGCTTGATTGGACTTCCCAGACTGATAACGCCGTTTGGTCCGTCTGTCAAAAGCATCGGATACAGATTTGCACCGCTCGCTGCCACGTCAGATGTGGTAAAACGAAGTGCCGGTGACAGGATCTTCTCATCCATTCCGTGTGCATCCAGTGCTTTTCGGTAAGTATCCAGAAGTTCCTGACTTCCTCCGAGCTTCCACATGGCAGATACAATGGAATGGTCATAGATACCAGAGCCTCCATGTAAACACTGCCTTTGAAATTCAGATTCAGATATTCGCAGGTTGTCTCAAACATGGCTTTCATATCAAGGATGCAATAATCATGTTTATCCCCGCCATGTACTGCGGAAACCTTTCCGTCCGCAATCTTAATCAGGGCATCCCCTTTTGCAACCCGCAGGCAGTAATTGACTACCTTCGCATATGTTGCCTTATCCAGCTTGCGAAGCCCGTCTCCATTGACACCTGCGCGGCTTAAAATGGTGCGGATGGCACAGTCACGTACCGGATAGGATTCTCCTCTCATTTTCAGTACAAGCTGCGTATTCTTCTCTGTATCCTCCAAAATTTCTTCCATGGATGCATCTGCCGCATCCAGATTTTGAGCCTCCTTTTCCAGTGGTGCCAGCCGTAACGTATTTGTTGGCTTTCTGATCCATTTGGCATTTCTTCCTCTCTCTGCCAGAAACTCCAGCAGATCTTTTACTTCTGCAAAGGATCTCTCAAATCCATCTGCATACACTCTTGCTTCATTCATGTTCTTATCCACCTTTCTTAAAATAATATTTATCCATCAACAGCTAAAGCTGGTTGTGGCATGCAACTATGCCGAAACCTAAATGTAAGCACAAAAAAAGAATGAAAAGAGAGTCTTTTCTCTGTTCATTCTTAAAAGTCTGGTTTCTTCCTGAAAAAACAAAAAGTGCCACGTAGCCAAAAAAGGCATACCGTGACACTCACTACAAACATAAACTACTTATGCCAGGAATCAGCTCCTGCTGTTTCCTGTAAGTTTGGAGATTCTTATGAATCCCGAAACTCCCCAAAAGGGTGTGCATAAAATAAACTATATCAGTATACTAGCACAAGATATTCCTCATGTCAATTCAGGCTTATACTATATATGGTGTTTATATTTGTTCAAAATACTACATCTATTTTTCTACTACGAATTCAATCTTCTCTTTCAGATACTCCCGGCAGCCAAACCGAACCGTTCCACACTGCTTTGACTCCTCTTTCGCCTTTTCATTACAGCAGTCCAAGTAGGGACAATCGTTACATTGATTCCGCAGTGCTTCCTTCGCCCATTCAATTTCCTGCTCATTTCCTATAATCCGCACAGACATCCACTTCCTTTGCTATCATCATACCCCAAAATCCATTTTCTATCATCCATAATTTCTTTTTTGTATCATTTTAGTAAATTACGGTTATATTACGGAATAATCACTATATTTCAAATATATCTCTATTCTATTCCGTAATTTGCTGTAAGTAAATAGTTTAAAATGTGGAAGAGAGGTGTAAATGTATGGATAAAAACTTTATTGGAGAACGCATCAGCGAACTGCGTTTAAAGAAAAATGTATCTGAATATCAGATGAGTCTGGATCTTGGCAAAAATAAAAGCTACATCCAGTCCCTCACTTCCGGACGTTCTCTGCCTACCATGCAGAGCTTTCTGGATATCTGTGACTATCTGGAAGTCACTCCTCAACAGTTCTTCGATTCAGAGCTGCACAATCTTCCTCTGATTGACAAAGCAACTGATCTGATGAAACAACTCGATGACGAGGATATGCTTGCGCTCATTTCCATGCTGAATCGTCTGGCTCTAAAACGCAAATAGATTTCCGTAGCTGCCAAATCAAGGCAGCTTTTATTTTTATCATTTTTTCTCAAAATTTTTCAATCTTAAAGAAAAGTCCCCTATTCCTTAATTGAATGGGTAATATATCCATTCGCCGTACCTTGAAAACAAAAGAAATCTTTCGGGAGATTGATATAGGTGACTGCAGATAGTTTGCATCTTCGCACGCCTGCAGCTTAATAGTTACAAAGTAACACCGTTTTACGTGGCCGGAACGGGCATAGGAACTGGCTTCTGAAAGAATAACATAGACTTTTGGGATTTTAGCTTATAGCGCTTTTATTAGAGAACTTTTACTCAAAATTTGATATAATAATAGACAGGTATCAAGTTGATTCCCTGTCTGTGGAAAGGAGATTCATGATAACTGTAACAAAAAGGGATTTGATTGAATTAGGCTACGGTCCTTCCTTTGCTGCTGATATTATAAAAAAAGCAAAGAACTTATGGTAGAAAAGGGGCATACCTATTATCAATCCAGAAAATTAGACAGGGTTCCAAAAGAAGCCGTTGAAGAATTATTAGGGATTACTTTGCCCGATAAGCAAGAATGATCGTGCTTTTTGCATTTTAGTAAGGAGTGAAATCATGGCAAAAGATCCAATTAAAAAAGCAGAAAACGGCACTTATTATTTTCGAGCCAATCTCGGATATCATCCTGTAACCGGAAAACAGATTCAAAAATACCGCAGCGGATTCTCAACAAAAAAAGAAGCCCGTGCCGAGTATTCCAAATTGATTCTTGCATCAACGGAAGAATTAGCTGATAAGAAGGAAGACATTACCTTCAAAAAGTTTATTGAAGAAATCTATCTTCCGTGGTACAAAACTCAGGTGAAAGAAGTACCTACAAGAATCGTTACTCGACCATTCAAAAACACTTTGCCTATTTCTACAAGAAGAAAGTGTCCGAAATAGAAGCGATAAATGTACAGACCTGGCAGCTCAAGTTGGCAAAACAATTCAGTCCAAACTATGTACGCATTGTTCAGGGAATGTTATGTTTAGCTTTTGACCGGGCGATTATCCTCGGACTTGCAAAGAAGAATCCTGCCCGCATGATCGGCAATATCAAATCTAAAAAAGTAAAGATCGACTTCTGGACTTTGGAGGAGTTTCAGAAGGTAATATCCCTGCTGTACAAAGGTGACTACTACGAGCACTATCTCTTCATCTCGTTCTGGCTTTTATTTATGACTGGAATGCGTATTGGAGAGCTGCCGCCTTACAGTGGGATGATATTGATTTTGAAACAGGTATGCTGATTATTAGTAAAACACTGTACTATAAAACAATGAATGACTACAAATTCGTTGAACCTAAGACGCAGGCAAGCAACCGTACCATTATATTGATGCTGATACCATCAAGGAATTACAAGAATGGAAGGCGGTTCAGGCAAAGGTTTTACCAAATTGTGGATTCGTCCTGAGTTATAACAGTACACCCACCAGCAAAACAACACTTCCAAGAGCATTGGAGAAATTGGCAAATTTAGCTGGTGTTCACAGAATCAAAATTCATGCCCTGAGACATTCGCATGCTTCCCTGCTTATCAGCATGGGCGAAAATCCACTGCTGATTAAAGAGCGTCTTGGACATGAAAAAATACAGACGACACTAGGAACTTATGGTCATCTGTATCCAAACACCAATATTGAGATTGCAAAGAAGCTGACCGGGGTTCTCAGCTACCAGTCAGCTTCTCAAAGTATTGCTAATTATACCAGTAATCAGCATACTGCAATGTATCACAAAGAAATATAAAAATGCAATGATAATGCAATTTCAAACACCCAAAGCCGCAAAGCCCCGTGGTTACGGGCTTTGTAGCCCAGCGTGAACTATTCCCACTCTACAAAGACTAACGCTTTTTGTTTAGGAATTATTCTCTGTAATGTTTCTCGTTCTTTTGATTATTTGATATATCCATATTATCCTGCCTATACGAGCTAATGTTATCATTTTGTTATCGGCATTGATAACACCTACTCGATAACTGTGGATAATAACTATATGTAGCATGTCAAATTATAAGCTATTTTGCTTAGAGATTCAACACAAAACTGAAATTTTACTTTTCCTTATATTCATCTGGTATTGCTATTTGAAATGTTTCACACAACAGCATCACATCATGCACATCATTTTTATCGTGTTCATATCCCAAATGAAGCATTACCTGACTCAATGGTTCAATACAAGAAACAGTTATATCTCCAACTTTTCCAATACCGGAAAAAGTTTTTGATGGAAATATATCTCCCTCATAAACAATTCCGTCATCTGTAAATTCAAAACAATGTAAATCAATGATTCTTTGTTTATCATCTTTCCAGACAGTATGACCATCCGTTGTATAATCAGTATTTACTTCCTCAAATCCATGCTGCTTAATCACATAAATATAATCATGATAATGTTTCAGTTCAACAAACAAATCAATATCATTGTGTATTCTTGATTCTCTTTTAAGAAGTGCATCAACACCCCATCCGCCATCTAAATATACTTTAATTTCGTTTTGCAAAGCATATTTTATAATTTCACATGCATCTTCTGTACGTACCATAATCTATCCTCCAAATTCAAATCTTTGTATGCTTTCCAACTCACTAAAAGCCTGAAATTTGTCAGTCTTTCATCCTTTTTGTTATCAATCACCAATTAGCTGTAATCCATTAGGATTTAGCTGATATATTTTATCGCACACCTCTTCAATATACTTTCTATCGTGAGAAATGCTAATGACAGCCCCCGGAAATTCTCGGAGCATTTTTCTTATTACCGGACCGGACAATGGTGAAAAATTTCTTGTCGGTTCATCCAGAATAAGAACATTTGCACCACTTAAGCTCATCCTCAAGAGAAGCACTTTCGCCTTTTGTCCGCCTGATAACTCCCGAATCGGATGCTCCATTTCATCTGGTGTGTATTTAAGTGAACCAAGGTATGTTCTAATTCTTGTACGCTCTTCTTTATCTCCTGTTTTATCAAGGTAATCAACCGGTGTAACATCCAAATCCAGCAGGTCTTCATAAGTTTGAGGCATATATTCTGCTTTAATGTCATTCCGATTTAGGAGTTCTTCCGCTATCTTTTTTAGAAGAGTCGTTTTTCCTGCCCCGTTGGCTCCTATCATACAGATTTTTTCTGAACCTTTTATTTTTAAATGAATTCCTTCTGCTAAAATTCTTTTGCCATCCGGAGTCACAAGCTTTGAAAGTTCATATTCTATGACCGTTTTTCCTGCGGGAATGTGTGAGTTTTCATCCCCTAATTTGACAAAGATTGCTTCTTCCTGTTCCGGCATCTGAGTCATATTTTCATCTTCTTTTTCAAATCTTCGTTCCATTGCCTTAACCGTATGCATTTTGTCCTTTAAGTTTTTGGCAACAGACGGTGCTTGTCTGGTACAACTTCTTAATGCACCTTGTACACTCTGCATAACTCTTTGATATTTTTCATCGCGAATCTTTTTCTCCCTACGGTCACTCAGTGCCCGCTGTTTTTGGATTTCAAATTTATGAAGCCGTTCTTCCACATAGCGTCTATAGGGAAGCTTTGCCACGGTATATCTCGCCTTTGTTTTTCGTATAATCTGCTCGATATGTATCACCATGTTGGCAGTACGCTCTATCAGCGTTTCATCGTGTGAAATAAAAAGCACAATGTGCTTCCAGTCATTTATGATTTTTTCCAGTAATGTAAGCGTCGCAATGTCGATGTCATTGGAAGGTTCGTCCAACAACAGCACAGAAACATCGCGAATGAAAAGCCTCATAAGTTGTGTCTTGACTTTTTCGCCTCCTGAAAGACTACCCATTGTCTGGTTACTGTAGAAAAAATCATTTTTCATTCCAAATTTTCCCGCAATAACAGACAATTCTTTAGGCGTTTTCTCCCAGAATATTTCCTCTTCAGAAAAATATTCGTATATTGTTTTTTCCTTATCTTCATCGAGCATCTCCTGCGGAAGATAACCAAGACGTTCGTGTCCCATTATCCTTTCCCCATCTGCTTCTATATAGTTTTCTACAAGCGACGGATTGTATATCCACTTCATTAATGTCGATTTCCCATTTCCCTCTTCTCCAATAATAACTGCCTTATCTCCATCATTTAGCACAAGGTTGAAATCATTAAGAATTATTCTCAGGTCTTTTTTATGTGTTAAATTTAATTTTTTTATCTGCAACATTAAAGTTTCTCCTTTTCGAAGTCTGAGCCAATTATTATTTTGAACACACAAAAACGAGTCTTTTTTGCATACGCAAAAATAGACTCGCTAAATAGCCCCTTATTTCTTTTCCAAAAGGAAAACAAAGGAAATGCCTCTTGCGATAATCCAACTTAAGCGTACACAAAACAAACCTATTCTCTACAGGCTCAATAACTATATGTGTCTTACTTAAATCAAATTATCTATTAATCATTTCCTCACCTTACACAAAATGTGCCTTTCTTTCTTCTAATGGCAATACTATCATACTGTATTTTTTGTGTCAATACATTTCACCTTATGGAAGTGCAAATTAAAAATTTTCACTTCCTAATTATACATCCAACCATTACGAAATTCAATCTTTCACAACCTCTTTACAACCACAACCACAGCACTCCAGCAAACGCAGGAGCACCATACCGTAAAACGCTTATGTGTAAATCAACTCCGTTCCTACAACTTCCCTCACACAAGCCTGAATATTATTCATTCTTCCAATCCATTCGTAGGGATTATCTTTCTTTAATTGTTCCGTCACATCTTGTCTGTCGGCATATTCCTTTACCAGTCGAAGAAACATATCCTCTGCTTGCTTATCGACTTCTGCAAGATAACTATGCAGCTTTCCGCTTGTCAGCAGGTTCATATATAACACTTTATAGTGTTCCTTTAAATGCCTTGCATGTCGTTTCCCCCATAAACCAATCGGCTCTATTTCTTCTTCGGCTGGTACTGTGATGTTCGGCAATAAATAATCACCCACCTGTCTATAAGTTCCGCCCATTTCTTCAAAAATTGTCTTTGTCATTTTCCTTTTCCTCCTGTGATTTTTGTCTATCGTGATCGTGTATTATCACGCTTGCGACCTTTAACTGTTCTTGCCTGCTCCAACAAATCATCTATCTGTTTGCGACCAAAAACCTTACGGAGCAGGCTGTAATCTTTATTTTCTGCTTTTAGGATTTTGTTTTCTTCGGTCAATCTTTCATTGACTTTCTCCAAACGCTGATTGGTGCGGTATAACTGTGCATTCGCTGTATTCAGCCTATGATAGTTGTCCCACCCCTCAAAGCAGCGGGCAAGCACCGTTTTGACAAGTTGCTTCAATTTCCTTACAACCGGCTCTGCATTTTGGTTTTATATGCCTTTGCAGTCATAAATTTCTCTGGTTCTGGCAACTGATATTTCGGTGCAGTATCAAGCTCTATTTCAAGATTTGACAGCTCGTCTTTTGCCTTATCATAGTTCAATACTCGTTCCGACAACACATCAAATTCAATCTGTTTCTGCTCGATTTTCGCACCTAATGCCGCCACTTCTTTTTCTCTTTCCTGCTTTTTATAATCCAAAACAGAAAGATGTTTTTCGTGTGTGCCTAAATGTTCCCACTCAATCCCATAACGTTCCATCACCGCCGCAAGCTGTTCTTTTTCGGACTGTATCCATTGCGACCACTCCGTATCGCCACGACTGCCGCCCTTAAAACCTTGCGTTGCAAGAGCCTGCTTTAGTGACACTCTTGTATCAAGTCCACGCTTGCTGCCTGTGGTAAAAGGTACAAAATCTATGTGCAGATGTGGTGTAGCTTCATCCATATGCAGATGAGCCGAGAACACCCGAAGCTGTGGATTTCGCTCCTGAAAACCCTGATAGTATTCATCTAAAATCTGCTTTGCCAGTTCTCCGTTTTCCGTATCGGCGTTCATATTTCCCTTACCGCCCACCTGTAAAATGATTTCGTGGAACGGTTTTTCCTGCTTGGAACTTCGGATTTTTTCATAATAATCTTTTATCTTTCGGTCTGACCTTATCTGCTTGGCATTGTATCTTTCCAATGCTTCATCAAACAATTCGTGATAAACTGTCTTTATATTTTCATTGCAGTAGTCGATATTGAGATGAGTACGAGTTCCGTCTACATTTTCTGCTCGGAACTTTCGGCTATTGTGATTGACCGAGCCTTTACCGACCATTGCACTTATCGTTCTCTGCATTTTTTCATCTCCCATCTGTAAATTTCAACATTCTCAGGTTTTGTTACTTTTGTCAAAAGTAACGCAAAAGCACTTTGACGGGTACACCCATCAAAAATGCGACCTGTAAACAGGTTTTGCGTTCTCCGAAGGCTCTCCGAGGGGTGAGCGTGTGCCGGTGGCACACACGCCTGCGAACCGACCGAGCCAGCAGGCGAGACCAAAGAGCCGCCTTTGAAAAGGCACTCTCTGCACACTCCCCTAAACTTTATCCGGTGTCAAAGTGTGACGATGGTGACAATGTTTTTCACAGCGTGCTGCTCTCAAAAACATTGACACCTTTGACACCGTTTGTCACGCCGTCTGCTCGGTTTCTTTCCAAAGTGAAACCTTTCTTCCGTCGTGTGTGCGGCTGTTCTGATAACGGATACCGTAATCACGAAACAGCCTGCTTGCGTTGATACTGAGCCTTAAAGAAAGTACATTCGGCTTTATATCCACCGCAAGCCTTTCGCAAAGTTCCGAAGCAGTTCCTTCCCATCTGTCACTTTCCGAAAAGAGCGTATCCGCTATCTTCTCAAGCAGAGGTTCGGGCGGTTCTTTCCACATCTCCGTTTCCGATTTTGCAAAGTTCCACACCAATCGCTCGCTGTCCCTTACAAGATGGATTTTCATATCCTGCTGGTCTCTGCCAGCAACATCAAGTGTGGCATTGTTGGAAGTACGCTTGTCCTTACTGAGAACAAATGCACCGTCTGCCGCACCCATCAGACCATTCGTGCCTGAAATCATATCGAATATATCTTCCGATTTTTGTTTGCGTGTATGATGAACAATAAGCATTGAAACCTTGTAACTGTCTGCCAACGCTTTCAGCCTTGCCACAACATCATAATCACTTGCGTAGCTGTAATCTGCTCCGCCTGCTTCACGCACACGCTTTAAGGTGTCTATGATAATCAAGCCTGTGTCTGGGTGTTCCCTCATAAACCCTCTTATCTGTTCTTCCAGTCCGCCATTGACCGTTTTACATTCCGTTGCGAAATACAGATTGCCTGTCTCCTTTGCACCGAACATCTGAAACAATCGCTTCTGCAAACGTGGGTAATCATCTTCAAGGGCAAAATAAAGCACCGTTGCCTTACGCACCTTATACTCCCAAAGCGGTGTGCCTGTGCTGATATGATAGGCAAGCTGTGCCATCATAAAGCTCTTTCCCACTTTCGGGGAACCTACGAAAAGGTAAGTTCCCCTTTGGAGCAGACCGTCGATAAGTGGTGTCTGAACCTCAAACACCGTATCATACAGCGTTGTCATTGATACTGTTTTCAGATAGGAAGGGTCTAACTGTCTGAGTATTTCCCTTTGCATTTCTTCAAAAGATTGCTCGTACCCCTTGAAATCCGTATCCTGATTGACTATACTATTGTCAGTACATTTGGAAAGTGACTGTTCCGCATCTGTTGCCGCAGATACATTTGGAATAGTCATTTCTTTTTTATTCTCCATTCGCATCCTCTCCTTTCAAACCGCCGAGAATAATGGAAATCAGTTCTATTACACTCAGCAGTTCATCATCCACACCTTTTCCTGCTTCAATCCTTTTCAGTTCCGCAAGGACTGTGGCAAATTCCGTTTTCAACGCCTTATACACTCTCGGATTGCCCTGTACCACCACATCCTGATTTAAGCAACGGCGGTAACAATACTCCTGTTTTGGCAATCCTGATAGAGCTACAGCTCTGTTAATGAGTTCGTTTTCTTCGGGCGATACTCGAAACCCTACTGTGATATTCCTCCAACGATTTTTGTTATCTCTGTTCTTAGCTGACATTTTCAAAATCTCCTTTCCCTAAATCATCTAATTTTTCTGCCATCTCAATCTGCTTTGACGGAAAGAGGTGTGCGTACTGATAAGTAATATCAATACTTTCGTGACCAACTCGGTCAGCAATCGCCACCGCAGAAAAGCCCATATCAATCAAGAGTGAAATGTGGCTGTGACGGAGATCGTGAATGCGGATACGCTTCACGCCTGCCGCCTTTGCCCCTCTGTCCATCTCGTGATGAAGATAGCTTTTCGTCACCGTAAAGATACGGTCTTTCTTCTTCAATCCGTAAAGCATACCGAGATATTCTTTCATTTCCTCACACAGAAACTTCGGCATTTTAATCGTGCGGTTGCTCTTTTTCGTTTTCGGAGAAGTAATCACATCCTGCCCTTTCAAACGCTGATAGGATTTATTGATTGTGACTGTTTCCTTATCAAAGTTGAAATCTGCCGGAGTCAAAGCTAACAGCTCGCCCTCTCGGATACCGCACCAGTAAAGCATTTCAAACGCATAAAAGGAAACAGGCTTGTCCATCATCTCAAAAGAGAATTTCTTGTATTCTTCCTTTGTCCAGAACAGCATTTCCTTGTGTTCCTCACGTCCCATATTTCCCACCTTTGCCGCAGGATTGGAACGCAGTTCATAGTAGCGGACAGCGTGATTGAAAATGGCGGACAACTGATTGTGCAGCGTTTTCAGATACGTCTGTGAATAAGGCTTTTTCTTCTCATCACGATAGGCAAGCATTTCATTCTGCCAAGTAATAATCTCCTTTGTGGAAATCTCGCTGATTTTCAGTTTCCCGAAATACGGAAGTATCTTTGTGCGTATGATATGCTCTTTGGTAAGCCACGTGTTTTCCTTCAAACGGTTCTTCACATCATTGATATAAAGCTCCGTAAAGGCTTCAAAACTCATATCAAGGTCTGAAGAAGTCTGCAATTTGAACATTCTTTCCCATTCCTGTGCTTCTCGTTTGGTAGCAAAGCCACGCTTGCATTTCTGCTTGCGTTCCCCTTTCCAGTTCACATACCTTGCCATCACATACCAAGTACCGTTATCTTCATTCTTAAATACCGGCATTTACATTTCCCCCTTTCCTGCTCCGTAGAGCCTTTCGTAAAAATACTGGCGATTTACACGCCCTGCAATCGTAATAAAGCCCTTTGCTTTCAATTCCTCATTTAATTGTCTGATGAGTTTATATGCATAAGGTTTTGATACGTTTAGTTCCTGAGCCACATCTTCGGCTCGGATAAATCTGTTTTCCATATCCTTTTTCTTCCTTTCTTAAAATAATTTTTTGCTTGCCGCTTTCTCCGTGTTAAAGTTCCAACAGGCACTCCTGCTTGTCGGCAGGCGCTGTGCTGTCCCAATGCACCGCAGTACATCAGGCGCTCGCTCGTATAGGGGTTCCCGAAAAGTCGGAGACTTTTGGGGAAGAGGAGGAGCAGTGCAGCGAATGAGCTTTTGTGCTTGCACACAAGCGAACGATACGGAACTTGCTCCGACGAGGTCTTGGCGGTTTGGCTTTTCGGACGGTCATTCAGTTGTCGCATTAAGCATATTTGTTTAATTCGTAATTTATTTTACTAAACATATTTGCTATTGTCAAGTGGTTGCAAAGAAAATATTAAACATTTTTGTTTCGGTTTTTCTTGACTTCCACTAAACATTTCTGCTATACTTATTTCACTAAATATAAAAGGAGCGTATCATTATGGCTATCAGCGAAAGAATACATTTTTTCAGACTAATGCGTGGTATGACACAAAAGTATCTCGGTACAGCAATCGGTTTTCCAGAAAAGAGTGCTGATGTGCGTTTGGCACAGTACGAAACTGGTACACGCAAACCGAAAGCAGACCTTACAAATGCATTGGCACAGGTGCTTGATGTTTCTCCACAGGCTCTTGATGTTCCTGACATAGACAGCTATATCGGTCTTATGCACACTCTGTTTACCCTTGAAGATATTTACGGTCTTACTGTCAGTGAAGCAGACGGAGAGGTATGCTTAAAGGTCAACAAGGACAAAGGCAGAGAAGCATATGAACTCCTCAAAATGCTGTATGCTTGGAAAGAACAGGCAGACAAGCTATCTTCCGAAGAAATCAACAGAGAAGAATACGATAACTGGCGTTACCATTATCCAGAGTTCGACACCACACAGCGTTGGGCAAAAGTTCCATCACAGGAATTAAGTGACGCTCTCGTGGAAGCATTCAAAGACCACTTGAAAGATAAATAAGCACCTACAGGACCTGCCACTGGCAGCTCCCTACAGATGCTTTGGCAACGACAAAAAAGCCCTTAACTATGGTTATTAACCACAGCTAAGGGCTTAGTTTATAATATGGAATTTGTTCAGAGCCAAGCTCCGAACTTTAGTCTGCAAGCCACCTGTTAATTGTTCCGTTACCCATAAACCACTGGATAACAAGAATAATGGCACTTGCTATGACTGTTATCAATTTGTTATCAAAAGACTAATCGAAATCGCTGAAACCCGCATAAACACTGGCTTTTTTAAGCAACTCGATTTATTCAAACTCCTTTGCGGACTGCATTATACAGCACGCACAAGGTATAATTAGCGGTTTTTGCATCGAACTTTTGTTCTGTTTTTGTATTTTCCGTACCGCTTATGAAAAGATAAACTCCAAAATAACTCCATTTCACTCTTTGTTACTTTGTTGTTCTTCTCTTGCGTAAAGAAGATCCAATGCCTGACACACAACACCACTCATGCTTTGATAATGACGTTCCGCATACTCAACAAGTCTCTGCTTTTGCTCCGGCGTCACCCGTACTCGTATGTTCTCTTCTTTACCATCTTTTGGTGTTTTTCTAGCCAAACATATCACTTCCCTTCCACAAGTACAGTTTACTACTGATTACTACAAAATGTCAATCCGTTTTTTCATCTTTTTTATATTCTGCAAGTGCTTGTTCAAGTTTTCGATAATCACAATGATACGGAAGCACTTTATTTTTTTGAATCTGTTTTTCGTATATCTTCGTTGCTTTCCTAGCAATATCCTCTGATATATCATTCAAAAAATTATACTCCTTAATCATAAGAAATGTTCTCTGATTATCACTTCTTGAGCCATTACTACTGATATTAAATTTCACTTCAGTATATACCGTATCATCTACCGGAAACATCTTTCTCATGTCTAATACTGACAATATCCGTTGTCTGGCATTTACTTGATCTTCTGGTTTTATTTTCTTTAAAATTTCTTGATTCTTTACTTCAACAATAATGTCATCTCTATCTACCAGATCGTTTTTGATATCAATAACTTCATATATCCTATACCAATTAGCAGTCGCATCTGCCCACCCTTTGTGCTTTTCCTTTGCAGATGTTAATGGAATTACATACTTCATTCCAGCATTATTCAATAAGATTCCTAAATGTGGTTTTAATCTATAGTTTTCATCTTCCTTATTAAAAAAGATTTCGGAATCTATTCCATTTAAATATTCCATATATGCTACATCAATGTAGACGAATTGTACTTTATCAAAATTCATATGTATCACCCTAAAAAAAATAGGAAGCTAACGCTTCCTTTATCGTTCCACACTTCAACGCCTTTGGTAGTGGTACACCAACCTATATCGTTCTGCACTTCAACGCCTTTGGTAGCAGCACACCAACCTATATCGTTCCACACTTCAACGTCCTCGGTAGTGGCACACCAGATACAAGGACTAATACTTTTAATATATCCAGTATATCATAAGCACCAAGTTCTTGTATAATTATAATATGATAAAATCCTTGATTTGTCAAGGTTTTTCCGCTTCCAACATCTCACAGATCTTCCAAAAATTTCTGTGATTCAGTATTCACAATGTTTCAATTATAACTCGTCAGCTCGCTCTAATTTCAGTATAAATTTCTCTGGATTATCAATAATATTATATGTCCCACTCGTATCTTCCTGCAAATAAGAAAATGAAAACATTTCCTTCCCTTCCTCCACCTGATGCTTGGACCCATACACTGTCACATAAAGAGCATTCGGAATTGCTTGATCGTAGCTAAATCGAATACTTTTAAACGAATTTTCCCTGCAACGTTTCACAATCTCTTCTGCACAGGATTTTTGATCTGCAACATATAGTTTGTTTACGACCACTGCCAAGCGTTCTTCCTCATAATTATCAAATGATGTCACATGCGAACTACAAGCATCCATATCCCGACCATACTGCAGATATCCCATCCAACTGCCTGTAAGAATTATTATACCAATTATCAGACCTGCTAACCATCTTTTCTTCATCTACTCTTTCCCCTTATTTATCTTTTTCATGCACCTGTATCATAATACAAGTGTATGACAGGACAGCTTATTTTTCAATACAGTTGTATTTATAATTTTAAAAAAAGATGAGGTGTCAACATGATCGTATATATGGATTTAGAAAATCTGCTTAAAGAAAAGCATATCAGCAAAAATAAGCTCTGTGAAGCATGTAATTTGCAACGTACACAACTTAACAACTACTGTAAGAATAAAGTAACCAGAATCGACTTCACCATTCTCGCAAAACTCTGTGAATTTCTGGATTGCACACCAAACGATATATTGAAATTAAAATAGGGCATTGGATTATTCCAGTGCCCCTTTCTTACATCTACAATTCTTATTTTCCCTATTTGTTTTCCTTATGATCCGAAGGCAATCTTACTTCTCCACTCCGTCTTTTCATAATAGAATTCTGCGTTTCCATCTGTGTTGGGATATGAGCATGCTCCTGCAGGAGATCACTGGAGCTTCCGCATAAGAATCATATCCAGCTGCTTTCATTCTCTTCAACATTTTTGCTAAAGCACTGTTCTTATCCCTGCTCGCCTGACGGTAACTTATTCCCAGTTCCTCTGCTGTCTCCTTGAGTTTCTTTCCCATAATAAATAATCGCTCACATTT
>ENA-OQBJ01000428-OQBJ01000428.1-human-gut-metagenome-genome-assembly--contig:-NODE-428-length-22377-cov-2.792539_pt1 | contig 22377 bp, 24 predicted proteins | sample MGYA00242743_ERZ504545 | MGnify/ENA primary metagenome ERZ504545 (study PRJEB26092, sample SAMD00036252) | human gut metagenome | host: Homo sapiens | study: EMG produced TPA metagenomics assembly of...
CCAATCCCCGACCCCGATCCCCGATCCCAACTCCCGACCCCCGAACCCTCGTTCCCGATCCCCGACCTCGATCCCGACTCCGACCTCGCCCGAGGCGTCCCCCCCTATTTACATCTTTTCTTTCCTGTGATATTCTTGTTACAGTTACATTGAATTATATGAATGTGAGGTACGTTATGACAGAAAAGAGAGAAGGGCTGGATGAGCTGAAACAGCTGGGCAGCCGGAATACGAAATATACCTATGATTATGACCCGGGCCTTTTGGAAAGGATTCCCAACAAGCACAGTGACCGGGATTTCTTTATCAAGTTCAACTGCCCTGAATTTACGAGCCTGTGCCCGAAGACGGGACAGCCTGATTTTGCCACCATTTATATTTCCTACATTCCTGACAAGTACATGGTAGAAAGCAAGTCTTTAAAGCTCTATCTTTTCAGCTACCGGAATCACGGTGATTTCCATGAGGACTGCGTGAATATGATTATGACCGACCTCATCCGTCTGCTGCGGCCACGGTACATTGAAGTATGGGGAAAATTCCTCCCCCGGGGCGGCCTTTCCATCGACCCCTACTGCAACTACGGCATTCCCGGTACAGAATGGAAGGATTTCGCCCGTTTTCGTCTGCTCCATCACGATATGAATCCGGAAAAAGTAGATAATCGGTAAGTTCATTTCATTTAAAAAGTGACGCCTTTGGACACACCTCCGGTGTGAGGGTTGACGGGGTTCAAAAGGTTCAAAGGGTGTTGGTGGCGCCCTGCGGGCGCAACATTATTATATATAGTAATGGTGTTTGATGCGCCCTCCTTTTAGGAATATAACCAGCAGTCAGCGGTCGGCAGACAGCGGTCTTTACCAGCCCACAAATCCACTAAAAAGCACCCTTTGGCAGGGTGCTTTTTTTATACCTGTTTCACATCCCCAGTTTCAACCGGCCGTAGATGACGCAGCGGTGACGAGGAGGATGAGGACCATGAAGACGTAGTCTTTTCCCTTGGGCGCCACGCTTTCCATGAAGGTTCTCCGGGATCCGCCGAAGCCGCGGAGTTCCAGAGAGAGGGCCATGGTTTCGCTTCTTCCCAGGGAGCGGAGCATCAGCGGACGAACGATGGACATGTAGCGCTTGACCTGTTTGAAGAAGTTGCCTTTCACAGCCAGGCCGCGGCAGGCCTGGGCTTCGGAGACAGCTCTGTTTTCTTCAATGAAATCAGGGATGAAGCGAAGTCCTGCAGTGAACATGAAGGCGTATTCATAAGGTACCTTCAGCTGCCGCACCATGGAGGCGGTGAGATCCTGCAGTTTCACAGTGCCCAGGAGGTAAATGAAGATGATGGTCATGCCCAGCATGCGAAGAGCCGCCACTACCGATTCTTCGGTGGAGCCGCCGCCCACTTTTCAATGGCCCCCAGAAGGGCAGCAAAGATGATGAGCATAATGAGGGCTTTCATATTTTTGAAAAGTTCACCGGATACGAGAAGGATGAGAAGTTCCAGAACGCAGAGGTAAAGGAGGCTTTCCGGCCGGTGAAGCACAATGGCCCATACGGCAGTGCCCAGGGTTAAAAGGATTTTTGTCAGTGGTACCAGATTTCTCATAAGGAAACTCCTCCTTTCCGTTTCATAAATTCTTTGCAGAAGCTGTCCATGTCCCGGCAGTAGGGAGCGCCGGGAAGGCGCCGGCCAGAAGAACTGCCGGTGGATAGGCCAGGCCCCAGTCTTCGGGGCGGTTAGCTTTGGAAAACAGGATTTCCGGCTTGTCATCAAAGACCACTTTGTGGCCTGCAATGACCACCACCCTGGTGCAGTCTCTGGCTACAATGTCCATGTCGTGGGTAACCAGGATAATGGTGATGCCTTTCTGCTGCAGTCTTTCCATGAGGGCCATGAGCCTTTTCTTTTCTCTGCCGTCCTGTCCGCTGGTAGGTTCATCGAGCACCAGGTATTCCGTATCCATGGCCAGGGCGGAGGCAATGGCCACCCGCTGCTGGTCGCCCCGGGAAAGAGTTCTCGGGTATTCCGCCGATAAACTTTCCGTATCGGTATCCGCCATGGCGCGGTCGATGGCATCTTCCAGTTCCTGCCCCCGTTTTCCCTGATGGAAAGGGCCGAAGGCGATTTCCTCGCGCACCGTAGGCATGAACATCTGCCGGTCCGGCTGCTGGAACACATAGCCGATAAAACGGCTTCTCTTCGAAGCATCTTCCTTTGTCACAGAGGTGCCATTGTAGACAATATCTCCGGAAGCCGGTTTTTCCAGTCCCGTAAGAAGACGGGTAATGGTGGTTTTACCGCTGCCGTTGCGTCCGGTGATAGCTACGAATTCTCCCTTGTCAAAGGAGAGGGACACCCCATCAAGCACCAGGGGCAGGTTTTTGGCGTAACGGAAAGATACATTTTTCAGTTCAAGCATGTTTCCCCTCTCCTTTCTCGAAAGAATCCATCACAGACTGCTGTGCATCCTTTATATTAAGGAATGGTTTTTCAAAGGAAATCCCCTGGTCTTCCAGGGTCAGCTGGGCGCGGTACATATCCGGAATGGCTTCTTCATAAATGTGATTCTGCTTCATGGCCCGCATCACTTCTTCCGGCGTGCCCTGGCTGATAATCTTTCCCTGATTCATGAGGACAAATTTCTTCGCATAAGGCAGTGTGGCTTCCAGATGGTGTTCCGCCACGATGACCGTCAGTCCTTCCTTCCGGTTCAGTTCGCCCACCATTTCATAAAATTCACGGATGCCTTCCGGATCCAGCGCAGAGGTCGGTTCATCAAATACCAGTACTTCCGGTTCTTCCGCCAGCACCGCAGCCACCACCAGACGCTGGCACTGGCCGCCGGAAAGGGTGGAAACCTTCCGTTCCTCCAGTCCGTCCAGGTGAACCTTGGCCAGAGCTTCTTTTGACCGGCGGCGTATTTCATCAGGCGGGAATCCGTGGTTTTCCAGAGTGAATGCCATTTCTTCTCCCACAGTGAGGGTGACGATCTGGGCCTTGTAGTCTGAAAGGATGACGCCAATGGAGGAAGCCAGATCCGCAATGGTATGCTGGGTCACGGCCTTGCCGCCGGTAAAGACCATGCCTTCCATGGTGCCGCCGTAGTAATGAGGAATGGCGCCGGCCATGGACATGAGAAGGGTGGTTTTGCCTGCACCGTTGGGGCCGGTAACGACCACGAAATCTCCTTTGGATACGGCCATGGACACATCATCCAGTGCTTTCTTCTTAGAGAAGGGATAGGTATAGGTCAGGTGCTCTACGCTGATGACCCCTTCCTGCTGCTGCTTCAGCACCAGGCCGCTGTGGTCGCTGTCCTCTACGTCGGACTCTGCCATGTAATGCATGGATTTGAAAAGACGGAGCGCCGGGAAATAAAGGAACGGTGTGATAATGCCGTTTCCGATACCTACCATGGCTACTGCCGGAAGCATGCCATAGAGGTATACCTTCATAGGAATCCCCATGACCAGGGTCAGAATAGAAACAAAGGTGAAGCCGGACACGCAGGTGGTAATGAATCCTGCAATGGCAGGGCGGAGAGAAAATTTTCCGATTTTAATGGGCGGCACGGAATGGGCAAAGAAGCCTGCCACATAGGCGCCGAAGAATTCAGAGGCAAAGTCGCCGTAGGGGAAAGCGGACTTACTGGTAAAAACTTCCATCAGCGCCGCCACCATGCAGATGCCCAGGCACTGCTTGTAGCTCGGTTTCGTCAGAAGAATGGCCACCACATAGCAGGCGATCATCCAGTTTGGCGTAAAACCTGCCACCGACGGAGAAACCAGATGGAGCAGCATGCCAATAGCCAGCATGAGGGTGGAAATGGTAAGCCAGCGGAACCGACCTCCCCTCGCCTTGGTAAAGACAAGTTTTGATACATCCATAACCTGTTCCATCATGACATTCCTCCTTAATTAATATAACAAAAAATCCTCTCGTTCCTCTGCTGAAAAGCAAAGGGACGAAAGGATCTATTTCCGCGGTACCACCCAACTTGGCAAATGCCCAACTCAGTTTCCTGTAACGGTGAAATCCGTCTGTCTCTACACCTATGGTTCGAAACAGCACCTCCCAGGCCCATTCATCCAGACTGCCATACCGGACTTCCACTTGCGCCGGCTCCCTTGGATGGCTTCCATCAGGACTACTCTTCCTGTTCTATGGCTTTGTATTTGTATGTCAAGAGTATATCACCCCCGCAGGATGGTGTCAACGGGGATTGAAAAGGTTCTCAGGATTGACCGGCCTGACGGCCGGAGGGTTCACAGAGAAAAGGTTGACGGCCCTCCGGGCCGAAGGGGCGCCGCTGACGCGGCAGGTTGTGTAGAAAGGTTATGGAAAAAGGTTCTTAAGATTGACTGGCCCTTTCGGGCCCGAGGGTTCTTAGGTTTGACGGCCTTTCAGGCCGAGGGTTGTGGTGGCGGCTGACGCCGCAAATTTTAAAGAGTACGTCCCTCTCCTCCTTTTTACCTGCCACCCCCTTTCCGGGGGTGGGTGGCGAGCGCAGCGAGTCGGAAGGGGGGTGGCTGTATGGGCCGCTCTGCGGCCCGGGTTCCGATAGTTCAGAGGTTGTGGTGGCGGCTGACGCCGCAGATTTTAAAGAGTGCGATCCTCTCCACTATTTTACTTCCCCGCCCTCATTCAGGGAAGCGCAAGTGATAGAGGAGCCTTCACCGCCTGGGCTTGACAATTTCCAGCCCTCTTGTTATCATTTACTCAAGATAAGGAGTCTTGGACTCCACACAGTAGAGCTGCGTTTTCTGAGCATCCGCAATATAAGCCGTTCAGCGCTGTTTAGCGTTGGGCGGCTTTTTTTTGCGGGGCAGCCGGCCTTTTGTATTTCATGGAGGTTTGTATGAAAATATCTGAAATCGGCCTTTTTATCTTTCTGGGTCTCATGACGGCAGTGGCGCCGCTGGCTACGGACATGTATCTTCCGGCCCTTCCCGAGCTGGCGGAATCCTTTGGTATTTCTCCATCCCTGGCCCAGCTGACTCTCACCATGACCATGGCGGGCATGGCGCTGGGGCAGCTCTTTGGCGGTCCTCTTTCCGACCGTTTCGGACGAAAGATTCCCATTCTTGTGGGCATGACTGTTTTTACTCTGACTTCCTACGGTGCCAGTGAGGCTTCTACGCCTTCGGTGCTTCTTTTCTTCCGTTTCGTGCAGGGCTTTTTCGGTTCTTTCGGGTTGGTCATTGCCAGAGCCATTGCCCGGGATATCAAGACAGGCACTGAGCTTCTTACCCTGTATTCCGCCCTCATGATGATTAACGGTCTGGCGCCGGTGCTGGCTCCTGTGGCAGGAGGACAGATTCTCCGCTGGACTGACTGGAGAGGCGTTTTTTATGTGCTGACAGCCATCGGTCTCCTGCTGGCCCTGTCCTGTATTCCCTACCGGGAAACACTTCCCAAGGAACACCGTCTTCCCCGACTTACCGCCGCTTTCCGCTCTTACCCCCACCTTTTCCATGATTCCTACTTTATGGGTCATTGTCTTCTGGAGGGGTTCCTTTTCATTTCTTTCTTCGGATATCTGGCCGGTTCTTCTTTCCTGTTCCAGCATATTTACGGTCTCAGCGCCCAGACTTACAGTTTGATTCTGGGCGTGGTGGGCGTGGGGCTTCTGCTTACAGGCCTTCTTCCGGCTGCCCTGGCGAAGAAGGTGCTGGATGATGCCATGCTGCGCCATTCTATTATTCTTTCCTTTATAGCAAGTCTTTTCCTGCTGGCCGGTTTTTATTTTCTCTGGCCCCTTCACCTGCTCATTCCCATCCTTATTATCACGGTCATTCCTTTATCCATTACAGAAACGGTAAGTATGTCCATGGCCCTTTCAAGGCAGGGGAAGAATGCCGGCGCCGCTTCTGCGCTGCTTGGATTCTTTACGGTAGCTCCGGGCAGTTTGACCATGCCTCTCACCGGTATTGCCGGGGAAGATACGGCTCTTCCCCTGGGGCTCCTCATGACTGGCGCTACGCCCTCTGCCTTTTGTCCTACTGGAAATGGGTCCACGGAAGGTAATGACTCCGAATAATAATAACTGTTTTGTTATTATTATTCGAAGTTTTTCTGCCAGCCATGTTTCCTTTCAGGAAATACAGACTTTTCCGCCTTCTTCTTACCAGCTTTCTCTTTGCTTTTCATAGAATCCATGATTTTACAAACTATTTACATAATATAGACATGTATTTGTTCTGCATGGGCGCCATTCATCGAGCTATTTATAGCAATATTGTTATAAATAGCCTCGCTTTTCTTTTTATCTATGCAATTTGTAATCATTTCGGGGATTTTTATTTTTTGCATGGAATCGGTATTGGAGTATTTCCTCCATTTTCTATACAATAAGCTCAGTAAAGGACATAAGTCCCCTGCCGGGAAAGCGGCTTAGGTGATGTGCACACACCTTCCGCTTCCCATTCATAACAAAATGTTCAGTACAGGAGGTTTCAATCGTGAAACGTTTAAAAATTGCTTACTCTGACAAAGCACTCGAAATTTTCGGAAGCATTTCCTCCCGCGAAGCTGTGGGCGTGAATGATACCGATTTCACCGATGTGGCTGCTGTAGTCATTACAGACACCGATACCGATGTGCTCAAGAAGGAAATGATTTTCGCCTTCCATATTCCAGTACTTCTCATCCGCACCAAGGAAGGCCCGGTGGCTGATGATGTCATCAGCAAGGTATATCGGGTGATTGACCTGAACGACACGGATCATGCTTTCTACAGCCGCCAGATTGAAAGCGCAGCTGCCCATTATGAAGAAAAAGTACTGCCCCCATTCTTCAAGGATCTGGAAAAATACGTGGAAAACGGATACTCCCAATTTGACTGCCCAGCCATCAGGGCGGCGCTTTCTTCCGCAAGCACCCGGCAGGCCGTGCATTCTATGATTTCTTCGGCGAAAATACCTTCCGCGCTGATCTGTGCAACGCTGATGTAGCCATGGGGGACCTCCTCATTCATGAAGGCCCGGCTCTGGCAGCCCAGAAGCATGCAGCCCGGGTATACAACGCTGACAAGACATACTTCGTACTGAACGGCACTTCCACGTCCAACAAGGTGGTGCTGAACGCTGTCCTCACTCCTGGCGATATCGTCCTCTACGACAGAAACAACCATAAGTCCATCGACCACGGCGCTCTGGTACTGGCCGGCGCAACCCCGGTATATCTGGAAACAGAAAGAAATGCCTTCGGTCCATCGGCGGCATTCCGGAACACTGCTTCAATGAAGATTATATCCGGAAACTGGTGGCTGAAAAGGATCCGGTAAAAGCCAAGGCTAAAAGACCGATCCGCCTGGCAGTCATCCAGCTGGCACCTACGACGGCTGCATCTACAATGCCCGCCAGGTAGTGGATAAAATCGGCCACCTCTGTGACTATATTTTCTTCGACTCCGCATGGGTAGGCTATGAACAGTTCATCCCCATGATGAAGGACTGCTCTCCCCTGCTTCTGGACCTGGGACCGGAAGATCCCGGCATCTTCGTCACCCAGTCTGTCCACAAGCAGCAGGCCGGCTTCTCCATGACCTCCCAGATTCATAAGAAAGACTCCCATATTAAGGGCCAGGACCGCTATGTACCTCATAAGAGAGTGAATAATGCATTCATGATGCACGCTTCCACTTCCCCGCTGTACCAGCTTTTCGCAGCCCTTGACGTAAATGCCAAAATGCATGAAGGCGAAGCAGGCAGAAAGCTCTGGATGGACGCTGTGAAGCTTGTGATTGAAACAAGAAAACAGGTGCTCCGCAACTGCCACTACATCCGTCCTCTGGTTCCTCCGGTGGTTTACGGAAAGAAATGGGAAGATGGAGACACCGAAAAGATGGCAAATGACATCAATTACTGGGCTTTCGAACCGGGCGCCAAATGGCACGGGTTCGACGGCTACGGCAAGGTCAGTACTTCATCGATCCCATGAAGCTGCAGTTCGTCACTGCCGGCATTGATGTAGAAAACGGAGGCTATGAAAATTTCGGCATTCCAGGAAACATTCTGGCCAACTATCTCCGCGAAAACGGCATCATTCCGGAAAAGAATGACCTAAACGACATCCTCTTCCTCATGACCCCTGCGGAAAGCGAAACAAAGATGAACGACCTGGTAGCAAAGCTCATCCGTTTCGAACAGCTCATCGACCAGGATGCGCCCATGTCTGAAGTGCTTCCCTCCATTTATAACGCTTACGAAGAAAAATACAGAGGCTACACCATCCGCCGCCTCTGCCAGGAAATGCATGATTTCTACAAAGACCGCAAAGTTTCCACCCTGCAGAAGGAACTCTTCCTGAAGGACTATTTCCCGGAATACGTGATGAATCCGCAGGAAGCGCAGTATGAATTCATGAGAGCCCATGGCGAACTGGTGGACCTGGCTGATGCAGAAGGCCGCACCGCCCTGGAAGGCGCTCTCCCCTATCCGCCAGGAGTACTCTGCGTACATCCCGGTGAAAAGTGGTCCAAAACCGCAGTCACCTATTTCCTGGACCTGGTGGAAGGCATCAACCAGCTGCCCGGCTTTGCTCCTGAAATTCAGGGCGTTTATGTACAGCCCGGCGCTGATGGAAAGAAACATGCCTACGGCTATGTGCTGAAGAAGGAATTTGAAAAGAAATAAACTCATAGGGAAGCGGGAAACAGGGTTTCCCCATCCTTCCTTATCAAAGGAGATCAACATGAGCAAAGCAAACAAAATGAGCGTTTTCCAGCTCACCATCCTGACAGCGGTCAATATGATGGGCTCCGGCATTATCATGCTGCCGTCCAAACTGGCTCAGGTGGGCGCCCTGTCCATCGTTTCCTGGCTGGTAACGGCCGTGGGATCCATGCTCTGGCCTATGTATTTGCCAAGTGCGGCATGTACAGTAAAAAAGGCGGCGGCATGGGCGGCTATGCTGAATATTCCTTCGGCAAGGCCGGCAATTTCCTTGCTAACTACACCTATGGGGTGTCCCTGATTTTTGCGAACACCGCCATTGCCATTTCCGCCGTAGGCTATGCCCTGGGTTTCCTGGATACGACTCTGGACCCGGTCATGACCTGCGCTGCCACTATCTTCACCCTCTGGCTGGCTACCGTTCTTAACTTCGGCGGTGCCAAGTATACCGGCCAGGTTTCCTCCATCACCGTATGGGGCGTTATCATTCCCTGTATTGGCCTCGCTTTCGTAGGCTGGTTCTGGTTCTCCCCCTCCATGTACACTGCCAACTGGAATGTCCATGATCTGGGCTTCGGTGAAGCAGCACTGAACGCCATCACCATGACCCTGTGGGCTTTCCTGGGTATGGAATCGGCCTGCGCCAATGCGGACGCCGTGGATAATCCGGAAAAGAACGTGCCGAAAGCCGTTCTCGGCGGCACCCTGCTGGCAGCAGCCTGCTACATCGTTTCCACCAACATTATCTTCGGTATCGTTCCTGCTGACGTTCTCGTCTCCAGCTCCGCTCCCTTCGGCCTCGTATTCTCCCAGATGTTTGGCGGCACCGTAGGCAAGATCATCATGGGCCTCATGGTTCTCTCCTGCTTCGGTTCCCTCCTGGCTGGCAGTTCACCATTGCAACGTATTCAAGGCAGGCAGCGATGAAGGATACTTCCCGGCCTTCCTGAAGAAAGTGACTTCCCACGGCGCTCCCATCGCCGGCATGGTGGCCATCACCATCATTCAGTCCCTCTTCTCCCTCATGACCATCAGCCCCTCCCTGAACGAACAGTTTGAGACTCTGGTCAACCTGGCAGTCATTACCAACATCATGCCCTACCTCCTCTGCATGGCTTCCGTGGTAGTCATCATGAAAGCAGTAGACCATGTGGGCAGCGAACTGAAAACCACGAAACTCATCGCTTTCATCGCTTCCCTCTACAGCCTCTATGCATGCTACGCCTCCGGCTTTGAAGCCATGACCTACGGCGCCATCGTCACCGTATTCGGCTGGACCCTCTACGGTTTCGTATCCGACCGCTTCGACCTGAAAAAGGCCAAAGCCGACAACGAAGCCATGGTCTCCGGCAAGGCTCCCGCTGATGCCGTTCCTGCAGCTGCAGAAAAATAAAATATGGCCTGTCTGGGGCAGAACAGGCCATACCATATAACATCCTCTACAACAGAAAACCACCGTCCTCTTTGAGGGCGGTGGTTTTCTATGGACAAGCCCCTATGGGGCTTGAGGGTTGACGGCCCTTCGGGCCGAAGGTTCTTAAGGGGCTTAAGTTTGACACGGCCTACGGCCGTGAGGGTTGTGGTGGGCGCCTCTAAATTATAAAAGGCGCCAAATTATATGATAAAAACCATATAACCGCCCTGGCGGGTGAGGGAATGCACACCGACTTCGCCAAATGGCGTCTCACTGGATTCGAGGGTCCCGGAGCTCCCCTATGAATCCAGTTCCTTTGCCACCCGGGCGGGGGAACTTTACTCTCCGCTATGTGTTGAGCTGCTTAAGTTAGCAGTAAGGCAAGCGCAGAGCAGACTTCCCCCACCGGGGGAAGTACCGCCGCAGGCGGGGATAGGGGTGCATTTCCTCGCGCCCCAGGCGCGGTTGTATGGTTCCCACTGCAGAATGCCTATCATAACGTATGACACAGAAAGGTAAATCCGTAACGCTGACTTTATACTCATCGCCCGAAGGGCGTTATCACTGGGGAGGTGGGTGCCTTATGGACAGCCCCTTTGGGGCGTGAAGGTTCGGCGCCTTTGGTGCCCGGGTTCTGAGGGTTCAGAGGGTTCTGCCTGCCTTTGGCAGGCGGGTTCAAAGGGTGGTGGTATCGCCCTGCGGGCGATGAGTTTTATAGCCCGCTTGGCGGCACCGGCCTCCATTGGAGGCTCCCCCCCTCCACCACTTCGTGGTCCCCCTCCCCCCCGCAAGCGGTGGGAGGCAAGGCTTAAGGGCGCAGTCCTCTCCTCCATGTTACCTGCCACCTTTCCGGGGGTGGGTGGCGAGCGCAGCGAGACGGAAGGGGGCGGCCCTGCCAAGCTGAGGGCGGACAGCTGACAGCGGTCTCGCTCGATGCCATTTCCCTATTTCTCAGCCATGTTTATAGTCTTTTTCATATTCCTTTTTCAGCACATAGCCTTTGGCTTTTCCATGGCCCATGCTGTCTTTTTCCAGGTACACGCCCTGCAGTTCCGGGGCGAAGCCGGGAAGGATATCGGCGGTTTCTGCGAAGTCCAGGAAGTAGTCTAAAGCGATGCGGGTCCATCTTTCTCCGGGCTGCACGCAGGTAACGCCCGGCGGGTAGGGCACGGCGGCCTGGAGGGCTACTCTGCCTTCTGCCTCGTCCAGGGGAATCAGTTCTCCCTGACCTCTCACCAGGGCCCAGTTGGCTTTCTGGGGCTCATGAAATATTCAGGGAAGTAGGCTTTCAGGAACATTTTCTTCTGCAGTACATTGATTTTCTTTGCCTTGTAAAAGTCATGGAGTTCCTGGCAGAGCTGCCGGATGGTGTAGCGTTCGTAGCGGGACTGATATTTCCTGTATACCGTAGGAAGTACCATTTCCATGGGGGAATCGTTGTCTATATGGGCTTCAAACCGGATGAGCTTGGTAATCAGGTTATCCAGCTTTGTTTTCGATTCTGCCGGCGTCATAAGGAAGAGAATATCGTTGAGGTCGCATTTTTCGGGAATAATCTGGCAGTCCCGGAGGTAATCGGCCAGAATGATGGCGGGAATGCCGAAGTCTTCGTATTCCCCTGTTTCCATATGAATGCCCGGTGTCATGAGCTGTCAGGTTTCAGGGGATCATATGAAATACTGGCCCTTGGCGTAGCTGGAAGGAGTGCCATTTGCCACCCGGCTCGAAGGCGAAGTAGGCAATGTCTTCCGCCATTTGTTCCGTATCCCCTTCTTCCCATTTCTTCCCATGAACCACAGGCGGCACAATGGGGCGGAGGTAGCGGCAGTGGCGGAGCACTTTTTTTCTGGCTTCAATGGCATTGACAATGCATTCATGCCACAGCATTTTCCCTGCATCGCCTTCCTGCATTTTGGCATTCATGTCCAGGGAGGCAAAAATCTGGTAGTTCGGGGAGGTTGATGAATTCACCATGAAGGCATTATTAAAAATCTTATGAGGCACATACCGCGCCTGTCCCTTGATGTGGGCGTCTTTTTTCAGAATCTGGGAGGCCTGGGAGAAACCGGCCTGCTGCTTATGAATGGACTGGGTCACAATGATGCCGGGGTCGTCGGGCTTAAGGTCAAGGAGCAGGGGGCTGCAGTCCTTCATCATGGGGATGAACTGCTCGTAGCCTACCCAGGCGGAATCGAAGACGATGTAGTCGCAGAGATGGCCGATTTTTTCCACCACCTGCCGGGCATTATAAATGCAGCCGTCATAATTTCCCAGCTGGATTACCGCCGCCCGAAGGGGCCTGTCCATGCGGGCCCGCCGGGGATCTCTTTCCGCAATGAGCATGCGGATGTATTCTTCATTAAAGCAGTGATCCAGCACGCCGCCGATGAGGCCGAAGGGGTTCCTGGCGGTTTCCAGGTAGATGGGAATGGCGCCGGCCTGAATCAGGCGCCGTAGCCTACAGACTTATGGTTGTTTCTTTCATAGAGCACCAGATCTCCCGGCGTGAGGAGGGCATTCATAACCACCTTGTTGGCACCGGACGTGCCGTTCAGAATGAAATAGGCTTTGTCTGCATTAAACACCCGGGCCGCATGTTTCTGGCCGCCAGGGCTGCTCCTTCATGAATGAGAAGGTCCCCCATGCTACGTCGGCGTTGCAGAGGTCACCGCGGAAGGTATTTTCCCCATAGAAATCATAAAAAATACGGCCTGCAGGATGCTTTCTGAAATAGGCTCCTCCCTGGTGCCCGGGGCAGTCAAACTGGGCGTTTCCGCAGTCCACATAGTTCTTCAGCGTCTTAAAGAAGGGTGGCAGAAGGGAATCTTCATAGGCAGAAGCGGCCTGTTCAATCTGCCGTTCAAAATAAGGCCGGGAAAGGGGCCGGGTATCAATCATTCCGTACACATGGCCCAGGGTGTTATCCGTCCTTTCCTCATGGCCATGGACGATGAGGAAAAGTGGAATGTGAAAAGCCTTAACCCTTCTGTCATGGATGATGGATTCGTCTTCCACTGTCACCACCAGGGCGGCAATATCTGTGAAATCCGTTTCTTCTGCCGCTGCAGCCTTCCGTGTGGGAATAGGCGCAAACAGCTCCAGCGCCTTCTTCGTATATGCAACCTTTAAATGCTCCTGCATGGGAATTCCTCCTGTCCCCTACGTGAATTTATATAGTAAGTATATCAAATGGAAAGGAAGGTTCAAAGGGTTCAGAAGATTCAGGGGGCTGCGGCAGCGGCTGGCGCCGCCGGTGAAGAATGACGGCGCCTGATGAAAAGGAGTCTGCCGTCTGACTCTCTGCCTATCTTCAAATCTTAAAATCTTACTTCTCCTTCCCTTTCCATTTCTCCTTCAGCCGGTCCAGGCCGGCGAAGACGAATTCTTTCAACAGGTCCGCTTCTTCCATTTTTTCTTTTCTGTCCCTTTTGGAAAGACCGTACATAACAAGGCCCATCTGGCGATGGCCGGAAAGAAGGAAAATGAGGAAAGGCGAAAGGGCGGCCAGAAAGGCCCGGGGCACTCTGGCATCCTGGGCAGGAAGGCCCAGATAGCTGGAAAGGATATCCAGCACCGGCGTCAGCTTTCGCCCAATATAGCTTTCCACAAACCTGGTGAATACGTCCGACGGATTAATGAGTTCCCGTATGCTGACCTTCACCTGCCAGCTTTCGGAAAAGAGGGCTTCCTTCACATATAAATCCAGGAGCTTCATCAATTTCTCCCGGGGCCCTATGTCCATATGGTAAATGGTTTCTATTTCCACCGGCGAAAGGACATAGTGGTATACCTCATCCAGCACCGCCTGATAGAGACCTTCCCGCTACCGAAGTGATAGTTCACAGCTGCCATATTGACCCCTGCCAGACGACAGATATCCTTGCTGGTGGTACGGTCATAGCCCTGATCTGCTATCAGGCGGCCGGCACACTGGATGAGCCTGGCTTTTGTTTCCGCGCCGTCTTCCCTTGTATTCTTTTTGATGGATTTCATACATTCACCTTCAATTCATATGATGCCGGAACAGGTACCCCGCAATGGTGAGGGTCACAAGGATATGACGGCCAGGGGCACAAAATTCCAGGCCAGCTCTCCGAAGGTAAGGCCTTCCAGATAAATGCGCCGTATCAATTCCAGGGCAAAGCGCAGGGGATCCGCATAGGTCACAAGCTGCAGGAAAGGAGGCATATTCCTTACCGGCGTAATAATGCCGGAAAGAAGGGCCATAGGAATCATGAACACAATGACGTAGACCAGCACCTGCTGCATGTTTTTGGAAATAGAAGATACAATGAGCCCGCAGCCGGTAGAGCTTAAAAGGTAGAAGAAAAGGGCTGTATAGAAAGTCACCAGGGAGCCTGCAAAGGGCACGTTAAACCAGAAGTAGCTGATGCAGAGGAGAATGGTGCACTGGATAAATCCCACGATCATGGGAGCACCGCCTTTCCCACAAGAATCACCACCGGAGAGACCGGCGCCACCAGAAGCTGCTCGAAGGTGCCTTCTTCCCTTTCCCGGGCCACCGAAAGGCCCGCCAGGAGAAAGACCTGGGCAAAGCTCAAAAGGCCGATAATACCAGGCAGGAAGAACCAGCGGGTAATCTGGTTCGGATTGAACCAAGTCCTGCTTTCTATGGTCACCGGGCTTTCCCTTCCGGCCCTTTCCAGATTGAACTGTCCCACAATATGGGCGGCATAGGCAGAAGAGAGGCCGGCGGTCATGGTATTTCTGCCATCCGTAATAATCTGGATATCCGCTTTTTCTCCCTCATCCAGTTTTCGCTGGAAATCGGCGGGAATGAACACCGCCATCACCGCATCGCCCCGGGTAATGATGGTTCCCATTTCATCGGGATTCTGCAGCGTGGCCACCCGATGGAAAAGTCCGGTGCCATCAAAGCGTGAAAGGAGGCGGGAGGAATCATAGCTCCTGCTTTCATCCACTGCCACATAGGGTGCGTCTTCCAAATTGTAATTGGCGGCATAGCCGAAAAGGAACCCCAGAATGATGACCGGCACCACCACGATGCGGCGGGTGGCGGGATCATTCCAGATAGCCATGATTTCCTTCACGCAGATTACCCGAAGCTGCTGAAGGAAAAGTCTGAGGTCATCCATCATTCCACCTTCTTCCTGGTCATGCCGAAGGCAGCACTGACGAAAAACAGGGCATACAGCATAAGGAGCCCTCCCTCTTTCAGAAGAAGGCCTGTATCGGTGCCGGAGAGGAAGAGGGTCCTGATGGAAATAAGATAGTGGGAAAAGGGCAGCACTTCCCCTACGGCCTGTACGAACTGAGGCGTAGAGCGAAGGTCAAAAATGAAGCCCGACAGCACCAGGCAGGGCAGGAAGCTGATGAGCAGAGAAAACTGGCAGGCCAGGAACTGCCTTTTCGTAATGGCAGATATTACCAGCCTATGCCCAGGGCCACCAGAAGATACACCATGGAAATCAGAATCAGTGCTATCAGGGACCCCTCTATAGGCACCTCGAAGAGGAAGCGGGACAGCACCAGGCAGATGCCCATGCCCAGAAGGGCCACGCAGAAATAGGGCACCATTTTGGCCAGCACCAGCTCCATGGGCTTCACCGGCGTGACGAAGAGGGATTCAAAGGTACCCCGCTCCCATTCCCGGGCCATAACCACAGAGGTCAGCATGACCCCCACGATGGTCATAATGAGCATGATAAGACCGGGAATGAAGAACCAGGTACTGGAATTGGCATCGTTAAACCACATGCGGGAAACGATGGAAATCCCGCCCTGGCCGGTAAGTCCTTCCTTTGCCATCCAGGCGGACAGGGAGCTTTCCACATAGGAGCCGGTGCTCATGGCCGTAGCCGTTTCCACACCGTCCATAATGACCTCAACCTTCGCCCGTCCTTCATAGAGGGAGGAGGTGAAATCGGGAGGAATATCTATAATGACATTTACGTCCCTGTCCAGAAGCTGCTTTTCCGCTTCTTTCATGCTTGTCACATAAACCGGTGAAAAGTAGTCGGACCCGTTCAGAAAGCTCACAGCATCCTGGGCTTTGGGCGATGCATCTTCCAGCACCACGGCGCAGGGTACGTTCTTCACATCCAGGGATATGCCGTAACCGATGATCAGGATCAGAATGATGGGGAGCACGATACCCAGAAGAAGAGAGCTGGAATCACGGATGAGCTGGAGAAATTCTTTGTAAATCAGCGCTTTCATGCGCCGGCAGAATCCTTCCATGGATTTTTCTCTCCTTTCTTCCTTGCTTCATCAACGATTTTAATAAAAATATCATCCATATCCGCCCGGGGTTCCTTCAGTTTTCTTCTGATTTCTGAAGGACTTCCGATGGCCAGCAGCTGGCGTTATCCTGAATCATGAAACGGTCGCAGTACTCCGCCTCTTCCATGAAATGGTGGTAATGATAATGGTGGTCCCCCGGCGGCCAGGGTGGTAATCTGCCGCCAGAAATTGCGTCTTGCCAGCGGATCGATGCCGGAGGTAGGCTCATCGAGAAACAGGATTTTCGGCTCATGAATAAGGCGCAGGCCATGGAAAGCCGCTGCTTGTAGCCGCCGGGGAGATCTCCCGCCTTCATGTCCAGCCGGTTTTCCAGATGAAATTCCTCCACCACTTCCCTGATCCGCTCCTTCTTCTTTGCCGGTGCCAGTCCATAGAGGCCGCCGAAGAAATTCAGATTTTCCCGCACTGTCATGTGGCTGTAAAGGAATTTCTGAGCCACATAACCTATGTTGGCCCTGGCCCTGGTTCTGGCCTTTCTCAAATCCACCCCTGCCACCGAAAGGAAACCGCTGGTTTCCGGCAGAAGGCCGCAGAGCATTTTGAAAGTGGTGGTCTTTCCCGCGCCGTTAGGCCCCAGCAGGCCGAAAATTTCTCCTTTATGCACCTCAAAGGATGTATTGGCTACTGCTGTGAAATCGCCAAACTTCTTCACCAGATTTTTCACCCGGATATTGACCTCTTCCGAAGGCCGGCCGCCTTCATCCAGGGCTCTTTCGCTGTCCGGTGAAGATTTCAGTACCGACGGCTCCGCTTTCCTTAGAAGAATCATAAAGCCGTCCTCCAGCCGGGGTTCATCAGCTTCCGCCTTGAGACCTCCGGCTTCCAGACAGGGAATCGGCATGCCCTGCTTTCGGGCAATGAAATGGACCTCCCCGCCCCGAGGCACCGCGTCCACCACATGATCATCATCGTCCAGTAAATGGGCCTGGAGAATCCGGGTAGCATCCCCGCCTCCGGCATGACCCGGTAGGTACGTCCCCTGGCCAGGTTCCGCAGATCCTCCGGCGTGCCGTCAGCCAGGATACGGCCCTTGTTCAGCACAAACACATGACGGCACATTTCCGCTTCATTCATGTAGCAGTGCTGACAAAAATGGAAAGATGCTCCTCCTTCACAAACTCCTTCAAAATGTCCCAGAGCTCCCGCCGGGACAGGGGATCCACCCCCACCGTAGGCTCATCCAGGAGAAGCAGGTCCGGCGAACGGACCAGGGTGCAGGCAAGGCCCAGCTTCTGCTTCATGCCGCCGGACAGCTTCCCCGCAAATCGGCCGGTGAATCGCTCCAGCCCCATCATTTCCAAGAGCTTTTGGAAGCGGGCAGGCCGCTTGTCCTTCGCAACGCCGTGCAGGTCGGCATAGAGATTCATATTCTCCGCCACCGTCAAATCCTCATAAAGTCCGAATTTCTGGGGCATGTAGGAAATGCGGCTCTGGATTTCCTGCGCATCTTTCACACTGTCAAGACCCAGTACGGAAAGACTGCCGGAGGAAGGCGCCATGAGGCCCGCAATGAGCCGCATGAGGGTAGTCTTTCCGGCGCCGTCAGGACCGATCACCGCCGTAAGCTCTCCCCTTATCACGGAAAGGGACAGATGGTCCAGGGCAGGAAGGACGCCCCCTTTGATGGCAAATCCTTTATACAGGTCTTTGGCCCTGATTACAGAGTCTTCCAATGTCATCACCCTTTACAGTTCGATTTTTACCGTAGCCGGCATGCCCATGCGCAGTCTGTTTTCCGGATCTGTCACATACACCCGCACCTCATAGAGAAGGGCTGTGCGGAGTTCCGAGGTCTCCACATTTTTCGGCGTAAACTCAGCGGTGGAGGAAATATATCCGATCTGGCCCTTCACCGGATTTTTCGGATCGCTGTCCGTATACACCCGGGCGTCCATGCTTCATGGATTTTGCCCAGGTCCCCTTCCTTCACATACACCCGTACCCATTTCTTCGTATTCAGGGACATGCGGAACACCGGCTTCTGGGGAGAAGCCATATCCCCCACTTCCATAAGACGGGACCGGATGACGCCGTCCTGGGGCGCAGTCAGTTCCGACTGGGACAAGGTATATTCTTCCTGCTTCAGCGTATTCTTAAGCGCATCCAGCTGGGCTTCCCCGGCCGCCACATCTTCGCTTCTGGGGCCGGCCACAGCCAGATTCTGTGCTTCCTCTGCCTCATTCACCTTTGCCTCGGCCACCTGAAGCTTCGTCCTGGCATCTTCAAGGACCTGGCGGCTTACGGACTTGCCGCCGGAAGCCTGGAAAGCATCCTGTTTTCTCTGGTAATCAGAAGTCAGGAAATCCTTTTCTGCCCGGGCTTCCCGGACCTTGGCTTCAGCGCTCCGCAGATCTTCTTCCCTGGTGCCGTTATGAAGTTTATCCACCACTGCCTGCTGGGCATCGACCTGGGAACGGGTAATGTCCATGCGATGCTCCAGATCCGCCGTGTCCAGCTTCGCCAGCACCTGTCCCTTCTTCACTGCATCCCCTTCCTCCACAAGGATATCGGAAATGCGGTCGCTGTTCTTAAAGGCCAGTGACACCTCCCGGAGATCCACATTGCCATAGAGCACCAGCTGATGCGCCGCCTCTTCCGCCGCTTTGCGGCTCCTGTACTCATAGCACCCAAAGCCCACGGCCAGTATAAGAAGGGCCGCTATGAGGATAAAGGCTTTTTTATGCTCCCTGCATTTTTCAAACATACTATGCACCTCACATTTTTATATAAAACACGCCCTTCGAACGGTCAGCCGACAATAGGAAGGCCCTTTTATGGGCAGCTAAGGGCCAACTTCGGCTGACTTGCGCATCTATGCAGAATGCGCACATGAGGGTTCAGAAGGTTCAAAGGGTTCTTAGGTTTGACGCCCGCTTTGCGGGCGAGGGTTGTGGAGGCGCCCTATGGGCGCAATATGAAGTCAGCGTTACGGGACCTGCAGTTGTGTCATCTGTGCTTCCCCGTCATTTCGAGCGGAAGTACAAGCCGGTATGAATCGCATGTTTTCATGGAGCCGGTGAAACGGAGTCGAGAAATCCCCCACAGGAAGCTGCCTTTCGGCAATCAGGACTGCCCAGGGAAGCACTGATTAATTCATAGAGTCTACTTTCATAAGAATGAAAGCAAACAACGAATTAATCAGCGCTTCCCTAGAGTATCATTCTGAATGATACCCTCCTACGCCCCTTCGCCGCTTCGTTGCCCTCTTCTCCACAGGAAGGAGCCTTGCCATTTTATATTTCCATACAAAAAACACCGTCCCGAAAGGGCGGTGCTTTTTTGTTCCATTTTAGAAGGAATATCTGGCGTAAGGGTGTAGGTCCTGCCGTCACCGATGTAATAATGGTTGTTGGAAATATCCTCATCATAGTATTCCCTGTCGAAGAGGTTATTCACAGCAAACTGGATGCCGAAGTTCTTATTGAACTGGTAATTGGTGGAAAGATTCATGAGGAAATAAGCATCCCGGGCCTTGAAATGACCGCTTTCCTCCCCTGCTTCCGTCCTGTCGGAAATGAACATGCCATCCAGGTTCACCGTCCAAGGATTCTTGCTGTACGTAGTACCAAGGTGGAGCAGATGGCGGGGAATGTCATAATTCTTTTCACCTTCCACCTTTCCTGTCTGCCAGGTGTAGTTGATGTAGGAAGTCCAGGCGTCACTGTGGTGCTGGTTCAGGGAAATTTCAAATCCATGGGTCTTGGCGTCGCCCTGATTCTGATACTGCTTCCAATTTCCTGTATCTACAGCTGAACCGATATAATCTTTTGTTTTGGCATAGAACACATCGACATGGATATCCGTCTTATTAGCAATTTTCTTTTTCAGTCCCAATTCCCAGGTATCCGTTGTTTCCGGCTTCAGTCCCGGGTTTGGAATATAGATGCTGCTTCCTCCTTTTTTTGGAATATAGATGCTGTTTCCTTTGTCTGAGTAGCGGTATACCTGGTAGAGAATCGGTGGATTGAAGGACCTTCCATAAGAAACATAGGCATTGGTATTTTCATTAAAGGCATAATCCAGTGATAATTTAGGGGAGAACTTGTCATAGGAAGAAGAATCGAAATCCTTTTCATCCTTTCCCCTGTACTGAGAGTACCCATCATATTTTTTATAATGGTCATACCGTCCGCCGATATAAGCGGTCAATTTCTGAGAAACAGCCCATTTATCCTGCAGATACAGGGCGTAACTCTTATCTTTTCCGCCCAGCCGCTGATCAATTCCATCAGATGCTCCGTTCCAGGACTTCCAGTCATAAACATTATTTTCTATGGTTTCTGAGAACTTATCTTCTGTATAGGATCCGCCAAACAGCACGGTATGGCTCCTAAGATCCAGCGTTTGTTCAAATCGAAATTCCAGGACCTGGACGGATAAGACATTTTCTTACCGGGGCCATCAAAATTCTTTTCCGGATTTACGCTTGTGTCCGGAGAGGTAAAACCATCTTTGTAATAATCGGTCAAGCCAAAGTGAGCATGAATGCCATTATCTTTATCATTATAGGTTAAAGAATGAAGATTATAGCACGCCATCCCCGCGCTGCCAGGAAATTGGAGGGACTGTATCTCATCTGATTTTCTCCGATTTTTCCCTTCCAGCGACCATTCCCCTTTATGTAAGAAATGGGGTCTTCATATTTCCAGTCATAAATGGAATGGGTATATTTATAGGTCAATTTCTGGCTGTCGTTGAAACTGTAGCCCATGTTGAACCCAAAGGACTCATTCAAAACTTTCTTGCTGCCTCTGTTACCGATGATGGCGTTTCCTTCCGCATCGGAATCATAACCTTTCGCTTTCCCGGATCCTCTGACAGAAACATCGTAATCCTTCCAGCCATGGGTATTCATGCTGCCATAAAAGGCGCCAAAATCAAACTTATCCTTTTTGAAGCCAACATTATAATTCTGGTTTACCGTGCGTTGCTGCCGTAGCTTACCGTAGCAGAGCCGTGGAGGCCGTCCTGCTTCTGGGTTTTGGTCATAATATTGATGACGCCGCCTACAGCCCGACCGCCGTAAAGAGCGGACTGTCCGCCGGAGACCACTTCGATTTTACGGATATTTTCCACGGGAATCATATTCCAGTCCACATCCCCGTCCCAGGCCGTGTTCATGGGCTGACCATCCACCAGCACCAGAATATTCTTGGAATTATATCCTCTCAGATTCACCGTACCTTCCACAGACTGGGATGCCGATACACCGGTCACCATAGCCAAAGCCTGGGCTGTATTCTGCACATTCCTCTTCTGGATATCCTTCTCCGTAACCACCTGTACATTGGCCGGCACATCCTGCAGCCTTTCCGCCTGCCTGTTGGCTGTAACCGTAATCCCCTTCAGCGTATACACCGGCGTTTCAGCACTGACACTGCCGGCCCCTGTCAAAGCCAGTACGGCCAAGAGCGCTGTAATTTCTTTAGATTTTAATGACATAGTACACTCCCCTTGTATTTTTATTGGTAAATAGCAATTTTCAATATATGAAACGCTAATTCATCCGTTTTAATTTCTTACTATTTACTTATCTTATTATATACCCTTGTTCAAGTAGGACAAAGAAATGATTGGACACGCCCTGCGGGCGTGAGGGTTGACGGACCTCCGGCCCAAGGGTTATGGCCGCCTTTCGGCGGCGGGTTGTGTAAAAGGGTTGTGAAGGGAAAGGTTCTTAAGATGGATGGGCCTTCGGCCCAAGGGTTCTTAAGTTTGACGGGGCCTTTGGCCCCGAGGGTTGCGGATTGCCCTTCGGGCAATGCTTATGAAGTCAGCGTTACGGGATTGGCTGTCTGTGTCATATGTGACACAATATCCAGTGCCACCTATTTTCTCGTTTCCCCTTGAGGGGAAGTCCCGCGAAGCGGGAAAGGGTGTACGGGCAGAGCACCGATAGGATGCTCCATCGCGGTCCTGCCCGCCAATCGGCTGCCCCCCCGAGCCGAAGCGATGCACAGCGAACACATTTTGCACTAGCGAACTGGATTTGTAGGGAGCATCAGCGAC
>ENA-OQBJ01000429-OQBJ01000429.1-human-gut-metagenome-genome-assembly--contig:-NODE-429-length-22369-cov-2.893040_pt1 | contig 22369 bp, 25 predicted proteins | sample MGYA00242743_ERZ504545 | MGnify/ENA primary metagenome ERZ504545 (study PRJEB26092, sample SAMD00036252) | human gut metagenome | host: Homo sapiens | study: EMG produced TPA metagenomics assembly of...
TTATCGTGGGCACCAAAACGACTGGTAGCTAACATCAAATTGGTTTGCCATCCTTTAATGGGTTCAAAAGTAATATTACCAGCAGCACGAGTCTCTTCGTAAGTATAATTACCCAAACGTTCTTCCAACATTCCTACCGGATTATAGTAGTAGTTTACCCCGAAATCTTCATTATAAGAACCATCTTCGTTATAAATCGGAGCTGTCGGATTACGTGCAATTGCCTGACGGTAGATATTTGATTGGTCTGTGGCTGTAGCATTGGTTGCACTATTCTTATGCCATTTCTTGACCATATTCAAATTAACCTTCAACATATCATTCAGCATCCAGTGAGAAACATCAAAACGCATACGGATATCTTCTGCATACGTATTCATAATCACACCGTCTTCCTTACGATAAGTAAAGTCTGCTGAATAAGTAGTCTGTTTTGTACCTCCAGAAATATTAAAGTTGTGATTATGAGTAAAACCGGTACAGCTGATGGCATCCAGCCAATCAGTATCATACCCTTTGTCTGTAAAGTTTGTTTTCCCGGCACGTACATCTTCTGCAGTCATAAAATCCAGTTTCTTGCCAAACTGAGAAGCAGAAACGTAGCCCGAATAAGAAGCAGTAGTATGTGCCTCACGCTTACCGGTTTTTGTAGTTATCAAAATCACACCGTTTGCACCTCGTGTACCATAGATAGCTGCGGCAGAAGCATCCTTCAACACATCGATAGCTTCAATATTTTCAGGAGCGACTGTACTTAAATCTCCTTCCACTCCATCTATCAGAATCAAAGGAGTTGTACTACCATTTACGGAGATAACACCACGCAGACGGATGGCAGAAGTCGCATTCGGGTCACCAGAACCTTTTGCAATACTCAAACCAGCCACCTTACCTTTAATCAAATCGGCCGCATCGCCTACCTTACCCACTGTAAAGTCTTCCGCTTTTACAGAAGCAATCGCACTGGTCACATCACCTTTACGCTGCGTACCGTAACCAATTACCACGACTTCGTCCATCACTTCCGTATCTTCCTTCAAGGTAATGACAGCACCTGCCTTCAACTGACTGACAGGAATTTCCTGCGTCTTATAACCGATGTAGCTAATTTGAAGTACTGATTTGGCTGATACATTTAAGCTAAAATTCCCATCAAAATCAGTAATCGTACCATTGGAAGTGCCTTTCTCCATAATATTTGCACCAATAATGGACTCACCTTTTGAATCAACCACCTTACCAGAGATAGCCTTTTGTTGCAAGACAGTCTCCACAACCGGTGCTCCAACAGATTCCGCATAGGTTGCCATAGGTAAACAACCTGCAGAAAGCACTACACATGCCGACACTTTTACAAATGCACGACTAAACAACATGCGATTTAACTGTGTATTCATCTTGTTTATATTTAAGGGTTAATAAATCACTCTACTTTCCATTCAATAATACCTCCCGAAGCTCCTTTCTGAAGCTGTGCCGAGATTTTCAGTCCGGTAGTCTGGACTGGCTTGAAGTTTACTACATTGTATTTGTCCTTTTCTACCCCATATTTATCACTCGTTTCTACTTCTTTCCAGCTGTTTCCAGACTTGTAATACAATGTCCAGCTTTGCGGTACACGGAAATCACCGTCGTAATGATCAAAATCCAGCCAGTAAACTTCCACTTTCGATACGGTGTAAGGTTTGTCGAATTCGTAGGCCAGAGACTCCATCGTACCATTCTTCAACCACCAGTAGAAATAGGGCTTGGAAGTATCGGAAGAACGTTTCGGCTCCCACTGGTCGTTCACGCCCCATGCGTAGGACATCACAGCTGCCGACTCGGGCGCATCTTTCTGGATTGCAGCCTGAATGGTGAATGTCTGTGCCTTTGAAGCAATAGTCGGCTCGGGAGTTGGAATTGCATATTCTTTTGATTCCGGAATCCATACTTCCATCTGGTCGGCTCCGCGGTTGTTCCATGTAGAATAAGGAATGGCCTTGAATGCAACGTCTTTCACTGTACCGTCTTTTTCAACTTCCTTTGCGGTACCTTTCAATACCATCACCCCGTTCAACAGATTGGCTTCGTAAGAAGCTTCTATCGGAGTATCATTCGGAATAAATTTATTGAATACGATGCTGTCAGGCTGATCCTTTCCTTCCAGACAGAACATAATCGGTCCACGTTCCAATGCTACCATTCCACGGTCTACTTCCACTTTATCGTTGGCTTTGATACGACGAACGTCCATCGGCATTTCCAGTTCAATTACATCACCTGCCTTCCATGTACGTACGATGGTTTCGTAGCCGTCACCTTCTGCTCCACGTGTAGCCGAGCCGTTTACCTTCAATGTATATTTCTTGGCCGCATCGGTATATGCATACAGGTCAGAAGCTACAGGAGCAGCTTTTGTCCATCCTGGGATACGGAGGCGGATAGCAAATTTGCCTTCTTTTTCAGGAGTAACCTTAATGGTTACTTTTCCGTTCCACGGATATTCGGTAGTCTGTTCCAATGTTACCTTATTATCTGCGGTCTGCATTTCTGCCTTACCCTGAATATAGAGGTTCACATAAATGTCATTCTGCTGGGTGGCATACGCATAGCTTGGTACGGAAGCCATAAAGCGGGTTACATTACCCGGACAGCAGGCACAGCCAAACCAGCGCTGGCGTTCGTGTTCTCCCATAGATTCCAGCGGGTTGTCATAAAAGAATTTGTCACCGCTCAGAGAAACACCTGAAATCACGCCGTTGTACAAGGCACGTTCCAACACATCCACATACTTGGAATCACCCGTGGCCAGGAACATACGATAGTTCCAGTACACATTGGCAATGGCTGCACAGGTCTCACAATAGGCGGTATGATTCTGCAATTCATAATTCGGGCCGAAACCTTCTCCCTGCGCTCTGGACCCCATACCTCCGGTGATATACAGTTTCTTGCTCACCAGGTTATCCCACAAACGGGTCAACGCATGAAAATAAGCCGTATCGTTTGTCAGGCTGCCACATCGGCTACACCAGAATAAAGGTATCCGGCACGTACCGCATGACCTACAATTTCATCCTGCTGAAGAATAGGCTTGTGGTCCTGGCTGTATTCGCTCAATTTGTGTCCGTCTGTTCCACGTCCGGTTTCTTCCACAAAATAACGGGCCATGTCAAGGTATTTCTTGTCACCCGTTACCTTATATAATTTACACAATGCCATTTCCACGATAGGATGGCCTGACGGCACATGTTTCTGTCCTTCACCCGGTCCGAATACCTTGCAAACCAGGTCGGCATTCTTGATAGCCACATCAAGGAATGTACGCTTGCCCGTAGCTCGATAATGTGCTACGGCAGCCTCATACATGTGACCACTGTTATACAACTCATGACTGTTCAGTTTTTCCCATTTGGAACGTCCCCACCAACCAGAAAGTCGATAGCACTTATTTGTCACACAGGTAGTCAGGTATCCGTCCGGTTCCTGAGCTGCTGCAATGATATTGATTACGCTATCCAAATAATGATCAAGCTGAGGATCGTATTTTACAGCTAATGAATAAGAAGCTCCTTCAATAACTTTATACGGATCGGTATCATCAAAAGAGAAATCACCACGATGTTCCCCTTTTTTTTAAACCGCCTGCAATAGCGAAATTATCGAAACGTCCATTCTTTTCACATTCCTTAAAAGCGGAAGGAATAGAAACCGTACGGTTTGTTTCAATACGGGGCAACCAAAAGCCATCGTTAATATGCACTTGAGTAAACGGTACTTCCTGAATTGGAGCATCAGGTTGCTGGTAGGTCGGTTTCGTACAGGAAGTGATTCCCAGCACAGCGACACCACTCATCAATATCAAAAGCTTGTTCTTCATATTATATAAATTGGGTTCTTTATTCGTTTGTTGCAAATGTAGAAGTTTAAAGATTGGAGTGATAAAAATATCATCCATTCCACTACCAAAATAGTCGGTATACTACGTATATCCAAAATAAAACAACATACTATATTTCAATTAGTTATATAATTGCATTAGATTTTTTTGATATGTTTCAGGACTATTTTAGCATCTATCATGCAGACACTCATTCTTCCTGCCGCCATTATTATACTGACAGCTGAACAGCATCAGCACCTTGTAAGAATGGTATCATAGTAATAATTCTTCCACACATCCTTAGATAAAGAAGGAAATATGGAAACAAATTCTCTGTTTCACACTGTGAAATACAAAAACCACAGTGTGGGATATATATTTCACAGTGTGGGATACAAATCCTGCACTGTGAAACAGAGAATATATCAGAGCATTTCACGGAATAGGCTGAAGACTTCTAAAAAATATACCGGAGAGTTCAAGACAATGCTCCGGAATCTTTAATTAGACTTTTACATTATTTTTCTATACTATTTTACATGCTTTATTCGTATATTTTAAGCACCTTTGTAAAGATTTTAAAGAGACCTATACATATGAAAATCCTACTCAGCTTGATTCTCAGCCTATCAACTTACTTATATGGGTATGCCATACTACCTACACAGTTTCATTTTCGGCATTATAACATAGAAAACGGAATCTCCTCTAACAACATTTCATCTATACTCCAAGATCAAAAAGGATTTATCTGGATCAGTACTGACAATGGATTAAGCCGGTTTGACGGGAACCAATTTACCTTCTATCAAAAAAGCAATCCGCTTTATTCTAATTTACACGCAAATTCCATCAATACCATTTGCGAAACTACCGACAAAGAGCTATGGTTAGGAACGGACAACGGCGTATTCATCTACAATCAAGTTAAAGATACATTTACCCCATTTGTCAAACAAACAAGTGACAAAACCTCTATCACTTCATGGATTACACATATTATTCAAGATAAAGCTGGAAATATATGGATTGCCACACACAAACAAGGTATCTTTCTATTTAACACACAAACCGATAAACTCACCCAGTTTGAAATACCACAAAACGACAATATTGTAACCCGTATACTTAATGACGAACAAAACAATATATGGCTATCAGGGCCTTACCAACTATGCAAGCTAAATAAGGTAAACAATACATTCGAGACTTATGCCATCGAAGAGAAGACAGAAAGCATCTACTCCATGGCACTATGGGAAGACAGTTCCAACCACATCTGGATAGGAACTTGGGATAAAGGACTCTGGAAGCTAGATCCGCGCACCAAACAAGTAGAAAAATACCTGACAGGAGAAAAAGGGAAAGGCATCTTGCATATCCATTCTATCCTTGAGTATTCTCCGGAACTTCTACTTATAGGCTCAGACGACGGACTTACGATATTTAATCCTGTCACCCATGAAAGTTTTCTCTATGATAATTACGGAGATAGCGAAAAATCATTGTCCGATAAATTTATCTATCCTATCCTAAAAGACAGGGAAGGAGGAGTATGGATTGGAACCTATTACAATGGGATAAGCTATCTTCCCCCCTACTGCGGACAATTCAACGGCTACTCCGAATCCAGCGACATTCCTTACTTCAACAGTCGAATTATCAGCCGTTTCTGTGAAGATGAAAATGGGAATATCTGGATTGCATCCGATGACTCAGGATTAAGCTGCTTCAATCCTTCTACAATGCAATTCATAGATTTCAACGGAAGGAAAGAACTGAGAAAAAACAACCTGCATGCTCTCTGCATTACAAGAAAAGACTTATGGATAGGTACATACAGTGACGGAATCCAGGTTATGAACACACAAACCGGAAAAATCAAAAATTATAATACCACTAATGGACTGGACGAAAATAGTATCTATTCTCTTTTTAAAGACAGCAAAGGAAGAATATGGACTGGCTCCATGAGTGGACTCTGCTTATATGATTCACAAACTGAACATTTTACTCATATCAAAAACTTAGATGCTTTAATTATTGAAATTACAGAAGACTCAAAAGAAAGTCTGTGGATTGCCACCCAAGGAGAAGGAGTGTTTCAATACTCCCATCTACAAAAGAAATGGAAACACTACAGCAAAGAAAATGGGCTCAACTGTCTTAATATCAACCACCTATACATCAACAGAGAAGATCAGATTTGGGCTGCAACCAGCGAAGGACTCTACCTATACAATCCTCTTAAAGATATATTCGAATACCAACCTCTTAAAATACCCAACGAGTGTATCAATGCCATTTTGGAAGGAGAAGACTGCCTGTGCTTACCACCGCCAAAGGACTGGTGAAATATACGCCAACCACAAGAGCTACACAAATCTTCACCAAGAGCGATGGCCTGCAAAGTGAAGCATTCATCATGGCCTCCGCGTTGAAGACCCGTAACGGTGAGTTCTATATCGGAAGCATCAACGGTTTTAATACCTTCTATCCTCACCAATTGAAGCTCAATACACAAAAGCCTAATGTAGTACTGACCAGCCTGGAAATTTTCAACCAAAAAATTGAAACACAAAAAGACGGCATATTACCGGAAGCCATCGACCATCTGAAAGAAATTCATCTTTCTTATAAAGACAATGTCATTACCCTGAATTATGCGGCATTAAGTTATTGCACTCCACAGAAAAATCAGTATGCTACATGCTGGAAGGATTTGATAAAGGCTGGAACTATGTAGGTGCACAGCACTACCTATACCAACCTTCCGGCAGGTACGTACACCTTTAGAGTGAAAGCCTCCAACAATGACAATATATGGAACGAAGAAGGTACTTCCATCCGTATCATTGTGCATCCGCCTTCTATCTGTCTCTGCCTTTCAAGATTGGCTATGTGCTGCTGTTCCTGCTTGCTTTAGGACTTTTGCTACGCTACGTCATACGACGCAGTGAAAAGAAGCATGCCAAAGCCATTGACGAACTAAACAGTAAAAAGGAAATAGAAATCCACGAAGCTAAAATTAATTTCTTTACCATGATTGCGCATGAAATACGTACACCGGTATCACTCATCATCGGACTGCTGGAGAAAATCATGCAATCAACTCATATTCCTACCAACGAACGTCAGGAACTGGAGATTATCGACCGTAACAGCCAACGGTTGCTGTACCTGGTAAATCAGTTACTAGATTTCCGAAAAGTGGAACAAAAAGAAATACGAATGAAGTTCAGCTCACAATCCATCAAAGAACTGATGCAGGCTGTATGTGAACGTTTTTCGCCAACGCTTCAACAAAATGGAGTGAGTTTCTCCGTCACTTATCCTGATGAGCATTTCCATGCGGATGTAGATAAGGAAGCACTTACCAAGGTACTAAGCAACTTGCTGACCAATGCCAACAAATATACGCAAAGCAGGATTGAAGTCCGGTTTCAGGAACATCCCGAAAAACAGACCTTCTCCATCGAAGTAAAAGACAATGGAAAAGGAATGAATGAAGAGGAATTGAAAAAGATTTTCAAACCTTTCTATCAGGCTTCAGAGAACAAACCGGGAACCGGTATCGGACTCAGCATCGTAAAAGGGATTGTAGAAGCACATCATGGACAGATCAAGGTAACTTCCCAGCAAGGGCATGGTTCTTCATTCATGATTACTCTTCCTCAAAAACAGGAAAACCTATCAGCTGAAGAGGAAGAAAATCAGGCAGGCAATCCGCTTCCGGAAGATATTATCCCAGAGCAGAATGCCACAGCTTCCATGTCGCAGAAGGTACTCCCCATCATGCTGATTGTAGATGATAACGAAGATATGCCACACTTCCTCTCTTCTCACTTTCAGACCAGCTATACCATTGTGACGGCTGTAGATGGGGTGGATGCGCTCAACAAGCTGAAGGAACAGGAAGTAGCCCTGATTATCAGCGACTGGATGATGCCGAACATGAATGGAATTGATTTGTGTAAGGCGGTACGAAACAACCAACTGACCAGTCACATTCCGTTTATCCTGCTTACGGCAAAGACCGATACGGAAGCCAAGATTACGAGTATGAATTGTGGTGCAGATGCCTATATCGAGAAGCCGTTCTCGTTGCAATATCTGGAAGCATGCATCAAGAACCTGTTAGAACTGCGTTTGCAGTTACGACAAAAGTTCTCACAAATGCCGACTGTTTCCATCAACTCCATTGCGGCCAACCAGAACGATAAGGTATTTTTGGAGAAGATGAACCACCTGATTGAAGAGAACCTGAACAACGAAGAACTGTCGGTCGACTTCTTGGCGGAGAAATTGTGTATCAGCGTTCCGGATTGTTTGTGAAAATCAAAGGACTGGCCAATACGACACCGAATGAAATGATTCAGATTATCCGACTGAAGAAAGCGGCTTCCCTCTTGCTGGAAAACCAGTACCGCATCAATGAGGTAAGCTACATGGTGGGATTCAATAATCCGTCTTATTTCAGCAAGTGTTTCCAGAAACAATTCGGAATGAAACCGGGAGAGTATATAGCCAGTCATGCACATAAAGCAGAATGAAAATTTTATGTATCTTTGCGTCACAAAGATTTGATTAAACCATGAAGTGTATAGAAATCACCCCACCGGCTGACATACAGACTTGTATTCAGTTGCCTTCTTCTAAAAGTATCTGCAACAGGGCACTTATCATCAATGCACTGGCGGGCAGTACATGCCGTCCGGAGAACCTGTCGGACTGCGATGATACGCGCGTAATGATAGAAGCATTGACACACATGCCGGAAACGATTGACATCATGGCTGCTGGTACGGCCATGCGTTTTCTGACGGCTTATTTGTCCGTAACTCCCGGTACACATGTACTGACTGGAACCGAACGGATGAGACAACGCCTATCAAGATTTTAGTAGATGCCCTGAGAAGTCTGGGTGCACAGATTGAATACACGGAAAATGAAGGTTATCCCCCGTTAAAGATTACGGGAAAGGCTTTGGAAGGACATTCACTCTGCCTTCCGGGAAATGTCAGTTCGCAATATATCTCGGCCTTGCTGATGATAGGACCGATGCTGGCACACGGATTGAATCTGGAACTGGAAGGAGAAATCATTTCACGCCCTTATATCAACCTGACCCTGAAAGTGATGAAAGATTTTGGGGCAAAAGCTGAATGGACATCCGACCATACCTTGCAGGTGGCTCCACACCCTTACCATCCTATTCCTTACTACGTGGAAAGTGACTGGAGTGCGGCTTCCTACTGGTATGAAATCGTGGCGTTGTCCAAGCATGAAGCCGTCGTAACGCTTCCCGGACTATTTGCACAGAGTCCGCAGGGGGATGCTAAAGTGGCTGAGTTGTTTGAGCAGTTGGGTATCTGCACGCAAAGAGAAGGAAACAGCGTGACACTAAAGAAAACACATCCGCATACCGACCGGATGGAATATAATTTCGTAAATCAACCTGATCTGGCACAAACCTTCGTAGTGACTTGCGCCATGTTGGGAATACCATTCCGCTTCTCTGGCCTGCAAAGTCTGAAAATCAAGGAAACCGACCGAATGGCTGCCTTAATTGCCGAAATGCGTAAATTAGGTTATGTACTGGAAGAAAGTGAAGGTTCTGTACTTTCATGGAATGGTACCCGATGTACTCCGGATGAATCGCCTGCCATCGATACGTATGAGGATCATCGCATGGCCATGGCTTTCGCACCGGCTGCTCTTTGTAATGGTACATTGCGCATCCGTAATCCGCACGTCGTATCCAAGTCTTATCCCCGATTCTGATGATTTACTGACGGCAGGTTTTCATATCACCCAACTTTAATCTGATTCATTATGTGGATTCTTGTCATTATTTTAATTGGAGTAGTCATTTTCGGACTGATAGCCGGATTCTTTTATAACCGATCTATCCAGAAGAAAATAGAACGAGGGGAACTGAAAGAAGCCCCCGAAATAAAAACCGTGGACGAAGAATGCTGCGGACAGCATCAAATCTGTGAAAAAGAGAGTCTGCTGGCAGCTGTCAGCAAACAAATAGAATATTACGACGATGAGGAACTGGACCGCTTCAAGGGACATCCGTCGGACAACTACACGGAAAAGGAAATCAATGAGTTTCGGGAAATCATGTACACCATGAAGGAGGAAGAGGTAGCCGGATGGTGCCGCAGCCTGCAACTCCGCGGAATAGAAATCCCTGACGAACTGAAAGATGAACTGTTCCTGATTGTCGGAGAACGTCGTTTTCACTAAGCTACGATTCATCAATGAATGTATTAGAACTATTTCATTATACTTTTTTCCAACATGCCCTGCTGGGAAGTCTGTTTGCCAGCATTGCTTGTGGAATTATAGGCACGTATATCGTCACCCGCCGACTGGTATTTATCAGTGGAGGAATTACGCATGCCTCTTTCGGAGGAATCGGTATCGGCTTGTATGCGGGTATCTCCCCAATTTTAAGTGCGGCCATATTCTCTGTGTTGTCAGCTTTCGGAGTGGAATGGCTTAGCAAGCGCAGTGACATGCGGGAAGATTCTGCCATTGCGGTATTCTGGACATTTGGTATGGCAGTAGGTATCATCTTCAGCTTCTTGGCTCCCGGATTCACGCCCGACCTGTCGTCCTTCCTGTTCGGCAATATTCTGACCATCAACCGGAGTGACATTACACTGCTGGCTATCTTGAGCGTAGCACTTATTCTATTCTTTACGTTGTTTCTAAGGCCTATCACAGCCATTGCTTTTGACCGGGAGTTTGCCCGTTCACAGCGCATTCCTGTGGCTGCTTTCGAATATACACTCATGGCTTTCATCGCCCTGACCATCGTAGCTTGCTTACGTATGGTAGGTATTGTACTGGCTATTTCTCTGCTCACGCTTCCGCAGATGACGGCCAATCTCTTTACCTATAGTTTTAAGCGCATTATCTGGCTGTCGGTCGGCATTGGTTACGTGGGCTGTTTAGGAGGTCTGTTACTTTCCTACCAGTTTCGGGTGCCTTCGGGGGCAGCAATCATATTCATCTCAATTTTAATTTACGTAGGAGCCAAGCTAATTTGCATGCTACGCAAAAAAGCGGCTCATTAAGAATATCGGAATCAAGTTAAAATCACAGTATTATGGAAATAAAAATCAACTCACTGGACAATATCCATGAAGCTGCCAAAGAATTCATCGCAGCGATGGGAGACAATACGGTCTTTGCCTTTTATGGTAAAATGGGAGCCGGAAAGACTACATTCATCAAGGCCGTATGTGAAGAATTGGGCGTAACGGATGTCATCAACTCACCGACATTTGCCATTGTCAACGAATACCGCTCAGATGAAAACGGAGAACTGATTTACCACTTTGACTTCTACCGTATCAAAAAGCTGGAAGAAGTGTATGACATGGGATACGAAGATTATTTCTACAGTGGCGCTCTCTGCTTTATTGAATGGCCGGAACTGATTGAGGAACTGCTTCCGGGCAATGCAGTAAACGTGTACATTGAAGAAAAAGAAGACGGTACACGCACAGTCCGTTTCGACGAGAATAACGCATAAAAATGGGAATACACTATTTTATACAAGGGCTATTTGTCCTGGTTGGACTTTTGTCTGTACTGGCGGCTATCTGCAACTGGAACTGGTTTTTCACGGCACAGAACACACAGTTCATCGTGAGAAACGTAGGACGGAAACAGGCCCGCTGGTTTTATGCCCTGATTGGCATACTGATGATGGGAACAGGAATCTTTTTCTTCCTGTCCATTCAGGGTACGGTGTAAGAACAAACAGAGTTTTCAACAGCTTGTTAATAACTTTCTCCGGTTATTAACAGGCTGTTTTATTTTTCCACATCTCAAAAATCAAGGGAAAGCTGACCGTCGCCCAGCAAATTAAAGCTCATACGATGATAAGGAGTCGTGCCGTAGGCAGCAATGGCAGCCCGGTGTTTTTGGTGGGATAGCCTTTGTTACCCTTCCAGTCGTACATGGGATATTCCTCATGCAGAGGTTCATGTAATCATCACGGTAGGTCTTTGCCAGAATGGAAGCAGCGGCTATGGAAAGATACTTCCCGTCTCCTTTCACTATAGAGGTATGCGGAATTCCCGGATAAGGATTGAAGCGGTTCCCGTCAATCAGCAGATGCTGAGGAGTGACCTGCAACTGAGATACGGCTCTGTGCATGGCCAGAAAGGAAGCATTCAAGATATTAATCTTATCTATTTCCTCGGGTGTCACTACCCCTACAGCCCAGGCTGTAGCTTCTTTCTCGATTACCGTACGCAATTCATAACGCTGTTTTTCTGTCAGTTTCTTGGAGTCATTGAGCATTTCATTCTGAAATCCAGGAGGAAGAATGACAGCTGCAGCATAGACGGCTCCTGCCAGACAACCACGACCGGCCTCATCACAACCGGCTTCTATCAGGTCTTTATGTAAATAGGGTAACAGCATATATGAATCATTCTATTTTTTCGGACTGCAAAGGTAGTGCTTTTTTCAAGTGTGGCCATTTATTTTCAGCAGAAGTTATCCCTGTGTTATTCACCGATTTTCGTATCTTTGCCGCACTAAACAGAAACTTATGGTACAGATTGACGACGTAATAGTAAGCCTGGATGTATTCCGGGAAAAATTTCTATGTGACTTGCACGCTTGTAAAGGAGAATGCTGTATTGAAGGGGATGCAGGTGCACCTGTAGAACTGGAAGAAGTGGAGAAACTGGAGGAAGTGCTGCCCGTAATCTGGGACGATCTGGCTCCGGAAGCTCAGGAGGTAATCAAACGTCAGGGGGTAGTCTACACAGACGAAGAAGGTGATCTGGTTACTTCTATCGTCAACGGAAAAGACTGCGTATTTACCTGCTACGATGAGAAAGGCTATTGTTATTGTGCCATCGAAAAAGCATACCGGGAAGGGAAATGCAACTTCTACAAACCGATTTCCTGCCACCTGTATCCGATACGCATAGGAGATTACGGCCCGTATAAGGCAGTCAACTATCACCGATGGGATGTATGTAAGGCCGCAGTTTTGTTGGGAAAGAAAGAGAACCTGCCGGTTTATAAATTTCTGAAAGAGCCATTGATTCGCAAATTCGGTAACGAATGGTATCAGGAGCTGGAAAATGTAGCCAAGGAACTGGAAGCACAGCATCTGATTTAAAACAATAAGAATCCTGCCACAAGATGCTCTCTCATGAGAGCTCTGTGGCGGGGATTTTTCGTATCTTATTTTGCTTTTTCTACACGTACTTTTTTCACCAGACGCAAGGCATAGTCTACGGTTTCTCCAGATTTCACAATTTGAGTATTATAGAAGCAAAAGGTAGAATTAAAGTCATTGCACAAATAGCGGCAATCATACTTATTGAAACGGTCTAATCCGTTTTCCGCCAACATATCACTAAGTTCTACAATCGTATCATCATACTGGTCGCGGAATTCTTTGGCTTCTTCTGTGGTAAAAGTTCTCCAGCCTGATATTCCATCCTCCTCATAAGCTTCAGAAACAGATATGGCCTCTGCTTTTTTCAATAACCATTGTCGGGGAGAAACAAGCGTAGCCAATACCTCATTCGTGGAAAGAGATTCTACCTTCCATACGAAAAAAGGTCCCCAAACAGTTTCTGATTCAGGTAATACTTCGGAAACAATTACGTCGGTATCCTCCTCTGTATCTTGCCCGTCATCTTCGTCCTCGTTGCCTTCCGTACCTTCTCCTCCATCAGGAGCATCCGCCTCTTCCCACTCTCCTTCTTCTGTCATATTCTCAAAGGGGAACTCTTCCGATACTTCCGGTGTCCAGCCGGCTATCTGAGTGTTTCCTTCCAAAGATATTTCCCCATCGCCCGTACTGATAAAACGATAAGGCTTTCCGGCTTCCAACGGATAATTAAAGAAATAGCCATATACCGTTTCCTCGGATGCAGTTTGAATATTCAAAGAAAGATGAGTCTGCAAGCCTTCTGAAGGTAATACATATATTGGTCCGGCTTTCCAGACTCCTTTTACTTTTTCACATGGTATGGAAGCAAACTGTCCGTCATTACTCAATGCACCCTCCAAAGATATTCCGGAACTGACAGGAGAAATACGGGCTTCTACCGAAATTGCCTCATCAGGAACTCCCCCAAAAAATAAATACAAAGCAGCTACTGCATAGGAAAGAGAAACCGATACTTTTACATCATTCTGCAATTTGACCACATTTTTCCCTATTACCAAAGGGGTTTTAGCATAATTTCCTTCAGAAAAAGTTAGAAATTGCTTGGAGTTCAAAGCCATCGGAGGAAGATAGTCTCCTGAAGATAAGCCAGATATAACCGAAAACACATACTCCCCTTTCGGCATGGAAAGTGCAGGCCATTCCGGTTGGCTCAAGACCTCCTCCTCCCAAGAAACAGCTCCCTGAGAATCAAAAAAACAAAGATGTAAGGGATACAACGAAGTAAACAGCTGGGCATTGGACAAGGTTACATCAACTCCGTACGGACCAGATGTTTCGGTTTCTTCACTTTCTTCTACCTGATAAGAGCCACATCCTGCCCAAAAGAACAAGCAGGCCAGCATAACAAAAAACGATTGAGTCTGATAGCGCAATTCCATAGTCTTTTTCTTTTGATTAACGCAATCAGACTCAATCGTCTACCTTTACAGCCTAATTATTTGCTGTTAAAAATATTTTTCTAGTTTCTTAATCATCATTCCCAGACAGAAAACTACGACATGATCATTTTCCTGAATCATCGTATTACCAGTTACCAGAATACCTTCCCCATTACGAATCAATCCACCGATTGTCGCCCCCTTAGGCAACCCTAAATCTTTCACTGGCTGCTTGGTTATCTTTGCTCCTGGCTTGACCGTAAACTCAGCTACATCGGCATTGGCAAAAGTCAGACATTTTACGTTTGAGACATCGGCATCCAGCATCATCTGGTAAATATGACTAGCTGCGATAAACTTTTTATTGATTACTGTACCAATATCCAAACTTTCGGCCATACTAATATAATCTACATTCTCCACTTCAGCCACCGTCTTAGTTACACCCATTCGCTTGGCTGCCAGACAAGCCAGAATATTGGTTTCGGAATTACCCGTTAAAGCAACAAAAGCTTCGGTATTTTTTATACCTTCCTCCATCAGCAGCTGAATGTCACGGCCGTCGCCATTAATTACCATTACTCCATCATCTACCAGTCGGTCAGACGATTGCAACGGGCAATATTACTCTCAATGATTTTGGCCTTCATGTAATCGGGCATGTATTGCACTGTACGTACGGCTATGCGGCTTCCTCCCATAATCATCACGTTACGGACATCAGCTTCATTTTCTTTTCCGGAAATCTTACGAATATAAGGAATGTACTTTTTCGTCGTGGTAAAATAGACAATGTCATTCAACTTTATCACATCATCTCCACGTGGAATGATTGTTTCGTTTCCTCTCTTAATGGCTACAATGTGGAAAGGAATGTTTCTTCCTCCCAGTTCATGTAAAGGAACATTCAGGATTTCTGCCTTTTCGCGCATTTTAGTTCCTAACAAGACCAATGCTCCTCCGGCAAATTCCCACCACTGACGAATCCAGCTCATTTTTACGGCATCCACAATATCGCGGGCCGCCAGCATCTCTGGATAAATCAGCGAATGCACCCCCAGCTTGGCAAAGAACTCTTTATGCTTAGGCAGCAGATATTCATAGTTGTCAATACGAGCCACGGTTTTCTTGGCCCCTAAACTTGTAGCCAGCATACAGGCCGTCATATTGCGACTTTCATCAGGCATAACTCCGATGAACAAATCAGCCCAGCTACCCCGGCTTCTTTTAATCCATTAATCGAAGTGGGCGAAAGATTGACAGTCATAAGGTCCAGGTTGTTTCCCATAGCACTCAACTTGCTCTCTCTTCATCCATCAGGATAATATCCTGCTTTTCGCCCGACAATAGTTTTGCCAAGTGAGTTCCTACGGCACCTGCACCAGCTATAATAATTTTCATAAATTCATTATCTGTGTAATTGAACTAAATATCCCCTTTTCATCCAGACCGCAAATAGCATACAAATCATTGACTGGTCCATGTTGTACAAAAGCATCGGGAAGTCCCAATCGCTGCACACACGGTTTGTAACCATGGTCACACAAGAATTCAAGTACAGCACTTCCCATGCCGCCATTGCGTACTCCGTCTTCTATGGTCAGTACTCGCGTAAATTTCTGTCCTACTTCATGCAGCAAATCTTCATCCAACGGTTTCAAGAAACGCAAGTCGTAATGTGCGATGCTACATCCCAGTTCTTTTTCTGCAGAAGCAATAGCTGCTGCGGCTTTATTCCCGATTGGACCAATCGTAATCACCGCCAAGTCATTACCTTCTTTCAACTTACGCCCCTTACCTACTTCTACAGCTTCCAGCGGACACTCCCAATCTGTCAGTACTCCTCGTCCGCGAGGATAACGGATGGCAAAAGGTCCTTTATCGGGCAACTGAGCCGTGTACATCAGCTTTCGCAGCTCATGTTCATCGTACGGAGAAGCAATTGTCAGGTTAGGTATCGGCCGCAAATAGGCATATCAAAGGTCCATGATGCGTTGGTCCGTCTTCACCCACCAATCCGGCACGGTCCAGACAAAGTACCACATTCAACTTCTGAATAGCTACATCATGAATTATATTATCGTATGCACGCTGCATGAACGAAGAATACACATTACAGAAAGGCAAAAGCCCGTCTTTCGCCATTCCTCCAGAAAAAGTTACAGCATGTCCTTCCGCAATTCCTACGTCAAACACACGGTCAGGCATTTCCTTCATCATAATATTCATGGAACATCCGGAAGGCATGGCGGGAGTTACCCCCACAATTTTCTCATTCTTACGGGCTAACTCCAGCAGCGTATTTCCAAATACGTCCTGAAACAACGGCGGCATACCACTTGTATCCGAGACGATACGTTCTCCCGTCTCCTTGTCAAAAATACCGGGTGCATGCCACAAGGTTGCTGCTTCTTCAGCTGGTTTAAAGCCCTTTCCTTTACGGGTATGTATGTGCAGCAACTTCGGCCCTTTCATATCCTTTATTTCCTTCAGGACCTTTGTCAAGGCAGTGACATCGTGTCCGTCCACCAGACCGAAATAACGGATATTCAGTCCCTCAAAGATATTCTGCTGCTGCATCAGCATGGACTTCAGGCTGTTGTTGAAACGTATCAGGCTCTTACGCCGTTCATCGTTCAGAATTCCCCAGCGATAAAGCTTTCTCGATAAGGCATTTCTCAACCGGTTATATCCCTCGGAGGTATGCAGATTCAATAAATACTGCTTCATTCCACCCACACTGCGGTCGATGGCCATATTATTATCGTTCAGGATAATCAGCAGATTATTGGGAGTAGAAGAAGCGTTGTTCAATCCTTCAAAAGCCAGACCGCCACTCATGGAACCGTCGCCAATAACAGCCACCACATGACGGTTATCTTCTCCTTTTCGTGCAGCTGCTACCGCCATACCCAGTGCAGCCGAAATAGAATTCGACGCATGTCCACACGTAAAAGTATCATACTCACTTTCTGCAGGAGAAGGGAAAGGACAAATACCATTCAACTTACGATTGGTACAGAAACGGTCACGACGGCCTGTCAGAATCTTATGTCCGTATGCCTGATGTCCTACATCCCAAACAATACGATCGTAAGGAGTCTGATACACATAATGAAGAGCCACGGTCAACTCTATCACCCCCAAGCTGGAACCAAAATGTCCCGGATTACGAGACAACTCATCTATAATCTTATTTCTAAGCTGATTACAGACCTCTGGCAGCGCTTCGACAGAAAGTTTCCGTAAATCCTCTGGCTATCTATCTTATTCAGCAAATCGTATGAAGTAGTCTGTTCCATCCTGTTCCTCATTAACTTTAATCGCACAAAAATAGCATAAATATATATAATGTACTTACATTTGCAGTAAATTTTCTCTTGCCATGGAATTCAGAACCAAAGTTGAACTACCCGCCAAAGGCCCCAAAATTCAGCATACTGACCGGCTGATGATATGGGGTTCCTGTTTTTCCGAACATATCGGAAACTTGCTGGCCGAACATAAATTCAGTTGCGACGTGAACCCTTTCGGGGTTTTATATAACCCCATGTCAATAGCGACTTCCATACAATGCTTGTTAAAAAAAGCCCTCTACAGGGAAAAGGATTTACGTGAGGAGCAAGGAATATGGTACAGCCTGATGCACCACAGTACCTTTTCGTCTCACAAAGCGGAAGATTGTCTACAAAAAATCAATCAGCGCATCGAACAAGGACATGAGCATCTGAATCAAGCCGACTTGGATTATTTTCACATGGGTTCATCCTTCGTCTATACCTGGAAAGAAAATGGAGAAATTATAGGAAACTGTCATAAGCTTCCTTCTCGGTTATTTGAACGTAAGATGGTCAGTGCCGATGAAATAACTGCCATATATTTACCTTTATTACAGGAGCTGAAAGCAGTACGCCCGAATCTGCAATGTCTATTTACTGTCAGCCCGATACGTCACCTCAAAGACGGTCTGCATGGCAACCAGCTCAGTAAGGCAAATTTACTCATTGCAATTGACCATATTTGTCGTCAGACGGACTTCTGCCACTATTTCCCTTCTTACGAGATTATGATAGATGAACTGCGGGATTATCGTTTTTACGCTGACGATATGATGCATCCCAGTCCGCTTGCCATTCAGTATATCTGGGAGTGTTTCAGCAGTTGTTATTTTACACCTTCTACTCTCTCATTCCTGAAAGAGTGGAATAAAATACGTCAGGGACTAGCCCACCGCCCTTTTAATCCCGAATCAGAAGCCTACCAAACCTTTTAAGTCAAATACTGTTAAAGATAGAGGACTTAAAAGAAAAATTACCGTACTTAGATGTTCAAAAGGAAATAAAGTTATGTCAAGCACAATTGAAGAAATAGCCTCCATTTTAGGAGCTCAACGCATAGGAACTACCTCCTCTACAATCGACTGGATTCTAACTGACAGCCGGTCATTGTGTTTTCCGGAAGAGACGCTGTTCTTTGCCTTAAAGACAAAACGCAATGACGGACATAAATATATCCCAGATCTTTACCAGAAAGGGGTACGTAATTTCGTAGTCAACGAAATACCGGAAGCGGCCTCATCATATACTGATGCAAATTTCCTGATTGTACCCAACCCGCTGAAAAGCTTACAACGTCTGGCATCCAAACACAGAGAACAATTTCAGGTGCCGGTCATTGGTATCACAGGAAGTAATGGAAAGACTGTGGTAAAAGAATGGTTATACCAGATACTAAGTCCGGACCGTACCATCACCCGTTCTCCAAGAAGCTATAACTCACAAATCGGAGTGCCTCTTTCCGTATGGCTGATGAATGAACACACGGAATTGGGAATTTTTGAAGCCGGTATTTCCGAAATGGGTGAAATGGAAGCATTACGCCCTATTATCCAACCCACCATCGGTATTCTGACCAACATAGGAGGAGCACATCAGGAAAACTTCTCTTCCGTACAAGACAAGTGTATGGAGAAACTGCAGTTGTTCAAGGACTGCGACGTGATTGTGTACAACGGTGACAACGAACTTATCACCAGCTGTGTGACCAAATCACTGTTTACAGCCCGTGAAATTGCCTGGTCAACCAAAGACTCCGAACGCCCGCTTTTCATTGAGAAAATCCTGAAAGACGATACGGGAACCACCATCAAATACCGCTACTTAGGATTCTTCAAGGAATATCGCATCCCATTCATTGACGATGCGTCCATTGAAAACTCACTCAACTGTCTGGCCGTAGCACTTTACCTTATGGTACCCCCTGAAACGATTGCCGAACGCATGCTTCATCTGGAGCCTATAGCTATGCGACTGGAGGTAAAAGAGGGCAAGAACGGTTGTACGTTAATTAATGACAGTTATAATTCAGACTTTGCCTCGCTCGATATCGCACTCGATTTTATGATGAGACGCCGGAAGATAAGAACCGGAAGCGTACACTCATCCTATCGGACATGCTGGAAAGTGGACAAACAAGCAAACTATTATACAGACAAGTAGCCGACCTGGTACATAGCCGGAAAGTAGACCATATTATCGGAGTCGGCGAAGAAATCTCTGCTGCAGCCAATCGGTTTGAAATACAGAAAGACTTTTTTGCCAATACTTCCGAACTTTTAAATTCCGGTTTGCTGAACCAGTTGCATAACGAAGATATTCTGATAAAAGGGGCACGTGTATTCCACTTTGATGACATTACAGATGCGTTGGAACTGAAGGTACACGAAACCATTCTGGAAATCAATCTGAATGCACTGGTAGACAACCTGAACTACTACCGTAACAAGCTGAAACCGGAGACTAAAATCGTTTGTATGGTAAAAGCCTCAGCTTATGGGGCCGGTTCATTTGAAATTGCCAAGACACTGGAAGACCAGCGAGTAGACTATCTGGCTGTGGCTGTGGCCGATGAAGGAGCCGATTTGCGTAAAGCAGGTATCAACAGTTCCATCATCATCATGAATCCGGAAATCACGGCTTTCAAAACGATGTTTGATTATCGTCTAGAACCAGAAGTATACAGTTTCCATCTATTGGAGGAACTTATCAAAGCTGCGGAACGTGAAGGAGTCAGCAATTTCCCGATTCATATCAAGATTGAAACAGGTATGCATCGGTTAGGATTTGCTCCAAACGAAATCCCGCAACTCGTACAGCGCCTCCAGAAACAGAGTGCAGTCATCCCTCGTTCCGTATTCTCTCACCTAGTAGGCAGTGATGCAGAACGCTTTGATGCCTTCACACGCCATCAGATAGAAACCTTCGAAGCTGCTTCGACCACGCTTCAGGAAGGTTTCAAGCACAAAATTATTCGCCATATCTGTAACACAGCAGGTATTGAGCGTTATCCGGGTGCACAACTCGACATGGTCCGCCTGGGAATCGGATTATACGGAGTAGATCCGTTTACCAACAAGATGCTGCACAATGTCACAACCCTAAAGACAACTATCCTGCAAATCCACGAGGTACCGGCAGATGAAACTGTAGCTACAGCCGTAAAGGTGTACTGACACGTGATTCACGCATTGCGGCTATCCCCATCGGATATGCCGACGGATTAAACCGCCATCTGGGTAACGGACATGCTTACTGTCTGGTGAACGGACAGAAAGCCCCCTACGTAGGAAATATCTGCATGGATGTATGTATGATTGATGTAACAGATATTGATTGTAAGGAAGGTGACAAGGCCATTATCTTCGGCGATGACCTCCCGGTAACAGTACTTTCCGATATACTGGAAACGATTCCGTATGAAATCCTGACCAGCGTGTCAAACCGTGTAAAAAGAGTCTATTACCAAGATTAATCTTCTATCTCATTCATAACAATACGGCCCTCAACGAAGAAATTAATCATCTTACGTCGAGGGCCGTATTTTATTCCTAAAAGACGATTCATCAAATAGAACAAAAGAATGTGACCAGAAACGGCACACTGAAATCTGTCACAAAGCCATGAAATATGGCGACTACCACAAACTGCTGCCCTGAGCAACGAGTAATGATAGGCAACGTAGTATCCATAGTAGTAGCCCCCCCAGCCGATATAGGGGCCAGATTACCAAACCAACGCACCAGCAGAGGAGCGCAAAGTAAAGTAATAATCTCACGCATAATGTTGGAAAGCAAAGCAATGGTACCCAGCTCCGGTCCCTTATACTGCGTAATAAAAATACTGGAAAGAGAATAATATCCGAACCCTGCTCCCACAGCCATACAATCAGAAGCACTGCGATGAGGAAGCATTAAGCTTACCAGAGCTGCGGCAGAAACAGTGCCCAATATAGTAGCTACTGGAAGAAAGATCAGACGTGGATTCAGCGAACGAAAGTTCTTCAATGTCTGCGGATCATGTCCCACACTCAATCCTACACTAAACATCAGGGCGCATAAAGCATAGAAACTGATATTACTTTTACTTATATCAAAAGGAATCAGATGAAAAAGGCCACACAATGTGCCCAGAATAAAAAAGCCAATAATAATCAAACTTCCTTTCATGCCTTTTCTCCTTTCTTTTTATACAGTAAGTACCATAATCCCCAGGCTAGAATACAGCTGCCCAGCACACAAGCTAATGTAATCACAAAAGCCTCTACCCCCAAAGTGCCAAGTCCTTCTACAATCTGTCGATTACCTCCGACCTCTATTCCCAACAGAAACAACAATGCCCAAATTAACAAGGTAATGACTTTACCAATCCACGAAAACTCCTGACGGCGAAGGAGAAATCCTATCAACATCCCCCCAGCATAACTCCAATAACTGTAAACATGTGTTCTTATCTGAATTTTGCGGCAAAAATAGCGAAATATTCCAAAATCGAGTAGGAGGAACGGGATTAATTCCCGTTCCGACCTCTCACACCACCGTACGTGCCGTTCGGCATACGGCGG
>ENA-OQBJ01000430-OQBJ01000430.1-human-gut-metagenome-genome-assembly--contig:-NODE-430-length-22345-cov-3.496714_pt1 | contig 22345 bp, 25 predicted proteins | sample MGYA00242743_ERZ504545 | MGnify/ENA primary metagenome ERZ504545 (study PRJEB26092, sample SAMD00036252) | human gut metagenome | host: Homo sapiens | study: EMG produced TPA metagenomics assembly of...
TTCTGTTCGTAGATCCGAGAGTTTGCCGCCAGCTTCCTTCAGATTCATCCTCGCGAAGGACACCCTTGCATTGGGCTAACGATTCCCACTATCAGGCTCGTTCGGGACTTACACCCTATAGCGCACGCCCATGCTGGGCGTACTAAAAAAGGACTACTGCTCACGCGGTAATCCTTTTTTATTTAGTTAGTAATTTAATTTTGAGAGAATTGAAACTTCACAGCCTCGTTGTTGTTTTAAGTTTTAATAAGCACTAACTATTTATATAAAAGCAAATGAAAATGTTCTATCTATTACTGTTTTCTTCCAGTCTGGGCTTGGAAGATGTCTCCCGAATCAGCGTCTTCACCGAATCACCTTCATAGGCAACCTGTGGATTTGCCTGACGGTCCTTAAACTGATCATGCACATATACAATACCAGAGGAACTTCCCTCGTCTGTCGCATGTTTCACTACTCCTCCTAATGTAAAAAGCAGCAACATCATAGCCGCAGCCTTGAACAGAGGCATAAAACGTGAATAAAGCGTCAGCTTTCTGGCTTTTACTACCGGACGTTCAATTTCTGCAAGCACACGCTTGTCAAAATCATCACCCAGTTTCATCTCGGCAGCTTCTTCCTGGTAAGTAAACAAAGAACGATAGCGGCGCAAATGAGCAGGAAGTTCTTTCTGCTGAAAGAAAATCCGAAGAATCTGTTCTTCCTCTACTGAGGTTTCACAGTTCCAGTAGCGTTCCAAAAGTTGTTCAATGTACTTATAGTCCATAATCGTTAATCTCACTGTATTTTAATTTGATGCGTTGTCGGGCTCTGAAAAGGTTTACTTTCACTTGCTCTTCCGTAATCCCCAACACATCAGCAATTTCCTTATAACTCTTACCTTCAATATCCCTAAGCTGAACAATGGTCCGTTGCTTTTCCGGGAGTTCATTCACCAGCCTGTGTACCAACTGGAATTGTTCGTTCCGTTCAAACTGGCTTTCGGGAGTCTGTGCATCCGGCATTTCCTGCGTTTCCGGTGTCAAGGTCAGATTCTGAGCCTCTTTTTTCTGACTTCGGTCAATAGCTAAATTACGAACCACTGTCAGACAATAGGCTTCTATGGATTCCAACTCTCCCCACTCGTCACGCTTGTTCCACACCTTAATCAGTGCATCCTGAACAATATCTTCCGCCTCTGCCCGGTCGAACGTAATACGCAAGGCCAACCTGAAAAACTTATCTTTCAGCGGCAGAATATTGTCACGAAAACTAATCTCTTGCATGGCTCTCTATACTAATGACGGTGAGTTTCATAAAAGTTACACCCACCCGCCATTTTTTTTGAATTATTTTCTGATAATTGTTCCGGAATCTTTATGAATAGCTGATGCTAAGGTTATTACGACCTGTGACACACCGGCATCCAAGGCTGAAAAAGAATTTTCCAGCTTGGGAATCATACCACCTTGCACGATTCCTTCCTCCACATACTGTTTAAATAAATCGGGAGTTAGCACCGGAATTACACTGTCATCATCATTCTCATCACGTAGCACCCCTTTCTTTTCAAAGCAGTACACCAATGTCACATCAAAATACTCGGCCAAAGCTTTGCGGTTTCTCCGGCAATGGTATCGGCATTCGTATTCAGCAGATTTCCATTCCCGTCATGCGTCAATGGTGCCATCACTGGTACAATCTGACGATGAATTAGGTCAGCCAGGGCCTTTCCGTCTACTTTCTCTACATCTCCTACATAGCCGTAATCGATGTCTTTCACCGGACGTTTCACAGAACGGATTACATTCATATCTGCTCCTGTCAGACCTACGGCATTCACGCCTTTTGCCTGCAAACCGGCCACAATATTCTTGTTGACAAGTCCGCCGTAAACCATCGTTACCACCTTCAAGGTTTCTGCATCGGTAATACGACGTCCATTTACCATCTGGCTTTCAATTCCCAACTGTGAAGCAATACGAGTAGCAGAGCGACCTCCTCCATGCACCAGCACCTTATAGCCAGACAGAGATGAAAAATCATCGAGCAACTGATTCAATGTATCAGGTTCCTCTACGATTTTTCCTCCTACTTTTATAACTGTCAGTTTTTCTTTCATAATTCTGCTTTCTTAAATTACTCCAGATAAGTATATCCATACAATCCGGAACGATAATTTGCCAGGAATTCCTTTCCTTCCTCCAGCGAGATACGTCCTTCTTTCACAGACTTCGTCACCCAAGTTTCCAAGGTACGTACCAGCTTCTTCGGGTTATACTGCACGTAGTCGAGTACTTCGGCCACGGTTTCTCCATCAATCACCTGGTCAATGCTGTAACCTTTCTCATCCACACTAACATGTACGGCATTAGTATCGCCGAACAAGTTGTGCATATCTCCCAGAATTTCCTGGTAAGCTCCCACCAGGAACACACCGATATAATACGATTCCTTTGCCTTGATGGTATGTACAGGCAAGTCTGTGCCACGTTACGGCTGGTCACGAAGTTGGCAATCTTCCCATCCGAGTCGCAAGTAATATCCTGCAAAGTAGCCGTACGGTCAGGACGTTCATCCAGACGCTGAATCGGCATGATAGGGAAAATCTGGTCAATCGCCCAGGAATCCGGCAACGACTGGAACAGAGAGAAGTTACAGAAATATTTATCAGCCAACAGCTTGTCCAAATTACGAAACTCATCCGGTGCATGCTTCAAGCCCGATGCAATCTGATTTATTTCACGTGTAACCGACCAGTACATACGTTCAATCTGTGCACGTGTCTTCAAATCGACAATACCGTGGCTGAACAAATCCAGCGATTCTTCACGAATCTGCTGAGCATCATGCCATGCTTCCAGCATACGGCTCTGATTCAGGTTATCCCAAATCTGATAAAGTTCCTGCACGAGTTCATGATCGTCTGCACTCACCTCAAAGTCTTCGTCCATAGAAGGCAGTGAAGCTGTTTCCAGCACCTCAAAAATCAACACCGAATGATGAGCAGTCAGTGAACGGCCACTTTCTGTAATAATGTTCGGATGAGGAATATTGTTTTTGTTGCTGGCATCCACCATGATGGAAATAGAGTCGTTCACATATTCCTGAATGGAATAGTTCACGCTACTTTCACTGTTAGCAGAGCGGGTACCGTCGTAATCCACTCCCAACCCTCCACCTATATCTACGAATTCTACCGGGTAGCCTAGCTGATGCAACTGCACATAGAACTGAGAAGCCTCGCGCAATGCAGTCTTGATGCGACGTATCTTTGTCACCTGACTACCTATGTGGAAATGAATCAGCTTCAGGCAATCTTGCATTTCTTTCTTTTCCAGAAAATCAAGCGCCTCGAGCAACTCACTGGAAGTCAATCCGAACTTGCTGGCATCTCCTCCACTTTCTTCCCACTTTCCGCTACCGGAAGAAGCTAATTTGATACGAATACCAATATTCGGACGTACATTCAGCTGCTTGGCCATCTTGCAATCAGTCGAAGCTCGTTCAACTTTTCTACCACCAGGAAAATACGTTTACCCATTTTCTGCGCCAGCAAAGCCAGTTCAATATAGCTTTCATCCTTATAGCCGTTGCAGATAATCAGTGAATCTGAATCCGTATTAATGGCAATTACAGCATGAAGTTCCGGTTTTGAACCGGCCTCCAGTCCTAAATTAAATTTCTTTCCATGACTGATAATTTCCTCCACTACCGGTCTCATCTGATTTACCTTAATCGGGTAAATAATGAAGTTTTGAGCCTGATAGCCATATTCTTCAGAAGCTTGTGTAAAGCAATTGGAGATTTTCTCAATCCGGTTGTCCAGAATATCCGGAAAACGTACCAGCATAGGAGCGGTTACGTCCCTCAACTGCAACTCGTCTACCAGTTCCTTCAAATCGACGGCTACTCCGTCTTTTCGTGGAGTTACTACCACATGACCTTTGTCATTGATACTAAAGTATGAAACGCCCCACCCCGTGATGTTGTAGAGCTCTTCAGAGTCTTCAATACGCCATTTTCTCATTTCACTACATAAAGTCTAGATTTATACTTCTTTAATTTATCAATTCATTCAAGCGGCTTACCGCTCTGTCAATCTGTGCATAACTTTCAAGTTCTTCTGCGTTGAAACGCCATTTGGCCTTAGAATAATAAGGAAGTCTTTTTTTCCAAAGCAGAAGTAATAACCTGCATCAGCTCTTCGTCCGTTTTATTCGCCAACAGCGGACGCTTGGCCTTTGCTATCTTTAAACGACGGAACAGTACTTCCGGACATACATCCAGAAATACTGTTTCGCCTGTATGATTCATATAGTCCATGTTATCGAAAAAGCAAGGAGTGCCTCCTCCGCATGCAATCAATACATTCTCAAATTCTCCCGCCTCGTGCAGCATCTTCTGCTCCAGCAAGCGGAAGCCTTCTTCTCCCCTTTCCGCAAACAAGTCGGAAATGGATTTATGCATACGTTCCTCGATATACCAGTCGAGGTCGACAAACTGTAGTCCGGTAGCTGCACTGTAAGCCTTGCCCAGTGTGGTTTTTCCCGAACCCATATAGCCAATCAGGAAAACTCTTTTCATTTCTTTGCCTTCGCCTTTGCTCCTTTCGCCTTGCGCATCTCGGCTTTCTGAGCTTGCAATTCAATCACCTTGAAGCAAGCATCCAAGTTCAAGTCTGCCGGATTCACGTTTTCAGGAATCTTATAATTTTTCTTCTGGTAAGCAATGTAAGGTCCGTAACGACCATTCAGAATCTGCATATCGGGATTCTCAGGGAACTGCTTGATAATTTTCTGTGCTTCTTTTTCTTTCTTCTCGGACAACATCTGTACGGCTTCTTCAAAAGTTACAGCCATCGGATCCATCTCCTTCGGGATAGACACATATTCATTACCATGACGCACATAGGGACCAAAACGACCAACTCCTACTGAAACAGCATTTCCATCGAGTTCACCCAACACACGCGGTAACTTAAACAAATCAAGTGCCTCTTCCAGTGTAATTGTCTCCAGTGAATGCTCCTTATTCAGCTGAGCAAATTTAGGCTTCTCTTCATCGTCAGAAGAGCCAATCTGTACCACTGGTCCAAAACGTCCGATTTTCACCGATACGGGCTTACCGCTCTTCGGATCAGTTCCCAGCATACGCTCACCTACTTTATGTTCAGTCTTCGTAGCCAATGTAGTTTCTACCAGCGGGTGGAAGTTCTCATAGAACACCTCCATCAAATCAGTCCACTTCTTTTCCCCTTCGGCCACTTCGTCGAATTCCTTTTCTACGCTGGCCGTAAAGTTATAGTCCATAATTTTCGGGAAATACTGCATCAGGAAGTCGTTAACCACACAACCCACATCGGTAGGAATCAGTTTGGATTTCTCACTTCCGCTCATTTCCGTCTGTACAGTTTCCTTTATATCTTTTCCCGTCAGTTTCAACAATGAATACTCACGTTTCACTCCTTCCTTGTTACCTTTCTCTACATATCCTCTTTGCTGAATAGTGGAAATCGTAGGAGCGTATGTAGACGGACGGCCAATACCCAGCTCCTCCAGTTTACGCACCAGACTAGCTTCTGTATAACGTGCCGGAGCCTGACTGAAACGCTGTACAGCAGCAATTTCTTCACGCTGCAGAACCTCTCCAACCTCCATTTTAGGAAGCCCAGTGGCATCTTCCTGTTCCACATCCTCATCAAATGACTCCTTGTAGACCTTCAAAAAGCCATCGAATGTGACTACTTCGCCCACAGCCTGGAATTCATCTTCACAGCCACTAACCGAAATGGTTGCTGTCGTCTTTTCCAATTCTGCATCGGCCATCTGTGAAGCCAGCGTGCGTTTCCATATCAATTCATACAAACGTACCTCCTGTGAACTTCCTTCAATAGATTCATTTGACATATATGTCGGGCGAATTGCCTCATGCGCTTCCTGAGCTCCTTTGGTTTTTGTGGCATACTGACGTGTATGTACATAGCGCTCACCCATCAGAGAAAGAATGGTATCCCGGCTTGTAGACAAGGCCAGTTCAGAAAGATTTACCGAGTCGGTACGCATGTAAGTAATCAATCCGCTTTCGTACAGACGCTGCGCAATCATCATGGTCTGTGCCACGGTATACCCAAGCTTACGGGCAGCTTCCTGCTGGAGTGTGGAAGTGGTAAAAGGAGGTGCCGGCGACTTTTTAACCGGCCGTGTAGTAATATCTTTTATTTTAAAGGTAGCATCCTTACATTTCTCAAGGAAACGCTGTGCCTCTTCTTTTGTTTTGAATCGTTTCCCGAGCGTAGCACGAACCACCGCCCCTTCTGCGTCCTTAAATATAGCAACTACTTTATAAGAAGCTTCACAAGTAAACGCATTGATTTCACGCTCGCGCTCTACAATCAGACGTACGGCAACCGACTGTACTCGTCCAGCCGAAAGAGCTGGCTTGATTTTACGCCAGAGCACCGGTGAAAGTTCAAATCCCACAATGCGGTCGAGTACACGACGAGCCTGCTGGGCATTGACCAAATCAATGTTGATATGACGCGGATGCTCTATAGCCTTCAATATAGCCGTCTTCGTAATTTCATGGAATACAATCCGTCGTGTCTTTTCAGGATCCAGATTTAATACCTCAAACAAGTGCCAGGAAATAGCTTCTCCTTCACGGTCCTCATCGGATGCGAGCCACACCATGTCGGCCTTGGCAGCTTCTTCTTTCAACTCTGCCACCAGTTTTTTCTTATCTTCCGGTATTTCATAAATCGGATTGAATGATCTTTTATATCAATACTGAACGCTTTTTGCTTCAAGTCACGGATATGACCATAACTTGACAATACTTTATAACCCTCCCCCAAAAACTTTTCAATCGTCTTAGCTTTTGCCGGAGACTCCACTATGACCAGGTTATTTTGCATGATATTCTGTATTCCGTTTTTATATAATTCCGTGACAAATGTAGAAAAAAAATTATAACATACACGATAAACAAACTGAAAATAACTTACTTTGCAGGGGAATATACTTTATAACTACCTTAATTATGAACAATAAAAGTATCAACAGCAACAAACAATTCATGATAGGAAACGGAATACTGGCCTTCGGGGTATTCTTTATCGTATGCCTTTTCTTGTATCTGGGCTTTCGCAACCAGTCTAAGAGTAATGACAAGGAAAAAGCATTTGCCGGAATTTATACAGTAGAAATAACAGATTCTTTCACAGGAGACAGCCTTTCAATTTATATTAATGACAGTCTGCTATTTAATTCAAATATCGGGAAGAGCTCCGTCAAATTTCAAGTGAAACGTTTTGCAGAAGAAAGCACACTGATGGTGGTAGACAATCACACCGATGAAATTACTCCCTTCAACCTGAATCCAGAGGGTAGCCAGATTGCAGTGGAAAAGAAAAACGGCAAAATTTTTATTCAAGAAACAGCAAATGAGTAAAGGGATAAATTAAATATGCCACGTAGTTTATTGGCAAACCCTTCATTACTTTACTATGTTTCTCAATGCAAAACCCAATGTTTCCCTCACCGAAACGTAGGGTTCTGCATTGAGAGACGTACGTTTCCGAGCAAAGAAATATAAAAAGCGCCCCAAGCTGAATAAAAAATTCCTTCTACGTTTCTTACTTTTCTCCTTTTACATTTCAATTATATTTTTAACTCTTTTTATTTTCTGGTCAGAAATCTCTCCTTCTTCAAATTGAAACAAATCAAACAAGGTTTCTTAGAGAAAGTCTATCCGTGTGCGTAAACGAAAAAAAATGTTATTAAATCAGCAAAGTTTCGAAAATAACGGATTTTCAATTGGAAATTAGAATAAAAGGCTGTACTTTTGGGTCGAAATCATTTATTTTTAACCTAAATCCACATTTTTAAAGGACAAAAGAAAAGACATGGAACAAGTATTTAGCTATATCATCGGGCTCGGAGCAGCGTGATGATGCCTATTCTGTTTACCATTCTGGGAGTATGTATCGGAATTAACTTCGGCAAGGCACTGAAAAGCGGTTTGCTGGTCGGAGTCGGATTCGTCGGACTTTCTGTTGTAACAGCTCTTTTGACCAGCAGTTTGGGAGAGCCGTTGAAAAAGGTAACGGAAATCTACGGACTGAAACTGGGTATCTTTGACATGGGATGGCCTGCTGCAGCTTCGGTAGCTTATAACACTTCTGTCGGTGCATTCATCATCCCTGTATGTTTGGGAGTAAACATTGTCATGCTACTGACTAAAACGACCAAAACTGTTAACATCGACTTATGGAACTACTGGCATTTTGCTTTCATTGGAGCAGTAGTTTATTTTGCGACAGAAAATATCTGGTGGGGATTCTTCTCTGCAATTATCTGTTACATCATCACCCTGATTATGGCCGACCTGACTTGCAAGCAGTTCCAGTCATATTACGATAAAATGGACGGTATCTCTATTCCACAGCCCTTCTGTCAGGGATTCGTTCCTTTCGCCCTTGTTATCAATAAAGCCTTGGATATGATTCCAGGATTCGATAAACTGAACATCGATGCAGAAGGCATGAAAAGAAAGTTCGGTATCATGGGAGAACCTCTGTTCCTTGGAGTAGTAGTAGGTTGTGGTATCGGTGCTCTGGCCTGCAAAAACAGCCAGGAACTAGTTGACGGAATTCCGGCTATTTTAGGATTGGGTATCAAAATGGGAGCAGTAATGGAGCTTATTCCACGTATCACTTCTTTATTTATCGAAGGTTTGCGTCCGATTTCTGATGCAACCCGTGAACTGATTGCCCGCAAATTCAAAAACAGCGCAAGCCTCAACATCGGTATGAGCCCGGCACTGGGTAATTGGTCACCCGACTACGCTGGTGGTTTCTTTGCTGCTCATTCCCGTAGCTTTGTTCCTGTCAGTAGTATTACCCAACAACCAGTTCTTACCGTTAGCTTCATTGGCCGGTATGTTCTACTTGTTCCCTGCCGTACTACCTATTACAAAAGGTAACGTACTGAAAACCTTCCTGATTGGTTTGGTTGCACTGATTGTAGGCCTGTATTTCGTAACAGACTTGGCTCCATTCTTTACACAAGCTGCGCAGGATGTGTTTGTCAGAACAAACGATCCGGCCGTACAGATTCCGGAAGGATTCCAGGGAGGTGCACTTGACTTTGCCTCCAGTATCTTCTCATGGGTGATATTCCATGCGGTCTACAACTTCAAGATTGTGGGTTCAAGCATACTGGTTATCCTCACACTGGCAATGGCTATCTACAACCGTCGCCGCATTATCAAGGAAGCAAAACACATTGAAGAATAAAAACCAATAAATAAACAAACGCTTATGAAAAAATTAGCTATGGCTATGATGCTGGGCGTAGCAGCTCTTTCTGCTAATGCTCAGGTTAACTACCGGATGCAGACTGCATGCAATCCGCAAGACGTAAAGACATACGACACACAGAGACTGCGCAGCAGCTTTATGATGGAGAAAGTGTTGGTAGCTGATGAGATCAACGTAACTTACTCTATGTACGATCGTTTCATCTTTGGTGGTGCAATGCCGGTAAATAAAGAATTATCACTGGACACTATCGATCCGCTGAAAGCTCCTTACTTCTTGTTTAACCGTGAATTAGGTGTCATCAACATCGGTGGCGACGGTATCGTAACTGTAGACGGAAAGGAATATGAGTTGAAATTCAAGGAAGCTCTCTACGTAGGACGTGGCAACCAGAAAGTAACTTTCAAGAGCAAGGATGCCAGCAAACCGGCTAAGTTCTACATCAACTCTGCATTGCACACAAGGAATACAAGACTCAGTGGATTACCATCGATGGACGCAAGGGTTCTTTGAAAGCTAACTCAATGGCTGCCGGAAAGATGGAAGAAAGTAACGACCGTGTCATCAACCAGCTGATTGTAAAGAACGTACTGCAGGAAGGTCCTTGCCAGTTGCAGATGGGTCTGACAGAGTTGAAGCCAGGAAGCGTATGGAACACCATGCCTGCTCACACTCACAGCCGTCGTATCGAAGCTTATTTCTATTTCAACGTGCCTGAAGGTAACATGATTTGCCACCTGATGGGAGAACCGCAGGAAGAACGCCTGGTATGGCTTGCCAACGAACAGGCTATCATGTCACCGGAATGGTCTATCCACGCTGCAGCCGGAACAAGCAACTACATGTTCATCTGGGGTATGGCAGGTGAGAACCTTGACTACGGAGACATGGACAAAATTAAATACACTGAAATGAAATAACACATACTTCTATCGGGGGTATATCCTAATACACAAATTCCACAGACTTACACAGAATTTCTTAAACCAAGAATCTGCCAAGTATGTGGAATTTGTCATTTCATTGTGGTTGTAAACACACCTGACCAATTAATGCAGGTTTTTCACCAATATTTACAGGCTTTTCGCTTGTAAGAAAATTATCTTTGTGCCAAAACAAACTAATCTAATATCATATATGAGTACAACCAAAACATCGAGCGAAACAATGAGCAACTACCGATGGATTATTTGCTCTATGCTCTTTTTCGCCACAGCGGTCAATTATCTGGACCGCCAAGTTCTGTCACTTACGTGGAAAGACTTTATTGCACCGGAGTTCCACTGGACAGACACACACTACGGAACTATTACTGCTATCTTTTCAATTGTCTACGCCATTGCCAACCTTTTTGCCGGACGATTTGTAGACTGGCTGGGAAGTAAAAAGGGATATCTCTGGGCCATTGCCATCTGGTCGCTCGGCGCCTGCTTGCACGCACTTTGCGGATGGGCTACAGAAATGAGTCTGGGACTTAAGGATGTCAATGAAATGATTGCAGCTTCAGGTGCACTTACTTCTACCATTGCCATCACCAGCGTGTACTATTTCATTGCAGCACGCATCGTGCTGGCCGTAGGTGAATCGGGCAACTTTCCCGCAGCCATTAAAGTCACCGCTGAATACTTCCCCAAAAAAGACCGTGCCTTTGCGACATCTATCTTTAATGCCGGATCTACCATCGGTGCCCTCATAGCCCCTGTCAGTATTCCCCCACTTGCCAGCTATTTTAAAAGTATTGGTGTAGGTAACGGATGGGAAATGGCTTTTATCGTAATTGGTGCACTGGGATTTATCTGGATGGGACTCTGGATGTTCATGTATAAAAAGCCACAAGAAAACCCACAGGTAAATACTGCCGAACTTGCCTATATCCAGCAGGATAAAAAGAATGAGGAAGCAGACGTTCACACAGAAGACGAGCCCAAAATCTCCCTCTGGCAATGTTTCAAGTTCCGTCAGACCTGGGCCATTATCTTTGGAAAATTCCTGACAGACGGAGTCTGGTGGTTCTTCCTTTTCTGGACCCCTGCCTATATCTCCGACGTATATGGATTCTCTTCAGACAGCGCAACAGCCCAGTTGCTGATATTCGTATTGTATGCCATTACCATGCTTTCCATTTACGGAGGTAAATTACCTACTATCATTATCAACAAAACAGGAAAGAATCCATACGCAGCCCGCATGCAGCTATGCTGATTTTTGCCGTATTCCCGTTATTCGCACTTTTTGCACAGCCATTGGGTAACATTTCTTATTGGTTTCCGATTATCATCATCGGTATCGCAGGAGCTGCCCACCAGTCATGGTCAGCTAATATCTATTCTGTAGGAAGTGATATGTTCCCAAAGAGTGCCGTAGCTACCATCATCGGCATTGGAGGAATGGCAGGCGGTGTAGGAGCATTCCTCATCAATATGTGCTCAGGAATCTTGTTTGACTATGCGGCAGAAGCCCAAATGGTATTCTTAGGTTTTGAAGGAAAAGAAGCCGGATACTTCATCATTTTCTGTATCTGTGCCGTAGCCTACCTCATAGCATGGTGTGTAATGAAAGCCTTGTGCCTAAATATAAATTGATTAAGGTATAAATACACAATATTCCAGCTATTTGAAGAATTATCGAGGGATATGTAAGTACCAAACCTTACATTTGCCTCGATAATTTTTTTATAGTTACTGGTATTTATGAGAAAACACATTTTTGTTTTTTATCTCCTGCTTATCACCCAATTGCTTCATGCACAGAATGTCATTGATTTGGCTGGAGAATGGTCTTTTCAGATTGACAAAGAAAATAAAGGAATTGACGAGAAATGGTACGCCCATCCTCTTAACGACAAAATCAACCTGCCCGGGTCTATGCCGGAAAAACTGAAAGGAGAACGCCCTTCATTGCAAACCCAATGGACAGGATCACTTTACGACAGTTCTTTCTATTATAACCCGGAACTGGAAATGTTCCGACGCACAGGGAATGTAAAGTTTCCCTTCTTCCTTACTCCTGAGCGACGTTATGTAGGAGCTGCCTGGTATAAACGGGAAATACACATACCTTCGTCTTGGAAAGGCAAACGCGTGATGCTGTTTCTGGAACGTCCACATATTGAAACAACAGTCTGGATAAACAACCAGCGTATAGGTTCGCAAAACAGCCTGAGTACCCCTCATGAATATGACATCACTGCAGCCGTCCGTCCCGGAACATCAACACTTACTCTACGCATCGACAACCACGACAGTTGTGCTAAGGTAGGTCAAAACTCCCATAGCATCACAGACCACACGCAAGGAAACTGGAACGGTGTGGTAGGTCGCATGTATCTCTATGTTCTTCCTGAAATATCCTTTAAAGACATTCAGGTATTTCCGGAACCCGACAAACAACAGGCCCGTGTACGTATGGTCATACAAGGCCATAAAAGTCCTGTAAAACTTTCCTTGAAGGCCGAAAGTTTTAACAGTGGCATTCCTCATCATGTACCGGAAATCACACAAGCCTTCTCCAAAAACGACTTAAAGGATACCCTTGAGATGGTCTTGCCCATGGGAAAAGATGTACAATTATGGGACGAATTTCATCCGACACTCTATAAATTGACAGCCACGCTTACACAAGCAAATCAGAGTGACACACGAGAAGTAGAATTTGGTATGCGTACATTCACAATCCAGGGACGCTGGTTTTATGTAAATGGAAGAAAAACCATGCTGCGAGGTACCGTAGAGAATTGCGACTTTCCGCTGACTGGCTATCCTCCAATGGATGTAGAAAGCTGGGAGCGTGTATTCCGCATCTGTCGGAACTATGGTCTCAATCACATGCGGTTTCACTCTTATTGTCCGCCGGAAGCAGCCTTTAAAGCTGCCGACCGCGTAGGTTTTTATCTGCAACCAGAGGGACCAAGCTGGCCCAACCATGACGTCCGTCTGGGACAAGGACAATACATTGACAAATACCTACTGGAAGAAACTATCCGTATGACACAAAGATACGGGAACTACGCCTCTTTCTGCATGCTGGCTTGTGGAAATGAGCTCAGGGGCTGGGTTCCATGGGTTTCTCGCTTTGTGGACTATTGGAAAGCCAAAGATTCACGCCGGTATATACCGGTGCTTCCGTAGGTGGAGGATGGGCATGGCAACCTAAAAGCCAGTACCACGTAAAAGCTGGAGTAAGAGGATTGAACTGGAAAAGCAAGCGTCCGGAAACGATGACTGACTTCAGAGAGTATCTTGATACGGTTAAACAACCGTTCGTTTCACACGAAACCGGACAATGGTGTGTATTCCCCAATTTCAATGAAATCAAAAAATATACGGGGGTCAACAAAGCAGGAAACTTTGAAATATTCCAACACCTTCTACACACGCACGGCATGGAAGGCAAAGGGCAAGATTTCATGATGGCTTCAGGAAAATTACAGGCACTATGCTATAAACATGAAATCGAGCGTACCCTGCGTACCCCAGACTATGCAGGATTCCAGTTGCTGGCTCTGAATGACTATTCCGGACAAGGTACGGCACTAGTAGGTATTCTGGATGTCTTCTTTGAAGAAAAAGGTTATATAAATGCCGAAGAATGGCGCCGGTTTTGTGCGCGACTGTCCCGCTCTTGCGCACAGAAAAGTTCGTATATACCACTAACGAAACGTTTCATGCCAATATAGAGATCGCTCATTTCGGAGCAGAACCGCTTCAGGCAGCAAAAGTATGCTACCGCATAACTGATGCATACGGAAAAGTCTATTCACACGGTGTCATCGGTCAGACGGATATTCCAATCGGTAACCTGAATCATATCGGACAGGTTGATTTTCCGTTGAAAGATATTCCATCGGCTATGAAACTTAATATAGAGGTACAAGTGGAAGGAACAGACGCAGTTAATGACTGGGATTTCTGGGTATATCCTGAAAGCGTGGACTTCGCATCTGATGAAACCATATATCAGACAGACACACTAGACAACAAAGCACGTAAAATACTGGAAAAGGGAGGAAAAAGTGCTTATCAAGGCAGGAAAGAAAGTAACATATGGCAAAGAAGTCGTACAGTACTTTACCCCGGTATTCTGGAACACTTCCTGGTTCAAGATGCGCCCACCCCATACTACCGGTATCCTGCTTAACCCTCATCATCCTCTTTTCCAGAAGTTCCCGACCGAATATCATAGCAACCTGCAATGGTGGGAATTATTGAACCGTGCACCAATCATGCAATTTTCTGATTTCGGGAAAGACTTCCAGCCACTTATCCAAAGTATTGATACGTGGTTTATCAGTCGTAAAATCGGGGTGTTGTTCGAAGCCAATGTATTAAATGGCAAACTGATTATGACCACATTGGATTTGGATAGTGCACCGGAAAAACGAATAGTAGCCCGCCAATTAAAGAAATTAATACTTGATTACATGAATTCTGATGATTTTCATCCTGAACAAAGAGTGGAAATTCAGCAGGTTCAAGAGTTATTTACAAAGGTCGCAGGTTCACCGATGTTGTACACGAAAGACTCTCCAGACGAATTAAAACCTAAAATAAAATAAGAGATACAGAAAAGCCACAGAATATTTTACTCTGTGGCTTTTCTTATTTCCTAACTGCCTATTTCTTCAATTCCGGATAACTGATGCGAGTATGATACATCGTTTTCAGTTTTTCCTTAAACACGGCTTTCACGGTAGCGATATCCTTAAACGTAATCGGACATTCCTTGAAGTACCCGTCCTGTACCTGACTGTCGATAATCTTTTCCACCAAAGCAGAGATGCTTTCTTCTGTGTACTCAGCCAGACTTCGTGAAGCTGCTTCTACCGAGTCTGCCATCATCAGAATGGCCTGTTCCTTTGTAAAAGGATTGGGCCCTGGATAACGGAAGGCTTCCTTGTCTACTTCTTCTCCGGGATGTTCGTTCTGATATGAAATATAGAAATACTTAGTCAAACCTTTTCCGTGATGAGTACAGATAAAATCTTTTATTACCTGTGGAAGATCGTGCTTGTCGGCCAGTCTCATACCATCGGTCACGTGACTGATTACAATCTGTGCGCTCTGCTTGTAGCTCAACTGGTCATGAGGATTCACACCCGACTGATTTTCGGTAAAGAAAGCAGGATTCAACATCTTCCCGATGTCGTGATACATAGCTCCCGTACGTACCAGCTGGCTATTGGCTCCAATACGGTTGGCAGCTGCTGCCGTCAGATTGGCTAACTGAAGAGAATGCTGGAACGTGCCAGGTGCTACTTCCGACATCTCACGCATCAATTTATTATTGATATTGGATAACTCTACCAATGTAACATTAGAGGTAAATCCGAACATCTTTTCCAGGATAAACAGCAAAGGATAAGTAAACAGCAACAACAGACCGTTAATGATAAAATTGACATACATGTGCGTACTCAATTGTGCCACATCACTAACATGTATCAAATCAAGTGCAAGATACATCAGTGCATATGCACAAGCTACAACTAACGCACTACGCAGCAATTGTGAACGTTGGGAAAGTTCCCGCAGACTATAGATACCGGCCATACCAGCTGCTGTTTGCAACAATATAAATTCGTGCGGTGTGCGTAGACAAATCGAACAAAGCAGAATCGTTATGATATGAGCTACAAACGCCGTTCGTGAATCCAGAAAGATACGAATAATCAAAGGTATCATAGCAAACGGCACAATGTAAACACTCATAAATGCATGTTCCACCATGACAGAAGATAGTACCGGGAAAGCTACAATAATGACAAAAAGTAGTGCCAGCGTCCGCCGCTTTTCATAATAGTCATTTCGGAACAATTCCAGATAAATCATGAAACAGCCTATCAGCAAGGCTACAAAAAGCGTTTGTCCCAGCAAGGTAAGACGCTTCTCTGCCACTGTCTCACTACGTTTGTTCCACTCTTTCTCCAATGATTTCAGAATATTATACGTATAACTGTCGATAATCTCTCCACGGTCAATGATTTTCTGTCCGTTCATCACAAAACCATTCGCCCAAGAAAGATCAGAAAGCAAATCCTGCTTTGCAGCCTCTGACTTGGAAGCATCATACGAAAGGTTAGGCGCAATGTATTCATTCAGATTACACCGTTGCAATAACAAGCGCTGATAATGTACTGTATCTGAATAAATCAATGTTTCGTATGCCGTTTTAAAACTATAAAGTCCGTTTACCTCCACCTGGTTTGCCGTATTTTTGTCTACCAACTGGATAGAACGTACACTGTCTTTACGCAACTTTTCCCAATCATTGGGTGCAAAAACTCCTTTCTCGTACACAACTTTCAGTAACCGCTCAATATGATGCTGATATGCTGGAGCAGGGATAATACGGTGCAGACTATCGGTATACGCTTTTTTAAACTGCTGAATCATCCGGTCAGCTACCGTCTTATCCATTTGATAATACGGACTATACAAACGCATGATACTGTCTTGCTCCCGCTGCACTTCGGCATCATCTTTGTAAATCGGGAAATCGAACGAAGCTTGAAGCAGTCCGTACTTCCAAGGTTTATTAATGTCAAATTGATAATTAAAACGTCCCTCCCGTGGCAAGAAATACACAATTACACACACTGTTACCACGAAAATGGCCAGTTTATATAACAGTCCTTTATAAGAAAACTGTTTCTCAGTTTGTAAACTTTTCATGTTAAAAAGATATTTTGCGTGCAAAATAAGAAAAAAACGGGAAAATTAGATTAATTTTGCGGCGTATTTTTAGATAAAAACCACAATGTCAGAAAGAAAAGTAAGAGTCCGTTTTGCACCAAGTCCCACAGGTGCATTGCATATCGGCGGCGTACGTACCGCTTTGTACAATTATCTGTTTGCTCGTCAGCATGGCGGGGAACTGATTTTCCGTATTGAAGATACTGACTCACACCGTTTCGTTCCGGGTGCTGAGGAATACATTATCGAGTCATTCAAATGGTTAGGCATCCAGTTTGACGAGGGTGTCAGCTTTGGAGGAAACTATGGTCCGTACCGCCAGTCGGAACGCCGTGGCATTTACAAGAAGTATGTACAGGTGTTGCTCGATAACGGAAAGGCTTACATCGCTTTTGATACACCGGAAGAACTGGAAGCTAAACGCCAGGAAATTCCGAATTTCCAGTATGACGCTTCTACACGTACTTCCATGCGCAACTCTTTGACTCTACCGAAAGAAGAAGTGGACAAGCTGATTGCAGAAGGCAAACAGTATGTAGTTCGTTTCAAGATTGAGCCGAACGAAGACGTACATGTACACGACCTGATTCGTGGAGAGGTAGTTATCAACTCTTCTATCCTCGACGATAAAGTGTTATATAAATCAGCTGATGAACTGCCTACTTACCATTTGGCTAACATCGTTGACGACCACCTGATGGAAGTATCACATGTAATTCGTGGAGAAGAATGGTTACCTTCAGCTCCGCTACACGTATTGCTGTACCGTGCTTTCGGCTGGGAAGATACGATGCCGGAATTCGCTCACCTGCCATTGCTGTTGAAACCGGACGGAAACGGTAAACTGAGCAAGCGCGACGGTGACCGTTTGGGATTCCCTGTATTCCCATTGGAATGGCATGATCCGAAAACAGGAGAAGTTTCTTCCGGATACCGTGAATCAGGCTACCTGCCAGAAGCGGTTATCAATTTCCTGGCTTTGCTAGGATGGAATCCGGGTAATGACCAGGAAATCATGTCAATGGATGAACTCATCAAATTGTTCGACCTGCATCGTTGCAGCAAAGCGGGTGCTAAATTCGACTATGAAAAAGGAAAATGGTTCAACCATGAATATATCCTGATGAAGAGTGACGAAGAAATCGCACAATTGTTTATGCCGATTCTGAAGGAACATGGCATCGAAGCCCGATGGACAAGGTGGTTACCGTAGTCGGACTGATGAAAGGCCGTGTAAGCTTTATCAAGGAATTGTGGGATACCTGCAAGTTCTTCTTCGTTGCTCCAACAGAGTATGATGAAAAGACAGTAAAGAAACGCTGGAAAGAAGATTCAGCTGAACGCATGACCGAACTGGCTGCACTGCTGGAATCATTGGACGATTTCTCACTGACTCACCAGGAAGAAGTAGTCATGAAATGGATTGAAGATAAAGGCTACCACTTGGGTAACATCATGAATGCCTTCCGACTGACACTGGTAGGAGAAGGCAAAGGTCCTCACATGTTTGACATCTCGGCTGTATTAGGAAAAGAAGAAACAGTGGCTCGTATGCGCCGTGCAGTAGAGGTTCTCAAATAAACTAAGACATGATTTATAATCTTATCATCGCTCTTTATACAAGTGCAGTCAAACTGGCTGCACTTTTTAATAAGAAAGTGTCCCTGATGGTCAAAGGAGAAAAGGAATCTTTTGACATTCTGGAAAAACAGATTATCCGCGGAGAAAAATATCTGTGGTTTCACGCAGCTTCTTTAGGGGAATTTGAACAAGGACGCCCGCTGATAGAAGAAATCCGGAAAACCTATCCTCAGTATAAGATTCTTCAGACATTTTTTTCTCCTTCGGGATATGAAGTGCGAAAGAACTATAAAGGAGCTGATATTGTCTGCTATCTTCCGTTGGACACACCGAGCAACGTAAAACGTTTCCTAGATTTGGCCCAGCCTTATATGCCTTCTTCATCAAGTATGAATTCTGGCAGAACTACTTGAATGAACTTCAACGGCGAAATATTCCGGTTTACAGCGTGTCTTCCATCTTTCGGAAAGAACAGATTTTCTTCCGCTGGTATGGCAAAAGTTACCGAAAAGTACTGAACACATTTACTCATCTGTTCGTGCAGGATGAAGCGTCTGTACAATTACTTCGCACCATTGGTATTACTAACACCACTGTAGTAGGCGATACACGTTTTGACCGGGTGTTGGAAATCTGCCGTCAGGCTAAAGAACTTCCATTGGTAGAGAAATTCAAAGGAAACCATACTGCTTTTGTAGCCGGAAGTTCCTGGGGACCGGATGAGGATATTTTCATTCCTTATCTCAATGCGCATCCGGAGGTAAAGCTAATCATTGCACCACACGTGATTGATGAAAGCCATTTGAAGGAAATCATCGGCAAGCTGAACCGTACCGTAGTGCGTTATACGCAGGCTACGGAAGAAAAGGTGAAAGAAGCCGATTGCCTGCTGATTGACTGTTTCGGTCTGTTGTCTTCCATTTATCGCTATGGAGAAATTGCTTATATCGGAGGTGGATTCGGCGTAGGTATCCACAATGTGCTGGAAGCTGCTGTATATGGTATGCCGGTCATTTTCGGCCCTAACAATAAGCGGTTCCGTGAAGCTCAGGGCTTGCTTCAATGCAAGGGTGGCTTTGAAATACAAGGAGCGGAGGACTTCAAAAAGATTATGGACAACTTCCTGAATAACTATGAACCTTGGACAAGGCTGGGAAAAAAGCCGGAAACTATGTACGAGACAATGCCGGTGCCTTGGAAAAGATTATGCATACAGTAACTTTATAAGTCGCAGAATCATACAATAAAACGGAGCTGAAGCAAAGAGAGTCTATCCCTCTTACTTCAGCTCCGTTTTCATTATTATCTTCCACTGTTTATTCCTGAGACTTCATCCGTTCTTTCTTATAGCCCTCAAATAATTCAGACAAAGTTTCCATCGGAATATGCAGCAAATACATTTCCTTGAATACATCGGGTAATACTTGCTGGAGGAAAGCAGCCTTCCGAAGTTCAATAATCTTCTGAGCAGCTCCAGTTGACACAAAATATCCCAAACCCCGCTTATTGTAAATAATACCCTGACTCTGCAGATAATCATACGTACGAACTACCGTATTCGCATTTACCTCCACTATTCCTGCATATTCTCGTACCGACAGGATACGTCCTTCTTCTTCATACACTTCCTGAAGAATCTCATCCATGATACGGTCGGCTATCTGCAAATAAATCGGTTTATTCTCTTTAAAAGTCATAGGCGCCACAGTTTTCGTTTAACAACTTCTGAACGAGTAAACAGCCGATAAGATAGCCACCAGTTGAACACAGTAAACAGAAGAAAGACAACTGAAATAATGGTTAACAATCCATTTACAGTTTGTGGAGTGTCTTGATAGTGTTCCTGCATCCAATCTGAAAAGCGAGTTAAAAAACCTCCTTCTGCCAGATTCGCAAATAAGATTCCTCCTAAAATAGTTACAACCAAACAAGCCCCTATTGTTTTCAGGAAAGGATGTTTGTACCAAAAGCTTCCTCCCAAAATGAAAAGCGAATGATTCCACAAGCAGAATATCCATACAAGTAGCTGCATCAGCCACCAGGAATAGACCGATTCTCCTGTTGCATCTACCGAAGCATGAGCCCATCTCAGGGAGAATACTTCCACTAACATCGGCTGGCTATACACAGCCGGTAAAATCAAACACAGGCAACAACAAATAATGGGTAAGTTCCAAAGCCAGCAAGGCAACCAGAATCATCAATACAGTGCCTATTGTCACAAACAAGGCACGAGAGAAGAACTTCTCTAATTTCGTAGCCGGAAGTAATAAATAAGAAATACGTTTTTCCTTATTATCCATGCATTTCATGATGTGGGAAGCATAATATATCATTGCCACACTAACCACCATACCAATTATCCCCAACATATTGCCGCAAAATCGCTCAAAAGAATAAACTTCAGGATAACCTTCTTCCGTCCAGCGTTCTGCCGACCATAAAAAGCCCAACATCGGGAAAAAGCAGGCTGCAAAAATACCCAGCAAACCATAAAGGTTACTTTTCCAGTTCTCTATCAAATCGCGTCGCATGATATGCTGTACGCGTGTCATACTAAAAGTTGTCTCCATCATGTCGTGTCATTTATTTATCATTAAATATCGTTTGTATTTTCTCACGTTCTGTCAACAGGGCATTGAACAGCAACTCCAGATTCAACGGACTTTCTTCTCCCGAAAGGTTAGGCCATATCACACTGTTTCCATGCACGGATGGCTGTACAAAAAGCGCGTCATCCGTCGGTTCATTCATACCCTGCTCCGCAAACAACAGTTTATCGGTAATATCTACTACCGAACGGTTCAGCAACACCTCATTCCCATCAATCACTACCACCTGGTCCAGCAAACGGTCAATATCCCGTACCTGATGAGTAGATACCACTACCAATTTCTCTTCCGTCATTCCTGAAGCTATTACTTTCCGGAATTGACTTTTAGAAGGAATGTCCAATCCGTTGGTCGGTTCATCCATCAGAAGCAAGGAGGTATTGGCTGCCAGCGCAAAACACATATAAGCCTTTTTCTTCTGCCCCATGGACAACTCTCCCAAATGAATGTCCTCATTCAAATCAAAATCGGCCAGACATGTCCGCAACAACTCCTGGCTGAAACGGGGATAAAACGGTGCATTCACTTTCACAAACTGCTGTAAGCTTAAATTGGGTAAAGTGAATTCTTCCGGAACCAAATACATATCCTCCAGGGTTACCGGTAAACGCTTTTGGACATCTACCCCTTTCATCCATACAAAACCACTTTGTGGACGTAACAAACCACTCATCAAATAAAGTAAAGTAGATTTTCCGGTTCCATTCTTTCCCAAGAGACCAATTACCTTTCCAGCCTCCATTTTCAATGAGAAATCTTGAAAAACGGAAGCTTTCTTTCCATAACTGAAGGTTACCCCTTCGATTTTTATCATAGACGTGTTCATGTTGTAAATAAATTATATTGGTGTATTAGCTTATTAGTACACTGCAAATGTAATTCTTTTTCTTTAATCTGCAAGCATCAACAAAACTTTTAACAGATAAAATGAATTATCTCCAATAGTTTTAATTCTTAGAATTACAGGAATAGAAGTTATCAGCCCGATGATTCAGATTCATGTTCCCCGAAACAAGTTCCTTTCCAGAGACATTTTCGCCCGTTCTGAGCGTATCCGGAGCTTCCGATAAAGAATGATTCTCCTTTTCGGAGAAACGTCTCCTGCCGCATTTCTGAGAGCCGTCCGGGTGAGCGGTAAGGAAACAAAGGATAGCAAGGGG
>ENA-OQBJ01000431-OQBJ01000431.1-human-gut-metagenome-genome-assembly--contig:-NODE-431-length-22338-cov-3.166044_pt1 | contig 22338 bp, 29 predicted proteins | sample MGYA00242743_ERZ504545 | MGnify/ENA primary metagenome ERZ504545 (study PRJEB26092, sample SAMD00036252) | human gut metagenome | host: Homo sapiens | study: EMG produced TPA metagenomics assembly of...
GAGCTGATGAAAGCTCATCGACACGGGTCTGCTTCCTCATCGCCACCACCACACCTACCGCGGTGTCGACGGCGCCGATTACCAGATCCTCCTGGAAGCCGACTTCTTAGTCAATGCCTATGAAGATCAACTAAAGCCCGAAGCCATTCGGACTTTTAAAGAAAAAGTGTTCCGCACTCCGGCGGGACTCGACTTATTGAAACAGACTTATGGCGTGTAACGAAGGGAGTTTTTTTCTATGACAGCAATTGAAACATTCGTCGACATGGTCAAACATTCGGACAATATCGTCTTTTTCGGCGGCGCCGGCGTTTCCACCGAAAGCGGCATCCCCGATTTTCGCAGTACCGACGGCCTCTATAACCAGCACTATAAGTATCCGCCGGAAACGATCCTGAGCCACACCTTCTTTAAAGAACAACCGGAAGAATTCTACCGCTTCTACCGCGACAAGATGCTGGCCCTCGACGCCAAACCCAACATGGCCCACCTCAAACTGGCCGAACTCGAAAAGGCCGGGAAATTAAAAGCCATCGTCACCCAGAATATCGACGGCCTCCACCAAAAAGCCGGCAGCCAGAACGTCCTCGAACTCCACGGCAGTGTCCACCGCAACTTCTGCATGCACTGCCATAAATTCTTCGACGCCCAATATATGAAAGATTCCACCGGCGTTCCCAAGTGCGACGCCTGCGGCGGCACGATAAAGCCTGACGTCGTCCTCTACGAAGAAGGCCTCGACAACGACGTCATCGAACAGTCCCTGCACTACATCAGCCAGGCCGACATGCTGATCATCGGCGGCACGAGCCTCGTCGTCTACCCCGCCGCCGGCCTGGTCCGCTACTACCGCGGCAAAAAACTGGTCCTCATCAATAAGTCGACGACCGATATGGACAGCGCGGCAGACCTGGTCCTCCACGATGCCATCGGCGACGTCTTCAGCCACATTGAACTCTGATCGAATCATCTTTCACGCAAACGAAACAGCCCCGACAGGTTTCCTGATTAAACCTGTCGGGGCTGTGTGCTGTATATAAAGATTAAAAGTTAGGAAGCTGCTATAGCCGCAGGCTGCCAGTTTTTGCAAACGTCGACAAAACCCTTGGCGTTCGTACAGTCGAGGAGTTCATCCATGGTGAGGCGTACGGTGCTGTTGAGGCTGCCGGCAGCCGTGTACAGGACCTGATAACGCTGAAGCGACACGTCGAGGTAGACCTCGGTCCCCGCCTTTAAGAGATACGGCGAAACGGCGCCCGGCGCGTAACCGGTGACGTCTTCAACCTGGGCAAAGGGCACCATCTTGGACTTCATGCCGAATTGATGCTGATACTTCTTATTATCGACCTTGGCTTCGCCGGACATGAGGATGATGACGACTTTTCCGTCCTGTAAAAAGGACAGTGTCTTGGCAATCTGCCCGATGTCACAACCGATGACGCTGCCGAATGTTCCGCCGTATCGCTGACTTTATCGCGGACGGTGATCCGATCGGCAAGCCCTTCCCTGCAAAAATAAACGAACCTTATCTGCTGTCATATTGAATTCCCCCTTGTGTTTTATCCCTTTCACTGATATGATGATAGCACCAGTATACATACATTCAACAATTTTATTGTATGCATTATAAAAAAGAGGGATTTCTATGGCAACCTTTCACTATGATTATGAATACTTACTGACCTGGAAACCGGAAAGAGAGCGGCTCACCCGTCCGGTCTACCAGTCTCTGGCCAAAGCGCTCGAAGACGATATCGCCAGCGGGGCCCTTCCGGCCGGAACCAAGCTGCCGCCTCAGCGGGAACTGGCCAACTTCCTCGATATCCACTTTACGACCGTTACCCGGGCTTATAAAATCTGCGAACTGAAGGGCCTCATCTATGCCGTCACCGGCAGCGGCACCTTCGTGTCGGCCAGCGAAGCCAATGAGGTCACCCTGGCAGCAAATTTAGGCTCAGCGCCCCTCATCGACTTAGGCTTCGTCAGTTCCTTTGAAAGCTGCAATGAACTGTTGACGGCGACGGCCAAAAAGGCCTTGGCCCAGCAGAATTTCTCCTCCCTGGCGACTTACGACTTTCCGACCGGACTTCCCCGGCACAAGGACATGGGCCTGCGCTGGCTCGAATCCTTGGGCGTCCATACCGATGCCAATCACATGGCCATCGTTTCCGGCACCCAGAACGGCCTGGCCCTGGCCTTGCTGGCCCTCTTTTCACCGGGCGACCGCATCGCCGTCGATACCTATGCCTATGCCAACTTCATTGAACTGGCCAAAATGTACCGCCTGCGCCTGGTCCCCATCCGCGGCGACGCCGAGGGCATGTCGCCCGAGCCCTGGAATTCCAGTGCCGCCAAAATCCGATCCGGGGCCTCTTCTTAGTCCCGTCGTGCAACAATCCGACGACGGTCACCATGACCGACAGGCGAAAAAAGGCCTTGGCCCGGATTATCCGAGACCATGGCCTTATCCTGATTGAAGACGATATTATGGCTTTTTTGACGGCTGGCCTGCTCCCTGATTACCAAGGACCTTTATACCGTTTGGTACCGGACCAGACCGTCTACCTCTGCGGGACGTCAAAGTCGATCTGCTCAGGTCTGCGCGTGACCTATATGGTATTTGGCGAACCCTTTCGCGAAAACTTATTAAAAGCTTTATACAACATCAACGTCAAGACGTCGTCCGTCGATGCCGAAATCATTTCCGCCGTCATCGCCTCCGGGAAGGCCCGGGAAATCGTCGAAAAGAAACGCCTCTTAGCGAAGAAACGCCAGGCCCTGTTCGACCGTTATTTTCCAAACGGTGGCAACTGCGGCCATCCCTACAGCTTTTTCCGCTGGCTGCCCATTGCCGATACACGACGGGGAGCGGAGATCGAACAAGAACTTTTGACCCACGGCATCCGGGTCTACCATTCCGACCGCTTTCTCAGCGGTCACCATGAAGACGCCCGCTACCTTCGCATCGCCCTGTCGACGGTCGATACGGGAAGAAACCTTGTCCCGCGGCCTGGAAATCCTCCGGCAGTATGCGCAGGTATAACAGGGTATTTCTCGGGCACCCCAACGTTCCTTCAACCATTCATGCGGTTATTTTCCTTTGAAGCGAGCCGGCCGCTTTTCGAGGAAAGCCCGGATTCCTTCGACAAAATCGTCAGACTTCGTCGAACGGACTTGAATCGCCGCTTCGGCCATCATAAAGGCATCAAAATCCGGAAAAGAGCTCTGCCACAACAATTCTTTAATCCCCTTATAGACGAGACTCGGCCCGGCAGCCAGCTTTTCGGCCATCTTCATCGTTTCTTCAAGAACCTCTCCATTCTTCGTCACCTTGGTAATGAGGCCGAGATCATACATCTCTGGTGCCGAAAGGGGCCGGCCCGTTGCAAACAGTTCAAAAGCCCGGGTCCTGCCGATGAGGCGCGGCAGGATATAAGCGCCGCCCGTATCAGGCGTCAGGCCGATATTGACGAAGGCCTGCATGAACTGCGCCTTTTCTTCGGCATAAATCATGTCGCAGGCTAAGGCCAAATTACAGCCTCCTCCGGCAGCCGCTCCTTGGACGGCACAGAGGACGGGCTTACTGTATTGGCGCAGACGCTGGGTCAAAGCGTCAGCGTCCGTACCAGGGGCCCGATATCAAAGTTTCCGGCCTCGACTTCATCCATCATGTAGCGGATATCCCCGCCGCCGGAAAAGACGCGGCCAGCCCCGGTCAGGACGATGACCTTGACATCTTCATGCTGCTCACAGGTTTCAAAGGCCTTGGACAAGTCTTGAGCCATCTTCAAATCCAAGGGATTGAGCGTGTCCGGAGCATTCATTTCAATCGTAGCTACGCCGTTTTTAACGGTAAAACCAGCTTTTGTGTACGCCATATTCTATTCCTCCCGTCTCACGAAAAAATAACGGTTCAGCAAATACCGGCGCGACGTCCCCTTCACCGGCAGATAGACGTATGTCCATGTTATACGTCGATAGTAGCATAGCCCAAGCATATATTCAATGAGATAATTGTATGTATTATGAAAAACCGGCATATCGACACGACTTTATAATCCATACAATATTTCAATTGATTATAGGCATCTTCCATGATAGGATAAAATCAAACTATATTTACGGCACAAAAGGCACCGCCGCCCCTAAAGGTTCGGGCCTTTTCCAAAAGCAAAACCATCTTTAGGAGGTAAATTCCGATGAAAATCACCATTCTCATGAGCAGTCCCCGAAAGAACGGTAACACCAAGCAGTGTCTCGATCCCTTTTGCGACGAATTGAAAAACCTCGGCCACGAGTACCAAATCTTTTGGCTCTATGACTACCAAATAGATCCGTGCTACGCCTGCCGCGGCTGTCAGAAGGATTGGCAGCACTTTGCCTGCGTCCGCCGCGATGACCTCGAACCCATTGCCGACGCCGTCTTCGCCAGCGACCTCATCGTCCTGGCCACGCCCATCTACTCCTGGTACTGTCCGGGCCCGATGAAAAACGTCCTCGACCGCTTCGTCTACGGCTTCAACAAGTATTACGGCGACGAAGTCGGCCCGTCCCTCTGGGCCGGCAAAAAGGTGGCCCTGTTTGTGACCTGCGGCTATAAACCGGAACACGGAGCCGACCTCTTTGAAGAAGGCATCAAGCGCTACTGCAAACACTCGAAGCTCCAGTACCTTTCGATGTTTGCCGAACGCCATTTAGGCTATAAGACGGTCTTTATGGACGACAAAAAAGCCGACCACGCCAGAGCCTTTGCCCGCGAAATCACAGAGACGGCCGAAGCATAAGCGCAGACGCAAAAAAAGCTTCCATGAAAAATCATGGAAGCTTTTTCTATGGAAGTCCTTATGCTTCGACGACGCTGATGCGCTGCTTGATGTGGTTCCCCTTTTCGATTTCATCGACCATGGCGATGGCGTAATCGGCATAGGAAATGATCGATTCGCCTTTGCCGTTCAAGGTAAATTCTTCACCGGCCAGGATGTACTTTCCGGTCCGTTCGCCATCGGCACGAAAATCAGCAGCCGGGCTGACATAAGTCCAGTTGACGTCGTCATGACGGCGCAGTCCGGTCAACGCCTGGCCCATGGCCCCGGCAACGGGTTTGTAGTCATCAGGGAAGTCCGGCGTTTCCATCAAAGTCGTCGTGTGTTCTTTGTCGACAAAGAGGGATCCGGCACCGCCGACGATGAGCAGACGGACCGGGCTGCCGCTGAGGATGCTGCACAGGTGTTCGGTCAGCGTCGAATGCTGGGGCAGCGTTTCTGGCGACCAGGTGCCAAAACCGTTGACGACGGCATCGAAGCCTTTCAAGTCATCGGCCGTCAAGTCGGCAATATCTTTCTGGACGTAATGCTGGGCATCGGTCATGTTTTCCGGTTTCCGGGCAAAAGCCGTTACGTCAAAGCCTCGTTTAACCGCTTCCGTAATCACCTTGCGAGATACTTTTCCACTAGCTGCTAAGACCGCGATTTTTTTCGTCATCATACAACACTCCTTCTGTTTGTAATACCTTATTCCATCATAAACCTCGGCGATGATCCGTCGTTAGTTGTAATATCTTTAGTTACATTTATTCTAGATGTAATATATCATATTACATTATCCTTGTCAATTCGTTTTATAAAAAAGCTCCCTCCCCTCGATGAAAATACTCATCGAGAGGAAGGAGATCGTAATTAAAAATAAACTAAGGTAACGCCGGCACCGCCGCCGTCGACGTCGTCGAGTTGATACTTTTTGACAAAGGGCTGGTCGTCCAAAAAGGAGTGGATCTGGCGGCGCAGGGCCCCGCTTCCCTTGCCGTGGATGATCTTTACCGGACTGAAACCGGCGGCCAGGGCCTGGTCGAGGAAGCGTTCGACATCGGGCAGGGCTTCGCTGAAGGTCTTGCCGATGATGTTGAGTTCCGTCGCCACGCGAGACGAGCGGATAGCCGATAGGAAGAGCTGGCAGCGGCCTTCTTTTCCGCCTGTTTTTCTTTCTTCAATTCGTCAAGGTACGGTGCGCTGACGTCGCTGAATTTGACGCGGACCGTCATGCCCCGCAGGGACACGGTCAGCTGTTTGCTGCCCATTTCTTCGACGGTGCCGATGCTGCCCAAGGTATTGACGAAGACTTGCTGGCCAACTTTTAACTGGCTGCGGTCAATGGGATCGCGGTGCGGCTTTTCCGCTTCGGGCAGGGAAATCTGCTGGATGGCCCGTCGGGCTTGTTCGATAGCCCGTGCCTTTTCGCGGTCCGTCGTATCTTCCTTGGTCTGGGCCTTGAGTTCGCGGATGATCTTTTCAGCTTCGACGCGAAGGCTGCGCTTGAGGTCGACGGCATCGCGGCGGCTGGCATCGATGATGTCCTGCCGCTTGGACGTGACCTTGTCTTTTTCCCGGCGCAGGTCGTCTTCCAGTTTCCGTGCCTCTTTCAGGCGATAGGCCAGTTCTGCCTGTTCTTCGTCCAGCTTCTTGGCCTGGGCATTGAGCTGGGTCAGGACCTTTTCCATATCCATGTCCTGGGCCTTGCTGCGCAGTTCCTTGGCCTTTTCGAGGACAGTCTTCGGCATGCCCAGGCGTTCACTGATGCTGAAGGCGTGGGAACTGCCGGCCGAACCGATGCGCAGCTTATACGTCGGCTTCAGCGTTTCCATATCGAATTCGACGTGGCCGTTTTCAATGCCCGGCGTATTGTAGGCGTAATTTTTTAAATCGTTGTAATGGGTCGTGACCATGACGTAGGATTCCTTCTGATAGAGGGAGTCCAAAATGGCAATGGCAATGGCGCTGCCTTCTGCCGGGTCGGTCCCGGAGCCCAGTTCGTCGGCCAGGATAAGGTCGTCCGGACCGCAGTGCTTCAAGATATAGACCAGCTGCTTCATGTGGCTGGAAAAGGTACTCAGGTTCTGAGAAATATCCTGTTCGTCGCCGATATCGGAAAAGACGTCGCGGAAGACAGGCAGTTCTGACGATTCTTCGACGGGAATGAAGAGGCCTGCCTGATGCATGAGGACCAAGAGACCCAGGGTTTTCATGGATACGGTCTTGCCGCCGGTGTTGGAGCCGGTAATGAGCAGGATCCGGTAGTCGCCGCCGAGGACGATGGTGTTGGGCACGACGTACTTGGCATCGATGAGGGGATGACGGGCCTGAATGAGCTTGATCTGCCGCGTCTTGGATACGCCGGGACGGCAGGCCTTCATCTGCCGGGCGAGCTGGGCTTTGGCAAAGATAAATTCCAGCTGACCGACACACAGGGTGCTGTCGTGGAGGTCGGTATACTGCTGTTGGACCTTAGCCGTCAGGCGGCGGAAAATGCGTTCGATTTCCCGCGTTTCTTCAATGCGGGCCGACTGCAGGTCATTATTGGCATTGACGATGGCCAAGGGTTCGATGTAGAGGTCGAACCGCTGGCTGACGTATCGTGGACGATGCCGGGAAAGGCGTGGCGGTATTCCTGCTTGATGGGAATGACGTAGCGGTTGTTGCGCACCGTGACCAGGGCATCTTGGAAATATTTCTGATATTCTTTATTTTGCAGGACGTTATTGACGTAGCGCTTGGTCTGCCGTTCCAGTTCTACGATACGGCTGCGAAGGCGCATCAGCTGGGGCGATGCATTGTCGCGGATCTGGCGGTTATTGTCAAAGACCGTGGCAAAGGCATGGGAGAGCTGCGAAAAGTCGCCGATGACGCCGGCCTGTTCGGCCAGATGGGGGTACTCCCCGGCCCGATCGGCAAAAAAGGAACTGATTTCACCATAATGCTGAAGGTTGTTCCATATATCGATACACTCATGAGAATCAAGGGTGACTTCCCGCTTGGCTTTTTCCAGGGCCGGCCGGATATCGACGATGCCGCCAAAAGGAGTACTGGTCTCGGTCTGGGTGCAGCGGACGGCTTCTTCCGTATCGGTCAGCTGCCGGTCGATGGCCTCGGCATCGCTCATCGGTTTGAGGCGACGGGCGATTTCCTTGGACAAGCGGGACGGCGCCAGGCGCACCAACATGTGCTGAACCTGGTAAAATCCCAAAATTCTCATACTTCGTTTATTCATCTATTGGTTGCTCCTGTATTATAAAATTCCGTGAAAGAAGTGGCCCCGGGTAACGGTCTGGTCTTCTTTTCCCAAGACCAGGGTTTCCGTCCCGTCACAGAGACGGCGATAGCGGGAAACCTGTTCGGCCAGCCACTTAGGACTGCGGCCCCGGCCTTCAATGCGAATGGCAGCGAGACCGGCCCGGACGAGGTCTTTATAGTAGGGCGCCATGTCGAGGTCACGGCTGTTTAAGATATGGTTGCGGCAATACTGGTCGGTGGCGACGGGAAAATCTTCATCCCGCCGGTCACGCAGGGCGTAGGCCCCGCCTTGGCAAATGTTGGGACAGCCTTTCTTTTGGCCATTGCCGGCAAAGGACGAGATGACGCACGATTCGGTGACCATCATTTCCACCCGCCCTTCTACGACGGCTTCAATGGGACAAGGATCCTTGCGGGCCATATCGCGCATCTGGCGCAATGTTGCTTCCAAAGACGCCGTGACGCTTTGGCAGCCCAGGGCGGCATAGGCCGACGCGGCCTGACTGTTAAAGATATTGAGGGACCAGTCGGTCCTTACGGGAAGGCCTTTTCCGACTCTTTTCGCCATGGTAAAGACGGCCATGGCCCCGGCGTAGATCCCATCGATGCCGGAATCGACGGCCCGTTCGAGTTCCTGCTGTACAGCAGCCCGGTGGCTTTCGTCGACGATGCGCGGCGTCCCGGCCCATAAGGCCGTCTGGTGATCGTGAGCCGCCTTCACGGCTTGCTGCCAGTCTGCATTAAGGAACGGACGATGGTGGTACGATTCGCCGCCAAAAATGATGATGTCAGCCCCCTGTTCAGCCGCTGCCCTGACGGCGTCGACGGTATCACAGCGGACGACGAGTTCCATGGCCTTGCCTTTTTGCGGCACATCGGCCCTTTCCAGCATAGGTGCCGCCGTTCCGGCTGCCGGCCGCTGGTAGTCATCCAAAATCGTTTCCGTCAGCTTGGCGACAGCGTCTCGGCGCAGTTCGTTCAGGACGCTGGCCGGGATCATCTTGGTTTCATCCCAGGCCGTCACTTCCGTAAGGGCAAAGGGCGTCTCACCAAGACGGCCCAGCTGTTTTTTCAGGTAATCGATCGTTGCCGGACGCTTCGAAGCCGGCTGCGGCTGAAAGTCTGCCGTAACGACTGCCGTATGGGCTTTTTCATCCCAAACCGTAAGTGTCAATCGCCCTTCTCCATCGACGTCGACGTAGGCGTAAATGGGCAGCTTTCGCGTCAGACCGATGGCGGCATCGTCTGCCGTCTGCCGTCCCGAAGGATTCTTCTCGGTCAAGGTCCGACGGCTGACCGTATCTGCCAAAAAATCGTCCTGATAGCTGCGGTTAAAGGCCGCCGTCAATAAGGCCTGCGCTTCGGCATGGGCCTTTTTGCGAGCCTTGGGGCTGCTGTAATGGGCGTCGATGACCTTGCGGTAGGCCGTAACCACAGTCCGCACGTAGGTATCGCCTTTCATACGGCTTCTATTTTAAAAGACGTGACGCCGGCATCGAGGAGGTCGTCGATATAATCGAGGGCCTTTAAGTCCTTGAGACTGAGCACGTAAGCCTCTTGTTTCATGACTTCTTTGCCGTCGCGGACCAAGGTATAAGGCTGACGGCAGGGCTGGGCACAGGCACCGCGATTGCCGCTGCGGCCGCCGAGGAAGCTGCTCATCAGGCACTGGCCGGAATAGGCCATGCAGGACGCCCCGTGGATAAAGACTTCAATAGCCAGGGGCGAAGATGCGCAGACGGATTGTATCTCAGCAAGGGATAATTCACGGGATAAGACAGCCTGCGTAAAGCCGTTCTCTTCCAAGAAGCGGACGCCGTCCGCATCGGCAACGGTCATCTGCGTACTGCCGTGCAGGGGCAGGTTGGGCACGACGCGCCGGGCCAGGAGAGCTACGGCCAGGTCCTGGACGATGATGCCGTCGACACCGGCCGCATCGAGGGACTGTAAATAGGCCGTCAGGGCCTCGAGTTCTGTATCGGCCATGAGAATATTGACCGTGACGTATACTTTTACGCCAAATAAATGAGCCGTTTTTACGGCTTGGACGATTTCATCATCGTCGAGATTATGTGCAAAGCGGCGGGCATTGAAGCTCTTACCGCCAAAATAAACGGCATCGGCACCGGCATCAATGGCCGTAAGTACGTTATCCAAAGAGCCTGCCGGCGCTAATAATTCTGCCATACTATTCCTCCTATACTGAATCAGGCCCGGCCCGATTACAGCGCTTTGTAAATCGTCGTCAAATCAGCGGCCGTTACGTCATAAGGCGTCCGCTTGATGCCGCTGGTCGGCATGGTCATGGTCACGAATTTTTTAATTTCATCATCTTTAAGGCCGACGGTGTCGCCCATAAGGTCTTTCATGAGGGCCGCAAAATCATCGCTCCCGGAAAGGCCGAGGATGGACCAGACCCGTTCGGCCTTGTCCGCCATCGATTCTTCCATGAGCTTCATATAAGCCGGCAAAAGGAGGCCGTTAGCCCGGCCGTGGGTAATACCGCGATAATAGGTCAGCATGTAGCCCATGCTGTGAACCATGGTCGTCCCGGTCTGGGCAATCGTAAGGCCGGCCAGCATGGAACCGTAGAGCAGGTCTTCTCGGACGGGATAGGCGATAGCGCCCTTCAAGTCGGTCAGATGGAGGCCGATAAAGCGCATGGCTTCTTCAGCCCAAACGTCACTCATAGGCGTCGAGAGTTTCGACATATAGCCTTCCACCGCATGGCTCAAGGCATCGATGGCCGTATCGATGGTAACCGTCTGAGATACGCTTTCCGTAAAGGACGGGTCGGCAAAGGCATAGACCGGGAAAATCAAAGGCGTATTGATGGACTGCTTGGTCCCGGCATGAACGTTGGTGAGGACGCTGACTTTGGTCACTTCGCTCCCCGTTCCGGCTGTCGTCGGCACGGCCACGATGGGCAGAGGCTTTTTATAAGGCCCCTTGAAAAGTTGTTCATCATCGAGATCATCCGTGCAGAGAAGGGCAATGGCCTTAGCGGCATCCATGGGTGAACCGCCGCCGATACCGACAACGAAATCAACGCCTTTCTCCTTGGCAAAAGCAGCCGCTCTTCGAATCGTATCGATAGAAGGGTTGTTTTCAACATCGTCAAACAGATACCAAGAAATGCCCAATTCATCGAGTTTTCCGGTAAAGGCATCCTGAGAGCCGTTGACCTTGGCCGAATGGCGGCCCGTGACCAATAAGGCCCGCTTCCCCAAATCGGCTAAGACCTGACCGGATTCAGCAATACAGCCTTTTCCAAAAAACACCTGCGTCGGCATATAATAGGTAAACATACGAAGTCCCCCTTCACGGCAAATCACTAGTTTATTTTCTTATCCATTTTATCATCTTTGAGGCCCTGAGGCCAGTTTTCCCTACGCCAAAAAGGCCCCGCACCACGTGCCGGGACCCTTTCGGTCAACCAAGGGCTTCCCTTCAAAAAGATACAAAAAAGGGGTCCCAGAATGGAAATCCATTGTGAGATACCCCTTTTTAATTGCATAGGTTTGACGAAAATATCTTGGAAAAATATTAACGTTTCGAGAACTGAGAAGCTTTACGAGCTTTCTTGAGCCGTATTTGCGGCGTTCTTTTTCACGCGGGTCACGCGTGAGGAAACCAGCTTTTTTCAGAGCCTGACGGAAATCGCTGTCGACTTCCAACAGAGCGCGGCTGATGCCGTGGCGGATTGCGCCGGCCTGGCCGGACGGGCCGCCGCCCTTAACGTCAGCGATGACGTCGTACTGTTCGGTTACACCTGTGAGTACGAGGGGCTGTTTAATAACCAATTCCAGCGTTTTACGACCGAAATATTCGTTCAATTCTTTTTTATTGACGGTGATATTACCCTGACCCGGAACCAGACGAACTCTAGCAACGGATGTCTTTCTACGGCCAGTGCCGTAGTACTGTGCTACTGCCATGAAATCTTCCTCCCGGTATTAATTAGCGAATGTTTAACTTCAAAACTTCAGGTTGCTGAGCCTGATGCGGATGTTCAGCGCCTGCATAGACGTTCAGTTTACGGTACATCTGTTCACCCAATTTATTTTTCGGGAGCATACCGCGAACTGCCATTTCAACAACACGTTCCGGCCGCGTTTCGAGCAGATGGCCGGCCTGAGTGAATTTAGATCCACCGGGATAACCGGAATGATGGAAATAGGTCTTCTGGATTAATTTCTTACCAGTCAATTTAACTTTTGCTGCGTTGACTACAATTACAAAATCGCCTGTATCGACATGCGGGGTAAAAGTAGGTTTATGTTTTCCCCGAAGAACTTTAGCTACTTCGGCAGCAAGACGGCCTAATGTCTGGCCTTCAGCGTCAACAACAAACCATTTACGTTCGATGTTGCCTGCATTGGCCATAAATGTAGTTTTCATGCTGTGTAATTCCTCCCTGATTAACTAACTGACCAAGCTTTTGGTGCTCTTTCTCCGGGGCTAATGGAGTCCAAGTGAAAAGCTTACTTATTTATTTTACAGATTTCACCGGTCCTTGTCAACAATTATTTTACTTTTTTCAGCTATTCCCCGCCTTCCGCCCGAGGAAAGCGGCATTTCTCCTTGGGCATAATCGTCGATACATCTTTCGCATACCGTATATATCATTATATATTTAAGCAGTACCTTTATATTAGAACGTTTAACCTAAAATTTCTTTTATTTTTTTCGAAAAATTATTTGACAAGGCCTTCATTTGGTGATAGACTTACGTCAACAACTTGATAGTGTTGCAATGAAGAGAAGAGTACACGATAGGACTTGGCACAGAGAGTTCCCGATTCGGTGAAAGGGAAAGCAAGAAGCATGGTGGAAGATGGACTCCGAGCAGGCTGGTCGAATAATTAGACCGTCCGGGCGCACCCGTTACAGTGCTATGGTATTGAGGGCAGTTTTGCCTGCGTACCTGAAGAGGCTTATCCTGCGAAGGATAGGTGAAATTGGGTGGTATCACGGTGCTTTCCGTCCCTTACATAGGGATGGAAGCTTTTTTTATTACAAGGCTTTCAAGTTTATACTACATTATATTTTTTTAAATATCAGGGGGAAATGTATTATGAGCGAAAACAAAAACTACAAATTCGAAACGTTACAACAGCATGCAGGTCAGGTTCCGGATCCGACGACGGGTTCCCGTGCCGTTCCGATTTACCAGACGACATCTTACGTCTTTAAAGATACCCAGCAGGCCGAAGACCGCTTCGCCTTGAAAGATCCGGCTTCATCTACAGCCGCTTGACCAATCCAACCCAGGACGTCCTGGAAAAACGAATCGCCGCTCTTGAAAACGGCACGGCCGGCCTGGCTACGGCCAGCGGCGCCTCGGCAATTGCTACTCGATCATCAACTTAGCCGGTGCCGGCGACGAAATCATCGCCGCTCCGACCCTGTATGGCGGCACGGTTGAACTGTTCACCGAAACCTTTAAACATTTGGGCATTACGACGCACTTTGCCGATCCCGATGATCCGCAGTCCTTTGCCAAACAGATCAACGACAAGACCAAGGCCATCTACCTCGAAAGCCTCGGCAATCCGGCCATCAACATTCCCGACTTCGAAGCCATCGCTGCCATTGCCCATGAAAACGGCCTGCCGGTCATCGTCGACAATACCTTTGCTACGCCGTACCTCTTCCGTCCTCTCGATCACGGCGCTGACGTCGTCGTCCACTCGGCTACGAAATTCATCGGCGGCCACGGCACGACCTTAGGCGGCTCATCGTTGAAAACGGCAAATTCGACTGGGCTGCATCGGGCCGCTTCCAAGACTTCGCTTCGCCCGATCCGTCCTACAACGGCGTCAACTTCGCCAAAGACATTCCCGGCGCTGGTTTCGTCACCCGCATCCGCGCCAAAGCCTCCGCGACCTCGGCGCCTGCATCAGCCCCTTCAACGCCTGGCTCCTCATCCAGGGCCTTGAATCGCTGTCGCTTCGCATCGAACGCCACGTTGAAAATGCCCAGAAAATCGCCGATTTCTTAGAAAATAGTCCGAAAGTCGCCAAGGTCAACTATCCGTCCCTGCCGTCTTCGCCGTACTACAAATTGGCTCAGAAATACTTCCCCAAGGGAACGGGCTCCATCTTCTCCTTTGAACTCAAAGACGGCTACACGGCTGCCCGCAAATTCATCGACAGCGCCGATATCTTCTCGGATCTGCCAACGTCGGCGACTCCAAGTCGCTCCTCGTTCACCCCGCTTCGACGACCCACCAGCAGCTTTCTGAAGAAGCCCAGCGCGCCTGCGGCATCACGCCGGGCACGGTCCGCATCTCCATCGGCCTCGAAAACATCGAAGACCTCTTAACGGCCGTCGAAAAAGCCCTGGCTTCGATCTAATCTCGTATTGTAAAGGAGGGACAGACGATGCCGATAAAAATCGCCGACGGCCTGGCCGCCAAAGAAAAACTGCATGACGAAGGAATCTTCACCATTGATAAGGGTCTGGCCCTCCATCAGGACATCCGGCCCCTGCACATTCTCATCCTCAATTTGATGCCCTTAAAGAAGCCGACGGAGCTGCAGCTCCTGCGCCTCCTCGGCGACTCACCGCTCCAGGTCGAAGTCGACTTCTGCCATACAAAGACGCATCAAAGCACCCATACCGATGCGTCGTACCTGGATGAAAACTACTGTGTCTTCGACGACATCAAGGACCGCTATTACGACGGACTCATCATCACCGGCGCACCGGTCGAACAGATGCCCTTCGAATCCGTCGACTACTGGCCGGAAATGAAGACCTACCTCGACTGGGCCAAGACCCACGCCTTTTCGACGCTCCTCTTCTGCTGGGGTGCCCAGGCCGGGCTCTATCACTACTACGGCATCCACAAAAGGGATCTCTCAGCCAAGCTCTTCGGCATCTTCGAATACCAACTGACCCAGAAGCACCATCCGCTCCTGCGCGGCTTCGACGACCGCTACTTCATTCCCCAGTCCCGTCACACGGCCATCGACGACATCGCCGTCTACAATAGACCGGAACTGGAAATCTTGTCACGGTCAGCCGAAAACGGCATCAACATCATCGGCACGCCGGACCACCGCCGCTTCTTCGTCCTTGGCCACTTCGAATACGACCGTCGGACCCTCGAGGAAGAATACCTGCGGGATAAGAAAAAAGGCCTTCCTATCGCCGTTCCCAAGCACTACTACCCGGGCGACAACGATACTAAGGAACCGTACTTCACGTGGTGCAGCTATGCCCACCTCTTTTACCACAACTGGCTGAATATCGTCTATCAGGAAACGCCTATGAATTAACATCGATTCAAAGCCTGGCGTCCTGCGGCCATTAAGAGACAGAAAATCACCTCCCAAGCAAGATGGGAGGCGATTTTTTTATATGTCCGTAATAAAGATGTCTTATTTCGTACCGAAGATACGGTCGCCGGCATCGCCCAGACCAGGAACGATATAGCCTTGATCATTCAAGGTATCGTCGAGGGCTGCGACGTAGATGCGGACGTCGGGATGGTCGGCATTGACCTTCTGGACGCCTTGGGGAGCCGCTACCAGGCACATGAGCTTAATGTTCTTGATGCCCTTTTCCTTGAGCAGGGTAATGGCTGCCGAAGCACTGCCACCAGTAGCCAGCATGGGGTCGACGATGATGAAGTCACGGTTTTCAACGTCAGGCAGTTTGCAGTAATATTCAACCGGTTCCAGTGTCTGCGGGTCGCGGTAGAGGCCGATATGACCTACTTTAGCCATGGGGATGAGGTTGAGCATACCCTGAACCATTCCCAGACCAGCGCGGAGGACGGGGACGATGCCCAGTTTCTTGCCGCTGATCTGCTTGCCGTTCATGGAGCCACCGGCGTTTCGATGGCTACATTTTCCAGCGGCAGGTCCCGCGTGATTTCATAGCCCATGAGCATGGTAATTTCTTCTAAGAGGTTGCGGAAATCCTTCGACCCCGTTTCCTTTTTGCGCATGAGCGTGATTTTATGCTGAATAAGCGGATGATCCATTACTTGTACGTGCATGTGTGAATACTCCTTCCTCATTTATCCATGTCGGCAATTTTGGCAACGCGTTCAGCGTGACGGCCGCCGTCAAAGCCGGTGGACAGGAAAATACGAACGACTTCTCGAGCCAGGCCCGGTCCGATGACACGGCCGCCCATGGTCAGAATGTTGGCGTCGTTGTGGCGACGGCAGAATTCTGCCGAAAAGGTATCGTGGCAGAGCGCTGCCCGGATGCCGTGAACCTTATTGGCAGCAATGCCGATACCGATGCCGGTGCCGCAAAAGAGGATGCCCCGGTCAAAAGTACCGTCGGCAATCGCTTCCGCTACTTTTTTAGCAACGTCGGGATAGTCGCAGCGGTCGCCGGTCAAGGTACCGTAGTCGGTAAATTCAATGCCTTCTTCTTTCAAATATTCTTTGATATTTTCTTTCAGTTCAAATCCGCCGTGATCGGCGCCAAGTACTAATTTCATCAATGATTCCTCCCCTGTGTATGCTGGTATAATTCAAGTTTATTATACATCTTCCCAGGCCTTCGGAAAAGCCTTAATCGACGAGGATGACATGACCGCCGGCTGCTTTCTTCATGCGGTTCATGATGGCCAGGCCCAAACCTTCATCATCGACACCTTCGGCTAAGATGACGTCGACGACGTCGCTGTCAAAGGAAAGGAGTCCCGTATAGAGCTGGTTGGCCAGGGCTTCTTTATCGTCGTGATGGCCCCAGACATACATGTTCTTGTGCGGGAAATGGCTGCCCACTTCTTCACTGACCAAGAAGCCGACGGTCTTCCCTTCTGCCTTAAGCCCTTCGTACAGGGACTGCAGTTTGGCCGTTACCTTATCTTCCGTCCCGACGACGACCGTCATCGGTGCCGACGGGGCATAGTGGCGATACTTCATGCCCGGCGCTTTGGGGACGCCTTTGCCGGTCACCAAGGTCGTATCCATTTCGACGACGGGTACGATCTCCTTCAGCATTTCAATGGTGACGCCGCCGGGACGAAGGATGGTCACCTTGTCGTCGCCGCTGCATTCGACGATCGTCGATTCGACGCCGATGTGGCAGGGTCCGCCGTCAATGACCATATCGACGCGCCCGTCCATGTCGTGCATGACTTCGGCTGCCGTCGTCGGGCTGGGCCGGGTCGATAAATTGGCACTGGGTCCGGCAACGGGAACGCCGGCATAGCGCAGAAAAGCCCGGCAGATATCGTGATCGGGACAGCGAAGGGCTACCGTATCGAGCCTCCCGTCGCCGCATCGGGAACGATAGGTTTTCTGGGCAGGACGATGGTCAACGGGCCGGGCCAGAAATAATCCATCAATTTCTGTGCCGTCGGTGAAATCTCAGCCGCCGCCTGGAGGGCCCCTTCTTCGTCGGGAACGGTCAGTATCAAGGGGTTGTCGCTGGGACGGCCCTTGGCTTCATAAATGCTGCGGCAGGCGTCGGCATCAAGGCCATTGGCACCGATACCATACACCGTTTCCGTCGGAAAGACGACCAGTCCGCCGTCGCGAATAATCCTTCCTGCTTCTTCAAGAACTTCTTTCTGTTGCTCTATATCCGTAATTTCTACAAGTTTCGTCTGCTTCATAGTCTACTCTTTTCTTGTAAATAATAGGCTCTGTCGATACCGCCGTAATCCTTGACGGTCTTTTCATGATCATAGGAACCGGTCCGGCAGAAAATATCGATGACATCCTCGGCTTGGCCGGCACCGATTTCAACGGCGCAGTGACCGCCGGCTTTGACATAGGCCGGCGAGGCTTCAGCCAGTCTCCGATAAAGGGAAAGGCCGTCGTCGCCGCCGTATAGGGCAAGTTCCGGATCATAGCGAACTTCAGGCTGAAGCTCGGCCATATCCTGAGCCGTCAAATACGGCGGATTCGATACCAGCCAGTCACAGGCCATGGACGGAACCTTGGTGAAAAGGTCGCTTTCCATCCAGGTCACGCGGTCCGTAAGACCTAAGTGTTCCCCATTCTCGGAAGCCATGGCCAGGCTTTTGGAGAAATATCGACGCCAAATCCCGTCGCCTCCGGCAAATAGGACAAGAGGCTGAGGATAATGGCGCCACTCCCGGTGCCGATATCGATGATGACCGGCGCCGTCCCCCTGGCCGCTTCGATTACGGTTTCGACGAGCATTTCCGTTTCCGGACGCGGGATGAGCACATCTTGACTTACCTTAAAATCGAGGCCCATAAAAGGCTGTACCCAGGATATGGGCAACGGACAAGCGGCTTCCCCGTTTCTTTACGAGTTCCCGATACGCCGCCAGTTCGTCACCGTTCATGGGTTCATCGTAATGGGCATACAAGTAAATCCGCTCTTTTTTTAAAACGTGGGCCAAGAGGATTTCTGCATCCAGGCGCGGTGAATCGATGCCTTTTTCTGCAAAGTACTGCTGAGTCCATTGCAGCAAGGCACCGATCGTCCAAATCTTATTCATTTTCCGCTTCTTTCATCAGTTCGGCCCGGCGGGTTTCGGCCAGAGCCTGGATAAATTCGTCGATATCGCCGTTTAAGATGTTATCGAGTTTGTACAGGGTCAGGTTGATGCGGTGATCCGTTACCCGGCTGCGGGAAGTTGTACGTGCGGATTCGTTCACTGCGGTCACCCGTACCGACCTGGCTGCGCCGTTCTTCCGTCAATTCGGCATCGGCTTTCTGCTGAGCCTGGTCGAGGAGGCGGGCCTTCAAGACGCGCAGGGCTTTGGCCCTATTTTCCAACTGGGACCGTTCATCCTGGCATTCGACGACCAATCCCGACGGGATATGAGTCATGCGGACAGCGGAACTCGTCTTGTTGACGTGCTGGCCGCCGGCACCGGAGGCACGGAAATAGTCGACGCGGACGTCGTCCATATTGAGGTCGATTTCAACATCTTCCGCTTCCGGCAGGACGGCAACGGTCGCCGTCGACGTGTGGATACGGCCGCCGGCTTCGGTGACCGGGACACGCTGGACGCGATGAACGCCCGATTCATACTTCAGCTTACCGAAGACGCCGGAACCTTCGATGGAGAATACGACTTCTTTAAAGCCGCCTAACTCCGGTTCGTTAGAGCTGATGATGCTCGTCTTCCAGCCGGGCTGTTTCTCAATATATTTCATGTACATGCGGAACAGATCGCCGGCAAAGAGGGCCGCTTCATCACCGCCGGCACCACCGCGGATTTCCATGATGACGTTCTTATCATCCCGCGGGTCTTTCGGCAGCATGAGGATGTGCAGCTGATCTTCAAGCTCAGCCTGTTCCTTTACCAGGCCGTTCATTTCTTCCTTAGCCATGGCCAGGAGATCATCATCACTGTCGGGATCGTTTAAGATTCCTGATCGCTTCAATCGTATGGGTGATGTCTTTATACTTGCGGAACGTTTCGACGAGGGGCATGAGCGACGCGTGTTCCTTCGTCAGTTTCTGCCATTCTTCCTGGCGGGCGATGACCGAAGGGTCGCTGATCTGCTGTTCGAGGTCCATGAATTTATTTTCCACGGCCTGTACTTTATCCATAAATGAGCTCATAATTCTCTCCTTACTTTATTTCAGTTACGTCGCCTTCGTCGGCGGGTTTCGCCGCCTTCATGGCTTCGATGGCGACTTCGATCTGGTCGGCGTGCGGTTCGCGGGTCGTCAGGTACTGGAGCCACAGCCCCGGACGGAAGATGGTTTGAATGACGGGGCTTGTCGTCCGTCCGGCCAGGCGTATCATTTCATAACTGATGCCGGCGACGACGGGCATGAGGACGATACGGGATATGATTCGTTCGATAAAACTCGGCCAGCCCAGAAAGGCAAAGACGAAGATCGAGACGACCATGACGATGAGCAGGAAATTCGTGCCGCACCGCGGGTGAAGACGGCTGTGACGCTGTACGTTTTCAACGGTCAGCTCTTCGCCCGATTCATAGGTCCAAATCGTCTTGTGTTCGGCCCCGTGGTATTCAAAGACGCGGCGAATGTCCGACGTCAATGAAATAGCCCATATATATAATAGAAATATAGCCAGGCGCAAAACGCCTTCGACGACGTTGAGCCGGAAGGCACTATCAGAAACGCCGGGAATGAATTTAGCAGCATACGTAGGGATGACCAGGAAAAAGACGATGGCCAAGAGCACGGAAATGCCCATGGTAAGGGCCATCTGCCAACTCGACAGTTGTTCCTCTTCTTCACCGGCAGCCTGTGCCGAATAAGAGAGGCTCTTCATACCGTATATAAGGGATTCGACCAAAGCAACGGTGCCCCGCAAAAAGGGCTTCTTCAGAATCGGATACCGCTCGGCAATCGATTGAATGGCATCCTTTTTTACCGTAATTTCACCAGACGGGGTCCGAACGGCCGTCGCAATCGTCTTGGGACTACGCATCATGACCCTTCGATGACCGCCTGGCCGCCGACATAAATCTTCGGTTTCTTCAAAGCGCTACCTCCCTTTCTCTACATACAAATAGAGCAGAGCATTTCTGCTCTGCTGCCCACTTGTACTGCTGATTATTTACCTGTTTTACCATAACGTTTATTGAACTGTTCGATACGGCCACGAGCCTGCTGAGCGCGCTGCTGACCGGTAAAGAACGGATGGCACTGAGAGCAAATTTCAACACGCAGTTCCGGTTTCGTAGAACCTGTTTCAAACGTATTGCCGCATGCGCAAGTTACCTTGGCATTCGGATAATACTTCGGATGAATACCTTCTTTCACCACTTACACCTCTTTCTATGATCAATCATTCAAAACCTATGCTAGAATAGTTTATCACATCGGGTCTTGAAATGCAAGGAAAATATCGATGGGTTCATAGAATGGCGGTCATCTCGTCGAAGGCTTCATCAGCCCAAGCTTAAAAAGCGACGCTTTCGCCGTCTTCCGGCATGACATACCCGACTACGCCGCGCATGGCCAGGAGGCCCCGCAATGAGCGGCGCGTCAAGGATGCGTGAGAGACCGTATCCATATGGGTCAGGAAAAGTTTGGCCGAAGGCAGGGTCTGAGCCACGCAGGCCACGTCTTCATCGCCCATGAAAAGCCTACCGTGTTCTACCGTTTCAGCGGCGCAGGCATTGAGGGCTACGACGCCCGGCTTGTAGGTCTTTAAAATCTGTTCGACACCTTCATACCAAATCGTATCGCCGGCAATGTATAACTGTTCTTCATCAGCTGCGCTTAACAGGACGCCCATGGCTTCGCCGCAGGGAATGATGGTGCCGTGACGACCGGGCATCTTTTGAAGTTTCACACCGTCGACCGAAAGGCCTTCCGACGTCACTACCCGGACGTCTTGGAAGCCGGACTTTTTCAAGACAGCGGCATCGCTTCATGCTGCGTAAAGACCGGTACGCTCCTATCGAGAGGTGCCCCGACCGTACCGTCGGCTACGATGTCGATGTGGTCTGGATGAAGGTGGGTTACGACGTAATAATCGACGCCGTCCAGGACGTCGCGGACATCCATGGGGAGCGGAAAGATGGGCATGGCAATCTGCATCTTGACCGGGTCAGGAATGATGAAAGGCTGGCCGGGAATATCGCTGAAGCTGCCCGTTTCTCCCTTGCCGCAGAGCCAGGGATCGAGTAAAAACGTTTTGCTGTGATACGTAATTTTAAGGGTTGCATTGCGAATCTGTTGAATGTTCATGGTAGATTTCCTTTTGGGACTATCAGGTAATTTATTAAACACTATGAAAGTTTATTGGCACTCTGTTCAATATCTATTATGCTCAGAGCAGAAAGTTAATCAATAATCATTTTCCATAAAGTGTCAAATAATAGACAGTATTCAAAAAGTGTCTAGAAACGATGGGAGGAAGACCATGGAACGAAAGACAGACCGGCGCACGCGCTATACGCGACAAGTCATCAAGCAGTCCTTCTTAGAGCTCCTGTAGAAACAGCGTTTCTCGAAAGTGACGGTCACGGCCATTTGCAAACAGGCGGACATCACGAGAGCGACCTTTTACCTGCATTATGTCGACATCTACGCCGTCTTAGATGAGGTGCTCACCGAGGCCCTGGAAATATCCGAAAACGAAGTAGCCCCGGAAACGATGCTGGCTATGGTCCTGCAAGCCGGCCAAAAGGCAGACAGCACGGCTTTTATCAAAGAAAATTATGCCATGCTCCCCATTTGCCAACGCGTGGCCGATCACGGCCAATACCAGGCCCTCTTTGCCGATGAAGACTTGGGCCCTTACATCCTGCAGTATATTTTCAGTCACCAAAAAGACAGCGTCGTCCCCCTCTTTCAAAAGCAGTTTCATCTCGATGAACGATTAG
>ENA-OQBJ01000432-OQBJ01000432.1-human-gut-metagenome-genome-assembly--contig:-NODE-432-length-22330-cov-3.071567_pt1 | contig 22330 bp, 28 predicted proteins | sample MGYA00242743_ERZ504545 | MGnify/ENA primary metagenome ERZ504545 (study PRJEB26092, sample SAMD00036252) | human gut metagenome | host: Homo sapiens | study: EMG produced TPA metagenomics assembly of...
GAAAAGAGGAACTGTACAAGAAGTATGTCATGAATTGGAAGATTTATTAAGGTCATGGTATCAAAAAACAAATCCTCAATCTGAAAGGAATTATATTAGCTATATTAGGGTATCAAAAACGACTTGTTGTAATGTCATCTATTTTAACAGTGCTTCTCGTTGCATTCCTGTTAATTGGGATGACATTAAATTTTGTATTGAGAAAAAGGAGAAAAAATATAAGGATTATTGTGAAAATGTTTAAAATGCGATGAATATTGGTTATGTATATGCTTACCAATGAAGAAAATAGAAATATGAATATTATAGATTATAATGGAAAAGAAAATGAATCAATGAACTTCCTTTCTCAATGTTCATTTTCACGAATTTGTATAACTCCAGATTTATTAGGAAGAAATATTAATTGGATAAAAGAAGGCGATTGATTTTATTGATAAAGAAGATTCTCAGTACTGCCAAGGAAGTACTGCAGTACTATCAAAGGAGTACTGCAGTACTTTCAGGGGAGTACTCCAGTACTTCCACGGAAGTACTGGCATTAGGGAAAATTGTAGTAGCTTTAGTCTTTAATAAATACAGAATGTCTTGCCTGGAATTGTTTTATCCTTGTATATCCTTTTTCAAGGTGAAGACAAATTCCAGTCCTCCTTTTGGCATGTTCTTGGCGAAGATAGTTCCACCATGGAACAATACGGCGTTCTTCACGATGGCCAGTCCCAGACCTGTTCCTCCTAATTTCCGTGAACGTCCCTTGTCTACCCGATAGAAGCGTTCGAACAGGCGGTTCAGGTGCTCTTCGGGTACTCCCACACCGGTATCAGAGAAACTGAAATAGTAGAATTTCTCATCCTCGCGGAAGCAGTTGATGGTGATTTGTATGTCATTACCCGCATAGGCTATGGCATTGTCGGTCAAGTTGCGGAAGATGGAGTAGAGCAGCGAGCTGCTTCCTGTCAGTATGACTTCCGACGGGAGCTTGTTCACCACAGTGATATGCTTTTCTTCCAGACCGAGTGCTACCTCGTTCAAAATGTTTTCTACAATCTTGCTCAGGTTTACCTGCTCTTTCTCTACCAGTTCCGGTGCCTCGTCCATTCGGGTCAGCACAGAGATATCGCGTAGCAGGAAGGTCAGGCGGTTGCTCTGGGCATAGCTTCTTTCCAGGAAGACACGGACATTTTCTTGCGGAATGTTCGGGTTGCTGATAATGGTTTCCAGGTATCCCTGAATGCTGCTGACAGGCGTTTTCAGCTCGTGGGCGATATTCTGTGTCAGCTGACGTTTCAGACGGGCCTGCTCTTCTTCCTGGGTAATATCGTTGATGGATATTTCGAACGACATATCCTGAAAGATGATGCATTCCACGGTGAACGAGCGAGCGTTCTTGTTGAGGTGCATGGCATACCGCTTTTCCTCTTTGCTGAAATTGCCTTCGTTCCGGTTTAAGAACTCAATGATGGGTTGCAGTTCCGGAATATCGAAAATTTCATTGGTAGAACGCAGGTTGCGGTCGGATATGTTGTTGATGTATTGCGTAAACAGGTTGTTGACCAGGATTTCCTGCCGTTCTTTGGTAAAGACACCCAATCCCTCGTGTGAGGTCTGAAGGTGCGAAATCAGTTTCTCACGCTCAATATAGAGTGCTTCTTTCGCCCGGTGCAGGCGTTTGTATATCTTAATGATGTGTTGTGAAATCTCTCCCAGTTCGTTCTTGGGGAACGTTTGCAGGATGTCCATGTCAATCGGTTCGTTCCGGTCGGCCTTCATGGCAAACTGTTGCAGTTTGGTGATGGACTTGCCCAGCTTCCGGGTAAAACGGTAGAAGATGAAAATCAGTACCAGACAGATAATCAGCGCAAACCATAAGTAGCCGGAGTCAGCTGCAGGTGTTCTGTCAGACTCAGGTTGTAGGGAAGGGCAGACCGTATGATGATGCGGTAGGGAGGATAATAACGTGCGGAATAAAAATATTCCTCTCCCTGAATGCTTTCCGACTGGCGGCTGATGGAATAGCCGCTTCCATACATGAGTGCGTCTTGCACTTCCTTGCGTGAAGAGTGGTTGGCAAAGCTTTTCCTGTTGGCATTTGTATTGTCGTACACGACTTTCCCCGACGGCTCAATAAGCGTCACCCGCAGGTTAGGCATCATGTGAGTCGTCACATAGCTCTGCATGGAGTCAGAGTTGACCCCATGATGATCGGCCAGAAAGTCGCACAGCTGGTTGTTATAGTTTTGCAGCTGCGTATTCAGTAATTCTATTTTGTAAGCCTTTTCGCGGTTGTATTGAAACAGCATGAAGCATACTGCATATCCCAGGAAAAGGAATATGACAGAAAGAAACAGCCTCTGACTGAAAGGGAGGATGCGATAAGAAAATTTTGTCATGATTGTGCCACCGTAATTTATTCACATTCGAAACAGTATCCATAACCGAGACGGGTTACAATACAAGCACCGTATTCACCGATTTTCTTGCGAAGGCGGGTGATATTCACATCAATCGTACGGTCGAGCACGTACACTTCATCGTGCCATACTTTCGCCAGAATGTCTTCGCGGGAGAATACGCGTCCCTGGTTCTGCAATAGGAGCAGAAGTATTTCAAATTCTTTTTTCGTTAATGAAATTTCCTCGTTGTTGATGGTTACTTTCTTCTTCGGAATGTTGACAGACAGTCCTTTATAAATCAGCTGTTCGGGCACCTGTGTCTGTACGCCGGCTGTGCGTCGTAACACGGCCTTTACCCTCATGATGACTTCACGCAGAGAGAAAGGCTTTGAAATATAGTCGTCCGCTCCCAGGTTGAATCCGGTCAGCGTATCATTTTCCGTATCCTTTGCGGTGATGAAAATGATAGGAATATTCTGTGTAGCCTTGTTCTTTTTCATCATGCTGGCCATTTTGAATCCGGAAATTTCTCCCATCATCACGTCCAGCAGTATCAGGTTGTAACGTGGCAATTCAAGCTTCAAGGCTTCTTCGGCGGAATTGGCAGTATCTACCATGTATCCTTCCATTTCGAGATTGAATTTTAGAATCTCGCACAAGTCTTCTTCATCGTCTACAACTAAAATCCGGTAATCGTTCATGCGTATTTTCTATTAATTAATACAAAATTCAATGTGATTTAGTTTTCGTTACAAAGATGACCCTTTCTTGTTTCGTCCTTATGAAATAGATGTTACATTTAGGTTACAACACGGGCTTGGTAAACTCTCCGGCTATGGAGCGGTTCATTTCGCTGCGTATTTCCTTGGGAGTAAGCCCGTGGCCGAGCAGGAACATCAGCTTGGTGAGCACGCTTTCCACAGTGGCATCATATCCGCTGATGACGCCGCATCGAGCAGGTGCAGACCGGTTTCGTAACGTGCCATTTCTACCATACCCGTCTGGCATTGTGAAATGTTGACGATGACGATTCCCTTTGCCGTAGCTTCTGCCAGCAAGTGAATGAACCAGGGCTTCTGGGGCGCATTTCCGGAGCCGTACGTCTTGAGCACTACCGCTTTCAGACCGGGTGTGTTGAGCATCGTGCGCACGATATTTTCCTGAATACCCGGGAAAAGTGTCAGGATAATCACATTCGTGTCGAAGACATAGTGTGCATGCATGGGCAGGTTGGGATCCACCTTCCGGATACGGTCGTATTCGTACTTGATGTGGATACCGGCCGTGGCCAGTGCCGGATAATTGTAAGAACGGAACGCGTTGAAGTTTTCTGCATTAATCTTGGTCGTACGGTTTCCACGCAACAAGTGGTTCTCGAAGAAAATGCAGACTTCCGGTACCACGGCAGTTCCGTCCGGATGTTTTGCTGCGGCTATTTCGATAGAAGTAATCAGATTTTCCTTTCCGTCTGTACGTACACACCAATGGCAGCTGGCTTCCGGTAAGGATAACCGGTTTGCTCAGGTTCTCCAGCATGAAACTCAGTGCGGAAGCGGTATAAGCCATGGTGTCCGTGCCGTGCAGAATCACGAACCCGTCGAAGTTATCGTAGTTATATTGGATGATTTTGACCAGTTTGGCCCACAAGGCCGGCTCCATGTCCGAGGAGTCGATAGGAGGGTTAAACTGGTAAGAGGAAATGCGGTAGTTGAACCGTTTCAGTTCCGGTACGTTCTCTTGAAGTTGGTCGAAGTTAAATGCCTCCAGGGCACCGGTTCCCGGATTTTCAATCATACCGATTGTACCTCCAGTGTAGATGAGTAATACGGAAGGATAATCTGGTTTTATCATTTGATGCTTCGTTTAGTTTGGCACAAAGATAGCAAAAATATGCTTTGACTGAAAGAATAAGCCGCTAAAAATAACAGAATGATTAATTATCCTTCGTTTTCTAGCATTTTCAATAATTTATCGATGGCCTTACCAGCCTCTTTCTCTTCTTCAAGCAAAGTCACGAATTTGCTCCCGATGATACATCCTGAGGCGTATGTCGCTGCCGATTCGTAAGTGGATTTGTTGGAGATACCGAACCCGATCATCCGTGGGTTTCGCAACTGCATTTGCTTGATACGCTGGAAGTAAGCCTGCTTCTGTGCATTGAATTCCTTTTGTGCTCCTGTCACGGCCGCAGAAGATACCATATAGATGAATCCGTCGGTATGTGCATCGATTTGCCGGATGCGTTCTTCGCTGGTTTCCGGCGTGATGAGCATAATCACGTGGATGCCGTATTGTTGTGCAATGGGACGATAGCTTTCTAAGTAGTCTTTATAAGGAAGGTCGGGAATAATCACGCCGTCGATGCCGCATGCCTGACATTGCCGGCAGAAATTCTCAAAACCATACTGCATGATGGGGTTCAGGTAGCCCATCAGCACCAGCGGAATGCGGACATCTGTGTGGATTTGCTCCAGCTGGCTGAAAAGTTTGCGGAGCGTCATGCCGTTGCGCAGGGCCTGTGTGGCTGCGTGCTGAATGACAGGACCGTCGGCCATCGGGTCGCTAAACGGGATACCGATTTCAATCATCTGTACCCCTTTCCGTTCTAAGGTGCGGATGACTTCGGCAGTACCTTCCAAAGTTGGGGTACCTGCACAGAAATAAATGGAAAGCACGTGGTCTTTATGTGTCTGGAATAATTGGTCAATGCGATTCATATCAGTAAGTTTTTAGAGGTTGTACTTGTTTTGTTTGAAAGAGTAAATAAAGTCAGAGAGGGCAGCCGCATCTTTCAGGCCGGGAGCCTGTTCAAAGCCGCTGTTCAGGTCGATGCCGGCCCAGCGGGGATGACTGAATTTCAGTAATGCATCCAGGCTTTCAGGCTTCAGCCTCCGCTTAACAGGAAAGGCGTCTCGCTGTGGTAGTGCGTCAGCATTTCCCAGTCGAAGCTTTTGCCGGAGCCTCCGTATCCGTTGCAGGGAGTGTCGAACAGAAAATAGTCGCAGAAGGCGGCATAGCTTTCCGTAGCCAGTAGGTCATCAGGCGTACACAGGGAGAAGGCCTTGATGACACGTAGGCCAGTCTGTTGCACTTCCCGGCAAAACTCTGGCGATTCCTTTCCGTGAAGTTGAACGTAATCCAATTGCCATGTTGCTACCCTTTCCCGGATTTGCGAGAGGGAAGCATTGACAAACACTCCACTTTCTGCACCGTCTCCGGCAGGTATTCCGGTACGCCCGGTACATAGCGGGGAGAACCTTCGTAGTCGATGAATCCCATCCAGTCGGCCCCTGTTTGCTCCACCTGGCGGATGTTCTCCGCCTCCCTCATGCCGCACACTTTGACAATCATAAGGCTACAGATTGAAGAAAGTCCGACAAAGCCTTTTCCGGTGAAGGCGTTTTCATGAAGGTTTCTCCCATCAGGAATCCTCTGAAACCGGCTTCACGCAATTGCCTGAACGTGTCGGGTTGCGAGATGCCGCTTTCGGATACCCACAGCAGTTCCTTCGGCAACTTCCGGGCCAGGCGGAACGAATTCTCCACATCCGTATGAAATGTGCCTAAGTTCCGGTTGTTGACCCCAATCAGGTCTACATGCTCGTGCAGGTAGTCGAGTTCCTTTTCCGTGTGTATCTCCAGCAGGACCTCCATCTCTAACTGGTGGGCCAATTTTCCCAGGGCTTTACATTCGTCTACGGTCAGGGCGGCTGCAATCAGAAGTACCACTCTGCACCGGCCAGCTTGGCTTGATATAGCTGGTAGGGACTGACGATAAAATCTTTTCGCAGCACCGGAAGGTGTGTCAGCGGGCGGACGGCCTGCAAATCTTTCAGGTTGCCGCCAAAGAATTTCGGGTCGGTCAGTACGGAGATGCCGGAAGCACCTGCACGCTCATAGCCGGGGACGATGACGGTCGGGTCTGCTTGTGGAGCAATATCTCCTTTCGACGGGGAGCGTCGTTTGAATTCCGCAATGATGCCCGAGGGCGATGCGGCCAGTGCCTGCTTCAGGCTTTTCGACGGACGGGGAGTGCCCAACTGCTGGATGAGGAAGTCTTGAGATACAGCTTCTTCCTGAAGGGCAATTTCTGTGCGCTTATGAGCCACAATGGTATGTAAGATATCAGTAGTCATCATTCGTCTAATGGTTAAGGGTAAGGAACTTGCGTAGAGTGGCCAGGGCTTTTCCGCTTTCGAGCGATTCTGTGGCCAGTGCCACACATTCTTCTATTTTCTTCTGAGGCTCCAGTGCCTGGATGGCAAACGAGGCATTGATCAGCACGCAGTCGGTCTGTGCCTTGCTGCCCTCATTATGCAGCACCGGTCGAAAATGGCGGCCGCCTCTTCCGGGGTATTTCCTCCGTAAAGTTCTTCCTGGCGTGCCATGGAAAACCTAATTCCGAAGGACGATAGATGGTTTCGTAACGGTTGGTCATCACCTTGAATTCGTCGGTCAGTGAGATTTCATCGTATCCGTCCAGGTTGTTGACCACGGCAAACTGGATGCCGAGCTGCTGGAGCGTGTTGGTGTAAAGCCGCATCTGCGGGAGGTCGGCCACTCCTAACAACTGGCAGGCCGGATGGCAGGGGTTGACCAGCGGACCTAATAAATTAAATAAGGTACGTACGCCTAATGCCTTCCGCACGGGAGCTACGGTTTTCAGGGCCGGATGGAAGAGGGGAGCGTGCAGATAAGCCATGCCGCATTGTTCGATGGAACGTTTCAGTTTGTCCGCGTCGTTTGTGAATTTTACGCCGTAGTGTTCCATGACGTTGCTGGCTCCGCTCACCGAAGTGGCTCCGTAGTTTCCGTGCTTGGCTACCCGGTAACCGGCTCCGGCCACGACAAAGCAGGCACATGTGGAGATGTTGAAGGTGTTTTTCCCGTCTCCTCCGGTACCCACGATGTCAATGGGATGAAATTCATGCAAGTCGACGGGCACGCAAGCCTGAAGCAGCGCATCGCGGAAGCCGACCAGTTCGTCCACCTTGACCCCGCGCATCTGGAAGGCAGCCAGTAGGGCGGCTGTCTGTGCTTCATTCATCTCGCCGCCGGTCATTCTCTGCATCAGCATGCAGGCTTCTTCGCGTGTCAGCTCTTCGTGGTGGAATATCCGTTTCAGTATTTGTTTCATATTGTGTATCTAAGTTTTATGAGTGAGAAAATAGGGTTTTCTTTATTGATGGTGTATCCAGTTGCCCAGCATCTGTTTTCCTTCGGGGGTGAGAACGGATTCCGGATGAAACTGTACGCCTCGCACATCGAGTGTGCGGTGACGGAGTGCCATGACGTATCCTTCTTCACTTACGGCGGTCACCTCCAGACACTCCGGGAAATCTTTCCGATCGACTACCCAGGAATGATACCTTCCTACCTGTACGGTGGAGGGAAGTCCTTCGAACAGATAGTCCGTCGCAGTCAGGGTGACAGGACTCTGTATGCCGTGGAACACTTCATCCAGGTTGGTCAGCTTTCCTCCGTACACTTCGCCGATGGCCTGCTCGCCCAGACAGACTCCCAATATCGGTTTCTTTCCGGCGTACCTGCGGATGACATCCAGCAACAGGCCGGCTTCTTCCGGAACGCCGGGACCGGGCGACAGCAGAATCTTGTCGAATTCCTCCAGTTCTTCTAACCGGAACTGGTCGTTGCGTTTTACGGTGACTTCTGCTCCTAGTTCTTTTATCGCATGACTCAGGTTGTACACAAATGAGTCGTAGTTATCGATGATGACAATTTTCATGGTGTGTTATATTTTTTCGGCCAGGAGAATGGCTTTTTTCAATGCTCCCAACTTGTTGTTTACTTCTTGTAGTTCATTGTTCTCGTCACTTTTGGCTACGATGCCCCCTCCGGCTTGGAACCAGAGCTCGTTGTTACGGCTCACGAAGGTGCGGATGGTGATGGCCTGGTTCAAATCGCCGTTCAGCCCGATGAATCCGATGCAACCTCCGTAAGCCCCTCGGTTGTGCGGCTCTATTTCACTGATGAGCTGCATGGCCTTTACCTTGGGAGCCCCACTGAGTGTGCCGGCCGGAAAAGTATCGATGAATGTTTTAATCGGGTCGGCTTCCTTGTCCAGTGTGCCGCTTACCCTGCTCACCAGGTGAATTACATGGCTGTAGTATTGCGACTGTTTGTAGAATTCCACGTGCGTGTCGTGGCAATTCCGGCTCAAGTCATTCCGTGCCAGGTCTACCAACATCACGTGTTCGGCATTCTCCTTCGGGTCGGCCAGCAGGGCTTCGGTCAGTGCGGCATCCGTCTTTTTGTCTCCGCTTCTGCGGGTGGTGCCGGCAATGGGGTCGATGGTGACCTTTCCCGCTTCAATCTTGCAATGCGTTTCGGGAGAGGAACCGAAAATCCGGAAACCGCCGAAATCAAAATAAAACAGGTAGGGTGAAGGATTGATGCTTCTCAATGCCCGGTAGAGGGTGAAATCATCGCCTCATAGCGCTGGATGAAACGGCGGGAAAGCACAATCTGAAATACGTCGCCTCTCTTGCAGTGGGCAATGCCCTTGCGGATATTGGCCTTGTGTTCCTCGTCGGTCAGCGTACTGGTGGTGTCGCCCGTCGCCCGAAAGGCGTAGGTGGTGTAGTTTCGGTTCAGTACCGCTTTCTCCACTTCGTCAATGTGACTCGGCTCGTCGTTGCCCTGCAGCTCCACCAGTACCATCTCGCTCTGGAAGTCGTTGAACACAATCAGGTACTTGTAGAGAATGTAGAGAATCTCCGGCGCATCGTTCTTCGGGTCGCTGCTGTCTTTCACCGGAATCTGTTCGAAGTAGCGGACGGCATTGAACGTGGTATAGCCGTACACTCCTCCGTAGCGGGCATATTCTCCTTCCACCTGAAACTGTCTCAGGAAATACTGGAAAGCATCTTCCACCTGGAACTCGGGGGTGAGCGGACGTTCTTCACGGCTTTTGTCTGGAAAGACCATGGTCACGATTCCGTGGTTTACGGAGAAACTGGCAATGGGGGTCAGTCCGATAAAAGAGCGGTTGTTTTCCACTCCGTGGTAATCGGAACTTTCCAGCAGAATACTTTGCGGAAACAGGTCGCGCACCTTCAGGTACGTGCTCACAGGCGTATGCAAGTCGCCGGGCAGCGTTTTGTAGTGGGTGGTATAAGCAAATTTTTTCATGGCTTTTCTCGTTTAAAAAATTTCAGGGTTGTTTTTGTATTTCAGATAAGTGTCAATGTCTTTGTCGCCTCTTCCCGATACGGTCAGTACCACGATGTCCGAGGGCTGGAACTTCACTTTCTCCAGTGCTCCTAAGGCATGGGCCGACTCCAGTGCCGGAATGATGCCTTCCAGCCGTGTCAGTTCGAAGGCAGCCCGCAGGGCTTCATCGTCATTGACTGCCAGCACGGTAGCTCTTTTCTGTGCGGCTAAGCTGGCATGCATGGGACCGATGCCGGGGTAATCCAGTCCGGCCGAAACGGAATACGGTTCCAGAATCTGCCCGTCCTCATCCTGCATGACCAGGGTCTTGGAACCATGAATGATGCCCAGCCGGCCCAACTGGATGGTAGCAGCCGACAATCCCGTTTCCACTCCCTTTCCTCCGGCTTCCGCTAAGATGATTTTCACCCGTTCATCGTCCAGGTAGTGATAGATGGTTCCGGCAGCATTGCTTCCTCCTCCCACACAGGCCATCAGGTAGTCCGGATAGTCACGTCCTTCGTGTTCCATCAGTTGCTTTTTGATTTCCTTGCTGATGACCGACTGCAAGCGGGCTACCATGTCGGGGTAGGGATGAGGCCCCACTGTGGAACCAATCACATAGTACGTGTCAGCCGGATGACAGCACCAGTCGCGTATGGCTTCGTTGGTAGCATCCTTCAGGGTCATGTTGCCCGAAGTCACGGCTTCCACTCTGGCTCCCAGCATCTGCATGCGCTCCACGTTTACCCGTTGCCGTTCCACATCGGTCTTTCCCATGTAGACCACACATTCCATTCCCATCAGGCACATACCGTAGCCGTGGCTACTCCGTGCTGTCCGGCTCCTGTTTCGGCGATGATGCGTTTCTTGCCCATTCTCCGGGCCAGAAGTACCTGACCGATGGCGTTGTTGATTTTGTGCGCTCCCGTATGGTTCAGGTCCTCCCGTTTCAGGTAAATCTTGCATCCGTATTTTTCTGACAAGCGTTGAGCAAGGTAAAGTGGTGAAGGACGTCCTACGTAGTCCTTGAGTAACGCATTATATTCTTTCTGGAATCCTTCATCTGCCAGCACCTTGCGGTAGGCATTGCGTAATTCTTCCACACAGCGATGGAGAATTTCCGGTATGTAGGCTCCACCAAAATCTCCATAAAATCCTTCCTGGTTTACTTGATAAGTTTTCATGAGTGTATTTGTTTGCATTAGGGTGAAAAAACAAAAAGGGCCGTCGTAAAGTTACGACAGCCCTTCTGTGATACTATTACAATTGAGGTATATACATGCGACTGAGTTCCCTTACGACCTTTGGAGTTGTAAGCGGCGCCACCAGAAGAATGTATTTACCGTAGAAAGATTCATAATGTTATTTTTCTTGTTTTTTTATTGTTTCACTCGCAAAGGTAATCATTAATGTGAAAACGCCAAACAAATGGATGGAAATTTTTCAATTTTTCCTATCTTTGTTCCACATTTTAAATCTTGCTATATAATAAGGTATGGAAGAGTTTCGACTGGACGGTCTGACCGTCAAAGAACATCTGCTGATACTGGCGGAAGATGGGAACCGCAAGTTTACTGAGGGACTTCACCCGGGGGTGGAACATGTGTTGGGCATTCGTTTGCCGGCGTTGCGGAAACTGGCTGCAAGGATTGCCAAAGCTGATTGGGAGCGCTATCTTGACACGGCCGACGGGTTCTATATGGAAGAACGCATGCTGCAAGGTATGGTGTTGGGATGCATCCGCCCCGACGAGGATGTGGAAGTCTATCTTCACCGTGTGACACGTTTTGTGTGGATTATCAATAGCTGGTCGGTGTGCGATACGTTTAAGTTTGGAGGAGGAAAAGCTTTTATCCGCCGTAACGAGGCGCGGCTTTGGGAATACCTGAAAGAATGGATGAAGGCATCGGGTGAGTATGAGGTACGCTTCGGCGTAGTGATGGGAATGAGTTATTTCTTGGATGAAGCCACTTGGAGGAGTATCTTTCCCTGCTCGACGGGATTCGTCATGAGGGATATTATGTGCGCATGGCTGTGGCTGGGCACTTTCATTCTGTTTTGTCAAGTTTCCGGAACAGACCATGGCTTTTCTGCGCCATTGTCATCTGGACGATTTTACTTTCCGTAAGACTATTCAGAAAATAGGTGAGTCTTATCGTGTGAGTGAAGACATGAAAAAGGCTGTCAAGGCATTGAAGCGCTGACAGCCTTTGCTGTTGTTTAGACAGCTTGCTTATTTCATGATAAATTTTACGGCAGCCCAGTTGTGCTTTTCGCGGTGATGCACGTATTCCATGCCTAGACTCTCCGCTTTTTCGCGCAGCACTGGAATGTCTTCCGTATAGAATCCGCTGATGTACAGTTCCGAACCTTTCTTCATGCAAGCCGCATAGGCCGGCATATCCTGCAACAGAATGTTACGGTTGATATTGGCTATCACCACATCAAAAGGTTCCCGTCCGTTCAGCAGGGAAGCATCTCCCAGTTCTACGGTGATATTGGAAATGCCGTTCAGGGCAATGTTGTCGCGCGAGTTGTTCACACACCAGTCGTCAATGTCGATGGCAGTCACCTTACCGGCTCCTCTCATGCTGGCCAGAATGGCCAGGATAGATGTGCCGCATCCCATGTCGAGCACCGATTTGCCTTTCAGGTCAGCTTCCAGCAGTTCTCCTAAGATAGAGCTGGTGGTTTCATGGTGTCCGGTACCGAAAGCCATCTGCGGATTGATGACGATGTCGTATTCGGTCTTCGGGTAATCCTTGTGGAAGGTACTGTGAATCACGCAGCGGTTATCGATGACGATGGGCTGGAAGAAATTCCTCTCCCATTCCTCGTTCCAGTTCTTGTCTTCCGGCTCCGTGATGGAATAACTGATGCTTGCGCCGGGTATCGGAAAATCTTCTACCACTTGCTGGAGTGCAGCTTCGTCAAACTGGCTCTGCTGGATGTAGGCTTCATGCCGTTTTCACATTCCACGAAACTTTCAAAACCGATGTCGGCTGTCAGTCCCGATAATACATCTGTGATAGTTTCATTGCACGGCTGTGCGGTAAAGGTCACTTCAAAATATTTCATACGTATGCGAGTTTAATAGAATGTCAGACAAATGTACGTAAAATCATTGACATTATAATGCTTGTTGGCTAACTTCTTTATGTTGCTAAAAAGTGCGTTAGTGACAGGTTTTTTTGCGGAAATATGTTTGTCATATTGAAAAACTCTCTAACTTTATGCCCTGAAAATGCTTGCTGAGGGTGGATAAATGTTCCCCATCTGCTTGCTAGTCAACGAACCTATGAACAAGTAAATGCATGTGATGATGAAAAGCGCATTCCGTATGCTGCAATGCAGTATTCTTGCTGTCGCGTGGCTTCTCTCCGGATGCAACAGCGATATTTTTGTTGACAGATTCCTGTCGTCAGAACCTTCTGTGTCCTTATCCGAAACAGAAAAAGAAGTAACTGTTTGCTTTGAAGCAGACAACTGGGACATTCTGGTATAGAGAATATGAGAGAAGGGTGGATGTGTCTGCCACAGATCTGGAAGGAAAAAACTCCAAATATCTTCCTTTTGAGGAGGGAGAAACCGGCATTGTGTATTGTAAGAATACGTTTCTGGATTTTCGTATAGAAAAAAGAAACGGTAATGAGTTACATTTTATTTCCGGCGAGAATCTCTATGACCAGCCGTTTGAAACATTTGTCAGGGTGGGCAACCGTTATGAAGAGAAGGTGATTCGCGTGTCTTTTTCTCCTACCCGTAAATATCAGATAGACAGTGTGGCATACGACTGGAGTCAGTTTTCTTCCTTCGATTACATGCTGGAACCCGTAGAACAGGTGGAAGTGAATACCCTGAATGCCAGTAGCCCCGCCACATTGTATTTTTATCCTTATAAAAATTCAGCCCGTATCGTGGAGTTTTACATGCAGTATGGCGGCTGGGGAGGAGATGAAAACGATTTACGGAAGTTGCTGGGCGATGCTGCTTCCCAGGTGGAGATTCCGGATATCGTAAACGGCACACCGGGATTGTATGGCACGAAGGTCTCTTTCCGTCATCATGAACAACGGCTGGATGCGGGGCTCGACAAGGAGTTGAAGGTATCGAAAACGGTAGAGGCAGGCAAGCACGTACGTCTGGAAGTGTATAATGGAATAGAGCAGTATAACGTACCTTATAAGGCCTATCTTTCCAACTCGCTGACCGGAAAGAAACTGGTAATTTCCGGTACGCTTTCCAGCAAGAAACCGTTTAATTATTTAATCATTCCTATTGCAATTACTGATGAAGATAAATAGACTTGCAGTCAGACTGTGCATGTGTGCGCTTGTATTTTTCCGTGCACTTTCTCTCTATGCCGATGGCAAGGACAGCCTTTCCCGAAAAATGATTCACATGGCAGGCATTGATATCAAGCGGCTTATATTTTCCCTACGCATGAGTTTTTTGCCGGAAACAATGCCACGTTTGCTCCCATCCGGAAAAATCTGTCGGTGCATTTGAAGTATGGGTTCAAGTTTGCGCCAGACTCTTATTTCGGCCGAATGTATCCTCATGCCGTACAAGGAATCGGGGTGGGGTATAACACGTTTTTCCATTCTTCCGAATTGGGGAATCCCTGGTCTGTATATGCCTTTCAGACCTCGCGCATAGCCAGTCTTACTCCCCGGTTGTCACTGGACTATGAATGGAATTTCGGAGCTTCCTTCGGATGGAAGAAGTTTGATGTGGAGTCGAATCCCTATAACAGAGTAGTAGGTTCTAAAATGAATGCGTACATTCACCTGAGTTTCCTGTTGAACTGGCAGCTGGATGCGCAGACGAACTTACGGGCAGGAATCGGTGCAACGCACTTTTCAAACGGGAATACCGGTTATCCCAATTCGGGAGTGAACACGCTGGGAGCCACTATCGGCCTTACGCGTTATTTCGGAGGAGGATCGCGTGCTGCGCTGGCAGATGCCTCTTCAGGCCTTGTTCGGCGTCCGCCTTTCAAACCCTACGTCAGCTATGACTTATCGTGTACGGAGCCACCCGAAAGAAAGGGGTGTTTCCGGAAGGCGGAGACCCTGTGCTGGTGCCCGGTTCTTTTGGTATCCTCGGACTGAATTTTACGCCAATGTACAACTTCAGCCGTTACTTCAGAGCCGGTGTGTCGGTCGATGCACAGTACGATGAAAGTGCCAATATTTCCAATTACATAGCCAATAGTGTGGGGCAACCCAATGCAGAGACCATCAAGTTCTATCGTCCTCCTTTCCGCGAACAGTTTGCCGTAGGGCTTTCCGTGCGGGCAGAGGTTGTGATGCCGATATTCTCTATCAATCTGGGTATCGGCCGGAATGTCATCTGCAAAGGAGCTGACACCGATTCATTTTATCAGATACTGGCTTTGAAAACCGATATCACCAAGAATCTTTTCCTGCACGTGGGATATCAGTTGCATGACTTTAAAGACCCCAACAACCTGATGCTGGGGTTAGGGTTCCGGTTTAATGCAAAAGGAAGGGAATGAGCATCCCTTCACTTTCTGCTTATTGCGCAGCTTTTAAAGCGGCTTCGTAGTCCGGTTCGTGAGAAATGTTTTCTACCAGCTGGGTATAGTTTACCTTTCCATTCTCATCTACCACGATGACTGCACGGGCCATCAAGCCTTCCAGAGGTCCGTCGGCCAGCCGGAGACCATAGTGCGCGACAAAATCATGGCTACGGAATACGGACAGCGGAATGACATTGTCCAGCCCTTCGGTAGACAGAAGCGTGATTGTGTGAAGGGCAAATCCATGGACAGGCATAACACGACCGTGTTTTCAAGTCCTGCGGCCCGGGTATTGAACTGCCGTACCGACAAGGCACATGTCGGCGTATCCAGACTGGGGAAGATGTTCAGTATCACTTTCTTTCCTTTGAAATCGGATAAACTTACTTCTTCCATCTTTGCATTGACAGCACGGAAATCGGGCGCTTCTTGTCCCACCTGAATCATTGGCCCTGAGGTATGTGCTTCCACTCCGCGGCAAATCACAGTTTCACCTTTTTCACCTTGCAGGTCACTGGCTTGTGCTCCTGCGGCGGCACGAACCGGCATCAGTCCCATCATCCATATTGCCTCCATCCACAAAATTGTACTGATTTTTTTCATGTTAAAATAGTAAGGGGTTAGGGCGCTAAAGATACGGATATTTTTCTATTCTGCCATACTTGCATGACTTACCTTTGCTAAAATGTTCTGTTCTCTTTCGCAAATTGTCAATAATTTCTCTATGCTTCCTGCAGAAAGTCGGGCGACAGTTTAAGGTGGTATGTAAGAAAGTATTCTGTGTTACATTGTAGTGTGGAAAATAATCTACAATGTTGACTCCCTATATACCGTTTCTGCATCTAGTACAATCGTTTTATTGGTCATTGCAGGATTCTCCAGCTTCTCGATGATGATTTTGAGGCAGTTTCAGCCATTAATTCCACGGGCTGTTCTACCGCTGTTATGGTGGGGTAGACCAACTTGCTTAATTCTGTCCCCGACATACAGGCAATGGACACATTCTGAGGTATTCTGCCTCCGGTAGCCTGAAGGTAATTCTTGGCTCCCAGTGCAGACATTTCTGTAAAACAAAAGATGGCATCGAAAGGAATATTTTTTTCTACTAACATTCTTACGGCATTTTCTCCGCTGTTGAAGTCTACTCCAGCTTCTACTAAATACTCCTCTTTGAAAGGTATATTGAACTTGCTAAGGGCATCCTTGTATCCTTTAATACGTTCAAATGTATTTTGAATATAGGAAGGTCCTGTAAGGTGAATTATTTTTGTTTTCCCCTTTCTTATCAGATGCTCCACCATAAAGAAAGACTTGATGTAGTCGTCAATCTTTATTTGTGAGGCATCCATCTCGGCAATCGTTCGGTCAAAAAGAACGATAGGTATTCCTTTGCGGATGATTCTGCGATACTCATTCAGGTTTACCTGATCATGACAAATGCTCAGGAGTATACCGTCCACTCTGTAGTATCATTGTAAAATAAGCTACTTGAAAGAGGAGAATCCTTTGTTTGTAACTGTACTTCATAAAAACACCCCAAAAGTTTTGTTTCTAACTTTTGGGGCACCCATTGAAAAAACTTAAATTCATTTACAGATGATAGCGAATACAATCTTACAGCAGTTGGGCAGTCATGGATTTACCGTCATGACGGGAAGCCGTAACTATATCAATTTGAGCAACGGACTACAAATGAGCCTTGCAAGGAACAAGACATCAGCCAACAGACTGAAAATCATATTGGACGAGGGGGTGTACTTTGATATGCTCCAGCAGATTTTCACGGATGTGACGGGACTTTACACCCGACTTTAGGAGGCAGAGGCGGCGAGAGCGCCCTACTTTCTTTCGGTGAGCAGAAGGCGGACGAAGAAAGTAGCAAAGAAACCGCTGTTCCAAAGACTTTCACTGACGGAAGTCTTTTTTGTTTCCATCTTACAGATTTCTATTCAGAATAAGTGAAAGCGGATAAATGTATTTGTTGTATGCCTTCAGTTTCTTCATATCTACTCGGTTGTCCGAATACGGGTTGCTCTTCTCGTCATAGAAGAATATGTCCGTTATGTTTTCCTTTCGGACAATGCGCTCCCCGCGCAGCGGAATATCCTCCACGTCAAAATCCTCCAGCAGAAGCGTTTCCAGTCTGGCGGGAAGATGGTTGCCAAGCTCGTTCATGTTGTAGTTGAAAAGAGCGAAGCCCTTGTGTTTGAAGTCAAGACGTATGCCATACGGACGCCCTGTCAGAAAGGCATCCGCTGCTTTTGCCATATAATTTTCCATGATTGTTTGATGTAAAATTAAGGCTTTCGGAAAGCAGAAACAAATTTTACTGAATAAAGTAAACATGACATTTTATATACCCTGAAATTCATATGATAAACTCAGGTTATTTTTCCGGATTTGAATAAAAAACAGTCATTTACCACATGCTCCAGAAATATTTCCCTAATTTTGCGGCCAAAACGCAATCAGTTATGCAAAAGGATATAAAACGCTTTTTCCATCCCATCAATCAGCAAATGAACATTCCCGACTGCGAATACGACAGGACCGGACTCTGTATTGCTATGGCTAAGGCTCTGGCACGCAATACAAATCACAGTCTGTACATCATAGACTATAACCGCAAGAATTTCCTTTACGTATCGTCCAACCCGCTTTTCCTCTGCGGTCATTCACCGGAAGATGTGCAACAGAAAGGTTATGCTTTTTATTTTGATGTCGTTCCGTCTGACGAGATAAACCGTCTTATGGAAATCAACGAAGCCGGATTCCGGTTTTATTATGACCAGCCGGTAGAGAAAAGACTTGACTTGTCTATCGAGTATAACTTTCATATCCGTACATCAGAAAAGCACTCGCACCTTATCCACCACAAACTGACACCTGCCTTGCTGAGTGACAATGGGGATATATGGCTGGCTCTATGTACAGTTTCACTTTCACCGGAGAAAACTATCGGAGATGTAGTTATTTCAGATCATACATGTACTGACAGGTATTTCTACTCATTCGAGGGAAGACGATGGAGAAAACAGCCTGAACTGATTCTTTCCGACCGTGAAAAAGAGATTCTCCAGCTCTCCGTCAAAGGACTGTCGAACACGGAAATTGGAGAAACTCTCTTTATTGATGCCAATACCGTAAAGTTTCACAAGAAGAAACTCTTCGAAAAACTACACGCAGAAAACATCACTGAGGCCGTGGGTATCGCAGCCAATATGAGGCTGATTTAGGAAGACGATGTAGAACTTCGGCAAAGTAGCTACAGGGGGATGTGAGGTGACGTATTCCTCCATTTTCTTCCGTCCAAGTTCGATTACCTTCTCATTCGTCACATCTGTTCATCTTTTTCTTTATCAATATAGGCAATATGCCAGAAGACCAGATAACCGATAACATACCTTTCAATGGTAACTTCTATCGGTTCGTTAGGACGCTTCATGGATTGAAGGGAGTTGTGGACATCCTTGTCTATGATGCCAACAACTGCCCATGAGAGATTTATATAAGATATTGACGCTGTCATAATTTACATACGGTTTTTCTGGCTGTCTCCAGCTCCGGTTCCTTTATACTTACTCTTTGTTGTGTTGAATTTGTATCGTACCGTCATACCGAAACTGCGGCGTGATTCCGGCTGAAGTATTGTAATTCGGTTACCGCTGTACATCAGTATGTCTGAGGATGAAGTATTGAAGATGTCGTTGGCTTGCAGTTGAACAGCCAGTTTTCCGTTCAAAAATCCTTTATATAAAGAAATGTTGACCGAACTACCGGGTTCAATTATACGGTAGCTGCTGTCTTCTCCTCGTGTGGAAGTCTCCAAATCTATATTCAACTGAAAATCCTTAGGTAAACTGAATGTATTGTTCCATTGGAAAAATCCGATAGGATTATTAAGGTTTCTGGGACTGTCCGGTGTATCCATCACAAACCATTGCTGGCTGTACATGGCTGTGAACTGCGGTGACCATATACCTATTGTCGGCGATGCTGACAAGGTGGCATTCAGCTTGTCCACCTTAGGAACATTGGTATGTGTGAACAGAGAAATAGAAGGATCTGCATCCGAATAGGATTGGCTTACCTGTATCTGCATGTCCTTGATGCGACTGTAATTCATATTGAAATAAAGCCATTCCCATGATGCATTAAGTGACAAGGTATTCAGTATCGAAGAACACAGAAGCGGATTTCCACTCTCGTATGTATATTTATTGCCATAGATTACTGCACTTGACAGCTTGTAGTAGCTTGGTCGTTCTATATTGCCTGAATAACTTATCATTAATTGGGTTTTACCTATAGGATATGAAAGTGATATGGAAGGAAATACATTGTCATATTTACGGCTTTGCTCATCCATTCTTTTTCCGAATTCATAGTAGTCGGAATTCAGATGCTCATATCTCACACCCACCTGAGCTTGCAACTGGCCGAAACTGCGTGCGTACATAGCAAATGCAGATACGGCATTTTCCCTGATTTTGTTGTCGTTGTCAGGTATAATATTTTCATCGTTTACGTATTGGTTAATACGGCTGCTGTAGGTATATTCACTGCCTATGGAGAGGCTACCCTCCCATAGCGGATGCTCCATTACAAGTTTGGCTGCATAAAGTTCATTCCTGTTTTTACCCAGTGTATGGATAGTGTTGTTACTTCCGTATTATCCGATTGCTTGACATATTCTTCAGCTACGATAGGATTATTACTATCCGACCACATTCCATCCATATTCAAATCCATATTCCAATCATTGAAATTGCCATTATAATAAGCATTTACGGTATGCCTGTTGTTTGTGGTTATTGAATGGGGGTTACTTTTACTTTCTTCTTCTAATAGATTATCCACATGAATGGAAGAATTCATATCCAGACACATCTCAATCTGAGGATTTCTGCTAAAATCATACCTTACACCCATCACATGATTTTCGTTGAACTGATAATTCAATGAAAGCATGGCAGCAATATCCTGCGTGTGAAACGGACTTTTCATATCCGAATTTTGTGTCCATACTTTATCAAGGTATGTTTTCTGTGTCAGTATCTTGTTCTCTTCAAACTTGTTGTCTCTGCCGAATAACATTCCTCCGAGATCGAATCCTCTTGCGGTAATTAAAGTTAAACTGGTCGAGCAAAGCAAGGTCATATTGGTATCCCACGTATGTACGATTGTTGAAACCCGAATCCTTCTCCTTGTGTTTCTTAGTTATGATTCGTACAACAGCTTTTACTGAAGCATCGTATTTGGCACCTGGATTACGAAGGACTTCTACACTTTTTATATCATCGGACGACAGTTGGTCAAGTTCCGAACTGTTTCTCATTTTTCTTCCGTTGATGTAGATTTCCGCTACTCCGCTTCCGAATACATTCACTGAGCCGTCTTCGGCAGACAACCCCGGTATTTTGTTGAGCAGGTCATTTCCTGTTCCGGCTTTTCAAGCACACTTCCTGCGACAGTTGTCACCATTGCATTACCTTTCACGCGTGTTTTAGGTAAGTCTGCTTTTACAACAACTTCTCCCAATTGTTGTGCATCCGAAACGAGCTGCACGATACCGATATTGGCCGGAGATACCGGCTTACATACAGTCTTATATCCTATAGAGGATATTTTCACTATCTGATTTTCCGATGTTGCCTCCAGTGTAAAAGATCCGTCTTCACCGCTGATAGTTCCGCTAACAAATGCCGAATCCGGCAAGGACAGTAGTACCACATTGGCGTAAGGCAAAGGCTGGCTGTTCTCGTCAATCAATTTTCCGCTAACGGTCTGTGCGGACAAACTGACAGGTAGTATGATACCAATAAGTCCTAATAAGAATACTTTAATTAATTTCATTGTATGATAGTTTTTAGTTTTCTGCTGCAAAGTTCCATACTTCGCGAGACTTTTCCACTACCTTGTAGGGTAGTTCTGATTATTGATGTTTATAGTTTGGCATACTATTGATATCTTTGCAGCAGAATTTTCATTATCGATGATGCCCACAACTGCCCATGAGAGATTTATATAAGATATAACCGAAGGCATAAAAAAGAATTCAAAATGTATTAATACAGATGCCTGTTCAAGTTCATTACTGATTATTAGTATCAATCATCTGCAAGGTAAAATCCAATACGGTATCAAGGTTTTTCATAAAATCATTTACACTCTGATAAACCTCATAATGAGGCATGATACTTTTCCCCTCCATCGGAAATCCGTTTGGTGAAAAAGAAGGCTCTCTTGTCGGCAAACGAAAATAAATACCATTCGTAGTATGAAATGTACGAGGACGATTTCCTGTATCCCCACCAGTCCCTTCACCAATAATTATCGCATTACCACTTTCTTTTAAATCCAATGTAAAACTTTCAGCAGCAGAAAAGGTATATGTACTGGTCAGAAGGAATAATTTACCTTTATATGAATCCTTCCGAGGTATTATTTCCCAATCTGGCGATACACAGTGTGGCTGTGGCTTATGAATGAGATATTCACATATTTTTTTACCGTTTCCACTGCTTCCTCCTCCATTCTCACGAACATCCACTATCAATCTGGAAAGTCCTTTACCTGTTGATAAGCTCTGTCAAATTCATCCACGACAGAATCCATCATGGACAATATGCGAATATATCCAATGCTATCCTGTAATACCGTCCATTCCACAGTAGGGTTTTGTTTTTCATGAAAGGCAGATGCTTTTTTCAGATTGAGCGTTAGGCTCACCGTATCTTGATTTCGTATTACCTGATAGGTTGCAGTAGTATCGCTCCAAGAACGAAATATCTTACGGGCCGTCATTAATTTTCGACATTTTTCGGTAGAAGAAGGAGTATATTTTTCATTCGTGGAAATCCATTCTGCAACCGGAATTTTATTTATACTCACAATTTCATCTTTATCTTGGAAGCCATTCTCACACATATACAAATTAGGGTTATCAATAAAAACTCTTCCTTCAATATACGATGGAGCATAATTGGCCGTATAATCGTTTAGATAAACGGATGCATGACCTGCATTTAGTGCAGCAAAATATTCTTTCAATAACTTGCCAAATTTAATAGGTGTTTTTGCCTCTTTTTCTATTCGTTGTAAATAACTCTTCATGCAAACTATCCATGTTCAAATGCTTGGAAGGATACAATGAATACTCGTCCAGAGTAACTTGATAGATTTCTTCAAATTCCGCTTCAAAAGCCTCCTTTCCA